>Ga0335397_10004205_pt1 | contig 19075 bp, 21 predicted proteins | sample MAT04_FD_205740 | JGI IMG/M metagenome (GOLD analysis project Ga0335397, IMG submission 205740) | Freshwater microbial communities from Lake Fryxell liftoff mats and glacier meltwater in Antarctica - MAT-04 (spades assembly) (version 2) ... | reverse complement strand
TTAATTCCGACAACTTTTCTACAGGCGTTAAACGAGGATGTTCATCTTTTTCAAACATGGTTTTCTTTCCCTTACCGAGATCGATCTCTACCGGGGTCAGTTCATCTGAAAATTTATTCTCCTGATGTGCCTTATCATATTTCAACTGGCTGTTATAGGCAAATTGGTCCTGCTCTTCACGACTGATATTCCATTGCTTAGCCACATTCTCAGCGGTTTCTCCCATACTAAATGGATGATGCATTTTAGAAAGTGCCGGATTTATAAAACGCCAGCCAAGAGTTGTATCAAAAATTTCTGCCTTTCTGCTAAATGGACTATCGCTTTTTCCCATCACAAATGGTGCTCTGCTCATACTTTCTACACCACAAGCAATCATCAGATCGCCTTCTCCACAACGTATCGCGCGGGAGGAATCCATAATGGCTTGTAAACCTGAAGCGCATAACCGATTAACTGTATTTCCACCAACCGTTACAGGAAGCCCGGCCAGCAATGCCGACATACGCGCAACATCACGGTTATCTTCTCCGGCCTGATTGGCACAACCGGCAATCACATCTTCAATGGCGTTCACATCAATATTTTCATTCCGTTGAATAAGCGCCTTAATGGCGATGGCGAGAAGATCATCTGGACGGACAGAACTCAGGGCTCCACCATATTTCCCAATAGGTGTACGTACAGCATCAATGATATAAGCATTCGTCATAGCTAAAATAATTTGGGCAAAGATAGCAAGCAAATCTACACCGTAGCCATACGCTAAGTGTGTGTTTTTCAGTCAATTATTTTTTTTAAAATTAATTTTAAATTCTCCAACGAAATCAAACTGTCCTTCGTCTTTGCTATCAGACTCTATCCAAAGAGTTTTTATCCCCCTTTGTGTTTTTTAGTGAAAAATAAGAAGCGAGTTCTCCCCGAGCTCGCTTTTTAGGTTTAAGCTGGTTTTGAGAATTCCAAAAAAGATGGTTCTTTTATCAGCTCTACCAGTGAATCTGCCGTTTTCAATACAGGCTATTACATTGGTTGTGAACCTGAAATTCTCAGAATTCCTTTGAATTTTTCGGCAATTTTAAAATCACGATAAATAATTGTTCAAAAAATCATTAAGTTTGAAATCTAATTTCTAAAATGAACTGATATGGCAATCAATCTGGTGAAAGGACAAAAGATAGAAATAGGGCTTTCCCAAATCAGCGTGGGGCTTGGATGGGATCCGAATGAAGGAACAGGTTTTAATTTTGATCTGGATGCTTCGGCAATTATGATAAACACTGAACGGAAGTTAGTAGATGAACAATACTTTGTATTTTTTAATAATTTAGCATCCCCAGATGGCGCGTTGTTACATACCGGTGATGATCCGGACGGGAAAAGTAGTGATGGGGATGATGATGAAGCCATCAAAATTGATTTATCTAAAGTTGACCAAAGGGTCACTGAAATTTTGTTTGTCGTAACTATCGAAGATTTTGAAAGACGCAAACAGAATTTCGGTCAGGTGAGGAATTCCTATATCAGAGTGGTGGATGAGCAAACTCACTCCGAGATCGCAAAGTATGAGCTTGATGAGGATTTTTCTGTAGAAACCGGTGTCGAATTCGGAAGATTATACAAACGAAACTCCCAATGGAAATTTGAAGCATCTGGAATTGGCTATAAAGCCGATCTGTCATTTTTCCTTGAAAAATATTTTAACGGAACCATTATAAAATAAATAAACATGGCTATTAATTTGGTAAAAGGGCAGACGATTGACCTTCGTAAAAACGACAAAGGCGAAAACTTTGATCTATCAACAGTAACAATTGGCTTAGGCTGGGATATACGAAAAAAATCGGGTGGTTTCCTTGGAAAATTACTTGGAGGGAAGGAGGAAGAATATGATCTGGATGCCATTGCATTCCTACTCGATGCTAATGATAAAGTGGCAAACATTGGACGAACTGTTCAATCGAACAATGGCAGACAAGTAGGTTTATTTGAAGGCGATATCATTTTCTTCAATTCAATGAAGCATCCTTCGGGGAATATCTGGCTGACCGGTGACAACAGAACGGGTGCAGGAGATGGAGATGATGAACAAATTATTGTGAAGCTTGATGCGCTGGATAATCAATTTCAAAAAATATTGTTTGTTGTAACTATTTATCAGGGGAAGCAAAATAACCAACATTTTGGAATGGTTGAAAATGCATTCATCAGAGCCGTAGATGCAAGAGGAAAGGAGATAACCCGCTATAGTTTATCAGGCGATGCCTCGTTAAACGGCACGTGCTCTATGGTATTTGCAGAAGCTTACAGGAAGGAAGGAGGCTGGAAATTCAGGGCATTGGGCGAGGCGCAGCAAACAGATAATTTTGTAGATATTCTCAAAAATTATACAAAATAGCTTATAATCATTTCTTCCTGCCCATGAAGTACATAAAACATTTTTCATTCGACCTCTGGTTTACATTAATCAAGTCAAATCCTGCGTTCAAGAAAGAAAGGGCTTTATTTTTTCATACCCATTTTAATAGCCGCAAAAAATCATTGGAGGAAGTAGAACATACCTTCCGGTCGGTAGATTATATGTGCAACGCCATCAATGAAAAGACAGGCAAGAATATTGATGCTGAAGAAATGTACCTGATGGTAATTTATCAGCTAAATGATACGTTGTCAATTGAAGGGATTGATATGAATTCCTTACATGCAGAAATGGTAAAGCTACTGTTCAAATATTCTCCTACTATTTTTGATACGCATACTAAAACCAGTCTTGACCGTCTTAAACAACGTCCGGACATAACGTTGAATATCTTAAGCAATACAGGTTTTGTCAAGGGCTCTACGTTGAGAATAATTTTAGACGAACTACAGATTTCCAGTTATTTTGATTTTCAGATTTATTCGGATGAAGTAGGATATTCAAAACCGAACAGCGATATGTTTCTTCTATTATTGGAAAAGATTTATTCAACCAGACAAAACGAAAAAATTAACCTGACGGATATTGTCCATATCGGCGATAATCTGATAGCAGATATTCATGGAGCTGAGAATATCGGTATCAAAGCCTTTCAGATAAATACGAATGATAAATTAATAACCCATATATTCAGCTAATGCAAATCAGCTATTCATTACATAAAATTACGGACGCCGATCAGTTTAGTTTTTGTCCTTCCTCCTATAGTAAATTTAAGTATGGTGATGACAGGATTGCACAAGAATTTGGGGTCTTGCTTGCAAGAGGTTTCATAGACACTATCCTATCCAAATACTCGCTTACAAAGCAGCTTGTCGTTATTTCAAGTCCATATTCATTTATTCCTACGGCAACCTATGCGTTAAAGAATTATTTTGTCTATGAACTAAATAAATGGCTGTCAGGAAATAATTTTCCCGTTGTTCAGGAAACAAAGATTCACAGAACCATTACCTATAAGGAAGATTACGGCGAATTAAATGCAGCAGAAAGACTTGCATTAATCGGGAATGACAGCTTTCATATTGATAAAGTCTTTCTTGAGAATAAGACGATCATATTTCTTGACGATATTAAAATCACCGGAAGCCATGAACGAATGATCTTAAAAATGATCAGGGAATATGACCTTCAGTGCAATCGCTTTCTGGTGTATTTTGCCGAGTTAACAGACATGTCAATTCACCCTAATATTGAAAACTACCTCAATTATTATTTTGTAAAATCCATTTTTGATCTTAAGCATATAATTAAAGATGAAAGGTTTAGCATTAATACCCGTATAGTTAAATATATTTTATCTGCTGATCCCAATTTATTTAACGTATTTATTCAAGACCAGTCCTTTCATTTTACTAATTTATTGTATAATATGGCTTTAGGAAATTGCTATCATATGATAGAGGCTTATCAAGTGAATATGAATTTTCTTAAAGAAATGATCAGGCTGAATGACTGTAAAAATTACAGGCCAGCAGTATGATTTCATTCTTTCATAAGATAGTAGATGTGCTACAGGAATTAAATATTCCATACATGCTTTCTGGGAGTGTTGCAATGTCCGTTTACATTGTTCCCAGGGCAACCCGGGATTTCGATTTTGTAGTGTATCTGAAACAGACACAAATTGACAGCTTTACGAAACACTTCAATGAGGGGTATTATTGTAATGCAGAAGCTGTACTGGAAGCTGTAAAGTATCATAGCATGTTTAACATTATAGATCACAAATCTGGTTATAAAGCGGATTTTATTATACTGAAAAATGAAGAATTCAGACAGGAAGAATTTAAACGGCGTGTTGAAATGAAATTCTATGAAAAAACAGTACATTTGGTTTCTGTAGAAGATCTTCTTTTATCCAAGCTTATCTGGATTCAGGAACTACAATCCGCATTACAAATGGAAGATATCAGAAATCTCAATCAATTGGAAACATTAGATCGTGCTTACATCAATAAATGGATCGCGAAATTAAAACTTAATACTTTTAACTTATTAGAGCAATGACAGATACTTCAACACATATAAAAAATTTACAGCTTCAGATATGGCTTTTGAAATCTCCAATGGAAAGACTTCATCAATTTATGATTGATAATGAAGCGTTTTTGAATTTCTGCAAGGTCCTCAAACCGGTGGATAAGAAGAAATTCTATTCAGAGACATCAGAATAATATAGTCAGATTTAATAATTACTTAAACAAAAGAACATGGCAATTAATTTACAAAAAGGACAACGTGAATCTATCAACGCTCCTAAATTTACGATCGGCTTAGGCTGGGATACCAATAGCTCCTCTACAGGTGTTGGGTTCGATTTAGACGCATCGGTTTTTGTACTGGGAGAGAATAAAAAACTTCTTTCCGAAAATCATTTTGTTTTTTATAATAACCTGAAAACACCTGAGGGTGCCGTTGAACATACCGGCGATAATTTAACAGGTGATGGAGACGGTGACGATGAACAAATTAAGGTAGACCTTTCTAAAATAGATGCAAATGCGTCAGAAATATGCGTGGTGGTCACTATCCATGATGCAGGAAGCAGAAATCAAAATTTCGGACAGGTAAGAAATTCCTTTGTCCGGATTGTGGATGATAATTCAAATACTGAAATTTTAAAATATGAACTCGAGGAAGATTTCTCGATCGAGACCGCGGTTGAATTCGGGAGAATTTATAAACGAAATAACGAATGGAAATTTGAAGCAGTTGGCATGGGAATGAAAGGCGGCTTACAGGATTATTTAAACAAATACAACTAAACTAACATGGCAATTAATTTACAAAAGGGGCAACGGATCAATCTTGAAAAAAGCAATGGAAGCAAGCTTCAGAATATTTGCGTAGGTATTAACTGGGGCGCCATCGAAAAGAAAGGCTGGCTGGGAGGTGTTAAGAAGGAAGCGGTTGACCTGGATGCAAGCTGCGCATTATATGATGACAATAAAAAAATGACAGATGTCGTTTACTTTGGGAACTTACGATCAAAGGACAGTGCTGTGACACATAGTGGCGACGACCTGACGGGTGATATGGGTGGCGATGATGGCCTCGATAATGAAGTGATTACCCTACGGTTTGATATGCTTAATCCATCCATCAGCTATGTTGCCTTTGTGTTGAATAGCTTCAGAGGACATGATTTCGGGACCATTCCATTTGCATCCATTCGTATTTATGAAGGCACACCCACGCGCGTCAACGAAGTATTTGCCACCTTTGATATTGCCAACGGACCCGGATTTGCCGGGCATGTTTCCATGGTCATGGGCGTATTTTATAAGAAGAACGGAGAATGGAAATTCAATGCAATCGGCGAACCGACAAAGGACAAAAAATTAGAAGAAACAATTCAAACAGTAACCAATAAATATTTATAAAAATGAGAAGATTACCGGTATACCTGGTATTAGATACCTCGGGATCCATGAGCGGCGAACCTATAGAAGCTGTGAAGAATGGCGTGCAGGTAATGATCAGCTCATTACGCCAGAATCCACAGGCCATTGAAACAGCTTTTATAAGTGTCATCACATTCGATAGTGTGGCGCAGCAACTAATTCCATTGACGGATTTAGCCTCGTTTCAAATGGCTGATATAAAGGCAACAGGCACTACTGCTTTGGGAGACGCCCTGAAACTGGTCGCTGCTAAAATAGATACTGAAGTTCAAAAAACAACCACAGAGCAGAAAGGAGACTGGAAGCCATTGGTTTTTATTATGACTGACGGAATTCCCACAGATGACTGGCAAAGCGGCCTAAGTGAGTTTAAAAAACGGAAAACAGCATTTACTGTAGCCTGCGCGGCAGGTAGCGGAGCGGATACAAACATCCTAAAGCAAATCACAGAAAATGTAGTAAGCCTTGACACAGCCGATAGCGCAAGCATCGGTAAATTTTTCCTGTGGGTAACTGCTTCTATTGGGGTTTCATCCACCCGTGTTGAAGATACTGGAAAAGAAGTGCACGGCTTATCAGAGCTCCCACCACCGCCTTCTGAATTGAATATTGTTGTTTAAATAATCGTGTTGCTGATCGTACATAATATAGGATCGATAACATTAAAACTAGTAAGAATGAGCAGATGGGGTTTTTCTTTTCGATGGAATAGAATGTCAGATGTGTTAGAAGTAAAACAAAAATTTACGCAGAAAACCCGACTTCCATCTTTCGTGGACTGCGCAGAACGAAAAGCTGCCGTTCCGATTTTTAAATTATTTTTGGGATAAAATACCATGAGAAGATTACCGGTTTATTTTTTACTGGATACTTCAGGCTCCATGTATGGCGAACCCATACAAGCGCTGAATAACGCCTTGAGTAGTATGGTGAACATACTGAGAACGGACGCGCAGGCACTTGATACATTATGGTTAAGCATTATCACATTTGACCGAGAGGTGAAGGAAGTTATCCCATTGACCGAATTAGCTGCCTTCCAGTTACCGGATATCACATGCCCTCAAAGCGGGCCCACTCATACAGGTAAGGCATTAGAACTATTGTATCAAAAAGTGCAGGAAGATGTACGAAGGGGTAGTCCTACACAAAAAGGAGATTGGAAACCATTGATGTTTCTGTTTACAGATGGCAAGCCAAATGACCTCCAGCTTTACAGAGAGATGACACCAAAGATAAAAGCATCCAATTTTGGAGCAATTGTTTGCTGCGCTGCTGGTCACCTCGCGGATGATTCATTGCTGAAAGAACTGACTGAAGACGTAGTTCATTTAGATACAACAGATAGTACAACATTGAAACAATTTTTTAAATGGGTATCAGAAACGATTGAAAAAGGAAATAAGAGTCAGGGAACTGGCGAAACGGTCACCTTGCCGCCACCGCCTGCAGAAATAACCGTCGTAATTTAATCACCATGATACTACTAAAAATATTTTTGAATATCTTGATCATCGGATTATTTCTGTATTCAAAACTATTGCCATATAAGGATAGGCTGAATAAACAGTATAAGGGAATTTTTGATTTCTTCAGTTCTATATTCAATCCTGTCTTGAACGGTCTGAGATCTCTGGTAAAACCTTTCCCTGTGGGACAGGGCTTGTCGGTTGATATGACACAGATTGCATTATTGATTTTACTTTTATTACTTACTCACTTATAAAGATCAATTGTTATGGTAAATAAATTTATCACTCGGACGTTTTGTAAAGGACAATTTTTTGAGCAGACTTGTCATAAATGCGGGTATTTGCTGAGAATCTGGTGTACAGACTGGAAGGCATGTCCTAAGTGCGGGGCGAAAAATCATGAAAAGCATTATGGCGCATAATATAAAATCAATTATCCTATGAGACGATTACCCATTTACTTTTTGATTGACGTTTCCGAGTCGATGGTTGGAGAGCAAATCCATCAAATGGAAGAAGGAATGGCCATGATCATTAAAGCTATTAAACAAGATCCGTATGCGATTGAAACAGTCTGGATTTCGATCATCGTTTTTGCCGGGCAGGCTAAGACATTGGTTCCTCTGCAGGAAGTGGTAAGCTTTTATCCACCGAAGTTTCCAATTGGAAGCGGCACTTCGTTAAGTAAAGGACTCGGGCATTTAATGTATGAATTGCAGACTAATATCGTCAAAACTACGTTTGAGCAAAAGGGGGACTGGAAACCGATTGTATTTTTATTTACTGATGGTGTGCCGACCGATGATACGAATGCTGCCGTTAGAGAGTGGAAGCAAAATTGGCAACGGACATCCAATATGGTGGCTGTTTCCTTTGGTGATGAAACAAATACACGCTTATTATCGGAACTTACTGAGAATGTACTGCTGTTTAAAAATTCATCCCCGGAAGATTATATTAAATTCTTTAAATGGGTAACAGATTCAATAAAAACCAGTAGTATCAGTGTGGAGAATAATCGATCAGGTTTTGAAATGGCCACTCTGGACAACGACACGATTTCCAGAATTGACCTTACTAAACATAGTACGCCCAAACAATTTATTGATGACAATTTTGTGGTGTTATCTGCGAAATGCCAACTTTCAAAAAGACCTTATTTAATAAAATACAGAAAAGTATTGAATCCATCGGCTATTGAAGGATTGGATTACACGACACGTATTTACAGGCTCGTCGGAGGCTTTCAGGTAGACAATACTATGTATGCTGAATTGAGTGATGATAATGGTATTCAGACTAAGGTCAACAGCGAAGAATTGCAGGGCGCACCTGCATGCCCGTGTTGCGGCAATCAATTCGGATTAGCATTATGTCAATGTGAAAAGATACATTGTATCGGCGATGAGGAAGTCAGTACATGTCCCTGGTGCGGTAACCAGGGCACTTATGCATCGGGACAAAGCGGATTTGATATTAACAGAACACAGGGATAGGAATACATGTCAGATACCAAACAATATATAGAAGCATTATTCAAGCAACATAACTTGACGGTTGCCAAAAATAAAGTCTCTTTATTTGCTGAATTTATAAAGGAAGAAATTAATATTGATGCGGTGACCCTGATCAAACAAAACCAACAAATGATGATGGACCAATGGAAGATAAAAAATAAAATTCAGGATATAATGGATGTCCGGCTGCAAATACCAAACGGCACAATGGGTAAATTATATGATGCGAAATTGGATATTCACAGCCTTGGAAAGGATATACGCAATATCGGATTTGAAGATCTGCTTGCGTATGGATTAGAGTATGATAGCAAGACCAGTATCCTATCCGGAACTCCTACCCAAAGTGGGGACTTTAAAATAAAAATGACGTTCAGTATCTTTGAAGATGCCGGAGATTCTTCACTTTATGAAAAGCAATTATCATTGATTATTAACGCAGATCCTAAATCATTATGGAAAGATATACCAAGCACAAAAACTGACCACAACTACTGGAAGCCTGATAATGTCTGTGATTTTCAAACATTAGGCGACAAACAAATTGTGGTTGCCTCTAAACGGGGAAGGAGCCATGCAAATGTCGGATCTTTCAGGGATGATGATTTTGCGTTCCGTCATCTACACGCAGGATGGAATATAGTTTGTGTCGCGGATGGAGCAGGCAGTGCTAAGCTTTCGAGAGAAGGATCAAGAATAGCTTGTTCAGAGATCATCGATTTTTTTGAACAATACTTTTCGAACGATGCAGAGCATGAGATTGACAGGATTATGAATAACTATCATACTGTCTCTTCCGGAAAAACCGAAAGCGTGCATTCAGAAGACAAGTCAGTTATTCATGAACATCAAGACGAAAACGAACAGAAACAGGAAATTCCACCGACCGGACCTGGTGATGGTTTAACCGGAAATACATTACAATCCTCACAGAAAGAAATAAGTAATTTTTTGTATACTATATTAGGGGCTGCGGCTTTACGGGCTCATAAGAAACTGGAAGAAACAGCTAATAAAATGGAGGTCCATTTAAAGGATTTTCATACGACCTTAATATTTGCCCTGTATAAAAAATATGAATTCGGGTATGCCGTCCTTACATTTGGTGTAGGCGATTGTCCGATTGGATTATTAAACAAAGAGTTGACTGAAATAACTCTGATGAACTGGTTGGACGTAGGTGAATTTGGGGGTGGAACAAGGTTTATCACCATGCCTGAAATTTTCAGCAGCGACAAATTTTCAACAAGGTTTGGCTTTAAATTAATTGAAGATTTCTCCTACCTGATGCTGATGACAGACGGTATTTATGATCCTAAATTCGTGGTAGAAGCCAACCTGGAAAAGCTTGAGAAATGGAAAGACCTGATCGAAGACCTGAAAGGTAATAATGAAGAAAAAGCCATAGTGGAATTCAATTCAGGTAATAAAGAAATTACGTCTCAGCTTTCCGCTTGGATGGATTTCTGGAGTCCCGGAAATCATGATGACAGAACATTCGCAATTGTATTTTAACATATTCTGATGGCCATAATAACTGTACGATCGATCATTAATGGAAACACCTATCAATATGTTGATACCGGCGAGCCTAAAAGCGGCACAGCCAAGAATGTATATTTCAGCCCTGATAGAAAATATGTCGTAGCTATTTTTAAGGATAAGCAGGATTTCAATCAAAAGGAACGATTAAAAAAAATCACGTCTGATTATTTAACCCGAATAAAAAATCACGAAGGCGCTGATTATTATCTTGAGGAAATTTACAGATGGCCCACTGATGTCATAGAAATAAACGGATTGACGGGAATCATTGTGCCGATTTATAATTCAAAATTTTTTTTTAAAAAAGGATATAGCAACCAGGACCTGATCAAGGGGGAAGAAAAAAATGGAAAATGGTTTGCAGGGGCAACCTTCAGGAACAAGGAATTTCCATTAAGCCTTGATCAGAGCGAATTGGGAACATGGCTGAACTATTTCCAGGTTTGCGTCAATCTCGCCAGGGGTGTCAAGAAAATGCACCAGATGGGATTATCGCATTCCGATCTATCTTATAATAATGTACTCGTAGATCCAGTAAGCGGTTCTGCCTGTATGATTGACCTGGACGGCCTGGTGGTTCCCGGAGTTTTTCCTGCAGAAGTAATAGGCACTGCAGATTTTATTGCGCCTGAGGTGCTGGCCACAAAGCATTTAAGCAAAACAGATCCGAATCGAAAACTACCAAACAGGTTGACGGATCTTCATGCATTGGCTTGTCTTATTTATATGTACTTATTACATCGTCATCCCCTGAAAGGAGGAAAAGTGCATGATCTTGATACGGAAAAAGATGACTTATTAAGCATGGGTGAGAAGGCTTTATTTATTGAGCATCCGACTGATAAAACAAACCAGATAAAAATAGCACAGGTAAAAAAATGGGACAAATACTGGGCAGATACAAAGCAATTATCTTATACCATAACCGGACCTTATCTAAAGGTACTTTTTGAAAGGGCCTTTATAGCAGGGCTGCACAACCCCATGAACCGCCCCACTGCCAATGAATGGGAAGAAGCATTGCTGAAGACAACAGACTTAATTCAACCTTGCAACAACAGCCTTTGCGGACAAAAATGGTATGTATTTGATAACACAAATACTCCGAAATGCCCCTTCTGCGGAACAAAACATCTGGGCACCTTACCAGTACTGGATTTGTATTATCAATTTAAACACTCTGTCTGGAGACCCGAAAATCACAGATTAATGGTCTATCATAACCAATATTTATTTCAATGGCATGTCAATAGGAATCTGACAAGGAATGAAAAGCTATCGCCTGCACAGAAAATACCTGTCGGATACTTTACCTTTCATAATAATAAATGGGTTTTAGTAAACCAGACACTATCTTCCCTAGTTGATAAAACGGAAAATAAGGATATTCCGATGGGTACTATGGTAGAACTCACGCATGGAAAGCAGCTCTTACTTTCTAAGGAAGAAGGTGGACGAGTCGTGGTAGTAACAATTGTAAATCAATAAAAACTGACTAAAAACTGTATCAAAAATCTGACTAAAAATGAATGAATTAATTGAACAATTTAATGTGCTTTGGAATGACATCATTAGTCATCCGGGAACCTCACTGGCGATCATCGGAAATCTGATCATCATCGAGAGTCTTCTTTCTGTAGACAATGCCGCGGTACTCGCTACCATGGTCATGGATCTTCCTCCAGACAAAAGAGAGAAGGCATTGAAATATGGGATTGCCGGGGCTTATATATTCAGAGGACTTGCCATGATATTCGCAGGATTTCTAATCCAATTCTGGTTTCTTAAACCTCTTGGAGGGTTATATCTTCTTTATCTTGTTTATGATTGGTGGAAAGGAAAACAAACTGAAACGAAGGAAGATGATTTATTAGATAAGAAAAGCAATTGGATTTACCGTGCAACAGTAGGTTCCTTAGGAACTTTCTGGGCAACTGTGGTGTTGGTCGAATTAATGGATATGGCTTTTTCTATTGATAATATTTTTGCTGCCGTTGCCTTTACACCTAATATGATCTTAGTTTGTACCGGCGTATTTATTGGCATATTGGCAATGCGTTTTATAGCTCAATGGTTTGTGAAGCTGATGGAACGATACAGCTTTCTGGAAACTGCGGCATTTATTGTGATTGCTATACTTGGCATTAAGCTGACACTTTCATTGTACGAGCACTTTTTTCCAGCAAGTCCAGTCAGTATTTTTCTCGAAAGTCATACTGCGGATATTTTAATTTCGGTATTAACCGTTTCCATATTTTTTATTCCTATTCTTTCAAGCCAGCTTTTTAATTATCCTAAAAAGAACATCTTGAAATAGAAATATCAGGAAAGAAGCAGGGTAACGACAATTTTGGATGAAGTCTCATTGCACCACTCAGGTTTATGCATTTTGAGGTTCCCATTCAAAAGAATAAGCATGGCAGAAAATTACCCTTGTCTTACATTTGCGTCATGAATAAAAACCTGATTTATTTATTGATCCTTTTAGGCCTTGGTTTTCTGACCTACTATTTTGTTTTTCTGGATAAAACTGAAAGATATGATACCAATGAAGCCAATTTCACAGTTCGCGATACAGCCGATATAACGATTATCTTGATGACCAATCAGAAGGGCGATAAGATTAAGTTTAGCCGGAAAAAAAATAGCGAATGGATTTTGAACGATTCCATGGAGGTGATTCAGCAAAAGGTAAAAGACCTGATGGAAGCAATGCATGATCAGCAACCCTTACAACCAGTGCGCCTGGGTTCTCATGATGAAGTAATCAGGAATATGAGTGCGAATAATACAAAAGTGGAGATCTTTACAAAAAAGGGTAACACTCACACATTTTATGTTTCTAAAATAACGGCTCCCAATAACCTCACCTACATGCTTACCGAAGGTGCCGAACGCCCTTATATTGTAAAACTACCGTTACAGAATATCTTCTTGGGACTCAAGTATTCCACGGATCTTAAAGACTGGCGTTCACGAAAAATCATGCATGCCAAAGCTGATGACATAGAGATGATCGATGTGACGTATAAAGATTCTTTGCAATACTCCTTTCAGCTTATCAATGAAAAAGGGAAAACCCCTGTGTTGACCGGCAACCAGATAAGTAGCAATCCATTGAATATCAACAGGGTGTATTCGTATCTGAGATTGTGGGACAGCCTTTATTGTCTTGGTTTCGAGGACAGGAACAGAATCAAGGATACGATTCTTAACAATGGAAGAGAACTGGCGACAGTGAGTATGAAATCAATCGGTAAGCCTTTACAGACGTTGAAGCTTTTCTTTAAACCAATTACAAAAGGCACAAAAGGTGTTCTGAAAGTCGGCAATGAGGAGTATGATTTTGATGTGTTTATCGGGTTTCTGAATAACAGGGATATGATCGTAATGACACGGAATTTTGCCCAAATCATGTTACGTTCCTACCCCGAATTTTTTGAGGCAGAACCTGCGCAGATTGAGCCAAAACGCTAAGTCCTCCCTTTATATTTTTATCGTCTACAACCAAGTCCCTATATTTGCATTCTCATGAATAAAGACCTTCTTAGTTACTTGATATTTATTGTTGCACTTATTGTCTCCTTTATCCTTGACCTCTTCGTTTTTAGCAAAAAGAATAAGGAAGTCAGTGTAAAAAGCGCGTCGTATCAATACTTGTTTTGGGTTAGTATTGCACTGGCTTATTTTGGATATTTATGGTTTGAATATGGCACGCATACCGCAATCAACTATCTTTCTGCATACTTTATGGAGATGTCTTTATCCATTGATAATATTTTTGTGTTTGTCCTGATTATTTCATCACTACAAATCCAGAAGGAGAGTGTGGGAAGAGTGTTGATGATTGGTGTTGTACTAGCCATCCTCTTACGTATCATTTTTATCAGTGTCGGTATCATACTCGTCAGTAAGTTCAGTTGGATCCTATATGTGTTTGGTGTGCTTTTAATCTTTACCGGATTTAAATTATTCTTTGAGAACCCGGAAGAAGAATCTGATGTAAAGGAAGGCATGGTGTATAAAATGATCAGGAAATACCTCAGGTATACCGATGAAGAACCGAACGGAAAATATGTCATCATTAAGCATGGCAAATCCTATTTCACCAAGATTTTCCTTGTTGTGCTGATGATAGGCATCACAGATATTATCTTTGCCCTTGATTCTATTCCTGCTGTGTTTGCGATCACAACAGACAATCTGGTCGTTTTCTCTTCCAACATTTTCGCGGTTCTCGGCCTCAGGGCATTATTCTTTATCTTGCAAAAAATGGCCGATAAATTTGATTATCTTCAACAGGGTATCGCTATTGTGCTAATCTTTATTGGTGCAAAAATGTTCCTCGAGATCATTCATATTCATTTCCCTGTTTGGATTTCATTGATCGTAATCGTTCTGTGTATTGGCCTTTCAATACTTTATTCATTGCATCATAACAGGATACAGAAAAAAAAGGCTAACAAGAATGATTAAAACGAGTGAGTTTGACAGCATTGTCAAAGGCAAACTTCTTTCCTCTGGAAATGAACACTTAATCGACAACCTGTTATTGGACAGTCGCAAGATAGCACATCCTGCAAGTTCTGTGTATATACCACTTGTTACAAACCGCAGAAATGCACACCAATTTATCGATGATATGTATAATGCAGGTGTCACTTGCTTTATTATCAGTGAAGACATTGATGTATCAAAATTTAAAAACTGCTGGTTCATCAGGGTAGAGAATACACTCACCGCCTTGCAACAACTGGTAGCCTGGCATCGTTCAAAATTTAATGTCCCTGTCATCGGAATTACAGGAAGTAACGGAAAAACCATCATTAAAGAATGGCTTTACCAATTGCTTGAGCCGGATCATAAGATTGTACGCAGTCCAAAGAGTTTTAACTCGCAGATCGGCGTTCCGCTTTCTGTCTGGGAATTAAAATCCGAATACACACTCGCTATTTTTGAAGCAGGGATTTCTCAGGCAGGTGAAATGGATCACCTCGAAAAGATCATTAAACCAACTATTGGCATCTTTACTAATATCGGAGAAACACATAATGAAGGGTTTCTGAATCTAAGGCATAAAATAAATGAGAAGTTGAACCTCTTCAAGAATGCATCTACTCTTATTTATTGTAAAGACTACCATGAACTACATGATTGCATTCTACAGTTTTCGACACAATTAAAAAATAATATTGATAAGGACCTTCAACTCATTTGTTGGAGCCGTAAAAGCGAGGCAGATCTGTTTATTACTTCAGTAGCTAAAACGGGAAATATTTCTCTGATCAATGCAGTTTTTGAAGGAAAACAAATATCTATACAAATCCCGTTCACGGATGATGCCTACATCGAAGACAGTATTCATTGCTGGATGACGATGTTGTTTTTCCAGATTCCTAATGAGATCATTATGCAACGTATGCAGAAACTGGCGCATATTGCCATGCGGCTTGAACTCATGAAAGGAATTAATAACTGTACCATCATTAACGATAGTTATAATTCAGATGTATCGTCGTTTACCATTGCCCTTGACTTTTTGGCACAGCAAAACCAGCACGAACATAAAACTGTGATTCTTTCAGACATTCTTCAAAGTGGCCGTGATAATGAATTGTATGATGAAGTAGCGGAACTACTCAAACAAAAAAAGATTAAAAGACTGATCGGGATTGGTGATTCGATCTTTAGGAATAAAAGTGTCTTTCGACTTAACAGGAAACTCGATTCAACATTTTATAAAACAACGGATGAATTTCTTAATGCTATTGACACGAGTTCTTTTGAGAATGAAAGTATCCTGATCAAAGGTGCACGAAAATATGAATTTGAAAAGATCGCCAAACGACTGGAGGAACGTATCCATCAAACCGTCATGGAAATTAATCTGAATGCACTTGTTCAGAACCTGAATACCTATCGATCCTTACTAAAAAAAGAAACGAAGATCATGGCTATGGTCAAGGCGTTCTCTTATGGTAGCGGAAGTTTTGAAGTCGCTAATAAGCTTCAGTACGAGGGAATCGACTATCTCGCTGTTGCCTACACCGACGAAGGTATTCTGCTTCGCAAAAACGGGATCGAATTGCCCATTATGGTCATGAATGCAGACGACAATACGTTTGACCTACTCATCGAATGGAACTTAGAACCAGAGATTTATAATATGCGTTCGTTGCTTAAAATTCTTCAAACGGTTCAGCATGCCGATAAGATCCTTTACCCAATCCATATCAAACTGGACACAGGAATGCATCGTCTTGGCTTTGAAGAAGAAGAACTCGACAGTCTGATAGAGATATTACTTACGCATAATGAACTTAAAGTAGCCTCAGTGTTCTCGCATCTTTCGGGAAGTGAAGAAGCTGAATTGGATCAGTTTACAAAGATGCAAGCAGCACAATTCAAAAATATGACGACAAGGCTGATAGAAAAACTGGGTTATCCTTTTTTGATGCATCTCTGCAATTCGTCCGGCATTGTACGTCATCCTGAATTACATTTTGATATGGTACGATTAGGGCTTGGATTATATGGTTTCGATAGCAGCAGTAAACTGAACAAACAACTGAAAAATGTAAGCCGGTTAAAAACGATTATTTCTCAGGTGAAACATGTTCCTGTTTCGGAAACGGTAGGTTATAACAGAAAAGGTATTCTTAACCGCGATACTATTATAGGAACTGTTTGTGTGGGCTATGCAGATGGCATTCCGCGCCGTCTTGGAAATGGCGTCGGACGTATGCTGATCAATGGCAAAACAGCGCCTATTATCGGGAATGTTTGTATGGATATGTGTATGTTGGATATTACTGATATTCCGGATGCAACCGAGGGCGAAACCGTCATTGTTTTTGGCGAAGAATTACCAGTAACTGAACTAGCAAAATGGGCAAACACCATTCCATATGAGATTTTGACGGGTATTTCTCAACGGGTGAAAAGGGTTTATTACGAGGAGTAACTTGTTATTCCAAACGCCCCATTTCATATTCCCTTTCTACTTTACAGATTCTGACTTTATACCAGTCGTACCATTTCTCACGCCCCATTTTTTGTGCAAATAAATGGTCGGTTTGTGCCTTCCATTTTTTTATACTTTCAAGCGAAGCCCAATAAGAAACAGAAATCCCAATCTCACTTCGTGCACTTTCAAAACCAAGATAACCTTCCTGTAGTTTTGCAAGCGCTTCCATACTATCAGCCATTTCGCTATAGCCTTCATCACCTTCATGCCTTGTGGAAGTAAAGATTACGGCGTAATAAGGTGTTGCATGCATTCAATAAAATTATCGGTTTATCAGAGATTTTCCAGTGAAGCGAAATAAAAAATTATCACCGATCAACCATACAATTCAAAATGGATTTGCTTCTTATCATACCCCATTTCTGCCAGGTTATGTCTTGCCTCATCAATCATATTTTTCCAGCCGCAAAGCAGGAAGTCGGCCTGCTCTTTTCCCTGTGCGAGTTCCTTATAAATATCATGCACATAACCGGTCCTGCCATCCCAATGCTCTCTCGATAACGTTGGGATATAATGAAAGTTCGGCATCTTCTCCTGTAGTGAATTCAGCTCATCAAAATAAAGAAGATCCTGTTTGGTACGCGTACCGTAAATGAGATAAATATTTTTGGCAGAAATCGCATGATTAAAAATATGCGTCGCCATGCTTCTGAAAGGGGCTATTCCGGTTCCTGTGCAGATCATAAAATAATCGTGCTCAATCTGCTCATGCAAAACAAATACACCGGCTGGACCACGAAGTGTCAACTCATCACCGATATTAATATTCTGCCAGAGATAAGGCGTTCCTACTCCATCTTCTACCAGCACAATCACCAGTTCAAAGGTATTGCTGCCATCCGGTGCGGAGGCAATCGAATAACTGCGCCATCGTTTATTTTTCTTTTCATGAATAGGTAGATCAAGGGTCACGAATTGTCCGGGCTTAAAATTAAAGGTCTCCAATTCCGGTATCTGAATAAAATATCGCTTCGTACTTGGTGTTTCATCAATGATATTGACGACTTTCCCTTGTTGCCATTCGAGGTTCATAATGAATGTTTAAGTGTTAAAAATACAACGAATTATTTTGAAAAGAGAATTACAGCGAATGAAATGTGGGGGATGCAAACCATCCCCTCGCGTAGAGACGTAATGCATTACCTCTCTACCAACGACCAACAATTTATTTTCATGCTAGTTCCTTTCCCCTTAATTTTGCTAGCATGGAAACGATCATCAATAAAGTAGCAGAAAGCGGTATTATTACACTCAATCTTGAAACATTCCTACCTCAAGAGGAGATCATTTTCGACCTCAAACCTTTCTTGTTCATGGAACTGATATTGAAGGAAAAAGATTATCGTGCTGCCTTATTAACGCACGACTGGACACTCTACAAAGATAAAGATGTGATCCTCACCTGTAGTGCCGATGCCATCATTCCTGTCTGGGCCTATATGTTGGCTGCGTCGTATTTACAACCTGTTGCCAAACGTATTGTGATGGGCACACCCGAACAGGCACGTAAAGAATTGCTTCTCGATGCCATCAAAGAGTTAGATCCTAGTCATTATACAGACCAGCGGGTGGTCATTAAAGGATGCGGCGATATTCCAATTCCAGATGAAGCCTATGCCATGATCACCGCC
>Ga0335397_10004204_pt1 | contig 19075 bp, 15 predicted proteins | sample MAT04_FD_205740 | JGI IMG/M metagenome (GOLD analysis project Ga0335397, IMG submission 205740) | Freshwater microbial communities from Lake Fryxell liftoff mats and glacier meltwater in Antarctica - MAT-04 (spades assembly) (version 2) ... | reverse complement strand
GACGCTCTGGCGCGTGGTGGCCGCTACGACGAGGTGGGTGCCGTGTTCGGCCGCAACCGGCCGGCGGTCGGCTTCAGCCTCGACCTCAAGGCGCTGGCCGAAGTGGCGGGTGCGTCGCCGGTGCCCACCGCCATCCGCGCCCCCTGGGGCGAAGACCCCGGGCTGCGCGCTGCAGTGCGCCGCCTGCGCGAGGCCGGCGAGACCGTGCTGGCCATGCTGCCCGGCCATGAACTGGAAGCGCAGGCCTTCGACTGCGACCGTGAACTCGTGAAGGAAGGCGGCCACTGGCTGCTGCGCGCGCTGCCGCCTCCCGCCGCCCTCTGAACCCTGAAGAAAGCTCCGAACATGCAAGCAGCCATCCGACCGACACCCGGCCGCAACGTGGTCGTCGTCGGCACCCAATGGGGTGACGAGGGCAAGGGCAAGATCGTCGACTGGATGACCGACCACGCCCAGGGCGTGGTGCGTTTCCAGGGCGGCCACAACGCGGGCCACACACTGGTCATCGCCGGGCGCAAGACGGCGCTGCAGCTCATCCCCTCGGGCGTGATGCGCGAGGGCATCGCCTGCTACATCGGCAACGGCGTCGTCGTCGACCCGGCACACATGCTGGGCGAGATCGAGCGCATCGAGGCGCTGGGCATCGACGTGCGCTCGCGGCTCTTCCTGTCGGAGGCCTGCCCGCTGATCCTGCCCTTCCACGTCGAGCTCGACCGCGCCCGCGAAGGCCGCCGCGAGAGCAGCGGCAGCGGCAAGATCGGCACCACGGGCAAGGGTATCGGCCCGGCCTACGAAGACAAGGTGGCGCGCCGCGCGCTGCGTGTGCAGGACCTCAAGCACCCGGCGCGCTTCGAGGCCAAGCTGCGTGAACTGGTGGAACTGCACAACACCGAGCTCGCCTACCTGGGCGGCGCGGCGCTGGCCTGGCAGCCCATGCTCGACAGCGCGATGCAGGCCGCCGAGCAGTTGCGCCCGCTGATGGCAGACGTCGGCTACCGCCTGCACCAGGCGCACGCGGCCGGCCAGAACCTGCTGTTCGAAGGCGCGCAGGGCACGCTGCTCGATATCGACCACGGCACCTACCCCTACGTCACGTCCAGCAACTGCGTGGCCGGCAACGCCGCGGCGGGTTCGGGCGTGGGCCCGGGCATGCTGCACTACATCCTGGGCATCACCAAGGCCTACACCACGCGGGTCGGCGGCGGGCCCTTCCCGACCGAACTCGACATCGACGTTGCCGGCGGTGTCGGCCACCACCTGTCGACCGTCGGCCAGGAGCGGGGCACCGTCACCGGGCGCGCCCGCCGCTGTGGCTGGCTCGACGCCGCAGCGCTGAAACGCAGCATCATCATCAACGGCATTTCGGGCCTGTGCATCACCAAGCTCGACGTGCTCGACGGCCTGCCCGAGATCAACATCTGCACCGGCTACAAGCTGGGCGACCGCGTGCTCGACATCCTGCCGATGGACGCCGACGAGATCGCGGCCTGCGTGCCCGTCTACGAGACGATGCCGGGCTGGAGCGACACCACCGCCGGCCTGACGAACTGGGAGCAACTGCCGCTCAAGGCCAAGCGCTACCTGGAACGCATGCAAGCCCTCATCGGCGCGCCGATCGACATGGTGTCGACCGGCCCCGACCGGGTGCACACCATCCTTCTGCGCCACCCCTTCCGCGCCTAGACATGAGACCACCCCCGAAGCGGCTTCGCCGCTCCCCCTCAAGGGGGCACCGCCAGCGGCCCGGCGAAGCCGGTTCCGCGGCGGCCGCTTGGTAGGGCGCTACTGCAAGCTCATCCACTTGAGGAGAACCTCCGCATGCTCACCGACGACGGCAGGCACTTGTACGTGTCATGGGACGAGTACAACCTGCTGACCGAAAAGCTGGCACTCAAGGTGCACGATTCCGGCTGGCAGTTCGACCAGATCCTGTGTCTGGCGCGCGGCGGCATGCGGCCGGGCGACATCCTCTCGCGGGTGTTCGACAAGCCGCTGGCGATCATGTCGACCAGCAGCTACCGCGCCGAGGCTGGAACCATCCAGGGCCGGCTCGACCTGGCCAAGTACATCACCATGCCCAAGGGTGAACTCGCCGGGCGCGTGCTGCTGGTCGACGACCTGGCCGACACGGGCATCACGTTGCGCGCCGTGGTCGAACGCCTGCGCGGCATGCCGTCGATCAGCGAGCTGCGTGCCGCGGTCATCTGGGTCAAGGGCGTGTCGAGCTACATCCCCGACTATTACGTCGAGACCCTGCCCACCAGCCCGTGGATCCACCAGCCCTTCGAGGAGTACGACAACCTGCGACCCGAGGCGCTGGTCAAGAAGTTCACGGTCTGAAAACGAAGAAGCCGGCGTGTCTTTCAACACGCCGGCTTCACGATCTTGGTGCCCAGAAGAGGACTCGAACCTCCACGCCGTTAAGCGCTAGTACCTGAAACTAGTGCGTCTACCAATTCCGCCATCTGGGCTAGCTGCCGGCACATCTGCATTTGCAGTCACGCCAGCCTTCAGGAACTAAGGACTATACCATCAAAGAAAACAAGACCTCAAGCCCGTCCGTCGCCGGCCCCGCCCTGATGGGCGAATTCGAAGGCCGCGTCGAAGGCCACCGCGATGGCCACGGCTTCGTCATCCCCGACAACGGCGACCCCGCCATCTACCTCGCGCCGCAGGAATTGCGCAGCGTCCTGCACAAGGACCGGGTGCGCGTGCGTGTGTTGCGATACGACCGCAAGGGCCGGCCCGAGGGCCGCGTGCTCGACATCCTGGAGCGCCGCAAGACGCCGATCATCGGCCGCCTGCTGCACGAAAGCGGGCAATGGCTGGTGGCGCCCGAAGACAGCCGCTACGGCCAGGACATCCTGATTCCCAAGAACGCCACCGCCAACGCCGCGGTGGGGCAGGTGGTGTCGGTTGAGCTGACCGAGCCGCCGTCGCTGCACTCGCAGCCCGTCGGTCGCGTGGCCGAGGTCCTGGGCGAGATCGACGACTCGGGCATGGAGATCGAGATCGCGGTGCGCAAGTACGAAGTGCCGCACCAGTTCAGTCCCGAGACGCTGGCGCAGGCCGCGGCGCTCCCCGAAAAGCTGCGCCCGGTCGACCGCAAGCAGCGTGTCGACCTCAGCGACGTAGCGCTCGTCACCATCGACGGCGAGGACGCGCGCGACTTCGACGACGCCGTGTACGCCGAACCCTTCAAGCGGGGCCGCGGCAAGAGCGCTCTCGAGGGTTGGCGGCTCATTGTTGCCATCGCCGACGTCAGCCATTACGTGAAGCCTGGCGAGCCGCTCGACGAGGACGCCTACGAGCGCGCCACCTCGGTCTACTTTCCACGCCGCGTCATCCCGATGCTGCCCGAGAAGCTGAGCAACGGCCTGTGCTCGCTGAACCCCGAGGTCGAACGCCTGAGCATGGTCTGCGACATGCTGGTCGACACCGAGGGCCGCATCGACGCCTTCCAGTTCTACCCGGCCATCATCCGTTCACACGCGCGGCTGACCTACACCGAGGTGGCCGCCGTGCTGGCCAACACACGCGGCCCCGAGGCGCAGCGCCGTGCCGACCTGGTGCCGCACCTGCTGCACCTGCACGAGGTCTACCGCGCGCTGCTCAAGCAACGCGCCAAGCGCGGTGCGGTCGACTTCGAGACCACCGAGACGCAGATCGTCTGCGACGACAGCGGCCGCATCGAGAAGATCGTTCCACGCACGCGCAACGAGGCGCACCGGCTGATCGAAGAGACGATGCTGGCCGCCAACGTCTGCGCGGCCGAGTTCATCGGCGGCGCCGAGCATGCCAGCCTCTACCGCGTGCACGAGGGCCCGACGCCCGAGAAGCGCGTCGCGCTGCAGGCCATGCTCAAGGCGCTGGGCGTAGGCATGCACCTGAGCGACGAACCGACGCCGCACGAGATCCAGGCCATCGCGCAATCGGTGCACGGCCGGCCCGACGCGACGCAGATCCACACGCTGCTGCTGCGTTCGATGCAGCAGGCCGTCTATACCGTGCACAACGCGGGCCACTTCGGCCTGGCCTACCCGGCCTACACGCACTTCACGAGCCCGATCCGGCGTTACCCCGATCTGCTCGTGCACCGTGTCATCAAGGCCATCCTGGGCGGCAAGCGCTACCACCTGGTCGCCAATGCGAAGACGCGCACGCCGGAAGTGCGCAGGGGCGGCAAGGTGGCGCGGGCGGCCAAGCCGATGTCGCAGGAGATGGCGCTGTGGGAAGCCGCAGGAGGCCACTGCAGCGCCAACGAGCGGCGCGCCGACGAAGCGAGCAAGGACGTCGAGGCATGGCTCAAGTGCCGCTACATGCGCGAGCACCTGGGTGAGGAGTACTCGGGCACTGTCAGCTCCGTCGCCGGCTTCGGTCTCTTCGTCACGCTCGACGGCCTGTACGTCGAGGGGCTGGTGCACATCACCGAGCTCGGCGGCGAGTACTACCGTTTCGACGAGGCCCGCGGCGAACTGCGCGGCGAGCGCAGCGGCATCCGCTATGCGGTGGGCACCAGGGTGCGTGTGCAGGTCAGCCGCGTCGACCTGGACGGACGCAAGATCGACTTCCGCATGGTGCGCGAAGGCGAGGCCGAGCGTCTGCTGACGCGGGTCGAGAAGCCGCGTGCCGTGCCGGCGGGCGCCGGCGCCGCGGCCGAGCTGGCGGCGGTTCGCGAGACCGACCGCAACGTGAAGGCCGCCACGCGCGCACTCAAGAGCGCGAGCAAGGGCGGGAGTGCGGCGCCGGGCAAGCCAACGGGCGAAGGCGCACGCCGGACGCGCAAACCGGGCCCGCAACGGCCGGCGCCCAAACCGCGCACCCGGCGCTGAGGGCCCCCAACCGCGCCGCGGCTCTGCGGCCCCGAGCCGCGCCGCGGCTCTGCGGCCCCGAGCCGCGCCGCGGCTCTGCGGCCGACACCCGCACGCCCGGTGCGCGGACGGCTGCCGCGCCTTCAGTCGAAACAGCGGTGCGCCAGCCGCTCGACGAGTTCGTGGGCGCGCAGCGGTGCGCCATGCGCCGCTGCCGGCCACAGGTCGGCAGCACGCCCATGCTGCCAGGCCGCGGCGACGGCGATGTCCAGCGCCGGTGCCTCTGCCTGCTGGGCCCACAGCCCCGCGGCCCAGCCGGCGAGCACGTCGCCACTGCCGGCGGTGGCCAGCGCCGCGTTGCCGGTGGCGTTGATCCATGGCCGTTCGCCGGGTGATGCGATGACGGTGCCCGAACCCTTCAGCAGGACCGTGCAGGCGTAACGCCCCGCCAACGCCAGCGCCGCGGCGATGCGGTCGGCCTGCACCGCGGCGCTGTCCAGCTGCAACAGGCGCGCGGCTTCCAGCGGATGCGGTGTCAGCAACGTCGGCCGACCGCGCGCGGCGCGCTGGCGCAGCAGCTGCTGCAGGGATGTGTCGACGGCGATGGCGTTCAGCGCGTCGGCATCGAGCACAAGGCGCGGCACACTTGACAGCAAGGCGGGCAGGGCGGCGCGCACGGCGTCGCCGCCGCCGCAGCCGCAGGCCACGGTTGCGCTGGCCAGCGTGGCACGGGGGGCCGTCCACCAGGCGTGCCGGCCCATCAGCGCTGGCTGCGTGCTTTCGAGCAGGCTGGCCGTGCCATCCAGCGGGCTGCAGTAGACGCGGCCGGCCCCAGCGGCCAGCGCCGCGCGGGCCGCCAGCCAGGCGGCGCCCACCATGCCCGGCGCGCCGCCGACCACCACCACGTCACCCTGGCTGCCCTTGTGTCTGGCGTGCGGCCGTGCGCCCGCTGCTGCTGGCCCGCTCAGCCAGGCGCTGGGCGGGCCGGCGTCGACACCCAGCGTGTCGAGCCAGACGGTGCCGGCGAGGTCGCGGCCGTGACCGGTGAAGCAGCCGGGCTTCAGGCTCAGCAGCGCCAGCGTGGCGCTGGCGTGCACGGCGTGATCGCCCAGCGGAATGCCGGCGTCGGGGTGCAGGCCCGAAGGCAGGTCGACCGCGAGCACCGGGCAGCGCGCCCGGTTCACGGCCGCGATGGCCTGCGCCAGCTCACCTGCCGGTGCACGGCGCGTGCCCAGGCCGAGCAGGGCGTCGATGACGAGGTCGGCCGGCGCGGCATCGGTGCCCCGCACGATGGGCACGCCCATGGCAACCGCCTGCGCCAGCGACGCGGTCGCATCGGGCGGCTGCGTCTCGGTACGGGCGAGCAGGTTCACCTGCACCGAACGGCCCGCCGCATGCAGGTGGCACGCCGCCACCAGCCCGTCGCCACCGTTGTTGCCGGGGCCGGCCCAGACCTGCACCCGCTGCGCATGCGGCGCCATCGCCGCCACCAGCCGCGCCACCGCCAGCCCGGCGGCGGCCATCAGCGCATGCGGGGCGTGTTCGGCCAGCGCCGCCTGTTCGGCCTGCCGCGACGCCGCGGCGTCGTGCAGCGGCCACGGTCCTTGCTCGGGGGCGATGCGGATCGGGGGCGCGCGCATGCGGCGATTGTCGCGCCGCGCCCCGGCGTCAGGTGCGCAGTCGCGCGACGGTGAGCCCGGCGGTGTCGAGCGGCGCTTCGCGCCCGGCCAGGCGTTCGGCCAGCACACGCGCCGAGCCGCAGGCCAGCGCCCAGCCGCTGGCGCCATGGCCGAGGTTGAGCCAGACGCCCGGCACGCCGCTTTCGCCCAGCACTGGCGGGCCGTCGGGCAGCATGGGCTGTGCACCCTTCCAGTGCTGGGCGTCGCGCGCCAGCACGGCGCCAGGAAACCAGTCGTCGAGCACCTGGTACAGCCGGCGCAGGGCGGCGGGTGCAGGCTGCGTCGGCGAGCCACCGATCTGTGCGCCGCCCGCCACGCGCACACGCTGGCCCAGGCGCGTGATGGCGACCTGGTGGCGTTCGTCCACCAGCGCGGCGCGCGGCCCCGGCGCGTGCAGGCCGTCAAGGTGGCGCAGCGGCGCCGTGATCGAGATGCCGTGCACGGCGGCCAGCGGCAGCCGCAGGCCCACGTCGGCGAGCAGGCGGCGTGCGCCGACGCCGGCGCACACGACGATGGCGTCGCAGGGCACCGAGATGCCGTTGTCCAGCGCCACGGTGGGCGGCGTGCCCGTTTGCAGCGCGCGCACGGCGGTGTCGAAGCGGAACCGCGCGCCCAGGCGCTGCGCTTCGGTTTTCAGCAGGTGCGCACACTGCCGGCAGTTGCCGACGCCGTCCTGCGGCAGATGGATGGCGGCATGCAGCGGCGTGCTCTCGTTGAGACCGGGCTCCAGTTCGCGGCAGCGCGCGGCGTCGACGAGATGGTGCGGCACGCCCCAATCGCGCAGCAACGCCAGTCCGGGCTGCGCAGCCTTCAGCTCGCGTTCGCTGCGCAGCAGCGTCACGACACCGGGTGTCTGCTCATACTCGAGGTGCAGGCTGCGTGTCAGCTCCTGCATGCGCGTCGCACTGAGCTGAGCCAGGCGGTGCATGGCGGCGCGGTTGGGTGTGTGCACACGCGCCCCGCAGGCTCGCCACCAGCGCCACAGCCAGGGCAGCTGCGCCAGCGCGTCGAGGCCCCCCGGCCGCAGCCGGGCCGCCGTGGCAGACCACGGGCTCAGCAGCTTCCAGGCCATGCCCGGCGCGGCCAGGGGCGCCACGAGGCCGGGTGCCAGCAGGCCGGCGTTGGCGAAGCTGCCTTCCGAGGCCACGCTGCCGCGGCGCTCATAGACCGTCACTTCGTGGCCCTCGAGCGCAAGTTCGTAGGCGGTGGTGACGCCGACGATGCCGGCGCCGACGATGACGATGCGCAAGCTCAGTTCTCCTGCGGCCGGCGCTCGGCCACCGGGCTGCGCGGGCACTGGGTCAGGGCGCCTGTCGAGGTGGCGCGTGCTAGAATCATTGGGTTTGCCTCGATGCAGGTTGTGCGTGTGGGTGGCTTGAGCCGCTTGCCCGTCCGGCCCGACACCGAGGCCCGTGCCTCGCCTCAGGGTGGTGCACGGATCGGCGACGCGGACTGGAGAACAGGCCGTCGTTCGAGGCAGGCAAATCGCGAACCCGGTTCAACCAAGGTGTCGCCGAGTGGTCCCACAACCCCTGAAACAGGTTGTCACCGTCGGCGATCAAGCGCCGGGATTCTAGACACAACCTTAGGACTTTCCATGACTGTCTCCATGCGTGAAATGCTGGAAGCCGGCGTCCATTTCGGGCACCAAACGCGCTTCTGGAACCCCAAGATGGCGCCGTACATCTACGGCCATCGCAACAAGATCCACATCATCAACCTCGAGAAGACGCAGCCGCTCTTCGAGGACGCGATGAAGTTCGTCCGCCAGTTGGCCTCGCGCCGCGGCACCATCCTGATGATCGGCACCAAGCGCCAGGCGCGCGACGTCATTGCGCTGGAAGCCCAGCGCTGCGGCATGCCCTACGTCGACCAGCGCTGGCTGGGCGGCATGATGACCAACTTCAAGACCGTCAAGGGCTCGCTGAAGAAGCTGAAGGACATGCAGGCCATCAAGGAAGCCGGCACCGAGATGATGATCAAGAAGGAAGGCCTGATGTTCGAGCGCGAGCTGGTCAAGCTCGAAAAGGACATCGGCGGCATCCAGGACATGGCGGCGCTGCCCGACGCGATGTTCGTCATCGACGTCGGTTACCACAAGATCGCCGTGCTCGAAGCCAAGAAGCTGGGCATCCCGGTCATCGGCATCGTCGACACCAACCACTCGCCGATCGGCATCGACTACGTCATTCCCGGCAACGACGACTCGGCCAAGGCCGTGGCGCTGTACGCCAAGGCGGTGGCCGACGCCGTGCTGGAAGGCCGTGCCAACGCCACAAGCGACGTGGTGCAGGCCATCTCGGCCGCCGGCGACGAGTTCGTCGAAGTCAACGAGGAAGCCTGACCGGCTGACTCCGCTGCGCTGCGCCGTCCTGGCGAAGCGTGGCCCTTGCCGCCCGGCCGACCTGCGTCGGGCGCCAACCCGAATTCATTGGAGATGACGATGCCCGCAATCACTGCAAGCATGGTGGCCGAGCTGCGCGCCAAGACCGACGCGCCGATGATGGAATGCAAGAAGGCGCTGACCGAAGCCGACGGCGACGCCGCCCGCGCTGAAGAGATCCTCCGTGTCAAGCTCGGCAGCAAGGCCGGCAAGGCTGCGGCCCGCGTGACCGCCGAAGGCGTGATCACCGCGTCCGTCAGCGGCACGGTCGGTGCGCTGGTCGAGGTCAATTGCGAAACCGACTTCGTGACCAAGAACGACTCCTTTCTCGGCTTCGCCAAGGCCGTGGCGGCGCTGGCCGCCGAGCACAACCCGGCCGACGTTGCTGCGCTGTCGGCGCTGCCGCTATCGCGCGACGGCTTCGGCCCGACGGTGGAAGACGTGCGCAAGGGTTTGATCGGCAAGATCGGCGAGAACATGGCCATCCGCCGCTTCAAGCGCTACGCCGGCGGCGGCCAGCTGGCCAGCTACCTGCACGGCACGCGCATCGGCGTCATCGTCGAGTTCAGCGGTGACGAGGTCGCCGCCAAGGACGTGGCCATGCACGTGGCGGCGATGAAGCCCAAGGCGCTGGCCACCAGCGACGTGCCGGCCGAGCTGATCGAGGTCGAGCGCCGTGTAGCGGCCGAAAAGGCGGCCGAGGATTCGGCCGCCGCGGTGGCCGCCGGCAAGGCCGCGCAGTCGCCCGAGATCGTCGCGCGCCGCGTCGACGGTTCGGTGCAGAAGTTCCTGAAGGAGGTCTCGCTGCTGAATCAGACCTTCGTCAAGAACGACAAGCAGACGGTCGAGCAGATGCTCAAGGAGAAGGCGACGAAGGTTGCCGGCTTCACGCTCTACGTGGTGGGTGAGGGCATCGAGAAGAAGGTCGACGACTTTGCCGCCGAAGTGGCGGCCCAGGTGGCCGCTGCCAAGGCGCAGTGAAACGGGACGCAAAGACGCCCGCTCTGAGGGCCGGCCGCGTGCCGGCCCGAACTACACTGCAAGTTTTGCCAGAGGAGTTGTACTGATGCCGGCCTACAAGCGCATCCTGCTCAAGCTGTCGGGCGAGGCCCTGATGGGCGACGACGCCTACGGCATCAACCGCGCGACCATCGTGCGCATGGTGCGTGAAGTGCAGGAAGTGACGCAGCTGGGCTGCGAGGTGGCCGTGGTCATCGGCGGCGGCAACATCTTCCGTGGCGTGGCCGGCGGCTCGGTGGGCATGGACCGCGCCACCGCCGACTACATGGGCATGCTGGCCACCGTGATGAACGCGCTGGCGCTGGCCGACACGATGCGCCAGGAAGGCATGACGGCGCGCGTGATGTCGGCCATCGCCATCGATCAGGTGGTCGAGCCCTATGTGCGCCCCAAGGCCCTGCAGTACCTGGAAGAAGGCAAGGTGGTGGTGTTCGCCGCCGGTACCGGCAACCCCTTCTTCACCACCGACACGGCGGCTGCGCTGCGCGGCGCCGAGATCGGTGCCGAGGTGGTGTTGAAGGCGACCAAGGTCGACGGCGTCTACTCCGCCGACCCGAAGAAGGACCCGACCGCCACGCGCTACACGAGCATCAGTTTCGACGAGGCCATCGCCCGCAATCTGCAGGTGCTGGACGCCACCGCCTTCGCGTTGTGCCGCGACCAGAAGCTGCCGATCAAGGTGTTCAGCATCTTCAAGTCCGGTGCGCTGAAGCGCGTCGTGATGGGTGAAGACGAAGGCACGCTGGTTCACGTTTGAGGAGTTCCCTCGGTCATGATCATTCAGGACATCAAGAAGACCGCCGAAGCCAAGATGGCCAAGTCCGTCGAGGCCTTCAAGCACGAGTTGCACAAGATCCGAACCGGCCGCGCCCACCCGGGCCTGCTTGATCAGGTGCACGTCGACTACTACGGCTCGATGGTGCCCATCAGCCAGGTGGCCAACGTGACGCTGCTCGACGCGCGCACGATCAGCGTGCAGCCCTGGGAAAAGGGCATGGGGCCGAAGATCGAAAGGGCCATCCGGGAATCCGACCTTGGCCTCAACCCGGCTTCGCAGGGTGATCTGCTGCGTGTGCCGATGCCGGCGCTGACCGAAGAGCGCCGCAAGGAGCTCACCAAGGTCGTGCGCCATGCCGGCGAAGAGGCCAAGATCGCGGTCCGCAGCGTGCGCCGTGAGGCCAACGAGAACCTGAAGAAACTGCTCAAGGACAAAGAAGTGCCCGAGGACGAGGAGCGCCGTGCGCAGGACGAAGTGCAGCGCCTGACCGACCGCACCATCGCCGAGATCGACCGCCTGGTGCAGGGCAAGGAAGCGGAAGTGATGGCCGTCTGAACGGGCCACCCGACTGCGCCGCGCCCATGTCCGAACTTTCACTCGCCCCCGCAGTCGCCACGGCTGCTACGACGCCCGACGACACGCCGGCCGCCGTGCCGCGCCACGTCGCCCTGGTCATGGACGGCAACGGCCGCTGGGCGCGCCAGCGCTTCATGCCGCGCTTCTTCGGCCACAAGCAGGGTGTCGATGCGCTGGTGCGTGCCGTCAACGTCTTCGCCGACCGCGGCGTGCAGTACCTCACCGTGTTCGCCTTCTCGTCCGAGAACTGGAAGCGGCCCTCCGAAGAGGTCTCGGGCCTCATGAGCCTGGTGCTGGTGGCGGTGTCGAAGTACCTCACCAAGCTGGCCGGCGACGGTGTGCGCATCCGCATCGTCGGCGACCGCTCGGCGGTGTCGGACAAGCTGCGCAGGGCCTGGGAACATGCCGAGCAGCTGACCAAGGACAACCAGCGCATCACGCTCAGCGTGGCCTTCAACTACGGCGGCCGCTGGGACGTGGTGCAGGCCTGCCGGCGGGCCGTCGTCGAAGGCCTGCAGCCCGAGCAGATCGACGAGGCCTGGCTGGCCAGCCACATGGCGCTGAGCTTCGCACCCGACCCCGACCTCTTCATCCGCACCGGTGGCGAAATGCGCATCAGCAACTTCCTGCTCTGGCAGGCGGCGTATTCCGAGCTGTTCTTCACTGAATGCCTGTGGCCCGATTTCGGCGCGGCCGAGATCGACACCGCGCTGCTGGCCTATGCGCAGCGCGACCGCCGCTTCGGCACCATCCGCCCCAATCAGGTTGTGCCCGAAGGCGCCTGAACTTGATGGCCCCCAGCTCGCTGCGCTCGCAGCCCCCCGCGGGGACGTTCGTGCCCTTCGGGCGGCCCTGCGGGCACTGACAATGCTGCTACAACGTGTCATCACCGCCCTCGTGCTCGTGGCCCTGCTGCTCGGCTCGCTGCTGGCGGCCAGCGCCTGGCCCTTTGCGCTGCTGACGCTGGCGCTGCTGTCGGCCGGTGGCTGGGAATGGGGTCGCCTGAACCAGGCGGCCAACGGGCCTGCGCTGGCCATGGGCGCGGCGGTGGCCCTGGGTGGCGCCGCGGCGCTGGCCGCGGGCTGGACGACGCAGGCGCCGCCGGCGCTGTGGTGGGGCGCCTTCGTGCTCTGGCTGGTGGGTGGTGCGGTGGCGCTGCGTTGCGGCCCGGCGGCGTGGCCGCAGCTGCCGCGCCTGGCACGCTGGGGACTCGGCCTGCTGGCCCTCTGGGCGGCTTGGCTGGCGCTGGCGCAGGCGCGCAGCATCGGCATCAACTTCATGCTCTCGGTGCTGTGCCTGGTATGGATGGCCGACGTGGCGGCCTATTTCGGCGGCCGCGCCTTCGGCCGGCGCAAGCTCGCGCCCGCCATCAGCCCGGGCAAGAGCTGGGAAGGCGTGTGGTCGGGTGTGGCCGGCGTCGTGCTGCTGGCGCTGTTCTGGGTCTGGCTCGACGGCCGCTTCGGTGTCGACAGCTCCAGTGTCTACAGCCGGCTGCTCGACTCGCTCGGTGTCGCCGGCCTGGCGCTGGGCGTGCTGCTGCTGTGCGCGCTGAGCGTGGTGGGTGATCTCGTCGAGTCGCTCGTCAAGCGCGCCGCGGGCGCCAAGGACAGCAGCCGCCTGCTGCCCGGCCATGGCGGTGTGCTCGACCGCGTCGACGCGCTGTTGCCGGTGCTGCCGGCCGCGCTGGCGATGACGGCGGTCACGGCGCTGGGGGCCTGGCGGTGAGCGCGGCGCGCCAACGGCTGGCCATCCTGGGTTCCACCGGATCGGTGGGCACGAGCACGCTCGAAGTCGTTGCGCGCCACCCGGATCGGTTCGAGATCGTCGGCCTCACCTCCTACCAGCGTGTCGACCTGCTGGTGCAGCAATGCCTGCAGTTCCGGCCGCGTGTGGCCGTGGTGCCGACGCCCGAGCGTGCCGTCGAAGTGCGCGCCGCGCTGCGTGCCGCCGGCTGCAACACCGAAGTGACGGACGGCGCGCAGGCCTTGTGCGAACTGGCCGCGGCCGACGACGTCGACAGCGTCATGGCCTCCATCGTCGGCGCCGCCGGCCTGCCGCCCTGCGTGGCCGCGGCGCGTGCCGGCAAGCGCCTGCTGCTGGCCAACAAGGAGGCGCTGGTCGTCGGTGGTGCGCTTTTCATGCGCGCGGTGGCCGAGGGCGGCGCCACGCTGCTGCCCATCGACAGCGAACACTCGGCCATCTTCCAGTGCCTGCCCGAGGACCGCAGCGCCTGGGCGCGCCGCATCGACCACATCATCCTTACCGCCAGCGGCGGGCCCTTTCGCCAGCGCGACCCCGACACGCTGCACGCCGCGACGCCGGCGCAGGCCGTGGCACACCCGAACTGGGTCATGGGGCGCAAGATCTCGGTCGACTCGGCGACGATGATGAACAAGGCGCTCGAGGTCATCGAGGCGCGCTGGCTCTTCGACCTGGCGCCGGAGAACATCCGCGTCGTCATCCACCCGCAGAGCATCATCCATTCGATGGTGGTGTGCCGCGACGGCAGCGTGCTGGCCCAACTGGGCACGCCCGACATGAAGGTGCCGATTGCCTATGGGCTCTCGTTCCCCGAGCGCATCGAATCGGGCGCACCGCGGCTGGACTTCCTGAAGCTGGGCCAGGGCTTCACTTTCGAGCCGCCCGACCCCCGCCGTTTCCCCGGGCTGCAACTTGCCTGGGAGGCGCTGAGCGGCCCCGCCGGCAGCACGGCGGTACTGAACGCCGCCAACGAAGTGGCGGTCGCCGCGTTCCTCGACGGAACGATCGGCTTCACCGCGATTCACACGCTGAATGCCCGCACCATTGAACGCCTGGAGCCCCGCCTGAGCCCCGACCACAGCCTCGAAGACCTGATCGAACTCGACACCCGCGCCCGTGCCGTGGCGCATGAAGTGATGCGGGAGCTGGCGGCGTGATCACCACCGTGCTGGCCTTTCTGCTGACGCTGGGCATCCTGGTCGTCATCCACGAATACGGCCATTACCGCGTCGCGGTGGCCTGCGGCGTCAAGGTGCTGCGCTTCTCGGTCGGCTTCGGCCGCGTGCTGTGGCGGCGCCAGAGCAGCCCCGACGCCACCGAGTTCGTCGTCTGTGCGCTGCCGCTGGGCGGCTACGTGCGCATGCTCGACGAGCGCGAGGCCCCGGTGGCGCCGGGTGAACTCAGCCAGGCGTTCAATCGCAAGACGCTATGGCAGCGCGCGGCCATCGTCTCCGCCGGGCCGCTGGCCAACCTGGGCCTGGCGGTGCTGCTGTACGCCGCCGCGCACTGGATCGGCATCGAAGAACCCAAGGCGGTGATCGGCCCCCCGGTGGCCGGCAGCGTGGCCGAACGTGCCGGCCTGCGTGCCGGCGACTGGGTGCGCGCGCTGGCCCACGACGGCGACGACTGGCAGGACTTGCGTTCGCTCACCGACCTGCGCTGGGAGCTCACGCAGGCCGTGCTGCAGCGCAAGCCGGTGCAGTTGCAGGTCAGCGACCGCGACGGCCACGGCTCGCGCACGCTGCGCCTGGACCTCGGCGGCATCGAGCCGGGCGAGGTGGATGCCGAGCTCTCCAAGCGCATCGGCCTGGGCGGCCCCTGGCGTGAACCCGTGCTGGGCGAGGTCAAGGCCGGCGGCCCGGCGGCGCTGGCCGGGCTGCGCAGCGGCGACCGGGTGCTCAGCATCGACGGTCAGCCCATCGCCGACGCGCAGACGGTGGTCGAGCGTGTGCGCGGCAGCCTGCGCGACGGCAAGCCGCTGGCGCAGCGCTGGGCCGTTGAACGTGCGGGCCGCCGGCTCGAGATCGATGTCACGCCGCGCGTGATGAACGAGCGCGGCCAGACCTTCGGTCGCATCGACGCCGCGCCGGGCCAGCCGCCGCAGATGGAGACCGTGCGCCACGGTCTCTTCGAAGGACTTTGGCAGGGCGCGGTGCGCACCTGGGACATCTCGTTGCTGACGGTCAAGATGCTCGGCCGCATGCTCATCGGCGAGGCCTCGCTGAAGAACCTCAGCGGCCCGCTGACCATCGCCGACTACGCCGGCCAGTCGGTCAACCAGGGCCTGGCCTACTACCTCGGTTTCCTGGCGCTGGTCAGCGTCAGCCTGGGTGTGCTGAACCTGCTGCCGCTGCCCATGCTCGATGGCGGTCACCTCATGTATTACATTTTCGAGGGCGTTACCGGCCGCCCCGTATCCGACCTCTGGCTGGCGCGGCTGCAACGCGGCGGCATCGTCGTGCTGATGATGATGATGTCGGTCGCCCTCTTCAACGACGTAGCGCGCCTTCTGGGCCTGCACTGAATCCCATGTTCCCTGTCTCTCCGTTCGGGCCTGTCGGCCGGTTCAGCCCTGCCGCCTCCATCGTCGTTGCCGTGGCCGCAGCGGTCGCCGCGCCCGCCGCGCTGGCAGTCACGCCCTTTGTGCTCAAGGACATTCGCGTCGAGGGCCTGCAGCGCACGGACCCCGGTACCGTGTTCGCGGCGCTGCCCTTCCGCATCGGCGACACCTACACCGACGACAAGGGCTCGGCCGCCTTGCGTGCGCTGTTCACGACCGGCCTGTTCAAGGACGTGCGCATCGAGATCGAAGGCGAGGTCGCGGTGATCATCGTCGACGAGCGTTCGATCATCGGCGCCGTCACCTTCGTCGGCCTGAAGGAGTTCGACAAGGACCCGCTGACCAAGAGCCTGCGCGACGCCGGCATCGGCGAGGGCCTGCCTTTCGACCGTGCGCTGATCGACCGCGCAGAGCAGGAGATCAAGCGCCAGTACCTCAGCCGCAGCCTCTACGGCGCCGAGGTGGTGACGACGATCACGCCGCTGGAGCGCAACCGCGTCAACGTCACCTTCACGATGACCGAGGGCGACGCGGCGAAGATCGCCAACATCCGCATCGTCGGCGCCACCGTGTTCAGCGAACGCACGCTGCTCGACCTGTTCGAGCTGACGCCCACGGGCTGGTTCACCTGGTACAGCAAGACCGACCGCTACTCGCGCACCAAGCTCAACGCCGACCTCGAAAAGCTGCGTGCCTACTACGTGAACCGCGGCTACCTCGAGTTCGCGATCGAGTCGACGCAGGTCACGATCTCGCCCGACAAGCAGACGATCTCGGTCGCCATCTCGATCAAGGAAGGCCAGCCCTACACCGTGACCTCGGTGCGGTTGGAAGGCGACTACCTGGGCAAGGAACAGGAGTTCCAGGCCTTCGTTCTGCTGCGCCCTGGCCAGCCCTACCGCGGCGACGCCGTTACCGAGACCAGCAAGCGTTTTACCGACCTCTTCGGCCTCTACGGCTATGCCTTCGCACGCATCGACTCTCGTCCCGAGATCGACCGCGCCACCGGCCAGGTGGCGGTGGTCTTCAGCGCCGAGTCGCAGCGCCGCGTCTACGTGCGCCGCATCGACGTCGCCGGCAACACACGCACGCGCGACGAAGTCGTGCGGCGCGAGTTCCGCCAGCTCGAAGGCGCCTGGTACGACGGCGGCCTCATCAAGCTGAGCAAGCAGCGTGTCGAGCGCCTGGGCTTTTTCAAGGAAGACATCGACGTCGAGACCAAGGAAGTGGCCGGTGCACCCGACCAGGTCGACCTCGTCGTCAACGTCGTCGAGAAGCCCACTGGCAACCTGCTCATCGGCGCTGGCTACTCGAACGCCGAGAAGCTCACATTCACTGCGTCGGTGAAACAGGACAACGCCTTCGGCTCGGGCAACTACATGGGTATCGAGCTCAACACCAGCAAGTACAACCGCACCGTGGTGTTGAGCACCATCGACCCCTACTGGACGGTGGACGGCATCTCGCGCGCCATCGACGTCTTCTACCGCACCAGCCGCCCCATCAACAGCCTGGGCGACACCTACGACCTGAAGACGCCAGGTGCGGCGGTGCGCTTCGGCATACCGTTCTCGGAATACGACACGGTGTTCCTGGGACTGGGCTTCGAACGCACCGAGATCGGTGCCTCGACCGGCATTCCGCTGTCCTACCTGAATTACCGCACGCTCTACGGCGACAAGACCAACTCCTTCCCGCTGACGCTGGGCTGGGCCCGCGACGCGCGCGACAGCGTGCTCACGCCCTCGGCCGGCCGCTACCAGCGCCTGAACTTCGAGTGGGCCTTCGCCGGCGACGTGCGCTACCTGCGCACCAACGCGCAGTACCAGGAGTTCTGGCCGCTGCCCTTTCGCATGTCGGTGGGCCTGAACGCCGAGATCGGCCTGGGCAAGGGCCTGGGCGGCAAGCCCTTCCCGGTGTTCAAGAACTTCTACGGCGGTGGCCTGGGCACGGTGCGTGCCTTCGAGCAGAGTTCACTCGGTGTTGTCGACCCCACCGGTGCCTACATCGGCGGCGCCAAGCGCCTGAACGTCAACACCGAGCTCTACTTCCCGGTGCCGGGCACCGGCAATGATCGCTCGCTGCGCATCTTCGCCTTCGTCGACGCCGGCAACGTCTGGCGCGAGGACGAAACCATCACCACCGAGTCCATCCGGTCCTCGGCGGGCCTCGGCCTGTCCTGGATCTCGCCTGTCGGCCCGTTGAAGCTGAGCTGGGGCAAGCCCTTGCGCCTGCAGCGCAACGATAGAATCCAACGCTTCCAATTCCAGATCGGGACTGCCTTCTGATGAAGACGTTCGCCACGCCGTGCTCCACCGCCGTTTCGCTGTCCCGGTGGCTCGCCATCGCCTCGCTGGCCGCCGCCGCCGCCGGGCCTGCCGTCGCGCAGGAGTTGAAGATCGGCTACGTCAACAGCGAACGCGTGCTGCGTGAAGCCAATCCGGCCAAGGCCGCGCAGGCCAAGCTGGAGGCCGAATTCAGCAAGCGCGAGCGTGACCTCAACGACACCGCCGGCAAGTTGAAGTCCACCGCTGACAAGCTGGAGAAGGATGCTCCGACGTTGGCCGAAGCCGAGCGCACGCGGCGCCAGCGCGAACTCGTCGAGCAGGACCGCGACCTGCAGCGTAAGCGCCGCGAGTTCCAGGAAGACCTGAACCAGCGCCGCAACGAGGAGCTGGCCACCGTGGTCGAGCGCGCCAACCGCGCCATCCGCCAGATCTTCGACACCGAGAAGTACGACCTCATCCTCCAGGAAGTGGTATTCGCCAGCCCCAAGGTCGACATCACCGAGAAGGTGATCAAGATCCTCAACTCGCCGGCCAACGCCGGCAAATAGGCCGGGCCCGCGAGGTCGGCCAAAGTGCGGGTTCGTCTCGGTGAGCTGAGCGACCGTCTTGGCGGCGAGCTCATAGGCGACGCGCAGGCCGATGTGTCGCGCATCGGCCCGCTCGAGACGGCCGACGCGCAGACCATCAGCTTCCTCGCCAACCCGCGTTACCAGGCGCAGCTCGCGACCACGGCCGCCGCCTGCGTCATCGTCGGTCCGGCGCTGCGCGAGGCTGCGGCCGCGCGCGGTGCGGTCATCGTCTGTGCCGACCCCTACCTGGCCTACGCCCGGCTGACCCAGTGGTGGGCCGCGCAGACGCGACGTGTGCCGCTGCCGGGCATCCACCCCAGCGCGGTGGTCGAACTGGGCGCATGGATCGATCCGCTGGCTTCCATCGGCGCGCAGGCCTATGTCGGCGCGGGTGCCCGCGTGCAGGCGTCGGCCGTGGTTGGCGCTCAGGCCCATGTCGGGGCCGACGCCGAGGTCGGCGAGCACACGGTGCTGAAGCCGCGCGTGGTGCTGGGCGACGGCTGCCGTATCGGCCGCCGCGGCATCGTGCACAGCGGCGCCGTCATCGGCGCCGACGGCTTCGGTTTCGCGCCCACCGAGGGGCGCTGGGAGAAGATCGAGCAGCTGGGCGCTGTCGTCATCGGCGACGACGTCGAGATCGGTGCCAACAC
>Ga0335397_10004199_pt1 | contig 19092 bp, 16 predicted proteins | sample MAT04_FD_205740 | JGI IMG/M metagenome (GOLD analysis project Ga0335397, IMG submission 205740) | Freshwater microbial communities from Lake Fryxell liftoff mats and glacier meltwater in Antarctica - MAT-04 (spades assembly) (version 2) ... | reverse complement strand
TTCTCGCGCATGACGGCGCTCCACCACCACGAGACGAATCCGCTCAACGCGCGCCGCGTCGTCCAGCCGCACGGCGACCGCCTGATGGTGCAAAATCCGCCGACGCTGCCGCTGACGGAGGCGGAGATGGACGCGGCGTACGACCTCCCGTACGCCCGCCGCCCGCACCCTCGCTACGCCGAGTCCATCCCCGCGTTCGAGATGATCAAGGACTCGGTGACCACGATGCGCGGCTGCTTCGGCGGCTGCACGTTCTGCAGCATCACGATGCACCAGGGCCGCATCATCCAGAGCCGCAGCCCGGCGTCGGTGGTCGGCGAGGTGCGGCGGATCGCACAGGACCCCGCCTTCAAGGGCACGATCAGCGACGTCGGCGGCCCCACCGCGAACATGTACCAGATGCGGTGCACCCGCCCCGACGTGGAGGCGCGGTGCCGGCGGCTCTCCTGCATCCACCCGAAGGTCTGTCCCCTGCTCGGCACCGACCACGGCCCGACGATCGATCTGCTGCGACAGGCGCGCGCCGTGCCCGGCGTGAAGCGCGTGTTCGTCGCATCCGGCATCCGCATGGACCTCGCGAACCGCTCGCCGGCCTACGTCGACGAGATGGCGCGGCACCACGTCGGCGGGCACCTCAAGGTGGCGCCCGAGCACACGAGCGAGACCGTGCTGGCGGCGATGAAGAAGCCGTCGCAGGCCTCGTTCGAGGAGTTCGCCGGCCGCTTCGCCGACGCGAGCCGCCGCGCGGGCAAGGAGCAGTACCTCGTCCCCTACTTCATCGCGGGCCACCCGGGCTCCACGGTGAAGGAGATGATCGAGTTGGCGGTGTTCCTGAAGTCGAGCGGCTACCGGCCGCGACAGGTGCAGGACTTCATCCCCGCGCCCATGGACGTCGCCACGAGCATGTGGCACACCGGCCTCGACCCGTTCACCCTCCAGCCGGTGCCCGCCGCGAAGAAACTTCGGGACCGCGTGGCCCAACGCGCGCTGATGCAGTTCTTCAAGCCCGAGAACTGGTTCGCGATTCGCCAGGCCCTGAACGACGCGCGGCGCGGCGATCTCATCGGCGAGGGCCCGCAGTGCCTGATCCCGTCGCGGCCCCCGCCCGAGGCGGTGGAGGCGAAGCGCCGCGCGGCCCAGGCGGCGCACCCCGACGCGGAGGAGGGCGCCGACGAGCCCGCGTCGGACGCGACGCACGTCCACGCCGAAGACGCCGGCACCCGCCCCTCGGTCGGCTACCGGCCAGGTCGCGCCGGCGCGCGCCGCCGTCCGCGCTGACGGCGCGCACGCACGGGCTCGGGAAGCGGACGGCGGCGGTCCTCCTCGCCCGACGGCCGATTGCGCTTGTCCGCCCCCGCCCTCGGGGTACGAGGGAGACGTGAGCGACGTCCCGGCCCCCCCCTGGCACGCGCTGCGGCCCGCGGAGGTGGCCGCGCGCCTCGAGGTCGACCCCGTGCCGGGCCTCGCGTCGGCGGAGGTGGACCGGCGCCGCGCGCGCTACGGCCCGAACGCGCTCCCGGAGCCGGCGAGCCGCTCCCGCCTCGCGATCCTCCTCGGCCAGGTGCGGAGTCCGCTCGTCGCGTTGCTCGTCGTCGCCGCAGGCGTGGCGTTCGCCATGGGCGACACCGTCGACGCGAGCGTCATCCTCGCCGTCGTCGCGCTCAACACGGTGGTCGGCGCGTACCAGGAGGGCCGGGCCGAACGGTCGCTCGCCGCGCTCCGACGGCTCGTCGTGGTACAGGTCCGCGTCCGCCGCGAAGGGCGCGACCACCTCATCGACGCGCGCCACCTGGTGCCGGGCGACCTCGTCGTCCTCGCGGCCGGCGACAAGGTCGCCGCCGACGCGCGACTCGTGGAGGCGGAGGGGCTGCGGACCGCCGAGGCCGCGCTCACCGGCGAGTCCGCGCCCGTCGACAAGCGCCCCGAGCCCGCGCCGGAGGCGACCGACCTCGCCGAGCGGCACGGGATGGTCTACGCGGGGACCCACGTCACCGCGGGCCGCGGCCTCGCGGTGGTCGTCGCGACCGCGTCCGCCACCGAACTCGGGCGCATCGCCACGCTGACCGCCGCGGCGGTCGAGCCGCCGACGCCGCTCGCCCGCCGGATCGACGGCTTCGGCCGCCTCCTCCTCGTCATCGCCGCCGTGCTGCTGGTCGTGGTCGTCGGGGCCGGACTCTTGCGCGGCCTCGAACCGCGCCTCCTCTTCCTGGTCGGCATCAGCCAGGTCGTGTCGCTGGTGCCCGAGGGGCTGCCCGTCGCGTTGACGATCGCGCTCGCCGTGGGCGTGCGCCGGATGAGCGCGCGGGGCGCCATCGTCCGTCGGCTCAGCGCCGTCGAGACCCTCGGCTCGGTGACGGTGATCTGCACCGACAAGACCGGCACGCTCACGCGCAACCAGATGTCGGTGGTCGAGGTCCACCCGGTCGGCGAGGCGCGCGTGGAGGTCGACGGCCTCGGGTACGGCCCCACGGGGCGACTCCACCGCGACGGCGCGACGCCACCGCTCGAGGGCACGCTCCGCGCCCTCGTCGAGTCGCTCGCGTTGTGCAACGACGCGAGCCTCGTGGCGCACCCCGACGTGGAAGGCGGGTTCGACGCGGTCGGCGACCCCACCGAGGCCGCGCTCGTGACGCTCGCGGAGAAGGCCGGCGTCGACGTCGCGGCCCTGCGTCGCGACCGGCCGCGCCGCGGGGAGATCCCGTTCGACGCCGCCACACGGCTGATGGCGGTGCGCTGTGACGGGCCGGAGGGGCCGGTCATCCACGTGAAGGGCGCCCCCGACGCGGTGCTCGGCCTCTGCCGCGCGTTCCACGGCCCGGCCGGCGACGCGCCGCTCGACGACGGGACCCGGGCGCTCGTGACCGCCGCCGCGGAACACATGGCGTCGCGCGCACTCCGCGTGCTCGCCGCCGCGACCGTGCCGGGCGCCAACCTCGACGGAGGGTTGAAGACCCTCGCCGGCCGCGCGACGCTCCTGGGGCTCGTCGGGCAGATGGACCCGCCGCGTGACGGCGTCGCCGCCGCGGTGGCGGAGTGCCGCGCCGCGTCCATCCGGGCCGTCGTCGTGACGGGCGACCAGCTCGCCACCGGGCTCGCGGTCGCCCGCGAGATCGGCCTCGCGCGCGAAGGCGACCTCGCGCGCACCGGCGGCGACCTCGACCGCGCCGACGTGGCGACGCTCGCCACCGAGGCCGGCGACGTCACGGTCTACGCCCGCGTACGGCCGGAGCAGAAGCTACGGATCGTCGAGGCACTGCAGGCCCGCGGCGAGGTCGTCGCCATGACCGGCGACGGCGTCAACGACGCCCCCGCGCTGGCGCGCGCCGACGTCGGCGTCGCCATGGGACGCTCGGGCACCGAGGCCGCGCGCGAGGCCAGCAAGGTCGTCCTCACCGACGACGACTTCGCCACCATCGTCGCGGCGGTCCGCGAGGGCCGCATCGTCGGCCGCAACCTGCGCAAGGCCATCCTCCTGCAGGTCTCGACGTCGATCGCCGAGGTGCTGGTGCTGCTGGGGGCGATCTTCCTCGGCCTGCCGCTCCCGTTCACCGCGGCCATGATCCTGTGGAACAACGTGGTGACCGAGACGGTCATCACGATCAATCTCGTCCTCGAACCGGGCGAGGGCGACGAGATGAGGACCTCGCCGCCGCCGCTCGCCGAGCCGCTGATGAACGGGGCCGCGCTCTGGCGCGCGGCGCTCATGTCGACGACCATGGCGGCGTCGGTGCTCGGGCTCTACGCGTGGCATCTCCAGCAGGGCCTGCCGCTCGCGGTCACCCAGACCGCCGCGTTCACCGTGCTCGCCGTCTGCGAGTGGTTCAACGTCCTGAACGTTCGCTCGGCCCGGCACACGGCGCTCGACGCGAGCCTGTTCCGCAACCCGTGGCTCGTCGGCGGCCTCGTGGTGGCGAACCTCCTGCAGGCGGCCGTGGTCTTCCTGCCGCCGCTGCAGGCGGTCTTCCGCACCACGGCGCTCCCGTGGGCCGAGATCTTCGCCATCGGCGCCGTGGGCAGCCTCGTCCTCTGGGCCGAGGAACTGCGCAAGTGGGTGGCGCGGCGGCGCGCGGCTACCAGCGCTCGTCGATCGCCCGCAGCACGTCGTGACGACTGATCACGCCGACGAGCCGGCCGCCGTCGAGGACGGGATAGCGGCGGAACGTGCTGTGGAGGAAGCGCTCGGCGAGCGCCACGACCGGCAGATCCGCGTCCACGGTCTGCACGTCCCGGCTCATGTACGCCGACACGGGCCCCGCCTGCTCCTGGTGGTACCCCACGCGGAACGCCACCTGGAGGCAGTCGCGCTTGGAGAGGATGCCCACGAGCGCGCCCTGCGCGTCGACGACGGGCGCCCCCGAGATCCCGTGCTTGAGGAGCACGCGGATCGCCCGGCGCAGGTCCGTCTCGGGCGCCAGCGTCACGAGCTTGGTGGTCATGTACTGCCGGACCGTCGCGACGTCGCTCATGGGGCCTCCCTGCGCCCGCAGGCGCCCGACACACCGCAGCCGCCGTCGTCCGCGTCGCCCGGCCGGCGCGGGCACGCCGCGCCCGCGCTCCGGTCGCAGCCCCGCGCGAGCGGCCGGCCCTTGAGCAAGAGGCCGAGCGCCATGCCGAGCCCCGCGGCGACGAGGACCACGAACGTGAGGACCAGGTGGGCCATGGGCGGTCAGCCGAGCCGCCGCCGGTCGAGCTCGGGCGTGGTCCGCAGCACCATCGCGCCAGCCGCACGGACGACGAACAGCGCCGCGAGCCCGCGGGCCCGGGCCCGCGCCTCGCCCGCGTCGGGGCCGAGCACCATCAACGCCGTGGCCCACGCGTCGGCCTCCGCCCCGTCCCGGGCCACGACGGTGACCGCGGCGAGGTCGTGGTCGACGGGCGCGCCGCGGCGCGGGTCGATCAGGTGGCAGTACCGCCGTCCGCCAGCGTCGAAGAACTGCCGATAGTCGCCGGACGTCGCCAGCGCCTCGTCGCCGAGGGCGAGCGTCGCCACGAGGTCGGTCGCGCCCGGCACCGGGCGCTCGATCCCCACGCGCCAGGGCGCGCCCGGGGCGCGCTCCCCGCGCGCGCGGAGCTCGCCCCCGACGTCGACGAGATACGCCCTCAGGCCGCGGGCGTCGAGGCACGCCGCGAGCCGGTCGAGCGCATGCCCCTTCGCGATCCCGGAAAGATCGAGCCGGACGTCGGGACGGTGCTTGCGGAGCTGCGACGGCGTCCCGCGGGTCTCCAGGTGCTCGACCCCCACCGCGCGGCGCCGCGCGGCGACGGCCGCAGGCGCGGGCGGACGTCCCGTCCGCGCTTCGGGACCAAACCCCCACAGGTCGACCAACGGGCCCACCGTCGGGTCGAACGCCCCACCCGAGCCGCGCGCGACCGCCACGGCCTGCTCGACCACCTCGCGGGTCTCGTCGGACACGTCGAACCACGCCGTGGACGCCGCGGCGTTGAAGCGCGCGAGCTCCGCGTCGGGGCGGTACGTCGACATCCGGCCGTCCACGCCGTCGAGCACCGCGCGGAGCTCCGCCCCCAACGCGTCCTCGTCGCGGACGCGTGCCGCCGCGGGCACCGTCACGCGGTAGCGGGTCCCCATGGTGGGCCCCTCGAGGACCAGCGCGTGCGCGGGCGGGCCGTCGAGCGCGCACGCGGAAAGGCCCACGAACGGCGCCGTCACGGCGGCGCGGCCCACGCGGGCGAGCCATTCTCGGCGGGAGACGCGCGCGCTCATCGGGGGCTCCCGAAGTCGTCGAACCGGACGCTGGCGGGGTCCACGCCGATCCCGTCGAGCATGGCGCGGACCGCCTCGATCATCAGCGGCGGCCCGCACAGATAGTACTCGCAGTCCTCGGGGGCCGGGTGGCGGCCGAGCTGCTGCTCGAACGCGACGCGGTGCACGAACCCCGTGGGGCCGGTCCACCCGTCGTCGGGCGCGGGCTCGGACAGGACGACGTGCCAGCGGAAATTCGGGTGCGCCGCGGCCAGCCGCTCCAGTTCGTCGGCGTAGAAGAGGTCGCGCCGCGAGCGCGCGCCGTACCAGAACGTAATGGGCCGCGTCGTGCGGCGCCGCTCGAGCTGGTCGAGGAGGATCGAGCGCAGCGGCGCCATGCCGACGCCGCCCCCGAGCAGCACCATCTCGCGCTCGGGTAGTTCCTCGGGCGCGAAGAACTCGCCGAACGGACCGCCGACCTCCACCGTGTCACCCGGCTTCAGGGCGAACAACCACGACGACACGAGCCCCGGCGGCACGTCGTCGGACGCGGCCGACGGCGGCAGCGCGAGCCGGACGAGCAACACGACCCGCGCCGCGTCCGCGGGCGGGTTCGCGAGCGAATAGGCCCGCACCGTGGGCGCGCGGCAGACCGACGCGAACCGCCACAGGTCGAGCGCGTCCCAGACCCCGCGGTGCGCGGGCGCGACGTCGAGGTCGCGGAACCGCACCTCGCCGGGCGGACGCGTGACCTGCACGAACGCCCCGGCGCGGAACGCAAGGGTCTCGCCGGCCGGGAGCGCGAACACCACCTCCTTGACGAGACCGGCCACCGTCCGCGACGAGACGACGGTGCACCGCCGCCGCTGCGCCCCGAGCACCTCGTCGGCGACGCGCACGCGCAGGTCGCCGCGCACCGGCGTGAGGCAAGCGAGGCGTACGCCGGCGAGCATGTCCCTTCGGGAGAGGCGGGCGAGTTCGGACGGGTGCGGCGGGCCGCCCCCCTCCACCACCGTGACCCGGCACAGCCCGCACGTGCCCACCCCACCGCACGCCGAGGGGACCTGGATCCCCGCATCGGTCAGGACGCCGAGGAGCTTGCCCCCCGCCCGCGTGCGCAACGGCGCACGATCGTTCACGGTCACGGTGACCTCCGCCCGCGGCAGCAGCAGGCCCCGTGCGGCCAGGACGGCCGCCGCGAGCCCCACCACGAGGGCCGTGAGGAGCAGGACACCGAGGGCGACCTCGAGCACCGGGACCTTCGCCCTTCCGCGCCGGAGGCGCTACCGCAGTTCCACGCCAGAGAACGCCAGGAACCCGAACGCCGTCAGCCCGACCACGACGAACGCGATGCCGAGACCACGCAGCCCGCGCGGGACGTCGCTGTACCGCAACCGCTCGCGGATGCCGGCGACCACGACGATCGCCAACGCCCAACCGAGCCCGCTGCCGAACCCGTACGCAACGCTCTCGGCGAACCCGTACCGCCGCTCGACCATGAACAGCGAGCCGGCGAGGATCGCACAGTTCACGGTCACGAGCGGCAGGAAGATCCCGAGCGCGCGGTGGAGGCGCGGCGCGAAGCGGTCGAGCACCATCTCGAGCACCTGCACGATCGCCGCGATCACGCCGATGAACGCGATGAGGCTCAGGAAGGAGAGGTCGACGTCGGGCAGCCCCGCCCACGCCAGCGCCCCCGCCGAGAGGAGGTGGCGGTGGACGAGGTGGTTCACGGGGACCGTGACGACCTGCACCACCACGACGGCCGCGCCCACGCCGAGCGCGGTGCCCACGCGCTTCGACACCGCGAGGAGCGTGCACATGCCGAGGAAGAACGCGAGCGCGAGGTTCTGGGCGAACATCGCCTCGAACAGGATCTTCCAGGGCCCGTTCACGACGCCTCCTCGTCGTCCGGGGCGAGCCGCGCGGCCCGCAGCCCCCAGACGAGCAACGCCAGCAGGAAGAACGCGCCCACGGGCTTGAGCAAGAGGTCCACGGGCTCGTACGTCCCGCCCGCGGCGACGGTCCGCAGGACCGTGGCGCCGAGGAACGTCCCCGTACCGAGCACCTCGCGCACGGTCGCCACGGCGAACAGCACGAGCGCGTAGCCCGCGCCGTTCCCGAGCCCGTCGAGGAACGACGCCCACGGGCCGGAACGGCTCGCGAACGCCTCGGCGCGCCCCAGCACGATGCAGTTGGTGACGATCAGGCCGACGAACACCGAGAGTTGCTTGCTCATGGCCGGCGCGTAGGCCTGCAGCACCTGGTCCACCACGATCACGAGGGACGCGATGATCGTGATCTCCACGATCAAGCGGATGCTGCGCGGGAGCGCGCCTCGGATGAGGCTGATGGCGACGTTGGACGCGCACGTCGTGGCCGTCAGCGCGACGCCCATGACCAACGCCGTCGCCACCTGCGACGTGACGGCGAGCGCGGAACAGACCCCGAGGATCTGCACCGTCACGGGGTTGCGTCGGACGATCGGCTCCGTCAGCACCGCGCGCAGGTCGGTCGTCATGGCGGGCTCCTAGCGCAGGGTCCGGAGGAAGGGGCCGAAGCCGTGGTCGCCGAGCCAGTACCGCAGCAAGTTCCCCACGGCCTCGCTCGTGATGGTGGCGCCCGAGATGCCGTCGACCTGGTACGGCGCGTCCGCCGGGTCGAGGCGCGCCGTCGCGACGCCGACGCGGAGGCGCCCCTCCGGATCGCGCGCCTGCTTGCCCTGCCAGCGCGCGCGCCACGCCGGGTCGTCGATCCGCGCGCCGACGCCGGCGGTCTCGAGGTGCTCGAAGAACGAGAGGGCGAGGATCGTGTTGCCGTCCCCGCGCATCGCGACGAAGCCGCGGATCAAGCCCCCATAGCCGCTGCCCTCCACCGGCAGCACCACGACCTCGACGCGACCGCCGTCCTTCACGACGTACACGACCGCGTGGCGCGCGCGTCGCTCGAGCCCGGCGACGTCGAGATCGCCGGGGATCGCCACGCCCGCCGTCGGGTCCGCTGCCGCCTTCCGCGGGTCGAACGTCGCGGCCTCGACCGACGGCGCGGGCGCGCCGGTCGCCAGGTCGATCGCGAGCGTCTCGACCTCGCTCGCGCCCGTCCGCGCGAACAGCGCTTCCACGCCCGGCAGCCGCGCCACGATGTCGCGCAGCTGCACGCGACGCTCGGCCTCGCGGTTCGCCCGCTGCCGCGGCCGCAGCGCGACGGCCGTCGTCGAGACGACGGTCGCGCACACGACCGCCACCGCCAGCGCGAAGAGCAGCGTCCGCTTCGGGTCGTCCGGCGGGAGCGCGCGGAGGCGGGCGAACCACGACGGACGGACGGGGACGGGCGGGGGTCGGCGGTCACCCACGACGGCGGGCCCTCCGACGGACGTCGAGCGCGACCGCGGCGTGGTCGACGACCGGCGCGAGGACGCCCGCGAGGAGCACGGCCGCGACGGTGCCGTCGGGGTGCGACGGGTGTGCGGTGCGGAGCACCGCGACCATGACCCCGGCGACGATGCCCTGGACGACGCGCCCCGCCTCCGTCAGCGGCGCGGTCGTCGGGTCCGCCACGAGAAACACCGTCCCGAACGCGACGCCGCCGAGCACGAGGTGGTCGGTGACCTCGAGCGCGAGCGCGGGGCTCGACGCGTCGCCGAGCGCCCGCCGCAGCAGCAGGCCGAGCGCGAGCCCAACCGGCGTCGCGACGATCGCGCGCCAGGGCACGACGCCGCGCGCCACGAGCACGCCCGCGCCGAGCAGGCACGCGAGCGCCGACGTCTCGCCGAGGCGTCCGGGCTCGTCGCCGAGGAAGGCGCGCGTCCACGTGACGCCCGCGGCCCGCACCCCGTCGACGCCGGCGCCGGCGACCCGCGCGAACACGTCCGACCCGCCGTAGCCGGCGAGCGCGGGCCACCGCGGGTCCTGCGCGAGCGCGTCGGGGTACGCCAGTTGGAGGAACGCCGCGCCGAGCGCCGCGGGAGGAAGGAAGCCCATCCCCGTGCCGCCGAAGACCTCCTTCCCGAAGACCACCCCGAACGAGACGCCGAGCGCGACGTCGCCGAGAGGCGTCGCCGGCGGCAGCAGGAGCGTGAACACGGTGGCGAGCGCGAGCAACCCCGGCGTCCGCGCACGATGGCGCAGGCGCGCGAAGAGGATCTCCCACGCGAGGCCCGTGGCGAACGCCACGAGGAGGGCTGGCAGCACGTAGAGCGCCCCGTGCGCGACGCAGGCCACGGGCCGCGCGGGGGCGAGGCCGATCCCCAGCGTCTCGAGCACGCGCTCGCGGAGCGATGGGGCGAGCGCAGCGCCGTGCGTGGCGAGCGCGAGGTTCACCTGGCGGCCCGTGTTCCACAGCGCCACGAGCACGCACGGGACGAGCGCCGCGAGCACCGTGGCCTGCACGCCGCGCAAGGTCGTCGCGCCGTGGACGTGCGGCCCGTTGCCCGGCGCGGCGAGCGGCGTCGCGGTGCGCGCAAGGAGGGGCGGGGCGGCGAACGACGACGTCATCGCGCAGCCTCCAGCGCGTCGAGCGCCGCGCGCAGGGGCGGCCCGTACGCGAGCCGTGCGGGGCACACATAGCCGCACAGCGCCAAGTCCTCCTCGCCGAGTTCGAGCGCGCCCAGCGCCTCCGCCCGCTCGACGTCGCCGACGAGCAGGGCCCGCAGCAGCGGGAGCACCGGCAGGTCGAGCGGGACGACCCGCGCGTAGACCGGCAGGGGCAGCATCACCGGGCGGTCGTCAGACCGGCGTGCGGCCGGCGCGAGCACCGCGACTTGCGCGTGATAGCGGCCGAGGTACCCCGTGGGCCCCGCGACCTCGTCGCCCGAGAGGACCGAGCCCGAGACCGTCCGTCGCGGCCCTTCGTCAACCTCGTCGCGGAGGAGGTCGTCGAGGGACGCGCCGATCCGCGTCCGCACGAGGCGCGGGGACCGGACGCGAGGCCCGCCCAGCGCCACGACCCGCGACGACGGCAGCCGGCCCGTCGTGAAGAGCGCGCCGATCGCCGTGACGTCCTGGGCTCCCACGTGCCACACGGCGGCACCTGCGCCCACGGGGGCGAGGCAGTGGACGTGCGTCCCGACGAGCCCGGCCGGGTGCGGCCCCTCGAATGTCGCGACGGTCACGCGCGCCGGGTCGCCCTCGGGCAGCACCGCGTCGGGCGCGCGACAGAGGTAGACCGGGCCTTGCGTGAGCCGCGACACGACCGCGAGGCCGTCCGCGAACGCCTGCGGGTCCTCGGCCACGACGACGTCGGGGCGGGCGCAGAGCGGGTCGGTGGCGGTCGCGGTCACGAAGAGCGCGCGCGGGACCGACGTCGGGTCCGGAACTCGATCGAACGGCCGCGCACGAAGGGCGAGGAAGAGGCCGGACGCAAGCAACCGACGGACGACGTCGTCGCGTGGGAGCGTCGCGAGCGCGGCGCGCGGCGACGACGGGAACGTCGCCTCGCCGTCGCCCTCGAGCGCCACGACGACGGCGACCAGCGCACGACGGTCGCCGCGGTGCACCGCGCGCACGACCCCGGCGCCGGGCGACGTCGCGACGAGCGCCGGGTGGTCGCGGTCCTCGAGCAGGACGTCGCCGAGCCGCACGACCTGCCCGACCTCGACCCGCACCCGCGGGCGGAGCCCGCGGAGGTCGCAACCGCGCACGGCCACACTCGCGATCGGCCGTCCGTGGCCGACCGTCTGCACGGGCGCGCCCGGGAGCGCGAGGTCCAGGCCTCGACGGAGGCGGTGCCGGATCATGGGGCAGGAGCCCTGTTCATGAGGCAGGAGCCCTGTTCATGGCGCAGGAGCCCTGTTCATGGCGCAGGAGCCCCATTCATGGCGCAGGACACCTGTAGAGAACGCGGTCGAGCGACCGGCGTGGCGCGCGCGCCGCGCGATCCCCGGCCACGCCGCACCGTACCACGTCGCGGGCGCCGCCCCGTGGCACGCACGCGCGGCACGCGAAGCGCACGATCCCGGTCCGAATGCCCCCGCCTCGGCGTCAGGGCCCGCGGCTTCGCGCGCGCTCGAAGTCACGCCTCGGAAGCGCCGCAGGAGCGCCGCAGGAGCGCCGCGGACCGCGGCGGCGCCGCGGGGGCGACCCGCGCCCCAGGGACGACCCCGACGTCACGCGAGCTTGTACCACTCGACGCCGCGGCCCGTCTTGCCGGAGTAGGGCTTGCACGCCTCCACGAGCGCGGCGCGCGCGGCGGCCGACAGCGGCGCGTTCTCGGCGGCGACGCGCGCGGCGACCTCAACCTCCTCGACGCTCGCGCACCCGACGATCGTCGTCGACACGTCGAGCCCGTACGCGAAGCGCAGGCAGTCGGCCGCCGACGGCGCCCCGGGCCCCTTCAGCAGCCGTCCGCTCGCGAAGACCTTCATGCCGACGCGCGCCAGCCCTTTCGTCGCGGCCGCCGGCAGCGTGCCCTCGACGAACGACTTCCACGCGAGGTCCACGGGGTTGAGCGGCAGGAGCACCGACGCCCAGCCCCACCCCTCGACGCACCGCTTCATCACCGCGGGGTCCTCGTGGCCGGTGACCCCGATGTGGCGCACGAGGCCCTCGTCGCGCGCGCGAACGAGTTCCGGGAGCGGCCCCGCGTCGGAGAGCACGAGGTCGAGGTCGGCCGCGTCGCGCACGCAGTGGACCTGGATCAGGTCCACGTGGTCCGTCCGCAGGCGGCGTAGGCTCGCCTCGAGCTCCTTGCGCGCGGCCTTCGGGTCGCGCTCGAGCGTCTTCGTCGCGAGGAACACCCCGTCGCGCCGGCCGTCGAGCGCGAGGCCGACGCGCCGTTCGCTCGTCCCGCGGGCGTACGACGGCGCCGTGTCGAGGTACGTGCACCCGAGTTCGAGCGCGCGGCGGACGACCGCGACGGCGTCCGCGTCGGAGCTCAAGGTGCCGAGATAGAAGCACCCGAGGCCGAACGCGGAGACGGTGCGGCCGGTCGCGCCGAACGTCCGCGTCGGCATCGGGGCGGGGGCCGCGTCGGCGCGGCGGCCCACCGCGAGCCCTGCCCCCACAGCGACGGCGCTCGTGAGCAGATCGCGGCGCGTCCAGCGCGAACGGTCGCGGTCGTCCACGGTCGGGCTCCGGCGCCCCGGCTCGCCCGGGCGCCTCAGAACTCGTGAAGAAATCGCCTTCGCTCGGTTTCCGGCGGGCCAAGCCCTCCGGAAACCCGCTCGGCGCGCGGCCCCTGCGGGTCCGCGCTTCGCGGCTGTGAAGGAATCTTCGATTCCTTCACAGGCTCTCAGCCTACGACCCCGTCCCAGGTCCCGAATCCGGGAACCCGATCCGGGAACCCGCAACTCCCGGCGGAGGCGGTTCAAGCATTTCAGCGCCGACGACACCCCAGACCTAGGGCACCCGACCTAGGGCACCCGGCGCGAGGCGGCGAGCCGCCCGCGGCGACCGTTCGACTACGGGAAGGTCCCGTGGAGGCGGCGGCGGCGGTTGACGATCTTCCGCCCGCTCTTGGTCTTCATGCGCGCGCGGAACCCGAGGTTCCGGCGCTTCTTCGTCGAATTGCGGACGTGCAGCCTCATGAACAGTTCTCACGAAAGAGGACGGGAGCCCGGCGATGTTGGGCGAACACCCGGCCGGCGTCAAGGTTGTACGCCGGGTGCGGCCCCCCCGGGTCCGCCGCCGTACAATGCCGCCCCATGGACGCCGGGCTCTCCGTCACCGCCGGACGCTGCCGCCGCTGCCAGCGCCCCTTCACCTCGGGCGAGGTGACCGGGCTCGGGATCCTGCGGCCCCGCCGCCTCGAGGACGGCGGCCCGTGGGTCGATTTCGCGTGCCCCGAATGCCGGACGGTGAACCCGCTCGTCCCCCACGGCGCGGGACGGTTCGCCCCCCCGGGCGCGCCCCCCCCGCCCCCGCCCTCCGAGATCGATCGCCAGGTGCCGTGGCACCGGGGACGCGAGGCCCCGCCGCCGTCCGACGGTCGCCCGCCGACGCCGGCCCGGGCCTCGCGTCCCCCGCCGACGGCTCCGCCCCCGCCCGTCGCATCGAACGCCCCACCGCAGGGGCCGCCGGTCGCGCCGCCGGTCGCCCCCGGAGGCGGGGGCCCGGCCCCCCTCGACGGCCCCCCCACCACGGTCCACGACGCGCTCGAAGTCCTCGGGGTGCCCGCCCACGCCGGTGCGGCCGACATCGAACGCGCGTACCGTGCGCTGGCGTTGAAGCTCCACCCCGACAAGGTCGCGCACCTCGACGCGGACTTCGTCGCCCTCGCCGAACGGAAGTTCCGTCGGCTGCAGGCCGCTCGCGACCTGCTCCTCGGACCCGGATGACCGACCCCGCCGCGACCCCGAACGCCGCGATGCACACCGCGATGCACGCGGCGGGCGCGATGCGCGTCGAGCGCTGCGGCGGATGCGGCGCGCGCTACAACGTCACGCGCCTCGCGTCCGGCTCGCGGTTCACCTGCCGGCGCTGCGGCGCGCCCGTCGTCGTGGGCGCGGGCACGCCGAACGCGATGGAACCGACGACGCCGCGCGTCGCGCTCGTCGTCGCGGGCCTCGTCGCGTTGCTGGCCGCCGCGCTGCGCGTGGTGCCCGGCGCATACACGTCCGGAGGCGAGGCCTCCGTCGCCGCCTCGCTCGCCGCGCTGGCGCTCCCCGATGCCGTCGCGCTCGCGCTCCTGTGCGTCGCCGGCGGCCTCGCGCTCGTCGCGGCCGCGCGCCACGGATCGCGTCCCGTGCTCGCGGCGCTGGCCGTCGCGACGGTCGTGCTCGCCGCGCGCGCGCACGGTCCCGCCACGCCGGCGCTGCGCACGACGGCGCCCGACCTCGCGGGCGCCGTGGCGCTCGCGCTCCTCGGGGGCGCGGCGCTCGTGCTCGGCTCGACGCGCACCGAGACGCGGGGCGCGGCGCGGCCGTGGGCGTGGATCGGCGCGCTCGTGGGGGTCGCCGCGGCCGCGACCCGGTTCGCCGCGGGCAGCGAGGGCACCGCGTCGCTGCTGCTCCGGCGCGGCGACGCGGCCCGCGCGCTGCTCACCGCCGTGTGGCGCGGCACGCCCGTGCCCGACGGACTGCCCGTGGCGCACGGCGTCGTGCCGGATCTCGCGACGGCGCTCGCCGCGGCGCTCGTACTCGCCGTCGTGGCGTGGCCCGGCCGGCGCGGCGGCGGGGTCGCGCGCGTCGCCGGCCGCGCGGCGTTCGCGCTCCTCGTCGGGGCGCACCTCGCGGGACCGCTGGTCACGTTGTGGGACGGGCGTGCGGCGTGGCTCGCCGAGGGCGGGCCCGCGTTCATCGCGGCCCAGGTCACGACCGCCTGCTTCGAGGGCGGCTTCGCGCTCTTCGCGCTGGGGGCCGCGGCGCTCGCCGGCCTCGCCCAACCGCGAGGAGGGGCGCCCCGCGGCCCGGCGGGGACCGGCGCGGGGCTCGCGCTGGCAGCGGTCGCCGCGGTCGTCACCGCGATCGTGCTCGCGGACGCCGTGGGCCCGGCGCCGGCCTCGCTCGAACGCGTGCGGGACGCCGTCGGCCGTCTCGCGAGCGACGGGCCCACGGCGCCCGCCGTCGTCGTGACGCTCCTCGTCGCGCTCGCCGTCGCGAGCGCGCTCGCGGCGGTCGTGCGCCCCCTGCGCGGGCGGGGCGCGTTCGTCGGCGGCGTCGCCGCGGGCGCGGCGTGCGCGGTGGACCTCGCGACCTCGGTCGCCGGGACCCCGCGGGTGGTGTTCGCGACGCTCGTCGCGACGGCTGCCGGTGCGACCTGGGCACGGCGCGGCGCGCGGTGGGACGGACGCGGACGCGCAGTCACGATGGCGGCGGCCGCCGCGCTGCTCCTGCTGCTCGTGTTCCCCGCGCGGGCCGACGGCGAGGCCCACGGCCCGCTCCCCTTCCCGAGCGCGCTGACGTCGTGGTTCAACGCGCTCGGGGGGGCCACGCCCGGGAACCTCGCGGCGGTCGTCGCCGACCCGGCGCTCGCGACGACGGGGCTGGCACTCGCGGCGGCGCTCATCGCGGCCCTCGCCGCGGGCGTCGGCCCGCGCCGCCCGGTGGCCTGGGCGCTCCTCGCTGCCGCGGCGGCGGTCGCCTTGCACGCCCCGGCTGCGGCGTTCTTCGCCGCCCTCGCCGAAGCGCGCGGCGCGGCCGACGGGCCCCCGCTGGCGGACGCCATGGGCGCAGCCGCCGCCGCCCTCCGACAGGTGCCGACGGCGGCGATCCTGGCCGGGATCGCGTGCGCCGCCGACGCCGCGGGAGGCCGCCCGCGGCCGATCTGAGGAGGGGACGACCGCGACTTCCGCATCCCCTGCTACGTTCAAACCTTGGGGCGAACGCCCCCGGAGCCCCCCGGTGATCGTCGTTCGGATCGAAGTCCGCGGCCAGCGCGTCGACGTCCGCTGGGCGGACGCCGAGGCCGTCGTGGGCGCGGGCGCAGCCGCGGCGATCCAACGCGACGATGCGGGCTGGGCGCCGCGCGAGGCGGTCCTCGTCCATCTCGGCGACTCCGTGCTCCTCGTCCGCGCGGACGGGTCCGGCCAGGTCCGCATGTACGTCGGCGACACGGTCCACGTCGGCGACGCGACGCTCACGCTCGTCGGGCTCGAACCGCTCGCGGCGACGTCGGTCCCAGCCGGGCCCGCGCGCTCGCTCGCGCCGTCGCTCGTCGGCGCGCGGTCATCCGTCGAGGGACCGACGCTCGCCCTCACCGCGTCGCCGTTCGAGTTCGACGACGACGCCGCGGGCATCGCCGGCGCGCCGGCGAGCCCGGCGCCGCGCCCCGGGCCCGCCGCACCAGTCGCCTCCGCGACGACGCCGAAGTCCCTCACCGGCGCCTCGTTCGACGAGGAACTCGCCGACGTCCTCCGGCGGTCGCCGTGGTGGGTGCTGTCCGCCGTCGTGCACGGGCTCCTCTTCCTCCTGATGTCGGTGCTCGTTCCCGCGACGCCGCTGCGCCCGCGCCCGGAAGTCGTCCACGGGATGGTGAGCGCGACGGCGCTCGCCGACGAGCCCCTCGAGTCCGGCGGTCCGCTCGACCGTGCGGAGCCCGACGCGCCACCCGAGGAGGTCGAGGCCCCCATCCTCGACGACCCGTGGCTCGAGCCCGAGCCCGCGCTCCCCGACCCGCTCGCCTCGGACGACGACACGCCCCCGATCCCGCTCGAAGCGGAGGAGCCGCTGCCGCCGTCCGCAATCGACCCGCTCGTCGGGCCCACCGGGTCGATGCCGCGGCTCAAGCTCGCAGAGAAGAACGTCGTCGGGAAGAAGCCCGCGCCTGTGGACCTCGACCACATCCACGAGGACGCGGAGCGCGCCCGCGAGGTGAACCAGCACGCCGCCGCGCGCGTCCGCGCCGACATCGCGAAGGGCGGCGGCCCCCTCGGCCGCGTGCTGAAGGGGCTGCGGACCGACGACATCCTCGTGGTCCGCGGCTCCTTCGACCACATGGAGAACACGCTCGAGGAGTTGGGCCTGCCGTTCACGCTGAAGGCCCCCTTCGAGATGCCCGGCTACGCGCTCGAGCGGCACAAGCTCGTGTTCTGGAACTGCGGCGAGAACGTGCTGCGTCCCCACGAACACGAACGCGTCGTGCGCGCGGTCCGCGACTTCGTGCAAGGCGGCGGCTACCTCTTCACGACGGACTGGGCGCTCGCGAACCTCGTAATGCCTGCGTTCCCCGGCTACCTCCGCACGCGCGGGCGCATCCACCCGCTCCCGGAGCTCATCGTCGATGTGGAGCCGGCGGAGGGCATGGCCCGGCACCGGCTGCTCGAAGGGGTGTTCGACGCCGAGACGCGCCCGCGGTGGTGGCTCGAGCAGGCGTCCTTCGACGTCGAGGTGCTGCGCAAGGACGAGGTGGTCGTCCTGGCGGAGGCCCCGGCGCTCGCGCGCGCGCCGCTCCAGCGCGGCACCGCGATCGCCCTCACGTTCACCGTGGGGCGCGGCCGCGTGCTGCACGTCGTCGGGCACTACTTCCAGCAGAAGGGCAACGTCTCGGGCGCCATCGGCGTGCAGCGGATGCCCTTGAACTTCGTCCGCATGCGCCTCGAGGCCGTGGGCACGGCCGCCCGCTGACCGGCCCCGCGCGAGGCTCCCGGGCCGCGCCCGGCCCCCGTAGACTCGCGCGCGTGGACGCCCGCACGCTCATCGGCCTCGTTCGCCCCTTCACCATGCTCGCGCCGCTCGTCGGCGTCGTCGCTGGCGCCGCCACGGCGAGCCACGCGACCGGCGCGCCGTTCCGCGTCGAGCTCGTCGCCCTCGCGGCGCTCGCGGCGGTGCTCGCCAACGGCGCGAGCAACGCGTGGAACCAGGCCTTCGACGCCGACATCGACCGCGTGAACAAGCCCACGCGGCCGATCCCTGCGGGGGCCGCGACCGTGGCCGGCGCGCGGCGTCTCGGCCACCTGCTCGCGCTGCTCGGCGTGCTCGTCGCCGGCGCGCACGCGACGCTCGTCCACCGCGCAGCCTTCCTCGCGTGCGTCGTCGGCGGCGTGTTCGCGACCTGGGTGTACAGCGCGCCGCCCCTGCGGACGAAGCGCCTGCTTTGGCTCGCCAACCCCACCATCGCCGTACCGCGCGGCTTCCTCGTGCCGGTCGCGGGCTGGGCCGTGCTCGCGCCCTTGACATCGTCGGAACCGTTCGCGCTCGGCCTCGTGCCCGGCCTCTTCGTGCTCGGCGCCGCGACGACGAAGGACTTCGCCGACGTCGCGGGCGACCGGGCCCACGGCTGCCGCACGCTCCCGGTGGTGCTCGGGCTCGCGCCCGCGGCGCGGATCGTGGCCCCGTTCCTCGTCCTCCCGTTCCTTCTCTACCCGCTGCTCGCGCTCCTCGGCGCGGTGCAGCGGCCCTTCGCGGCCTGGGCGGTCGCGAGCGGCGCCCTCGCGGCGGGCGGCGCGTGGACCGCGCGCGCGCTACTGCGGGACCCGTCGTCGCTCGCGACCGAGCGCAACCACCCCGCGTGGCGCGGGATGTACCTCCTGATGCTCGCGAACTACGGCGTGGTCCTCGCGGTCTACGCGTTCGCCCGCGGCTGAGCAGGGTTCCGCGGGCCGGGGCCCACCGGAGGCCGCGCGAAGCCGACTTCTTCGAGGACGCCGCGCCTTCGTGCCCGTTCCTCGGTCGGCACGTACGGGCTCGCGTCCGTCGGCTCGGGCGTCGGCTCGGGGCGGTCGTCAGCGGGCGCGGCGGGCCCAGCGCAGCTTGGCGGGCGCGGCGCGCGGGTTCGAGGCGACCTCGTCCGGCGACGCGCGCACGACCTCGTCGGCGACGGCGTCGTAGAGGCCGGCGTCGAGGCCCGCGCGGAACGCGTGCTTCACGCGCCGGTCCTCGCCGCTGTGGAACGAGAGGACCCCCGCGCGACCGCCCGGTCGTAGGCACCACGGCAGCGCGTGCAGCAGGCGGTCGAGGCCGCCGAGCTCGTCGTTCACGAGGATGCGGAGGGCCTGAAAGGTGCGCGCCGCGGGGTGCG
>Ga0335397_10004195_pt1 | contig 19110 bp, 16 predicted proteins | sample MAT04_FD_205740 | JGI IMG/M metagenome (GOLD analysis project Ga0335397, IMG submission 205740) | Freshwater microbial communities from Lake Fryxell liftoff mats and glacier meltwater in Antarctica - MAT-04 (spades assembly) (version 2) ... | reverse complement strand
CCAGAGGTCAGAAAAGGTCCGGCACTATGTCATGAAACCCGCCCAGTCCAAGCCGCCGCGGCACCACGATTTGCGAGCGCGCGTGCGTCACCTGATCGCGACCGCCAAGCCGCCGCGGTGACGGCCGCATGAGACCGCGCTTGCGGGGCTGCTAGTCGTGATAGTGTCGCCCTCGATGTCTACGTCCGACGGCCCGGGGGGGTCGCCGCGCGGCCCACGGCCCGCGGCGCCCGGGCCAACGCCGAAGACCGTTGTCACCAACAACGCGACGACCGGCGAGTGGCACGTCGATTCCGCGCATCGGACGCTGCTCGACAACCTGCCGGTCATCGTCTTTCGGCACTCGATCCGGCGCAAGCAACTCACCTTCGTCAACAAGGCGTGGGAGCGCATCCTCGGCCGGCCGGTCGCCGAAGCGTACGAGCACGGCCTCGCGCGCGCGCTGCCCGATGACGTCGCGCGCGCGGAGCTGAGCGCGTCGATCGCCCGCGCTGCCGCCGGCGAAGAGGTGCCGTGGTGCGAGGCGGTCTTCGTCGCGACCGACGGGCGCCGCGTCACCGTTCGGCTGATGCTCTATCCGGTCCGCGACGAGCGCGGCAACGTCGAGGCGGTCGAGGCGATCGGCCGCGACGTGCAGGCCGAGGTCGACGCGCGGCGCAAGCTCATCCAGACCGATCGACTCGCGGCGATCGGCCAGCTCGCGGCCGGCATCGCCCACGAGATCAACAACCCCGCGGCGTTCGTCGCGCTCAACCTGCAGCACCTGACCCGCACCTATCCACGGCTACGCGACGGCCTCGCCGACGCCGACATGCTCGCGCGCTTCGAGCAGACGCTCGAGGAGACCAGCCTCGGTGTGCAGCGCATCGTCTCGACGATCAACGAGCTCAAGCTGTTCGCGCGCATCCCGGAGGGCGCGTTCTCGACGCCGGTCGACGTGAATCGCCTGGTGCGTTCCGCGATCGTCTTGACCAAGAGCGAGATCCGCCACCGCGCCAGCTTGGTCACCGACCTCGACGAAGAGCTGCCGCTGCTGCCTGGCGATCACGCGCGGCTGGGCCAGGTCTTCGTCAACCTTCTGTTCAACGCGGCACAGGCGATCCCGCCCGGTGACGTCGCGCACCACGTCGTGCGGATCGAGACGCGCGCGGTGAAAGAGCGCATTCGGATCCGCATCACCGATACCGGTGTCGGCATTCCGCTCGACGTGCTGCCGCGCATTTTCGACCCCTTCTTCTCGACCTGGCCGCACGGCGGCACTGGCCTCGGGCTCGCCATCAGCGCGGATGTCGTGCGGCAGATGGGCGGCTCGATCGAGGTCGAGAGCCACCCGGGCACCGGCTCGAGCTTCACCGTCGAGCTCCCGGTGCGAGACGTCGAGAAATCGAAGCCGACGCGCACGCGCACCGTCGAGGGCGGCCGCGTGCTGATCGTCGAAGACGAGCGCGTGCTGGCGGCCGCGATGGCGCGACAGCTCGCTGGCCGCTTCGACGTCGAGCTCGCGCACGACGGACAATCGGCGCTGCGTGCGCTCGAGCTCGCCGACTTCGACGTGGTGCTCTGCGACGTGCGCCTGCCGGACACGCTCGGAATGCAGCTGTTCGAGAGCGCGACGCTGGCGCGGCCGGCGATCGCCTCGCGCTTCGTCTTCGTGACCGGCGATGCGCTCGACGTCGCGCTGCAAGAGTTCGTCGCACGCCACGGCCTCAGCCTGCTCGAGAAGCCGTTCGATGCGACGGATCTGGAGCGCGTCGTGCTGCGAACGATCAGCGCGTCGTAGCGGGGGCGCAACCGAGGCTTGACGCGCACCCGAGAGTCGGGTTCAACGCTGGCCATGGATCGTCCGCCGCCGCTCCCGCTACCGATGCAGGTGCTGCCCGAGGCCCTGCGCCGCTTCTGCGATCCCGCGGCTCCGCTGCCCGCACGCACGATGGCGGCGCGTGGTCTCGTGCCGCTCAAGGGCGCCGATCTCGTCACGGTGCTCGCGCAGCTCGCGGCCGATCCGGATCCGACCATCGCGCAGGCCGCCGCCGGCTCGCTCGCTGGGCTGCCCGACAACGTGCTCCTCAGCGCCTGCGACGGCGCGCTCGATCCAAGCGTGCTCGACGCGCTCGCGGAGCGCCTCGACCGCCACGACGTGCGCGAGCGGATCTCGCTCAACCACGCCACAGCCGACGGCACCATCGAGCTGCTCGCGCGCCGCGCCGACGACGCGCTTGGCGAGCGCATCGCGACGAACGAGGCGCGCCTCCTGCGTGCGCCGGCGATCATCGGCGCGCTCTACAACAACCGCAACGTGCGCATGTCGACGGCCGATCGCTTGATCGAGCTCGCAGCGCGCAACGGCATCGAGGTGCCTGGCCTGCCCAAGGAGACGTTCGACGCTCACGTCGAGGCGATCCAGGGCGAGCTGCTGTTCGAGGCGAGCGAGGAGAAGCTGCCCGAGGACGTGGAGTTCGACGACACGCTCGCCTCCGACGAGGACGACCCGAACGCCGTCGAGATCGACGCGGAGCTGAACGAAGAGCGCATCCGCGACAAGCACCTGCCGCTGTCGATGAAGATCGGCGGATTGTCGAAGGCGAAGAAGATCCGACTCGCGCAGATCGGCAGCGCCGCCGCGCGCTCGTTCTTGGTACGCGACAACGACCGACAGGTCGCGATGACGGCGGTGCGCTCGCCGCAGCTGAGCATCGGTGAGGCCACCGCGATCGCGCACTCGCGTCAGGTCAGCGAAGAAGTGCTCAAGCACGTCGGCAACCAGCGCAACCTGACGCGCAGCAGCGAAGTGAAGCGCGCGCTGGTGTTCAATCCGAAGACGCCGTTCGGCATCTCGCTCGGCTTTCTCTCCCACATGAACGGCAACGACCTGCGCGACATCTCGCGGAGTCGCAACGTCGCGCCGCAGCTGAAGAGCGCTGCCCTGCAGAAGATCGCGGCGAAAGAGAAGAAGGACAAGTAGCCATGTCGTTCCTGAAGAAGCTCTTCGGTGGCAGTTCCTTCGAGGACCTGCGCGCCGAGGGCGACGCACACTTCGCGCAGAAGCGCTTCGGCGAGGCCAAGCTCACCTACGATCGCGCGCTCGCGAAGGAGAAAGGCGCCGCTGCCGACGGCGTCGCCCACGTGCGCGCGCAGATCGATGCGTCGCGCGACGCGATCGCGCGCGAGCGCATGGAGAGCGCCGTCGAGCTCAACCGCCACGGCGATCTCGCGCTCGCGCGCGCCGAGCTCGAGGGCGCGCTCGAGACGGCGGCGAGCGAAGAGCTGGTGCGCGCCATCGAGCGGCAGCTGGAGGCGCTCGAGCGCGGCGATGCACGCAAGCGCGCGGCGGCCGTCGACGTGAGCGACGACGAGATGTTCGAGGCGATGTCTGGCAATTGGGAGCCGGAGCAAATCGACGAATACGAGGCGGCTGGTCCGAAGCTGCGCGAGGCGCTGCTCGCGTCGAACGCGGGCCGCTTCGCCGAAGCGGTCGCGCTGCTCGAGGCGCTCGTCGCCGCCGCGAAGTCGCCGCACTACTTGCACTTCGAGCTCGGCATTGCGCGCGTCTCGGCCGAGGACTCGACCGGCGCGGAAGAGTCCCTGCGCGCGTTCGTGAAGAGCATCGGCCCAGAGGAAGGCGGCTCGGCGCGGCTCGCAGCGCACGGCGCCCTCGCAGAGATCGTCTTCTCGCGTGGCGACGAAGAGGGCGCCGTCAACGAGCTCGGCGCCGCCATCGAGGCGCTCGAAGAAGATCCGCGGCCGTACATCATGCTCGGAAATTTTCTGCGCAAGCGCGGACATGCGGAGTCGGCGATCGACGTGCTCGAGTCTGCGGTCGCGGTCATCGGCGAGGGCCAGGTAGACCTGTTCGTCACACAAGAGCTCGCGCTCGCGCACCGCGACGCAGGCCACGACGCCGAGGCCGAGCAGATGCTCGAGCTGGTGATCGACACGCACGTGAAACAAGCGCGCCTCGACTTCCCGGTCGAGACCGCCGTCGCGCTCGCCGAGCTTCACGAGAAGCGCCGCAACGTGCAGCGCGCCGCGGATCTGTGGCGCTCGCTGACACGCGGCTCCGATCGCACGAATCACCTTCGCTATCACCGTGAGGCGGCGCGCTTGCTCGTGGAACTCGGCATGCGCGACGAGGCGCGGCGCATGTACCAGCGCGCGGCAGAGCTCGCCGAGGCCGACGTCGAGGCTGCGCGAGAGATCGAAGCGAAGCTCACCGCGCTCGCATGAGACTGCGGCTCTCCACCGTGCCGCTGGTCGCCGGATTCTCCGCCGGAGCCGGCGCGACCACGGCGCTGCTGCTCGGCGCGTACATTCCGGGCTGGGGACTCGTCGGCGGCGTGTCGCTCGCGCTGGTCACGCTGTCGATCGGCCTGCTCGTCATCCCCGGCAACCGCGAGCTCGTGCTCGTGACGCTCGCGCTCGTCAGCGTCGTACTCGGCTTCCTCGTCGCGACGGTTCCCACGACGCTGGTAGGCCTCGAGGACTTCATCGCCGACAAGCTCCCGGAGCTGCAGTCGCTCGCGCGCGAGACCGTCGCCGAGCTGCGCGGTCGACTGGCCTTGCAGTGGGCGCTCGCCGCCACGGCCACGCTGGCCGCTACAGCGGCGCTGCGCGCGAGCGCCGTGCTCTCCCGCCGCAGAAGTCGCTGAGCGCGCTCGCTCTTTTCGTATACCCGCTCTGCGCGATCGACTATCTTCGGCGACTCGTCTTTTCACGGTGGAGGGCCGATGACGGATAGGACTGACGGAGATCGCTCGGAGGCGATCTTCGGCGACTTCAAGGGGCAATACACGCGCGAGCAAGCGCTGGTGGAGGCCAATCGCTGCCTCTTCTGCAGTGACGCGCCGTGCATCAAGGTCTGCCCGACGCACATCGACATCCCGCAGTTCATCCGCAAGATCGCGACCGACAACGTCAAGAGTTCGGCGAAGACCATCTTCGAGTCGAACATCCTCGGGATGAGCTGTGCGCGTGTCTGTCCGGTCGAGGTGCTCTGCGTCGGCGACTGCGTCTACAACGAGATGGGCGTCCCACCGATTCAGATCGGCAAGCTGCAGCGCTACGCGACCGACGTCGCCTACGACGCGCAGTGGCGCTTCTTCGAAGCAGGACCCGACAGCGGCAAGAGCGTTGGTCTCGTCGGCGCGGGCCCGGCCAGCCTCGCGTGCGCACACGAGCTGCGCCGGCACGGACACGCGGTCACGATCTACGAGAAGCGCAGCGCCGTCGGCGGGCTCAACACCACCGGAGTCGCCCCCTACAAGATGAAGGCCGATCGCAGCGCGGAAGAGGTCGAGTGGATCCTCGGCATCGGCGGCATCGAAGTGAAGACCGGTGTCTCCATCGGTGTCGACCTCTCGCTCGCCGCGCTCGAGAAGCAGCACGATGCGGTGTTCTTCGGCGCGGGTCTCGGCGCCGATACACGGCTCGGCGTGCCCGGCGAAGAGCTCCCCGGCGTGCGCGGCGCGGTCGAGTGGATCGAGCAGATGAAGCTCGCGCGCGTGCCGCTCGGAGGGGTGAAGCACTGCGTCGTCGTCGGCGGGGGCAACACCGCGCTCGACGTCGTGCGCGAGGCATGTGGGCTCGGCATCGCGCGCGTCACCATGCTCTACCGCGGCGACGAAGCGAAGATGAGCGGCTATGTGCACGAGTGGAAAGCCGCGCAGCCGGAGGGCGGCCGCGCCGAGTGGCACGCAGTCGTCACGCGCTTCGAGGGAACAGGGCGCGTCGAGCGGGTGCACTGCCAGCGCCTCGACGCGCAGAAGAAGCCCATCGCTGGCAGCGACTTCGTCATCGAGGCGGAGCTGGTACTCGTGGCGATCGGCCAATCGAAGCTCGGTGCGCTGCTCGCCGCCGTCGATGGTATCGCGATCGAGAATGGCCGCGTCGTCACCGACGCCGACGGCTGCACCGGACGCCGCGGCTGGTTCGCTGGTGGCGACTGCCGCAACGGCGGCAAAGAGGTCGTCAACGCCGCCGCCGAGGGCAAGGCCGCGGCGCTCGCCATCCACGCCTATCTGAGCGGAGCCGGCCATGTCTGAGTCGAAACCAGCGCTGAGCGCGCGCCCCGATCTCTCGACGAACTGCGGCGGTATCCAGTCGCCGAACCCGTTCTGGCTCGCCTCCGCGCCGCCCGCGAACTCTGGCCTACAGGTGCAGCGCGCATTCGAGGCCGGCTGGGGCGGCGCGGTGTGGAAGACGCTCGGCCAGCCGATCCAGAACGTCTCGAGCCGCTTCGGCGCGACCAAGGTGCGCGGCGTCGCCGGCGTCGGCTTCAACAACATCGAGCTCATCACCGACCGCTCGCTCGACATCAACTTCCGCGAGATCACCGAGACGAAGCGGCTGTTTCCGAACCACGCCGTGGTGGTCTCGCTGATGGTCGAGACGAAGGAAGAATGGAAAGAGCTGATTCAACGCTCCATCGACACCGGCGCTGACGGAATCGAGCTCAACTTCGGCTGTCCACACGGCATGTGCGAGCGCGGCATGGGCTCGGCGGTCGGCCAAGAGCCGCGCGTCAATCAAGAGATCACCTCGTGGGCAGTGGAGTTCTCCACCATCCCAGTGCTGGTGAAGCTCACGCCGAACGTCTCCGATATCCTCCCGCACGGCCACGCCGCCAAGAGCGGCGGCGCGCACGGAGTGACGTTGATCAACACGATCAAGAGCATCATCGGCATCGACATCGATCGCTTCGCAATCGAGCCGCGCGTCGGCAATCTCTCGACGAACGGCGGCTATTGCGGCGCCGCGGTGAAGCCGATCGCGCTGCACATGGTCGGCGCGCTGGCACGCGACAGCACCTTTGGTCTGCCGATCAGCGGCATCGGCGGGATCTCGAACTGGCGCGATGCCGTCGAGTTCTTGCTGCTCGGCTCGAGCTCGCTGCAGGTGTGCACCGAGGTGATGCTGCGCGGCTACGGCGTCGTCGACGACATGATCGAGGGGCTCGAGGAGTACATGCGCAAGCACGGCTTCACGAAGCTCGACGACATGATCGGCAGGGCCGTCCCGAGCTTCTCCGAGTGGGGCAACCTCGACCTCAACTACGAGACGGTCGCGAAGATCGACGCCGACAAGTGCATCGGCTGCCAGCTCTGCGTGGTCGCCTGTCACGATGGCGCACACCAGTGCATTCACCCGAGCACCGACACCAAGACCCGCGTCCCGGTCGTCGACGAGTCCGAGTGCGTCGGGTGCAATCTCTGCCAGATCGTGTGCCCAGTGGCCGACTGCATCTCGATGGTGGAAGTCGCCAACGGCTTCGCCAGCGCGACGTGGAATCAACACGTCGACGAGGGCAACGCTCTCCGCCCGAAGAAGGGCGCGCATTGAGCGTGCCTTCAGAAGGGCGCGCATTGAGCGTGCCTTCCCCCCTTTTCGATTGAGGATCCCATCATGAGCAAGATCGTTCGCTGCGGACTCATCCAGTGCAGCAATCCCATCAATGACGAGACTAAGCCTGTCGCCGCGATCCAGAAAGCGATGCTCGAGAAACACATCCCGTTCATCGAAGATGCCGGCAAGAAGGGCGTGCAGATCCTCGGCCTGCAAGAGATCTTCAACGGGCCCTATTTCTGCCCTGGCCAAGATCCGCGCTGGTACGACGCGGCGGAGGCCGTGCCCGGTCCGATGATCGAGCTGATGAGCACGTACGCGAAGAAGTATCAGATGGTCATGGTGGTCCCGGTCTACGAGCGGGAGATGGCCGGTGTGTTCTACAACACCGCCGCCGTCATCGACGCCGATGGCACGTACCTCGGCAAATACCGCAAGCAGCACATTCCGCAGGTGAACCCGGGCTTCTTCGAGAAGTTCTATTTCAAGCCGGGCAATGGCGGCTATCCGGTGTTCCAGACGCGCTACGCGAAGGTCGGTGTCTACATCTGTTACGACCGTCACTTCCCCGAGGGGGCGCGCTGTCTCGGCCTCAATGGCGCGGAGATCGTCTTCAATCCGTCGGCGACCGTCGCCGGGCTCTCGCAATATCTGTGGAAGCTCGAGCAGCCCGCGCACGCGGCGGCCAATGGCTATTTCATGGCGGCGTCGAACCGTGTCGGCACCGAGGCGCCATGGAACATCGGCAAGTTCTACGGGACGAGCTACTTCGCCGATCCACGCGGCCAGATCGTGAAGGAGGCCTCCGAGGACAACGACGAGCTGCTCGTCGCGGACCTCGACCTCGAGGTCATCGACCAGGTGCGCAAGACGTGGCAGTTCTTCCGTGATCGTCGCCCCGAGGCGTACGACGAGATCGTCAAGAAGTGAGAGGCTGATCATGTCGACGCTCATCAAGGGTGGAACGGTCGTCACCGCAGAGGGCGAGTCGCGCGCCGATGTGCTCATCGAGGGCGAGCACATCACGCGCGTCGGCCCGGAGCTGAAAGAGCCTGGCGCGCGTCTGATCGACGCAAGCGGTGCGTACGTCATCCCCGGCGGCATCGACCCACATACGCACATGGAGCTGCCTTTCATGGGCACTGTGGCGTCAGAAGACTTTTTCTCCGGCACCAGCGCGGCCGCGGCCGGTGGGACGACGACGATCATCGACTTCGTCATCCCGAATCCGCAGGAGCGTATCCTCGACGCGTACACGAAGTGGCGCGGCTGGGCGGAGAAGGCCGCCGCCGACTACTCGCTGCACGTCGCGATTACGTGGTGGGACCAGACGGTGCACGACGACATGGGCACGCTCGCGCGTGAGCACGGCGTCAACAGCTTCAAGCACTTCATGGCGTACAAGAACGCGATCATGGCCGACGACGAGATCCTCGTCTCGAGCTTCATGCGCGCCCGCGAGCTCGGTGCGCTCTGCACCGTGCACGCGGAGAACGGCGAGCTGGTCTTTCGGCTTCAGCAAGAGCTGTTCGCGCGCGGCATCACGGGGCCTGAGGCACACCCGCTGTCGCGTCCTCCGGAGGTCGAGGGCGAGGCCGCGAATCGCGCGATCCGCATCGCCGAGGTGCTCGGCGTGCCGCTCTATCTCGTGCACACCTCGTGCATTGACGCGCTCGAGGCGGTGACGCGCGCGCGCCTCGAGGGCCAGCGCGTCTATGCGGAGGTGTTGTCGCAACACCTGGTGATCGACGACTCGGTCTACCGTGACACTGACTGGAACACGGCAGCACACCACGTGATGAGCCCGCCGTTCCGAAGCAAAGAGCACCAGGCCGCCCTGTGGAAGGGCCTGCAGGCCGGCATGCTGCAGACGACTGCCACCGATCACTGCTGCTTCTGTACGCCACAGAAGCAGGCCGGCCTCGACGACTTCAGGAAGATCCCGAATGGCACCAACGGCGTCGAAGATCGCATGGGCGTGCTCTGGCACCACGGCGTACGCACCGGGCGCCTGACGCCGAGCGAGTTCGTCGCAGTGACCTCGACCAACGCAGCCAAGATCTTCAACATCGCGCCGCAGAAGGGCACGATCGCGCCTGGCAGCGACGCCGACTTGGTCGTCTGGGATCCGGAGAAGTCGCGCACCATCTCCGCCAAGACACACCACCAGAACATCGACTTCAACATCTACGAGGGCATGACCGTCCTCGGCAATGCCGCGGTGACTCTCAGCCGCGGCAAGGTGCTCTGGCAGAATGACACGCTGTCGACCGAGCGCGGCTATGGGCGCTACGTGAATCGCCCGTGCAACGCGCCGTACTGGGCCGCGCAGAAGCTACGCAACGCGTCGAGCGAGCCGACCCGCGTCGAGCGCACCCTCCCCCAACGATGACCTACCGATGAGGCTACACCGATGATCACGCCCTTCACCGCCAAGAGCTACGCGCTCACGTCGTTTCTCCCTGCGCGAAATTACATCGCGGGAGAGTGGTGCGACCCGCTCACCTCCAAAGACACGCTCGAGGTGATCAATCCTCGCCACGGCAAGGCGATGAGCCAAGTGCTGATGAGCGGCAAAGACGACGTCGCTGCGGCGGTGCGCGCGGGCAAGGCCGCGTTCGTCGATTGGAGCAAGTGGCCGATCCGCGATCGCGCGCACGTCTTTTACCGGCTGCGCGCGGCGATGGAGAAGAACATCGACGAGCTCGCGTGGCTGCTCTCGCACGAGAACGGCAAGCTGTTCGCCGAGGCGAAGGCCGAAGTCGAGAAGGGCATCGAGTGCGTCGAATACGGCTGCTCGCTGCCGAACCTCGCCGCGGGCGAGAAGCTCGAGGTGAGCCGCGGCGTGACCTGCGAGGTCGTCTACGCGCCGCTCGGGGTGGTCGCCGGCGTCGTGCCGTTCAACTTCCCGAACATGGTGCCGCTGTGGATGTTGCCGCAGGCGCTGGTCGGCGGGAATGCCTTCGTGCTCAAGCCGAGCGAGCAAGTGCCACTCTCGACGATGCGGCTCGCGCAGCTGTTCGACGAGTGCGGCCTGCCGAAGGGCGTGCTCAACATCGTGCAAGGTGGCCAGCCGGTGGTCGAAGCGCTGTGCGATCATCCGGACATCGCCGCGCTCGGCTTCGTCGGCTCGACCAAGGTCGCAAAGGCGGTGTATGGCCGCGCGAGCTCCGCGGGCAAGCGCGCGCTCTGCCTCGGCGGCGCGAAGAATCACCTCATCGTCGTCCCTGACGCCGACGTCGCCGTGACCGCCGACAACGTCGTCGCCTCGTTCATGGGCTGCGCCGGGCAGCGCTGCATGGCCGCGTCGGTGCTGATCGCCGTCGGTGACTGCGACCACATCATCGAGGCCGTGCGCGCGCGCGCCGCCAAGCTCGTGACTGGCACCGAGATGGGCCCGGTGACGAGCGAGGGCGCGGTGCGCCGCATCACTGGCTACATCGACGCGGCCGAGAAGATGGGCGCGAAGGTCATCGTCGATGGCCGCAAGGCGACGGCCGACGCTGGCGGCTATTGGGTCGGCCCGACGATCCTCGATCACGTCACGATGGAGATGCCGGCCTCGTGCGAGGAGATCTTCGGGCCCGTCCTGTCGATCATCCGTGTGCCGAACCTCGAGCGCGCGATCGAGATCGAGAATGCCAATCCGTACGGCAACGCGGCGAGCGTCTATACGACGAGCGGCGATGTCGCGCGGCGCGTGATGGAGAGCGTCGAGGCCGGCATGTGCGGCGTCAACGTCGGTGTTCCGGTCCCGCGCGAGCCCTTCGGCTTCGGCGGCTGGAACGCCTCCGGCTTCGGCGCGGGCAACATCACTGGCTGGGACGGATATCGATTCTGGACGCGGCAGCGAAAGGTCACCTCGAAGTGGTCGCTGCAAAAAGATCAGACGTGGATGAGCTGAAAGACACGATGACCAGCACACCGACGATGACGGGTAAGGAGATGGTCGAGGCGTGTACCAAGTACAGCCTCTTCTCGTGGTCGGCGACTGCCAAAGTGGATCCGATCCCAGTCGCGCGCGCCGAGGGCATCTACCTCTATTCGCCCGAGGGCCAGCGGTGGATCGACTTCAACAGCCAGCTGATGAGCGTCAACATCGGCCACGGTCATCCCAAGGTGATCGAGGCGATCAAGAAGCAGGCGGACACGCTCATCTACGTATATCCGGGGATGGCGACGGAGGTGCGTGCGACGCTGTCGAAGCGGCTCGCCGAGCTCGTGCCCGGTGACCTGAATACGTTCTTCTATACGCTCGGCGGCGCCGAGGCGAACGAGAACGCGATCAAGGCGGCGCGCCTCTTCACTGGGCGCAACAAGATCCTCACGCGACACCGCAGCTATCACGGCGCGACGCACGGCGCGATGTCGCTCACCGGCGATCCGCGGCGGTGGCCGAACGAGCCGAGCATGGTCGGCGTCGTGCGCGTGATGGATCCGATGCCGTACGACTACTCGTTCGGCAAGACCGACGACGAGATCGTCGCGAACAACCTCTGTTATCTCGAAGAGGTCATTCAGTACGAGGGCCCGCACACCATCGCGGCGATGTTCATCGAGACGGTGACGGGCACGAATGGCATCCTCCCACCGCCGAAGGGCTATCTGCAGGGGCTGAAGTCGCTGCTCGAGAAGTACGGTATTCTGCTGGTCTGCGACGAGGTGATGTGCGGCTGGGGGCGGACGGGGAAGCTCTTCGCGTTCGAGCACGGCGGCATCGTCCCGGACATCCTGACGATGGCGAAGGGGCTCACCAGCTCGTACATGCCGCTCGGCGTGATGGCGGTGAGCGACCGCATCGCCAAGCACTTCCAGGACAACGTCTTCTGGGGTGGCCTCACGTACATGGCGCATCCGATGTGCCTGGCGACGGCGCTTGCGGTCATCGACGTGCTCCTCGAGGAGAAGCTCGTCGAGAACTCGGCGCGGATGGGCGAGCTGATGCATGGCCACATGACGCGCCTCGCGAGCAAGCACAAGTGTGTCCGCACGCACCGCAACATCGGCCTCTTCGGCCTCATCGAGCTACAGAAGAACACCAAGGGCGAGCGGCTCGTCCCCTACGCCGGCGCGCACCCGGTGATGGGCAAGCTCGGTAAATTCTACCGCGACAACGGCCTCTTCACGGTGCTCCAGTGGGGCGGCGTGATGTGCAATCCGCCGCTGTCGATCAATGAAACGCAGCTCGCCGAGGCGTTCGAGATCATCGACCGCGGGCTGTCGATCGTCGACGAGATCGTCGAGGGCTGAGCGCCTCGCGCGCTCGCGGGATAGATCGGCGCTGCAGGGCGGGCCAGATCGGGCAGTGCACCGCGGGCCGGCGCAGTGCGGTTCGGCTATGATGGGGGCATGTCTCCCGCCGACGCACGTGCCTTTGCCGATCGAAGGTGGGACCTCATCGACGCGGCGAAGGTCCGTGAGAACGCGCGGTTCTTTCGCGAACGCGGTCCGGTCGGCTGCCTCGAAGCATCGGACGCGCTCAGGGTCCACGGCGCTCTCGCTGCACCGGAGACTGAGCGCGATCGGGCGGAGGACTTGCGCCACCACATCGCGATGCGGTTGACGCTCGACCGCGCAGGCGAACGTGCTGTCGCCCGTCGCTGAAGTCTGCGCCGGCGTCGGCCGCGCGCTCGGGCCGCTCGGCGTGCGATGGTACGTGTTTGGTGCGCAGGCGGCAATTCTCTGGGGAGTGCGACGGCTCACCGCGGACGTCGACGTGACGGTGGACGCCAGAGATCGCCCGACGGCTCAGCTCGTGGACGCGCTCGTGCGGGAGGGCTTCGTCCTGCGCGTGAGCGACGCCGACGAGTTCGTGCGCGCGACGCGCGTGGTGCCATTGCGGCACGTGGCGACGAGTTTTCCGGTCGACTTGGTGCTTGCGGGTCCGGGCTTCGAAGAGCGTTTCTTCGAGCGTGCCACCGGGGTGAAGATCGGTGACATTCGCATTCCCGTGCCGCGCGTCGAGGACATGATCGTGATGAAGGTGCTCGCTGGACGCGCGAAGGACGTCGAGGACGTGCTGGCGATGCTCGCCGCAAACGACGTCGACGCCGAGGCGGTTCGCAGCGACCTGCGCGAGCTGGAACTGCTGCTCGATCAGAGCGACCTTTTGCCGGCGTTCGAGGCAGCCGTTCGGCGCGCGCTGCGAGCGCGCTAAGCGCCCGGCTCGCTCGGCGCTGCACGGCGCACCAGATCGGCACCGCACGGCGGGCCAGATCGGCACTGCACGGCGGGCCGGCGATCTGCTAGCTTCACTGCCGATCGCAACGGCGTGGACCGGAATTTCCCGGCCGCGACCCGACCGACCGAAACACATGACGCAGTCTCCTGGTACGCAGGTTACGCCACGTATTGGACGGATGACGGTTCCCGCACTGCGCGCGATGAAGGCGCGCGGCGAGCGAATCACGATGATCACCGCCTACGACGCGACCTTCGCGCGCATGCTCGACGAGGGCGGCGCCGATGTGCTGCTCGTTGGTGACTCGCTCGGCATGGTGATCCAAGGCCTCGACTCGACGCTGCCCGTCACCGTCGACGAGGTCGTCTACCACTGTCGCGCCGTCGCCCGCGGCACACAGCACGCGCACATCGTCGGCGACATGCCGTTCATGAGCTATCAGGGCTCGTTGGACGAGGCGCTGCGCAACGCGGGGCGCTTCCTCAAAGAGGGCGGCGCGCACGCGGTGAAGCTCGAGGGCGGCGCAGAGATCGCCGAGAAGATCGCGCGCATCGTCGCGGCGGGCATCCCGGTGATGGGGCACGTCGGGCTCACGCCGCAGAGCGTTCATGCGATGGGGGGCTTTCGCGTGCAGGGGCGCACCGAAGAGGCGGCGGAGCACGTGTTCAGCGAGGCGCTCGCGGTGGCTGCAGCCGGCGCCTACGCCATCGTGCTCGAGGGCATTCCGAGTGATCTCGCCGCGCGCATCACCGCTGCGCTCGACATTCCCACCATCGGTATCGGCGCCGGGCCCGCGTGTGATGGGCAGGTGCTCGTCAGCTACGACCTGCTCGGACTCACGGCGGATCTTCGGCCAAAGTTCGTGAAGCGCTACGACGAGTGGTTCACGCGCGGTATCGACGCCGCACAGCGCTTCTGCGCCGAGGTGCGCAGCGGCGCCTTCCCGAGCGCCGAATACGCGTTCGGCGACGTGAAGCGCAGCGACGCACAGCCGGCAGCTCTGCCCGTCGTCGTACAAGCGGTAGCGCCCGGCGTGCAAGCGGCAACGCCGCCCGTCGTGCAGGCGGCAGCTCTCCCTGTCGTGCAGGCGGTCGGCTACGGTCCGCGTGGCTGACGCGGTGCTGCGCGCGGCGACGCGCGTCGTTCACGAGCCCGCGGAGTTACGCAGCGTTTGCCGTGACGCGCGCGCGCGCGGGCTGCGCGTCGCGGTGGTGCCGACGATGGGCGCGCTCCACGCGGGACACCTCGCGCTCGTCGACGAGGCGCGGCGACGCGCGGACTTCGTCGTCGTCACCGTCTTCGTCAATCCGCTGCAATTCGGCCCGAACGACGACTTCACGCGCTATCCGCGGACGCTCGAAGACGATGTCGCGCAATGCAGCGGGCGCGGCGTCGATCTCGTGTTCGCACCGGAGCGTGCGGCGATGTACCCAGACGGCTTCTCGTCGACGGTGACCGTCAAGGGCGTCAGCGAGCCGCTCGAGGGCGCGCATCGTCCCGGGCATTTCGACGGCGTGACGACCGTCGTCGCCAAGCTGTTCGCGCTGATCGGCGAGTCGGTCGCGGTGTTCGGCCGCAAGGACTACCAGCAGTGGAAGGTAGTGACGCGGATGACGCGCGACCTCGACATGCCCATCGACCTTGTCGGACTGCGCACCATTCGCGAGCCGGACGGACTCGCGCTGTCGTCGCGCAATCGCTATCTCGACGCGGATGCCCGCGGCCGCGCGCTCGGTATCGTCCTCGGCTTGCGTGCGGCCGCGCGCGCCTTCGATGCGGGGGAGCGCGACGCGAGCGCGCTCGAGCAGATCGCGCGGGAGCCGATCGCCGCGCGCTTCGATCGCATCGACTACGTCGCGGTGCGTGATGCGGAGACGCTCGAGCCGTTCACCGCAGCGGTGCCAGAGCGCGCGGTGATCGTCCTCGCAGCGCACCTCGCAAAGACGCGACTCATCGACAATCTAGTGCTCGGTGAGGATCCGACTCCATAGCTCGGCGTCGGGATTCCATGCGCCGGGCTCGCACGCTGTGACGGCACTATTTCGGAGTGAGGATCGCCAAGTGGCTCGCTTGGTGATCGCCCGCCGGGACTTCGATGCGATACGGCTCGAAGGCGTCGAGCGTCACATCGATCTGATGGGACTGCGTCGGATCGAGCGGCGCGGGAAGAAACAAGGGAGTGCGACCGGCGACATCGACGCCATCGACGCGCACATGCGCGCCAGAAGGCACAGAGGCGACCTGTGCGGGCAATACGGGCTTTCGCGACGCGAAGAGGACCGAGCTACCAATCACGATCAGCACGACGAAGATGGCAATCCCGATCAGCGCAAACAGCAGCCCTCGGCGCTTGTTGCCACCGCCTGCGACTGCCGCGTACCCAGCGGTCGACGTGCCTGGTGGCGGCGGTGGTGCAAATGGGTCGAACGCCGGACCGCTGCGCGGATCGGCTGACGGCGGTGGGCCCGGCTCAAACGTCGGAGCGGGCGCCGAGCGTCCGTCCGCTGGCCACGAGGTCGCTACCGGTACCGGTTGCGGCGCATGCGCGATGGGATCGAAGGGCGAGATTGGGCGCGGTGCAGGTGCGCACGGCGGCGGCGCTGCGGAGTACGGCGGTGGCGGCTGTGCGTATTGCGGCGCTGGGGCCGAATAGAGCATCGGTGGGGCGGAGTACGGCGACGGTGGGGCGGAGTACGGCGATGGCGCAGCGTAGTTCGCGGCGGGCGCCTGCTGTTGCGACGGTGGAGGCGCGACGTACGCCTGCGGATACGGCGGCGGCAGTGGGGCTTGCTGATCGGCGGGCGGCGACTGGCGCGGCGACGGTGGGTTGGGTTGGCCGGGCGCTGCACGTTGCGGCGGCGTGGGTTGAGGCGCCGGCCGAAGGGGTGGGGCGGCACTCGGCTGAGAGGGCGGCTGCGGTCCCCCATTGATGCGCGGGACCCGCGGCGGGGCGAGCGCCGCGCTCGACGGCATGCCAGTAGCGGGCGCGCCGGGCGATGGCGTCCCAGCCGCACGTGGCGCTGGGGGTGGGCGCCGCGACGGCGGTGGCATCGAGCGTGGCTTCGCGGGCGGGGGTCGCGGCGCAGGCGGCGCAGGCGCCGCAGCGGCGGCGGCGGCCTTGGCGGCGAGGCGATCGCGCAGCATCGCTTGCACGCGCGCAGATGCGACCCCGTCGTCGACGACGGTGGAGTCGCCCCAGTCGCCGTCGTCGTCGTCGTCGTCTGCAGCCGCTGCCGCAGCCGCTGCCGCAGCCGCAGCCGCTGCCGCAGCCGCAGCAGCAGCCGCAGCAGCCGGCGGCGCGGAGCGCGCTGGCCCGGCCTGCGCGGGGCGCGGCGGCGCAGCCTGCGCAGCGCGCGGTGGTGCGGCGTGCACGGCTTCATGGGGCGCGGTGGCTGGCGGCTCTGCGCCCGTGCTCAGCGCTGCGATGGCAAGCGCCGCATCGGCGCCGCCGAGCACTGACGTCTCCTCGTCGTCCCACTCGCTGGTGTTCTCGGTCTCGCGGGTCAGCAGACCGGTCGGATCTTCGCGCTTCTTCGCCGGCGCGCTCACCGCGCGTGTCGGCACTTCGTTCACCGCGCTCGGTGAGATCTCCTCGGTGAACGTCTGCTCGGCGGGCGGTGGTGGCGCTGCCGCCGCGGCGCTCTGCGCCAACGCGCGGCGGAACGGCAGCACGTCGTTGCGCGTGTGATCGTCGTCGTCTTCGTCGTCGATCAGCGACGACGCGGCGGCGCGCGCTGGCGGCGCCTTCGTCGGCATCGGCTCGCGCGGCAGCGGCTTTGGCGGCGGCTTGACGACGAACGGAGGCCTCTGCGCGATCTTGCGCGCGGCCTCCGCAGCTTCCGCCGCGTCGTGCTCGTCCGACGCGAGCGCGGCGAGCTCCGCGTTGCGGCGGATCTCGGTCGGGAACAGCTGCGACATCAGCAGCGCGACGCGCGCCGCAGTGAACGACGGCGACGTCTTGTAGAGCAGCTGCATCAGCGCCTGCGCCATCTCGTGCGCGCTCTGGAAGCGATCTTCGGGGCGCTTCGCCAGCGCGCGCATCACGATCGCGGAGAGCTCCGGCGAGACCTCCGGGCGGCGCGCGTTTGGCGGCGGGATCTCTGCCTTGCGCACCCGATCGAGCAACATCGGGATGTTGTCCTCGCGGTACAACATCTCGCCGATCAGCAGCTCGTAGAGGACGATGCCCGCGGAGAAAATGTCCGAGCGGTGGTCCATGGCGTCGCCCCACGCCTGCTCCGGGCTCATGTAGTAATACTTGCCCTTGATGACGCCGGCCTCGGTCTGCCCGCTGCGCAGCGCGGCCTTGGCGATGCCGAAATCGACGATCTTCACCTCGCCGGCGAAGCTCACCAGCACGTTCTGCGGCGAGATGTCGCGATGCACGATGCCGAGCGGCTTGCCGTCGGCGTCACGCTTGCGATGCGCGTAGTCGAGCCCGTGACAGACCTCGGCCGCGATGAACGTGCAGACGTCGATCGGCAGCGCGACGCCCGCATCGGACGCCTTGCGCTGCATGCGATACGCGTCGGCACCCTCGATGTACTCGAGCGCGATGTAATACGTGTCATCGACGACCCCGAGGTCGAATATCTGCCCGACGTTCACGTGCGTCAGCAGGACCGAGATCTTCGCTTCCTCGACGAGCAGCTTGATGAAGTGCTCGTCCTCCGAGTAGCGCGGGTGAATCACCTTGATGGCGACCAGCTTCTCGAAGCCGCTGATCCCGCGCGCTCGCGCGACATACACCTCCGCCATTCCGCCGACCGCGAGGCGGCGAAGCAGCAGATACGGGCCGAAGGCGCGCGGGAGGTCGAGTGAGTCGTGGCTCACCGACACCGCGGGTCCTCCGTCGCCGTCGAACGCGCGCGACGAGACATGAGCATCGGCATGGTAGCGGTCTCGCCAGGCCCGCGTAAAGAAGGCCGAATTTCATTGCTTGCCTCGCAACGTATGCTCGCGCACGATCCGGGCGCGCAGTCGATGGGGCACGCGCCACGCGCGCGGCGCGTGGGCGGGCGTAGAGTCGGCGCTGGACAGCCGCGAAGGAGGGATGACGATGACCGCGAGTGATCGGGAAGGGAGCGGCGCGGGACGGCCGCGAGTGACCCCAGCGATGTTGCGCGACATCGGGCTCTTCGGCGGGCTCGACGACGAGACGCTGGTGGTGCTGGCGCGCGAGCTGCCGACTGAACACGCCGACATCGGCTCGGTCGTGGTGCGCGAGGGCGACCAGGCGCGCGACATGTTCGTGATCGTCGCCGGCGAGCTCGAGGTCGTGAAGCTCGGCCGCGCGGGTGAGGTGCGCGTCGCGCTGCTCGGGCCGGGCGATTGGTTCGGCGAGATGGCGATCCTCGACGTGCAGCCGCGCTCGGCGACGGTGCGCGCCGTCGCGCCGACGATGCTAGTGCGGATGAGCGCCGAGCACGTCGACCAGCTGCTCTATCGGCGCGACGTGAAGGCGTACGCGCTGCTGGTGATGAACATCGCGCGCGAACTCTCGCGGCGCCTGCGCGTCGCCGACGGCATCCTCTCGCAGATGTTCACCGCAGTCGCCGAAGAGTACGTGCGCCCGAGCCGCCCTAGCTGAG
>Ga0335397_10004190_pt1 | contig 19113 bp, 18 predicted proteins | sample MAT04_FD_205740 | JGI IMG/M metagenome (GOLD analysis project Ga0335397, IMG submission 205740) | Freshwater microbial communities from Lake Fryxell liftoff mats and glacier meltwater in Antarctica - MAT-04 (spades assembly) (version 2) ... | reverse complement strand
CCGACTGCGGCAAGACCATGCCGTTCATCGACACGCTCTACGTGACGATCGAAAAGGAGAAGGTTTCGCGCAAGGAGAAATTCCGCCAGGGCTACCTCGACGTGCCCGAGATCGAACGGCCGGAGTGGGGGGTGGACTTCCGCAACGATGCCGACGACTCGGACGCGGTGAAAAAGATGTTCGATCAGCGCGGCTTCAAGTTCCCGCTGATGACCGACATCAGCAGCTGGTACATGGGCTTCAACATGCTCGACCCGGTGGTCGGCAAAGGTGACACGCCCGAGCAGCAGGCCAAGAACCGCAAGCTGCGCCAGGCCATCGCCATTGCCATCGACTGGGAGGAGGGCTACGGCCGCATCTTCAAGTCCAAGGGCGGGGTGGCAGCCCACGGCCCGGTGCCGCCGGGTTTGTTCGGCTCAAGGGATGGCCAGCCCGGTTTTTTCAACCCGGTGACTCACCGGTTGGTGGACGGCAAGGTGGTGCGCCGCCCTATTGCCGATGCGCAGAAATTGCTGGCCGAGGCCGGCTACCCGGGCGGGCGTGATGCGGTGAGTGGCAAGCCGCTGGTCTTGAACTACGACTTCCAGCGGGCGCTGACGCCCGAGTTCAAGAGCGAAAACGACTGGATGGTCAAGCAGTACGCCAAACTGGGTGTGCAGCTTGAGGTGCGCGCCACCGACTTCAACCAGTACCAGGACAAAACCCTCCGCGGCAAGCACCAGATATTTTGGGGCGGCTGGTTGGCCGATTACCCGGATGCCGAGAATTTCTTGTTCCTGATGTACGGCCCGATCGGCCGCAGCAAACACCAGGGCGACAACTACGCCAACTACGACAACCCCGAATACGACGCGCTGTACCGCCAGTTGCAGGCACTGGACGACGGCCCGGCCAAGCAGGCATTGATCGACCAGATGGTGACGATGGTGCAGCAGGACTCGCCCTGGTGTTTTGGCTACTTTCCGTACGGTGGCCTGGCCTTTCAGCAATGGGTGAGCAACGGCAAGCCCAGCATCCTGATCCGCGACATGGCCAAGTACTACAAGCTCGACCCCCAGTTGCGTGCCGCCAAGCAGGCCGAATGGAATGCGCCGGTGCTGTGGCCGATGGCGCTGCTGGGCCTGGCGCTGGCGGCGCTGGCCTGGGTGGCGAGGCGCAGCTTCAAGGCCAGAGAGACGGCCACCGCCCGAAGCGCCCACCTGACCGCCCCCACCGTGCCGCCGGCCTCGGCTCCCCTGGCCTGAGCCCCGGAACCTCCTGATGTTCAATTTCATATTGCGCCGGCTCGGCTACGGCATCCTGATCCTGATCGGGGTCAACCTGCTCACGTTCTTCCTGTTTTTCACCGTCAACACCCCCGACGACATGGCGCGCCTGAACATCGGCGGCAAGCGGGTGACGCAAGAGCAGATCGAGAAATGGAAGTCCGAGCGCGGCTACGACCGGCCGCTGTACTGGAACGAGGCCGCGGACGGCGTCGAGAAGATCAAGCGCACAGTGCTGTGGGAGCGCTCGGTCTCGCTGCTGGTGCTGGACTTTGGCCGCAGTGATTCAGCCCGATCCACCGACATCGGCCACGAGGTGGCCACCCGCATGGGTGTCAGCCTGCAACTCGCCTTGCCGCTGTTTTTGCTGCAGCTGGTGGTGAGCATCAGTTTCTCGCTGCTGCTGGTGTTTTTTCGAAACTCACGCATCGACTTCTGGGGCGTGGTGCTGTGTGTGCTGATGCTGTCGATCTCCAGCCTGTTCTACATCATCGTCGGCCAGTATTTCTTCTCGCGGGTGCTGCGGCTGGTGCCGATATCGGGCTTTGCGCCGGGGCTGGATGCGGTGCGATTTCTGGCGCTGCCGGTGATGTTGTCGCTGCTGGCGCGGCTGGGCGGTGAGGCCCGGCTCTACCGGGCGATGTTCCTGGAGGAAATCGGCCGCGACTACGTGCGCACCGCACGCGCCAAGGGCCTGAGCGAGACCCTCGTGCTGTTCCGCCATGTGCTGCGCAACGCGCTGATCCCGATCATCACCAGCGCTGGCGCCTACCTGCCGTATGTCTTCATGGGCAGCCTGGTGTTCGAGAGCTTCTTCGGCATCCCCGGACTGGGCGCGTTTGTCATCGAGGCCATCTCGGGCCAGGATTTTGCGATCGTGCGCAGCATGGTGTTCCTGGGGGCGGCGCTCTACATCGCCAGCAACGTGCTGATCGACATCGCCTACACCTGGGTCGATCCCCGGGTGCGCTTGTCTTGAATCCCTGACCTGCACCCGCAAAGATTGAATCATCATGGGCTTCAAGTTCGTCATTCTCTGGACCGATGTGGCGCTGTGGGTGCTGTTCGCCACGCTGATCGGCTACGGCTTTCGCGTTGTGCGCCACGACACGCTGCGCGCCACCTGGCGCCGGGTGCTGCGGGATGCACCCGCGCTGTGCTCGTCGCTGGTGCTGTTGCTGTTTGTCGGCGTCACCGCGCTCGACAGCGTTCACTTCCGCCGCGCGCTGCCGCCGGCCGACGGCCAACCTGCAGGCACGCAGTTTTTTGATACCCGCACCGAGTCGCTGCTGGACCTGGTGCTGGCGCGCCAGATCGGCATGCGCGAGACCACCTACTCTGCCCCCCTCGGTTGGCAGGCGATCACCAAGCAGACCGTCACCCGTGATGGCGTGTCAGTGCGCGAACTGCCTCGCTTGCTGCACGGCGGTGTGCACCTGAAAAACCCCGCAACCGAATGGCAGGCCGACCTCTGGCAGCGTGCACTGCTGGGTGCGGCAGGCGGCTTGGTGGTAGCACTGTTGGGCGCCCTGTTGGCCGCAGGGCTGCTCGCCAGGTCCCACGGCGGCTTTGCCCCTGCCTGGCGCGACCTTTGGGCCGACCGCACCCACTACCCCGTGCGTGCCCTGCTGTTGACACTCACCGTGGCCTGCCTGCTGGCCGGGCCGGTGGTCGCGCTGATGGGCCACTACCACGTGTTTGGCACCGACCGCACCGGCAACGACGTGCTGGTTCAAACCCTCAAGAGCATCCGCACCGCCTTTGTCATCGGCATGCTCAGCACCCTGGCCACCTTGCCGATCGCGGTGGTGCTGGGCATCCTGGCCGGCTGGTACCGCGGCTGGGTCGACGAGGTGGTGCAGTACCTCTACACCACGCTCACCTCGGTGCCCAATGTGCTGCTGATCGCCGCCTGTGTGCTGATGGTGCAGGTGGCCCTGGACAAGCACCCCGAGTGGTTCGAGACCGGCGCCGAGCGCTCGGACATCAAGGTGTTCTTGCTGTGTTTCATCCTGGGCGTGACCGGCTGGTCTACCTTGTGCCGGCTGGTGCGGGCCGAGACGCTCAAGCTGCGTGAGCTGGAGTTTGTGCAGGCTGCCACCGCCTTTGGCGTGGCACCGGTGCGCATCATGGCGCGCCACATTCTGCCCAACGTGATGCACCTGGTGCTGATCACCACCGTGCTGAGTTTTTCCGACCTGATCCTCTACGAGGCGGTGCTGACCTACGTCGGCGTGGGTGTGGATGCCAGCACCAGCAGCTTCGGCGGCATGATCAACCTGGCGCGCAGCGAGATGAGCCGCGACCCGGTGGTGTGGTGGAGTTTTGCCGCCGCCTTCGGCTTCATGGTCACCCTGGTGCTGGCCGCCAATCTGTTTGCCGACGGCGTGCGCGATGCCTTCGACCCCCGGTCCCGCGCCCAGCGGCCCAGGCTGTCACGCCGGGTGGCGGTATGAGCGCGCCAGAGACCCCCACCATGATGCTGTCCACCACCCAACTTGAAGTTGAGCTCGATGCCGAGGCCGGCATCGTCAAGGCCATCGACGGCCTGACGCTGGCCATCCGCCGCGGCGAAACCTTTGCCCTGGTCGGTGAATCGGGCTGCGGCAAGAGCATGACCGCGCTGGCCCTGATGCGCTTGCTGCCCGACAGCGGCGCGGTGACCGGCGGCGAGATCACGCTCGACGACACCGACGTGCTGGGCCTGCCCGAGTCGCAAATGCGTGCGGTGCGTGGCGGTCGCATCGGCATGATCTTTCAGGAGCCCGGCACCAGCCTGAACCCGGTGCTCACCGTCGGCGTGCAGATGATCGAGGCGATCGAGGCCCATACCGCGCTGCGCGGTGCTGCAGCCCGCAGCAAGGCCATCGACTGGCTCAAGCGCGTGGGCATCCCCGAGCCCGAGCGGCGCATCGATGACTACCCGTTCCGCATGAGCGGTGGCCAGAAGCAGCGCGTGATGATCGCGATGACGCTGGCCGCCGAGCCCGACTACCTGGTGGCCGACGAGCCCACCACCGCGCTGGACGTGACGATACAGAAGCAGATCCTCGACCTGCTGGCCGACCTGCAGCGCGAGATGGGCATGGGCCTGATGCTGATCACCCACGACCTGGCAGTGGTGGCCGGCATGGCCCAGCAGGTGGCGCTGATGTATGCCGGGCAGATCATCGAGATGGCGCCAGCGGCCGAGTTTTTTGCCAACCCGCAACACCCTTATGCCCGCGCCTTGCTGCGGGCGCTGCCCGATGCCGACCGGCGTGGCCAGGCGTTGGCCGCCATCCCCGGCACAGTGCCGCCGCTGACCCAGGCCTTTGTGGGCTGCCGCTTTGCGCCCCGCTGCGTGCATGCGCTGCCGACCTGCCATACCACGCTGCCGGTGCTGACCGGCCCGGCTGGCCGGCAGGTGCGCTGCCTGCTGCTGGCGCCGGGTGGGCCGGGGCTGTCGCCAGAACCCGCACTGCCCGCAGCGGCCACCCCGCCGGCACCCATCCTGCCGGCGTCTGCCCGGGACACGGCGCCGACGCAGGCCTTGCCCACCGACGCTTTGGCCAACGCCGCCCCGCTGCTGCAAGTCAGCGCACTGAACGTCAGCTTTGTATTGCGCAAGGGTTTTTTGCAGGGCAAGCCGCAACGCTTCGATGCCGTCAAGAACGTGTCTTTCGACGTCGCTGCGGGCCAGACCCTGGCCCTGGTCGGCGAGTCGGGCTGCGGCAAGACGACCACCGGCAAGGCCATCGTGCAACTGTTGCGCAGCCAGGCACAGATCAGCGGCTCAGCCGTGCTGGACGGCCAAAACCTGTTCGAGCTGCAGGGCACCGAATTGCGCGCCGCCCGGCGTGCGGTGCAGATCATCTTTCAAGACCCGTTTGCCTCGCTCAACCCCAGGATGCGGGTGGCTGAGATCCTGGACGAAGGCCTGGCGGCGCTGCAGCCCCAGACCACGCCGGACGAGCGCCGCAGCCGGATCGAGCGCATCACCGAGCAAGTCGGCCTGCGGCGTGAGGCGCTGCAACGCTGGCCGCATGAGTTCTCGGGCGGCCAGCGCCAGCGTATCGCCATCGCCCGGGCGCTGGCGGTGCAACCCCGGTTGATCGTTTGCGACGAGCCGACCTCGGCGCTGGACGTGTCGGTGCAGGCCCAGATCCTGAACCTGCTGCGCGAGTTGCAGCGCGAGCTGGGCGTGAGCTTTCTCTTCATCACCCACAACATCGCGGTGGTCGAGTACATCGCCGACCGGGTGGCGGTGATGCGGGCGGGCAGCATCGTCGAGCAGGGGGCTTGCGCCGATGTGCTCAACCGACCGCAGGACCCCTACACCCGCACGCTGCTGGCGGCGGTGCCGCGCATGGCGGGGCGCTGACCCGGAGCCGTTTCAACCGCTTTCCGAGAGGGTGGGAGGGTGGCGGCACGGCCTTCCAGGCCGACATCGCAGAACTTGGCGCGTTGGCATCGTGTGCAGAGCCGAACAACAACACCTGGGTGCCCGGCGGCCGCACTGCGTTGGCTGCAGCGGCAATGTCCAGGCGTTCATCCGAGGTCAATCGCATCGGGCGAGTGTATCCAGCCACTGGGGTCGCAACCCACGTTTGATGGCCTCGGTCTCAGGCGTTGCCGACACCTGCAATACCGGCCCAGAGCTTTAGCGGACAGTGCGCTGCAGCGTGGCTAAAGTCTTTGTCTGTGGTCAGCAGTTGCAGGCCATGCCGAATGCACAGTTGGGCAATCAGGGCGTCAGTGGTTCCGACCTGAACGCCCGCTCTGCGACAGGTATTTCGAATCTCGGCAGCGTCGATGTGGTCGTTTAGATCCGGCTGCACCAGCGGCAACGTGGCGAAGCGTTGGATGATTTCTGCCTTGGCCTTTGGGCCTGAGAAGCCTTGCAGCAGTTCTTGCAAGACTATGCCGGTGGTGACGACCACCTCTGCGCCAAGCAAGGCGTCCTTGAGCATGAGAACCGCAGGTTCAGCCACAGAAACATGGCGGCGCAATGCCAGTGACCACACACTGGTATCGACCAGGAGTGTCATGAACGAGAGCGGTCAGCTTTGTAGTCAAACGACTCATCCCAATCAAGCGTGCCTATGAGTTCAACCACGCGGCGCTGCTCCCTGCGGGCAATGAACTCCTGAAGCGCCTTGGTGACTACCGCCTTCTTGGTCTTCTCACCACTGACCCGAACAGCCCGATCAAGCAGGTCGGGATCGATTGCGAGATTGGTTGCCATGTGTGACTCCTTGTGCGGCAGTCTACACATGATTGCTGCGACGGTCTGCATGCTGGCGTCGAGGATCTGGTCAATGCCGCCGCGCCGCCGGGCACAATCGCGCGCCAGACCTGCCATGCCCGTCAAAAATTTCACAGCTGCCATGAAGAACAATCGTCCCGCCTCTGAGGCCCAACCGCGAGCCGGTGCCCAGCCCGATCTGTTCGATGACGACCGGCAAGGCGTGCCGATCGGCTCTAAGGCCGCGTCCAAAGACGCACTCGTGGCGATCCAGACGCCTGTGGCCACGCAGAGCAAGGCCCAGCGGGCGTTCAACCGCCTGATCGGGCAGATACGGGCTCAGCGTGAGGAACTGGCCCAATGGCAAGCCTACTCGCTGCGCCACAACCAGCGCTTGGCCACCGAGTTGCAGCCGCTGCAAGCGCAAGTGCGCGCAGCCCGCCTGGCTTTGCTCCAGATGCTGGACCAGTTGCTGGCCGGCGATGCAGCCGGGCCCGCGCTGACGAAGGCGCAGCGCCGAAAGCTCAAGGCCTGGCTGCCGTCGCTGGCTGGTCTGCTGCTGGAAGACGGGCCAGACGCCGACATCGAAGCCCTCTTCGACAAGCACAGTGAGGTCTCGCATGCAGCGCTGCGCCAAGCAGAACTGGCCGAGGCCCAATCCATCTTCGGCGAGATGCCGGGCGGCGACGCGCTGCAGGGCCACCAGGCGCAATCGGTTGACGACATGATGCGCCACGCCGCTCAGCGGCTGGCCGACCAGGCCCAGGCCGAGCAACAGGCCGAGTTGCGGGCACAGCAGCAGGCCCGTGACGCCCGCCAAGCGCGCGCGCAGGCCACCGGCATGGGCCGCCAGGCCGAGGCGGCGCAACAGCGCAAGGACGCAGCGGCGCTGCAGGCCAGCCAATCGGTGCGCGAGATCTTTCGCAAGCTGGCCAGTGCGCTGCACCCCGACCGGGAGCCCGACGCCACCCGGCGCCTGCACAAGACCCAGCTGATGCAGCAGGCCAACCAGGCCTACCAGCGCAATGACCTGCTGACCCTGCTGTCTATGCAACTGGATCTTGAGCAGATCGACGAGCAGCACCTCGCCGGTCTGCCCGATGCCCGGCTGGTGCACTACAACCAGGTGCTGCGTGAGCAGTTGGCAGCGCTGCAGCAAGAGGTGGCCGACCAGGCGCTGCCCTACCAGATGATGCTGGCGATGACGATCTGGCAACGCCAACCTGGCCCGTCTGCGGTGGACCTCGCCTTGACACAAGACATCGTGGCACTGCAGCGCTGCCTGGCCGACATCTTGCACGACACCGCGCAACTGCTTGACCCCAGCACGCGCAAGGCCGCCATCGGCCGGATCGCACGGGACGATCCGGACGACGAGCCCGACCCGTTCGAGATGATGCTGCTGATGGAGGCGATGGCCGATATTGTTGCCGCGCCGGCGCGCCCCAAACGGCAAGCCCGCCCGAAGCGGCGTTGATCGGCAGGTACACCGGGCGCCGGGCCACCCCCCTGAATCGAGGTTCAAGTCCCGCCAATGATCGTTGCCATTGACCGGATTGCGGCAGACCGCGATGCGGGCTGTTGCAATCCGGTTAATGGCTGGTTGACTGCAGCCGCTTCAACCGCATCCCAAAAGGCGTCGAGGTTTTACGCAACTCGCTGCGCCAACGGCACCAGTATCTGCACTGACTCGTAGGGCACAGAGACAGCACCTTCTGTGGTGCGTTCGACGAGACCGAGCTCCTCTAGCCGTGCGATATCCGAGTGCACGTTCGAGTAGTTGCGCTTGGCCGACTTCGCCAGGGCATAAACACTGCAAGGACCGACACGACGAAGCGTGTCCAACAGATCAACCCGTGCAGGCGTGAGATCGGCAAACAGTGAGCGAGCGGACTCGAAACTGAGCCGAAAATCAGCCGTTTGGCCTTGACGAGATGCGGCAACCTGTTCACGAGCTGCCCGGATTGCAGAGCCCCGCTGCGCCACTTCGATGATCGCCTTCATGATGAACTCCAGTCCTGAATGTCACGTTCAAAGTCGTCAAGCAGTTGTTCCACTGACAGAAAGCAATAGGGCACCTCCTGTCCACCTACGTGGCGATGGTCGCCTTTGCCCCGTTCGTTGTCGTACCGAACCCGTTCTTGATCAGTAAAACCATAAAACAAGCGGTACTTGAACGGATGAGCGCATGGCGGTACGGGTTCAGGCAGCAGCCAAATCACAATCTCGGTGATCGTGCCATCGTCTCCGACTTCTTTTGACTTGGCGAAAAGATCGGCCTTCATGTATTGCATTTTGGCAATACAAAGCGCAACTGTCCAGCAAGCTGTAACCCCAGATCCCGCAGCTGGCCGACCTGTTGCTCGAAGGGGCCCCTGATGCCGAGATCGAGGCGATCATCAACCGGCACAGCGACATCTCGCGCGTCGACGCCCGCCAGATCGAGATCGCCAGCGCCGCGGCCATGTTCGGTGCAATGCTGGCGGAAGACGCCATCCGGGGGCACCAGGCGCAGTCCATCGATGAGCTGATGCAACATGCCGAGCAGACCTTGAGTCCCAGGCCAAGGCCGGGCAGCAAGCGCGGCAGCAGGCCGATGAGGCGGCGGGGCAGGCCGCCCAAGCCCGGGCCCAGCAAACCGCCAAGCGCCGGCAGGCCGAAGCGGCACGTCAGCAACAGGACGCGGCAGCGCAAGCAGGCCAACCAGGCCTGTGCCTGCGATGACCTGCTGACCCTGCAGTCCATGCAGCTCGATCTGGAGCAGATCGACAGCCAGCACCTTGCCGGTTTGCCCTATGCCCGACTGCTGCACTACAACCAGGTGCTGCGGGAGCAGTTTTAGGCGCTGCCGCAAGAGGTGGCGGATTGCGCCATGCCGTTTCTGATGCCGATGGGCCTGAGCGGCGGGCTGCGCCAGCCCGGCCCGGCCACCGTCGATGCCGCCTTGACGCAGGACATCGCAGAACTGCAGCGCAATTTGCTGGTCATCAAGCGCGACGCGGCGCGGGTGCGCGATCCGGCCACGCGGCGCAGCGCCATCGACGAGCTCGGCGCTGCTGATGACGACGACGGGCTGGATGCCGTGGAGGCAATGATGCTGACGGAGGCGCTGGCGGGCGCCCCGCCTGCGGCAAAGCGGGCGCGGCGGTCGAAGCGGCACTGAATCGCCTTGGCTTCTGCCCCTTTTGAGGAATGGTGTTGCACCAAACCAACGGCTGACAGCGTAGGACTTAGAGGCGCTGCCCAAGCTCGCATTCGGCGCGCGGTCACCCCGGTACCGTGGACCGTAGCCAAGTGCCTGCCCCTAAAGGGATTTTCGCCTTCGAGTGGTGCGCCCGTGCACCTCGCTGCGGCATGCGCACGGCGCCGTGCATGGCGCCAAGGGTTTCCCTAGAACAGCCGGAGGCTTGACCGAGCCGAGAATGAATTTACACACCGCTGACGCCCAGTCAACACAGGTTCACAAGACTTGGTGACCGGTCGAAGCGGACTTCGGGGTCTACTGATCAAACTTTTCAAATTGAGGATCAATATGTTCAAGCGATCAAAAATCAGCATGGCCGTCGCGCTGACCGTTGGCAGCCTGGTTTCGGCGGCCGCGTATGCACAAGCGGCGCAGCGGGTCGAAATCACCGGCTCTGCGGTTCGTCGCATCGACGCCGAAGCGGCGTTGCCGGTCACGGTCTTGAAGGCCGAAGACATCGCACGGTCGGGTGTCACCAACACGGTGGACCTGCTTCGCCTCTTGCCCGCGGTGCAAGGCTCTACCGGCGAGTCGGGCTCAGTCGGTGGTAGTACCTTTGGTTTCTCCGGCGTGTCGATCCACAACATCGGCGAGACCCGCACTCTGGTGCTGCTCAATGGTCACCGTCTGTCGTTGTTCGGCGGCCAGACACTGACCGGTTTTGCCGCCGGCTTTGACTTGAATGCCATTCCGGTATCTGCGATTGAGCGGGTTGAGGTGCTGACCGATGGTGCTTCCGCGCTTTATGGTGCTGACGCGATTGCCGGAGTTGTCAACTTCATCACCAAACGCAATTCGACCGATGGTGATCTAACGGTAGGTTTGTCCGAGCCCAAGGGTGGTGCCAAGGAAAAGCGCTTTAGCCTGACCAAGGGATTCGGTTCGCTGGAAAGGGACAACTTCAACGCCTTCTTTTCTATAGCGCATGATGAGCGCACCAAGCTTGACTCGACCGAGCGGGACTTTGCAAAATCTGGGAGTGTATTTTTCTCAAAAGATGGTAAGAACTACCGGTTTCAACAGTTCTCAGCCAGTCCGATCCCGGCCAACGCGACCAACGACAACGGCGACTTGATCAGCCCGTACCTGAAGGCAAATGGCAAATGCCCGCCCAAGACCTTCCGCGTGATCGACGGCACCGATGACTATTGCGGTTTTGACTTTGTTGGCGAACTGGAAATTTACCCGGTGCGTGAACGCACCAGCGGTCTGGCCTCTTTGACTACCCGGCTCGGCGAACACGAGATCCGTGCCGATTTGTTGGTGTCGCAGACGAAACAGACCTCACGCATTGCTCCAGTTCCCGGTGGCATCACAATCCCAGCGGGCAGCGCACTGTTCAACAAATACCTTGCGCCGATCGGTATTACCCAGGATAGCACCGCGTTTTATCGCGTTTACGACTTGGGCAAGCGCGCGAACGACGACAAGGCTGACTTCATCGACTTGTCGTTGAATTCACGGGGTGTGCTGTTTGGCATCGACTACGAGGCTGGGTTAACTCATTCTGAAAGCAAGGTCAAGTCCAATATCGCAGGCTACCCTGGCGCGCTGGCGTTGAGGAGCCTGCGGGCCAGCGGTCTGTTGGACCCGTTTGTGTTGCCAGGAGAACAGTCGGCTGCGGGGTCTGCCGCGTTGGCCAAGACCGCATATAACGGTTTCTGGGATGGTGGCAACTCCAAACTCGACATTGCTTCGGTTCGGGGTTCCAAGGACCTGATGGCGTTGCCGGCCGGCCAAATGCAGTTGGCGGCGGGTGCAAATTACAACAAGGAAAAGTTCGAAACCACGCCTAGCCTATTTGCGCAAGGCAAGCTGGCTGATCCGGTGGCCGGTACATTGTGCAACGGCACCACGATCCCGTGCGATCAACGCTTTGGCGATGCGTCGGCCAAGCCGCCCTACTCGGCATCACGCAATTCCTGGGGCGTGTTTGGGGAATTGGTGATCCCGGTGCTGAATACTTTGGAGTTCAACCTTGCGGCCCGACACGATAAGTATGATGATTTCGGCAGCGCCGACACCGCCAAGGCCTCATTCAAATGGACCGCGACGCCTAGCTTCTTGGTCCGCGGCTCGGTGGGCACTGGCTTTCACGCGCCCACGGTGCCGCAGGTCAAGTCTCCCGCTCAAGCTTACGGCGTCACCAGTGACAAGTACACCTGCACCGCCGATTTGAAAGCTGTGGCCGATTCGCTGGGCGCACAGTGTCAGCCTGGCAATCGCCAGTATGACCAAGTGGCAGGCGGTAACCCGAACCTGAAGCCTGAGAAGTCGGTCCAAGGCACCCTGGGCATGCGTTTCGAGCCGATGCGTGAACTGTCTATCGGTACCGATCTGTGGCACGTGGGCATCAATGATTCTTTCGGCCAGATCACCGAGCAGACCGTGTTTAAGAGCCCTAAGCAATTCACAGGCTCATTTTCGACGGCAACTGACGTGGGTACCGGGGTCAAGTATCTAGCGTTTTTGGCAGACAACAAAAACCTTGGTAACTATTACGCCACGGGTATCGATCTGGACGTCAGTGGCCGGGTCAAGACTGCAATCGGTGACGTGACATCACAGTTCAACCTCACCTACATGCTGCGTGAGGAGCAGCAACTGAACAAGGATGGTGCGTACTACACCTCCATCGGCAATAACAACCCAGATCTGGGTATCGTTACGTTCCGCTACCAGGGCCGCTGGACCAATTCGCTGAAGGTCGGCGCCTGGGTTCACAGCCTGGGCATCAACTTCAAATCAGGCTATCTGGATCAGGCCAAGACGGTTGAGGTGTTGGACGCTGCGGGCAATGTGACTGGGACCGAGAAGATTCGACTGGATATCGGCAACTACACGACTTTGGACTGGCAAACCCGGTGGGATGTGTTAAAGAATGTGTCTTTGACTGCAGGCGTACTGAACCTGACAAACCAGAACCCGCCACTTTCGCTTTCCACCAGTGGTACCAACAAAGGCCAGCAGTTCGGATATGACAATCGCTACTACGATCCGCGCGGCCGCACCGTGTATGGCAATCTGACGCTGAAGTTCTGATCCGTCGGTCATTGAGCCGAGCCCACCTGTGCAAGCGGGTGGGTTTTGCTTGTGTACATGGTTCGATGTGATGCCATTTGGGCAAGCCAGACTTGCCGCAGTGACAATTCACCCAGGCAATCTGTCCACAGCGTGCGATCAGCGTGATCAGGTCGACCGGGGCGTTCGGGCGCGGCCCATGTCTCCAATGGTCTCGATCAGCAGGCGAACTGCCTCGCGCTCTGCGGGGTCGAGGTGAGGATTCCAGCAGTCCATCAGCAGCACCACCCGGGTGCTATTGGACCGGTTCCATGCCTCATGGCGATAGGTGTCGTCAAACATCATGAGTTCGCCTTCCCGCCAATGGTGCTCACCGCCACCGAAGACATTCAATGCGCAATCAGGTGGTACCAGCAAGGGCAGGTGCATCACCAGCCGCACATTGCTCACGCCGTGGTGAGGCAATATGTCCGAACCCGGTGTTAATACCGAATAGCAGATCTCCGGCGCTTCGTCAGCAATGCGGCAGAGATCAATGCGCTCCAGCGATTCGCTGGTGCGAGGGCAGCGGATGTGGTGTGCGTCGTAACGCTGGCCATGTCGGTAGAAGAAGAAGGCCTGCCAGGCAGGAGGCTGGCCATGCCCTCGCAGGTAGTCTTCGACCTTGATGTTGTCGCGAAAGCGGATGAAGTCTTCGAACTGTGAATCCTCGGCCAGCGTGCGCAAAGCCTCGGTTCGAATGTCTGGGTAAGCGGTGATCAGCCGGTCCGCAAACGGTTGCAGCATCGGATCGTGGTACGGGCCAGGTGGCAGACCGGGAAAGAAAAAGAAGCGTGGTCGCTGATGCGGGCTGTTAGGCGCAATCGAGTTTTCTTTGAGGTAAGAGGTCAGCGCGAGATCCACTCGGCGCAACGCGGCCGATCCGTGCTGCTGGCGCACGCTCTCATAACTGCTGAAGCAAAGTTCTTTGCGCCCGCGCCGGACTTGCTCGATTGCCTGCAGCACGGTGTCCAGCAGGTCAGGCGGCGTGCTGCCCTCGTCGCACCAGTACCCGGCGCGCTGGGCACGCATCACCGCTTGATGAAAGGCGCGCAGCGTGCCCGCAGAGTCGCCAAGTACCTCGCAGACTTGGCCCAGCATCAACCAAGCATTGAAACAGTCGACGTGGCTGGCGACGGTCTGTTGCAGCACGTTGCGGGCCGAGTCGAACTGCTCGCCGCTCAGCAGCGCAAAGGCCTGGTCCAGCAGGTGTTGCGGATCGTCAGGCGCAGCCTTGGCGGCTGCGGCAAACAGCACGACTGCGTCTTGTGTGGCTCCACGGTTGACGGCAAGTTGGCCCAGCGCGGCCAGCGCCACCGGCTGGTCGGCCTTGATGGCGAGCACTTGGCGGTAGGCCGCTTCGGCGGCGCTAGGCGAGCCGTGCAACGCCAGTGCGTGTGCTCGTTGGAGAAGGGCTTCGACGGACGGCAATGGCAGCATGTGCGGATTCTCTTACACGACACGCTTGCCAAGGTTTCGCGCACCCAAACGGGCAACGCGGGTCGCATGACCAGTGCAAGGCGCTGAGTTGTAAAAACCCAACGCTTTGCTAAATCGTTTGCCCGGTCCGTACCCCGGGCAAGCCTACTTCACAATAATTCCACAGTTGTCCGAACGAAATTTACGATGCTCCGAGCGATGGAGTAGTCTGGTGGTTCGGCCAGCGCTTCGCCCGCGCTGCTCATTGGAGGGTTTCGTATGTTCCAGCATTCAAGATTGAGTGTCGCCGTGCTGCTGGCGATCTACGGCCTGGGCACCGCTCAGGCCCAGACGGCGCAGCGCGTCGAGATCACCGGCTCCTCGATCAAGCGTATCGACATCGAGACCGCATTGCCGGTCACCGTGATCACCCGCGACCAGATCGAAAAAAGCGGCGCGGTTAGTGTCGAGGACCTGTTGCGACGCGTCTCAGCCAACGGCGCAGGCGTGTCGGACTCCGTTCAGGGTGCTGGTTTTGCCACCTCAAACGCCAATCTGCGTGGCCTTGGTGTGTCCTCGACCCTGGTTTTGCTCAACGGCCGCCGCCTAGCCAACCACCCCTTCGGCAGCGTCGGCGGCACAGTGGGTGTCGATCTGAACAGCATCCCGTTTGCTGCGTTGGACCGTATTGAGGTGCTGCGTGACGGTGCCTCGGCCGTGTACGGGTCCGATGCCGTTGGCGGCGTAATCAACTTTATTACCCGTCGCGATTACGCCGGCGGCGAACTGACTTTGCGCGCCGGTGTGCCTCAGAAACGGATTGGCGGCGACGAGGCCGGCGCCAGTATTGCTTTTGGCAAGGGCGACATCAACCGGGACAACTACAACCTGCTGGTCACGGCAAACATCCAGGACAACAAGCGATTGAAGGCGGTTGACCAGAAGCTGTACGCACGGGGTGAGCAAGAGGTGCCCGACTTCTTTCCGCCTACCTCAGGCCGCGCTTTTCCGGGTCGTCTTGTCGATTACGGGTTGACGCCGGGCGCTTATGTGAGCGACGGCAGTTTCTCGGACCCCAACCTGTCGGGCTGCGATCCAACCTTTACGGCGACCCAGATCAGGTCGAGCAACACGCCATCGGGTGCTCCGATCAAGCGTTGTCGCTTCATCTATGCGGCTTCCGTAGACAACCTGCCCGAGCAAACCAAGGCCGACATCTTTGCACGATTTTCCTACAACTTGGGCGCCGAATCACAGGTCTACGCTGAGGCGTCCTACGCACGCAACCACAGTATCGGCCGCGTCGCGCCGGTGCCGATCGATGCTAGCGCAGGCCATGTTGATCAGGCCACAGGCGAGTATCCGCACTTCGCGATGCCGATCAGCAGCAAGTATTTTCCGACCGCGCTGTTAACCAAACTGGGCTATACGGCGCCGTTCGACTCGATCCCCGGCATGCCCGGGATGACCGAGATAGCGATGCGGGCCGTGCCCGTGGGTAACCGTATCGATGACAACACCAACGATCAAAAGCGTGCGGTGCTGGGCCTGAAGGGCTTGATGAGCAATTGGGAATACGAAACAGGCCTGACTTACTCACGCGCTGGTGGTGACTTAAGTTATCGGGGTTACATCGTCGAGCCCAAATTCATCGCGGCGCTGGCCACCGGCAAGATCAATCCGTTCGGGCCGATGGACCAGGCTGGTACCGATCTCCTGAACACGACTTTGCTGGAAGGTCAGATGCGCAAGTCCAGCAGCACGATCATCGCCGCCGACGGTAAAGCGTCGCGCGACTTGATGAAACTGGACGGTGGCACGATGGCCGTGGCCTTGGGTTTTGACCTGCGTCGGGAATCGGCCACCGACGCGCCAGTCAATAGCGACTATGCGCTGGGCTTGCCGATTGGCGGCGGCGGCACAGTGCCGGCCACGGTCGCCAGCCGCAAAGTGGCGGCGGCGTTTGCTGAGTTGAACCTGCCATTCGCCAAGGGCTGGGAAGCTGCGCTGGCCGGTCGCTACGATCATTACAGCGATTTCGGTTCGAGCTTCAACCCACGCGGTAGCCTGCGCTGGCAACCTGACCGCAGTATCTTGCTGCGCAGTTCTATTGGCACGGGGTTTCGTGCGCCGACGCTGTGGGACGTGCATGCGCCAGCGTCCATCACCAACACCGCAAATTCGCTGGTCGATCCGGACTGCCCAAAAGCGGTCGATCCGGGCGATGCGCGCTGCAATACCCAGTTCAATGTTCGCAACTCGTCTTCGACCAGCCTAAAGGCAGAGAAGTCGCGCCAGTTTTCACTGGGTGCGGTGTGGGAGCCTGTGAAATCGGTGTCCACCACGGTCGACTTCTGGTCGATCACCAAGACCGACCAAATTGGGCAAGTCGGCGGCGACGCGATTTTCACGGACCCGGCGCTTTACACCGCCTACAAGAGCCGGATACGCCGCACTGCGGACGGATTTGTCAGCTATATCGAGACGCCGGTGGAAAACCTGGGGGGCCTCAAGACCTCGGGTGTCGACCTGAGCTTGCGGGCGAGCTACCCATCGGCCATCGGCTTGTTGATTCTGGAGGGTGACGGTACCTACATCCAAACATGGAAGCAGCAAAGCGGAAAATCCCAACCTTATGTCAGCTATGTGAACACGGCGGGTGACGGTGCGGGCGTCCAGCCGGTGCCGCAGTGGCAGCACACGCTGGCCTTCGAGTTGCAGACTGCATCGTTTGGCATCCGACTTGAAAACGTATTCGTCAAGGGCTGGACCGAGTCCAAGGGTTTGGTTGATGCCAATGTCTGTGCGTTCTCGGACGACGCAGGTTGCGCCGAGCACAAGGTCAAGGATTCCAGCCGCTGGAACCTGTCGGGCTCCTACAGCGGGATCAAGAGCCTGACCTTGCGCTTGGGCGTGCGCAATTTGTTTGACAAGTTGCCGCCCTATACCGCCGTGTCGTCCTACGGGTCGCATCCAGCCGGCTGGGCGTCATCTTTTGTCGATCCGCGGGGCCGATTCTTCTACGGCACGGCCACGTACAAGTTTTGATCAGCGCTGTACTGCGATCCATGAAGTGAAAACCCTGGGCCGTGCGCAGGGGTGTCGTTGCGCACAGGCTAAAGCTCATTTCGGCGCCAGCCGAATCGCCCCGTCCAGCCGGATGAGTTCACTCTAGAGCCCTGTCCTTGGACTTGCTGTGCTGCAACAGCCTTGCGTGGTACGCCGACGAGCCCAGGTGCTGGGAACTTCCTGGAAATTTGGTGTGTGGAGGCGAATCCAGTAAAGTAAACTTAGTCCGATTGATACAACCCACTAGAGCGCCGCATGACCCTGACCGTCAACATCCATGAAGCAAAAACACACCTGTCCAGGTTGGTGGAGCAGGCCGCCAAGGGCCAGGAGTTCGTGATCGCCAAGGCCGGCCGTCCGATGGTGCGCGTGGTCCCGATTGAGCCGATACCGGCTGTTCGCACGCTGGGGTTTTTGACCGGCAAGGGCGTCATCACGGCCGATGTCAAGACGGCGTTCCAGGCAGACATCGACGCCATGTTTGCGCATGCCGGGTGACCGGCCAGCATCGTTGTTGCTCGACACCCACCTGTTGCTATGGGCTGCCTTTGAGCCCGACAGGCTGTCGCCAACCGCCCGCCTGATCCTGCAGTCACGCGCAGTGCCGCTGCTGTTCAGTCTGGCGACGGTCTGGGAGGTGGCGATCAAGACATCGTTGGGGCGGGCGGATTTTTCGGTCGATCCCGGTCGTTTCCACCGTGCGTTGCTGGCCGAGGGCTTTGTCGAACTGCCCATCACCGCGCCGCATCTGGTGCGAGTAGGCGCCTTGTCTTGGGTGCACCGTGACCCCTTTGATCGTCTGCTGGTGGCGCAAGCCATTGAGGAGGATCTGACGCTGCTGACGGCAGATGCGACCTTGAAACGCTACGGCAACTTCGTCACTGTTGTCTAGGTTTGCAGCGAGCTACTGCTGGTTTGGCGGATGCTCGACAGCGCCACCCACCGTGCGCGCCAATGCCTGTGCGGTTGCCACTAGCAGCGGCACGGCCTCGTGACCTTTGCAAAGCGCAGCCGCCAGTACCGTCATGTCTCGCACATAGTCATGGATCATGAAGTTGCGCAGCTGGCGGCACTCGATCCACGCCGTTCCCGACTCCAGCCAGCCCAAAGCTCAGCGCGGGCCAAATTGTCGATAGCGGGGCCCACGGGTTCGGCCAACCATGCCAGTAAAGCGGGCAGGAGCTTGTCGCCTACCGTGTCTTGCAGGCGACCGAACCGAACCCCAAACGCGTCTACGCGTTCCGCCAAATCGATGTCCAACTTGAGCGAATCGGCATGCTGGGCAGTCATGGGCTGAGCAAACAACCGTTTGTCAGTGATGCAGAGCAGTGCCGCTTCGGCCAATACCGTCTCAGCCAGGAACAGAAGCTTCTCGCCAGGGCTTGCCCGCAGGTGGGTGGCTGAGTTCACAGGGCGATACCGTCCCGACGCGCAGCACGGATCAACGGTGTATCAATCGTCTGCCGGTCGGCGACCAGCACGTCGATCTTGCGCTCGCCAATGAGTTGCTGAAGCCTGGCACCGGTGCGCAGTGACATGGCCAGTTTGTCCAAACCCGGTGTGACCAGTTCAATCAGCAGGTCAATGTCTCCCCCCTTTAAATCATCGCGTGTGCGTGATCCGAACAAGAAGGCCCTGGCATCCGCCCCGGCCACATCGGACGTGACGCGTCGGATCGCAGCGATTTCGTGTTCGGTGAGGCGCATGGGTTGGCAGCGTAGGGTCTACTTCGGCGCCAGCCGAATCGCCCCGTCCAGCCGGATCACCTCGCCGTTGAGCATGTCGTTTTCAACAATGTGCTTGACCAGCTTGGCATAGTCGGCCGGCGT
>Ga0335397_10004189_pt1 | contig 19116 bp, 11 predicted proteins | sample MAT04_FD_205740 | JGI IMG/M metagenome (GOLD analysis project Ga0335397, IMG submission 205740) | Freshwater microbial communities from Lake Fryxell liftoff mats and glacier meltwater in Antarctica - MAT-04 (spades assembly) (version 2) ... | reverse complement strand
CTTCGTTCACGGTCAGGCTGCGACCGTCAACCATCTGGCCGTTCATGCCGGCGATGGCTGCTTGTGCTTCTTGATCGGAACCGAGTTCGACGAAGCCGAACCCCTTCGACCGGCCAGTGTCCCGGTCCATAATGACCTGGGCAGTTTGAACGCTCCCATAAGGTGCGAACATACCCCGGAGCTGTTCTTCCGTCACGTTGTAGCTCAGATTACCTACGTACAACTTCCTGCCCATGCCACCCTCTCGACCGGATTACGGCCGGCTTTCATAGTACCAAACGAACGACCCGAACGACAGGTGCCGACGGGAGGACGCGTAAACGGGCGAAGGCCCGAGACCGTCCCAGCTCCAACTATACGACCAACTCGCGCCGTAAACCAGCAGAATCCTTTAGAGGAACGCCGCAGCCACAGCATTTGACAGATTTACGAGCCGCCACGGGGCTTTTTCCCGGATCGCTGTCGTCAGCAAAATGCAAAAACCTTGCGTCTGAGGGTCCATCCAAACAGTCGTTCCCGTCGCACCGGTGTGTCCAAACACGTCCTTGCCGAGCAAATCGCCCCAGCTTCCAGAGGTGCCGGGCTGGTTTAACCGCCAGCCAAGCCCCCATGGCCGGGTGCGGGCGACGGCCTCGGGTAACTCGGGTTCCTCCACCAGGCGGTTCGTGGTCATCGCGCGAACCGTCGCGGGGGAGAGCAACCGTACTCCGCCGTGCGTCCCCTTCGAGAGCATCAACTGACACAGCACGGCGAAATCTTCAGGCGAACTGAACATTCCGCCCCACGGGGCACCGAGATCCTGCCAGTATGGGCTGTTCCAACTCCAGTCGGTGCCGACTTGCTCCTCGGAAAGCTGCACACGAACCAGCCGCTCGCGCGGAAAGCCCTTGGCCCCAAGACATGTCGATTTCAGTCCGAGCGGGTCGAAGATTTCCTTCCGCAGAAACTCGGCGATGGTTTGCCCGGAAAGTCGCTGCACGATCTCGGCGACGATCGCGGTTCCCATGCTCTGGTAACTCACCTGCGTGCCCGGTTTGAACGCGATTGTGGTGTCGCGCACGGCACCGTCCAGAAATCGCTGAGCGGGGGCGTGTTTCCGCCGGAGTTCGGTGTTGTCCGGCAGCATGTCGGGCAACCCGGACGTGTGCGTGAAGAGATGCCGTACCAGGACCAGTTCCTTGTCTTTCCCCTTGAACTCGGGAACATGCCGAACCACGGGGTCGGTGAGATTCAGGAGCCCGCGTTCGACCAGCATCATCCCGGCGGTGTAGACGATTGGCTTGGTGATCGAGGCGAGCAGAAACATGCCATCCTCGCGGATGGCGGGGGCGTCGGCTTCCGGTCCCTGTCGGCCGAAGAATCGCGGCGCGACCACTTTGCCGTGCCGCCCGACGAGGATCGCGCCGCCCGGCACGGGTGCGTCCTTGCCGGCCGTCCACTTGTCCAGCAAATCGAACGCGACCTTGAGTTGCTTCGAATCGAGGCCAATGTCCTCGGGCCGAGCATGGGGTAAGTGCGAAGCAGCGCGAGCCACCACGGGTTGAGCTTCGACGGCCCCTGCCACGACGGCAGCACCCGCCGCACTCGCGAGCAACACATCACGCCGGGTTGGGTCGGAGGGAGCGGTCATTGGCGTTCCGGGGTTTGGGAGTCCGCATTGCGGTTTCAAGGCCAGTGTAACCTCAGAAACAGCAAGTCGCCTGCACTCGCTGCCAGAACGCCACTCACTCTGTCATTCTTCCTTTAAGACGATCGATCGAGAACTAAGAAGTGGTGAAGCGATTGCTGGAACTCTCTGAGATCGGCCGAGACGAACTGGGCGACACACTCACGAAGCGCTTGGGGAAGGGTAATCGCGAACCCGGACGATTACCCAAGGCGAAATGACAGTGTTGTTGCTGTCGTACTCACGAGGATTTCCGGCATCGCGGAGTAAATCTGAGCAAATCCCCTGTCAGTGGGGAAATGCCGTGAAAATCTCCTCTTGAAGCCGTGAGCGTTGCCTCCTAAATTGCGTAAGTCAGAAACGTTTGCGGGTGTAACTCAGTGGTAGAGTACCTCGTTGCCAACGAGGTTGTCGTGGGTTCAAGTCCCATCACCCGCTCTTGATCTAAACCCTTCTGCCGAAGCAGTTTCTGCTGACCTAAACTTCTGTTGGGTGCGGGCCCGATCGACGGATTTTGTGTTTGCTAACACAAATCCCCCGTTGAGGTTCGCTCTGATGCCCTGATCCCGAAGTTCAACTCCGTCCTCCCCAAAGCAAATTAACGGTCGTGCCCGCGCCGTCTGGACCGATCCTGCCGGAATGCGCCATTTTCGGGCGCCGCCAGGTTTATTCGCAAGCCCAAGCGGGGCATACACGTCTTACAGCGACACATCGAGCAAGATCGTGAAGTTCACACCCAATTTCCCGGTCAAGATCTCCTACTCGGGCCGTCCGAAGATGAATGACCCGGAGCACTGGACAAGAACAACCGTTACCACCTTTGGGGCAGGGACGAAAGAAGCCCCGGAACAGGAAGCGTTCTCTCCGACCGGTCGCTCTTGGCACGTCCCTGCGAATCGAGTTGGAGGCCGAGAAATTTCGACAACCGCACTTCCGCCGACTGGTTCATGACACGGATTTCACTGCGGCAAGCATTGCACCCCTTGCACCCCCGCCCTGTGTTGGCATCACATCTGCTAAGTCTACCGTCGTGGGTCGTTTACCCATCAGTGGATACTGCATGGCTGGCAGTTCTCACCGTTCAAGCGGGCCTTCCAGGAGGCCAGCGTGCCCATGCTCGACGAGTCCCCCGTGAGGTGTTGTTCCCGCACGGTGCAACGGTTCGACTGGTGCGGGATGGCGGCTGGGCCGGCGGCGACCCGGTCAGAGGAGCGGGCGACCCACTGGCCGACGGGGATTTGAGCGAGATGGCCACCCAGGCTGAGAGGGGCTGTGCAGTGAAGCAGGACAGATTCACGAACTGGCCCGCCAGACTCGAGTCCCAGAGGAAGGTGAGAACCAGTTGAAGCCGGCGACCAAGCAACCTGATGCTCATCAGGAGAACTCATGACATTTGCATTATGGTGCGTGGTCGTGGGCGGGGTACTGGTGGTAATGGCCCTGGCCGGGTCCGTCCTCCAGCGCCTCCCGCTGTCGGCTGCCATGATCTACCTCGGCGTCGGGTTCGCCCTCAGCCCGGTCGGTGCGGGCCTCCTCACGGTGAACCCGGTCGCGGACGCTACCCTCCTCGAACACCTGACCGAACTCGCGGTCACAGTTTCGCTGTTTACCGCCGGGTTAAAGCTTCGAGTGCCCCTGTCCGACCGCCAGTGGCGCACGCCACTGCGGCTGGCTACAGTGTCGATGGCCGTAACCGTCGGGTTGATCGCCGCAGCCGGGGTGTTCATCCTCGGCTTGCCGATCGGGGCGGCCGTCCTGCTCGGGGCGGTACTGGCCCCAACAGACCCGGTGCTGGCGGGGGACGTTCAGGTGCGACAGGTCGGGGACCGGGACCGAGTGCGGTTCGGGCTGACCGGCGAGGCCGGCCTGAACGACGGGACGGCGTTCCCGTTTGTCATGCTCGGGCTGGGTTTGCTCGGGTTGCACAATCTGGGAAACGGGTGGTGGCAGTGGTGGGCGGTTGACGTGGGATGGGCAGTCGTGGGTGGCCTCGGGATCGGGTTCGTGTTCGGCACTCTCGTTGCCCGCCTCGTCCTGTACCTACGGCAGACCCACCGGGAAGCGGTCGGGCTGGATAACTTCCTGGCCCTCGGGCTGATCGCCCTGGCCTACGGGGCGGCCATCTTGTTGCACACTTACGGGTTCCTGGCCGTGTTCGCCGCCGGAGTTGCGCTCCGGCGAGTGGAGATGCTCCGCACTGGGCCTCACCTTGCCGACGACGACCGCTCGGCCGAAGGAGGCGAAGCAGACTCCGTCCACCCGGAGAAGGCTCCCGCCTACATGGCCGATGCCGTGCTGAGTTTCAACGAGCAGATCGAGAAGTTGCTGGAAGTCGCTGCCGTCGTAATCTTGGGGGCACTTCTTGCAGCGGCCCGTCCATCGTGGGAAGCGGTGGGGCTGGCGGCGATCCTGTTCCTGATAGTGCGCCCAGTTTCGGTCTGGGTGGGGCTGGCCCGATCGCGTGTGGCAGGCGTCCGGCGGGGGCTGATCGCGTGGTTCGGGATTCGAGGTGTCGGATCGCTGTACTACCTGACATACGCGATCGGCCATGGGATGCCGCCCGAACTGGCCCGCGTCGTGTCTGATCTGGTCGTGATAACCGTCTCCATTTCAGTCGTCGTTCACGGTGTGTCGGTTACCCCGATCATGGACTGGTACAGTGGCCGACGTGGGAATGAACTGCGTCCCTTGGACTGGACACAAAATGAGGCACGGAGAATTAGAGTGAACGAATGATCAGAGCAGAAGTCACCCCAGCGGATCACTTCTTGCTCTTCAGATCGAACTTGAGAGAGTTGCCCCCAGGCTTGATCTCCTCGATCAACTCGGTCTTCGTGTTGTACCATTCAGGGATCATCTCTTCGGTGAGTTCGATCACCTCGTCCTTGCCGTCGAACCCCTTCTGCGTCTTCTTCCCCGCCTTCTTCGCGGCGGTCACCGAGACCTGGTACTTGCCTGGTTGGAGCTTGGTCTGAAAGCTCCCGTCCCGGATCACCCCGCCGCCGCGTGCTCCCGTTTCGGGGTTCACAAAGGTGATGCTGCCGTTCGGAACGGGTTGCCCGTCGAACGTTACCGTGCCCGTGATGTCTCCCTCACGCCCACCGCAGCCCGTGAGAACGGCACAGATGCTCAGGCAAATCACGCAACGCGAAACGTTTCTCATCCAGGGTCCACCCTCATGAAGCAGGAAGCCCCATTCTCGCGACGGGGCGGATTCAATCACTTACGGAACGATGTCGCCGGCATCCATTGAACCCATGGCCTGCCAGGCCGGGGCGGTGATCGAGTTGTTGATGAACCGTACCGAGCCATCTCCGAACACCGCGTTGACCCCGCCCGCGTGCCGGCTCCGTGCCGTGTTCACTCGCGTCGCCGTGTCGGTGTTGGCACACGGCATCAGCGGATCGGTGTTCGGCACAATCCCACACAACCCGTTGTCGGGAACCGAGCTATTAGGAGGGTTGATGGTCATGAAGATATTCCCGCAGTGGCTCGGGTTGGAGGAGGTGGAATCGTGCCAGATGTGACCGCGGAAGTCGCCATCCGGCCAGTTGCCAGCCCCGTTCTGGTTGTTGTCGAGTCTGGCGACGATGACCTCGGCCATGAGCACGGTGTTCGATGTGCCATCCGTGATGTCCGTGATCTTGGTCTCATAGGGAGTAAATACGTTGCCAGCGGGGTTCGCAGCCGCTGATGAGCCGAAAATGCCGTGGCCTGGTCCGACCATCCCTGCGCCGCCGAACGTCAGGTTCCCGTGACAGACGGTGTAGTTGCCCCGTGCAGCAGGGTAGCCGGTCTGGTCCGTCCACATTGCACCCGGCCGGTCGCTGGGGCAGTAGAAGACGCTGAGCGGGGTCTGCATCACATTCCAGTTCACGCCAAGATACCAGTGGGTGTTCAGGTCGTAATTCGCGACCCGATTCCCTTCCTCCAGGTATGGCATCACGAATGGTGCCCAGTTCTGGCGATTCGGGTTAGTGCGTGAGAAGTAAGGGAACTTTCCCTTCGAGTCGTGGTGGTTGTGCATCGCCAAACCCCACTGCTTGAGGTTGTTCGAGCACTTCATCCGCGCCGCGGCCTCGCGGACTTTCTGGACAGCGGGGAGCAACAATCCAATCAGGATGGCGATAATCGCGATCACAACCAACAACTCGATCAGCGTGAACGCAGCTCGGATTGAATTACGAGGTCGCATGGAGCCTCCGACGGGAAAGAATTGGACAGGTATCCAACGGATGAACGCAACTCGAAGCACGAATCGACTTCAAGAACTCAGATTACCCTCACGACCGGTTAACTACAACGACTATCAGACCGGATGCCCTGACTATGGTCGAACGGTTGCCCAAACCACCGCCCTTGGTGGGGCGAGTGGCTGAGCCCTTCCGAAGACCTCTCCAAAACGTCCTCTCTCGCCTGGCGATCGTAATTCATCAGCCATGAGTGAAAATTGGCGTGGAACGAAACCGTTTGTCATTGACCGGGTTGAATGATTTGAAAAAGCCACATGTGTCCAGCCACATGAAACGGACGATTGCGTCATGAAACACGCTCTCCCAACTCTCGTCATCATGATGCTACTGGGTCCACTGGCCGGAGTATGCGGAGCCAAAGCACTACGGAAGCAAAACAGTGTCGTCATTGTCGCGGGCAATCACGGGTACTCTGACATCGGCGTTCAGGGTGCAAGGGCATCCCGACTCCTCACCTCGATGCACTCGTCATCCGCACAGTGGGTTACATCACTCACCCATTCTGCTCGCCGACCCGGACCGCGCTCCTGACAGAGGAGAGTTCCTCTCGGTGACCACTTGTGCGAAGTCGATCGTGTTCCGGCACCACGACATCCTCGGCAGGCAAGCCGAAGTAGGGCACGCGAGAGTCTTGCAGCGTGAGAGTCTTGCAGCGTGATTGACGAAAACCCTCATCGCGGCGAAGTGGTTCAAAGCCAGCGGGTACGCGACCGCGTGCATGGGCACGTGACAAGTCGGTACCGAAGCAGAATTGACCCCGTCAACGTTGGAGCCTACCTATGTCTCGGTTGATCTTCGCGCTCCTTGTCTTGTTGACCGCAGGCCGCACCCCGCTGGTGTTGGCCGCGGACAAACCCAACATCCTGCTCATCGTCGGCGACGACATGGGCTACAGCGACGTGGGCTTTCACAACTGCAAGGACATCCCGACGCCAAACCTGGACGCTCTCGCGAAGGCCGGGGTTCGGTTCACGAGCGGCTACGTCAGCGGGCCGTATTGCTCCCCCACACGCGCGGGGCTGCTGACGGGGCGCTATCAGACTCGCTTCGGGCATGAATTCAATACCGGTGGGGCGGGCGGCGGCTTGCCGGTTACGGAGACGACTCTCGCGGACCACCTCAAAGCCGGCGGGTACACCACCGGCCTTGTGGGCAAATGGCACCTCGGGGATCGACCGCCCATGCACCCGCAGAAGCGCGGGTTCGACGAGTTCTTCGGCTTCCTCGCCGGAGCGCACAGCTATACCGCCCCGGGCGGGATTCTGCGGGGCACGGAGCCCGTGAAGAAGTTCGACTACGCGACCGATGAGTTCGGGCGGGAAGCCTGCGCGTTCATCGAAAAGAACAAAAAGCAGTCCTGGTTTCTCTATCTCGCGTTCAACGCCGTGCACACCCCGATGCAAGCCACCGACGACCGGCTCGCGAAGTTTTCCAACATCGCCGACAAGCAGCGCCGCACCTATTGCGCGATGATGCTCGCACTCGACGAGGCCGTGGGCAAGGTCCGCGACAAGCTGGCGGAGACGGGACAGGCCGAGAACACGCTCATCGCGTTCATCAGCGACAACGGCGGTCCGACGATGCAGGGCGTCACGGTGAACGGCTCGCGCAACGACCCGCTCCGCGGCAGCAAGCGCACCACCCTCGAAGGGGGCGTCCGGGTGCCGTTTGTTCTCGCCTGGCCCGGGCACATCAAGCCCGGGGTCTACGATCACCCCGTGATCCAGCTCGACCTCCACGCCACGGCCCTCGCGGCGGCAAAGGTGGAAGCGAAGCCGGAGTGGAAACTCGAAGGCGTGAACCTGCTTCCGTTCATCTCCGGAGAGAAGACCGGCGCGCCGCACGACGCCCTGTATTGGCGGTTCGGCACGCAGATGGCCATTCGCTGCGGCGACTGGAAACTTGTCCGCTACGACAAAACCGCCGACGGTGCCGCCGGCGGCAAGCGGGCCACGGACGCCGCTGCACGTGCGACTGACGCGAAGCTCTACAACCTTGCCAAGGACATCCACGAGGACAAGGACCTCGCGAAGGAAATGCCTGAGAAAGTGATGGAACTCCAGGCCATGTGGGACGCCTGGAACAAGCACAACATTGCTCCTGGTGGTAAGGGCGGCGGTCGCGACAATGATGGCGACGAGCCCGGCGCTGCCCCGGCCAAGAAGCAAAAGAAAGAGCAGGGCAAATGACCAGAACCGCAAATTACACCCTCGCGTTGCTCACTGCCGTGCTCCTGGGGCAACCCGGCTGGCTTTGCGCCGCTGACGGGGCGAAGACCAAGCCCAACATCGTGCTCATTTACGCCGACGACATCGGCTACGGAGACCTGAGTTGCTACGGTGCGACGAAGGTGAAGACCCCGAACTGCGACAAGCTCGCGGCTGCCGGCATCCGGTTCACCGACGGGCACAGCGTCGCGTCGGTATGTACTCCGTCGCGCTACTCGCTGCTGACCGGCGAATACGCCTTGCGGAAGAAGGGGACCGGGATCGCCTCCGGCGTGCAAGGGTTGCTCATCGACCCGGACCGAACGACCCTGCCCTCGTTGCTCCAGAAGGCCGGCTACCGCACCGGGATCGTGGGCAAGTGGCACCTCGGGCTCGGGACCACGCCGACCAACTACAACGAGGCGATCAAGCCGGGGCCGCGCGAGGTCGGATTCGACTACGCCTGGATCCTGCCCGCGACCGGCGACCGCGTGCCGTGCGTGTGGATCGAGAACGACCGCGTGGTGAACCTCGACTCGAAGGACCCGATCAAGCTCGACTACATGGTGAAGCGCGGCGACAAGGAGTCGTTCATCAATGGCGTCCCGCGGATCGGCGGGCAGACCGGCGGCAAGGCGGCGCTGTGGAAGGACGACGAGATGTCGTTCGTGATCGCCGAGAAGAGTTGCGAGTTCATCGAGAAGGGCAAGGACAAGCCGTTCTTCCTGTTCATGTCCACGCACAACATCCACGTCCCCCGCGTGCCGAACGCGAAGTTCAAGGGCAAGAGCGACTGCGGGGTCCGCGGCGACGCCATCGTCGAGTTCGACTGGATGGTGGGACAGGTGCTCGACAAGCTCGACAAACTCGGGTTGGCGGAGAACACGCTCATCGTGCTCACCAGCGACAACGGTGGTGTGCTCGACGACAACGGGCCGGACAAGGTGAACGGGATCGGCGACCCTGACGCCACCAACGGGCACAAGCCGAACGGCGTGCTCCGCGGCACGAAAAGCACGGTGTTCGAGGGTGGCACCCGCGTGCCGTTCGTCGTCCGCTGGCCGGCGAAGGTGAAACCCGGCACCTCTGACGCGCTGATGAGTCAGATGGACCTCCTCGCGAGCTTCGCTGCCCTCACGGATCAAACCATCCCCAAGGGGCAAGCCCCGGACAGTGAGAACCACCTCGATGCCCTGCTCGGAACTAAGAAGACGGGCCGCGAGTTTCTGGTCGAGCAGTCAAACAACGGCGCCCCGTTCGGGTTACGGCACGGCACCTGGAAGCTGGTCCCCGGCGGGCCGAAGGCGAAGGAAGCCGGGCCGGCACTGTTCGACCTCGCCACCGACCTGGGCGAAACGAAGAACCTCGCCGCCGCGAACCCGGACAAGGTGACCGCGATGGCGGCGAAGCTGGCCGAGATCACCGGGCAACCGCTGCCGAAGAAGGACAAGAAACCGGAGAGTAAATGATGCCTGGTCCGTTGCCCACGCCGCGAGCCGCACTCCTCGCCCTGTTCTGTCTGATGTTCCTGAATGGCGTTGCCCGGGCGGCTGAACCGACCGGGAAGCCGAACGTCGTGTTCATCCTGGCGGACGACCTCGGCTGGGCTGACCTCACGCCCTACGGCAGCACCTTCCACGACACGCCGAACCTGAAGCGGCTCGCGGACCGGTCGGTGCGGTTCACCAACTACTACGCCGCCAGCCCACTGTGCTCACCGACACGGTCGAGCATCCTCACCGGCCTGTACCCGGCTCGCACGGGTATCACCGCGCCGGTCTGCCACCTGCCCGCGATCCAGTTAGAGAAGCGGCTTGTCGCCGGGTCGCCGAAGTCTCGCGTGATCGGGGCCGACAGCCTCACCCGGCTCAAGGGCGAATACGTCACGCTCGCGGAGGTGTTCAAGGAGGCTGGGTACGCGACCGCCCACTTCGGCAAGTGGCACCTCGGGCACGGGGCCGGGTACGAGCCGAAGGACCAGGGCTTCGATTCAGACATCCCGCACACGCCGAAGGCTCCCGGGCCGGGCGGTGGCTACTTCGCCCCATGGAAGTTCATCGCCGACCCGCAATTCAAGGGCAAGCCGGGCGAACACATCGACGAGTGGATGGCCGGGGAGGCCGCGAACTTCATCGCCGCCCAGAAGGGGAAGCCGTTCTATCTGAACTTCTGGCTATACTCGGTCCACAGTCCGTGGAACGGGGACCCGAAGTTGATCGAGCAGTTCAAGAAGACCGCCGACCCGAAGGCCGCACAACGGAACCCGGTCTACGCCGCGATGGTCAAGAACATGGACAACGCGGTCGGCAAGCTGCTCGACGCGCTCGACGCGGCAAAGGTAGCCGACGACACCATCATCGTGTTCACCTCGGACAACGGCGGGTGGGCGTACCCGCCGAAGGCCACCGACCCGAAGGGCTACGAGGAGATCTCGGCGACGAGCAACGCGCCGCTGCGGAGCGGGAAGGCGTCGAACTACGAGGGCGGCACGCGGGTGCCGTGCCTGGTCGCGTGGCCGGGGAAGGTGAAGGCGGGGACAAGCGATGCCCTGTTCAGCAGCGTGGACTGGTTCCCAACGCTGCTCGCGATGACCGGCGTCAAACCCAAGTCGATGCCGAAGGTGGACGGCGTTGACCAGACGCCCACGATCCTGGGACAGAAGCCCGTCCGCGACGCGTTGTACGTCCACTTCCCGCACGGCAGCGAGACGCAGGAGGTCGGGATTCCCGGGTTCTGGCCGGCGACGTGGATCCGCAAGGGCGACTGGAAACTGATCCGGTTCTACGCGAAGAACGACAACGGCACCGACCGCCTGGAACTCTACAACCTGAAGGTCGACATCGGGGAGACGAAGAACCTCGCCGCCGAGAAACCCGAGTTGGTGAAGGAACTCGCGGGGTTGATCGACGCCTTCTTGAAGGACACCGAGGCGGTCGTGCCGAAGGCGAACCCCGGCTTCGGCAAGCAACCGGCGGCCGGGGTTCCGGTCGGCTGGACCCCGAGCAAGGACGCGGCCGTTGCGACGAAGGATGGGGTTCTCGTGATCACTTCCACCGGCGGCGACCCGTCCATCGTCACCCGCGACCTACCGGCCGGGGTGGGGCCATACACGCTCGAGTTCAAGATGAAGTCGGGCAGCCGCGGCACCGGGCAGGTCATGTGGACGACGGCCGACGACAAGGGCTTCCACCGCGACCGGTCCGCAACGTTCGAGCCGAAACATGACGGCGAGTGGCACGAGTACGCGGTCAAACTGCCGGCCGAAAAACCGCTGACGGGGCTCCGACTCGACCCCTCCACGGCCGCCGGTGAAATCCGCCTCGACGCGATCAAGTTGAAGGACAAGGACGGCAAGGCGATCCAATCCTGGCCCAACCGGCCCGCGGAAAAGAAGTGACCGCGGCCGGGCACACACGGAGGAAGTTCACCATGACCTCGAAACTGATCCCGCTCGCGCTCGTCCTTGTCGTCGCGTGGCCCGCGCATGGCCAGCAACCGAAGGCCACCGTCAAACTCACCGACGCGAAGGTCATCACGGCCGACCACGTTTACAAGAAGACGCCCGAAGGCGAACTGACGCTGCACGGATTCTTCCCGGCGGACTGGAAGGCGACCGATAAGCGGCCGGTGATCGTGTTCTTCTTCGGTGGCGGGTGGAAGAGCGGGGCGTTCACCCAGTTCGTCCCTCAGGCCGAGTACTTTGCCAGCCGCGGCATCGTCGCCATCTCCGCGGACTACCGCATCGAATCGAAGCACAAGACGAAGCCCGATGCCGCCGTCGAGGACGCGAAGAGCGCGATCCGCTGGGTGCGGGCGAACGCCGCCAAGCTCGGCATCGACCCGGACAAGGTGATCGGATCGGGTGGTTCCGCCGGTGGGCACCTCGCGGCCGCGACCGCGCTCGTCGAAAAGTTCGACGCGACCGACGACCCGAAGGTGTCGTGCAAGCCGAACGCGCTGGTGCTGTTCAACCCGGTCCTCAACCTCACGGGGGCCAAGATCACCGGCCGCGACGGCTCGATCATCGCGGAGGCGATCTCGCCCACGCTGTTCCTCAAGAAGGACGCACCGCCGTGCGCCATCTTCTTCGGCACGGACGACAAGTTCCTCGACATGGGCAAGGAGTACGTCGCGAAGTGCAAGGAACTGGGCGTGAAGGCCGAACTGTACACCGCCGCTGAGCAACCGCACGGGTTCTTCAACCGGGACCCGTGGCAGGGCGTCACGACCCGCAAGGCCGACGAGTTCCTCAAGGGGCTGGGGTATCTGAAGGGGGTGCCGACGCTCAAACTGCCGGCGAAGGCCCCGGAACTGAAGAACGAGGCGGTCGCCGCCAAACCCTGAACCGCTCTCGAAGTTCGTGCATCCCAACTGGAGCCGACCTACCCGCGCCTTTCGCGTCTGGCGAGGAGGAAATGCAGGAAGCGTTCCTCCTGGGCCATCCACCTCTCGTAGTCGTGTCCTCCTTGGCTCATCACCTCTTTCTGATGCGACCGTTACGACTTCGCCGAACCAAACGCTCCAAGCACCCCACAGACGGCAATCACTTGCGGCTGTGGCCTGGCCCTCGAAGGCGTATTGGCACTATGCTGATCGAACTCATTGCTCATAAGATCGTGCAGGTCGCGAGTTCCCTGTGCGGTATACTCCCAGAGGAACTGTCGTAAGATTCCCCCGCATGAACCGGAGGTCGTGTCCAACTTCAATGCCGTGGCACGGTGAAGCATACTATGACTGCCGATTCGACCGATCCCTTCTCTCACCTCGCGGCGCTCGATGCTGATCGCCTACCACCGCGACTGATTGTCGGTGTAGGGGCGTCAGCGGGGGGGTTGGAGGCGCTGGAGAAGCTGTTCGAGGGGATGCCGACCGACTCGGGTCTGGCGTTCGTCGTCGTCCAACACCTCTCCCCGGACTTCAAGAGCCTGACCGACGGCATCCTCGCACGCAAGACGCGGATCCCGATCCGTGTGGTCGAGGACGGTCTCAGGATTGACCGGGATGTGATCTACCTGATCCCGCCGAAGAAGGACATGATCGTCAGCGGCGGCCGGTTGCTGCTGAGCGACAAAGACCCCACCCAACTGCTGGCGCTGCCAATCGACCACTTCTTCCGCTCACTCGCCCAGGACGCCGCGAGTCGCGCCGTGGCGGTCATCCTGTCCGGGACCGGGACCGACGGGTCGCGGGGGGTGCGGGACGTCCACGACGCCGGTGGGTTGCTCATCGTTCAGGACCCGGAGACGGCCAAGTTCGACGGGATGCCCCGCAGCGCGCTGGGCAGCGGCGTGGTAGACCTGACCCTGGCGCCCGAGGCAATCCCGGAAGCCCTGCGGAGGCACGCCCACGCCCCGCACGCCCCGTCAGAACCGCTGCCGGCCGGGGTGGACGCCGTGTTCCGCCTCCTGCGTGATGCCTACGGGATCGACTTCTCGTTCTACAAGCCGGAGACGGTGGGCCGCCGGCTCGACCGCCGACTCGGGCTGAGCGAGATCGCAGGGCTGGATGAGTACGCCCGCCGACTGGCTGACGATCCGGCCGAGCTGAACCTGCTGTACAAGGACTTGATGATCGGCGTGACCCAGTTCTTCCGGGACGAGGAGGCGTTCGACCGGCTCGGCCGCGACGTGATCCCGGCCCTGCTCGGACGACTCGCCCCCGGGGACGAATTTCGGGTGTGGGTGGCCGGGTGCGCGACAGGGGAGGAGGCGTACTCCATTGCCATGCTCGTCCGGGAAGCGCTCGACGCGATCCAGCGGCCGATTCCGGTGAAGATCTTTGCCACGGACGCCCACCGGGCCTCCCTGGACACCGCCGGCATCGGCCTTTACCCGGCGGCGGCGGTCGAGAGCGTGAGCCACGAGCGGGTGAACCGATTCTTCAACCGGGTGGCCGGTGGGTTTCAGGTGTCCGCCGAACTGCGGAAGATGGTGGTGTTCGCTCAGCACAACGTGATCAAGGACGCCCCGTTCACCCGCCTCGACCTGGTCAGTTGTCGGAACATGCTGATCTACTTCCAGCAGGCCGCCCAGAAGCGGGTCCTGTCCCTGTTTCACTTCGCCCTGAAGACCGGCGGGGTGCTGTTCCTGGGGCCGAGTGAGACGACCGGCGAGGTGGGGGACGAGTTCGAGTCGGTCGATCCGCGGTGGCGGGTGTCCCGGAAGCGGCGGGACGTCCGGCTGGTCCCGGACCTCCGCGCCCCGTCCCTCCCCCCGACCCGGCCCGGACCGGGTCGGGCGACGGTTCCGGACCCACACCTGAGCACCGCCTACGACTCCCTGCTCGATGAGTTCATGCCCCCAAGCCTGCTGGTCACCGAACGGGGCGATCTCGTCCAGGCGTTCTCCGGGGCCAGCAAGTACCTCAAGTACCGTGACGGGCGGGTCACGACGCATCTGCTGGAGATCGTGGACCCGGAACTGAGGACGGCCCTCTCCGGGGCACTCCCCCGGGCGTTCAAGGAACTGGCCGAGGTGGTCTACAAGGGCCTGCGATTGCACCCCCCCGAGGGGGAGCGGGTGGTGAACGTTCTCGTCCGACCGATCCGGAACCGGCGGGCCGGTGTGACGCACGCTCTCGTGCAACTCGAGGATGCCGGCGTCCCGCCCCCGGCACGTGAGGCCCCACGCGAGATCGACCTGGAGCAGGCGTCCCGGGAGCAGATCCTGGCCCTGGAGAGCGAACTCCGGCACACCAAGGAGAACCTCCAGGCGATGATCGAAGAGATGGAGACGAGCAACGAGGAGTTGCAGGCCACCAACCAGGAGTTGCAGAGCACGAACGAGGAACTGCAAAGCACGAACGAGGAGCTGCACTCGGTCAACGAGGAACTGTACACGGTCAACGGTGAGTTCCAGAAGAAGATCACGGAGTTGACGCAATTATCAGCAGACATGGATAACCTCCTGGTCAGCACCGGGGTCCACACCATCTTCCTGGACCGCGGGCTGTGTCTGCGGAAATTCACACCGAAGATCGCCGAGACGTTCAACCTCCTCCCCCAGGACATCGGCCGGCGAATCGATCACTTCACGTACACCCTCGACCACCCCGGGCTGCTGGCCGATCTCCAGGCCGTGATCGACAACCCGAACCCGGTTGAGCGACAGGTCCGGGACCGCCGCGGCCAGTGGTTCCTGCTCCGGGTGCTGCCGTATCGGGCCGGGCTGGCGATCGACGGCGTGGTGCTGACCCTGGTCGATCTGTCGGAAGTGAAACGGGTCGAGGCCGAGGCACGGCGGAAGGACGAGCAACTGGCCGGCATCCTCCGCCATTCGCCGAACTGGGTATTCATCAAGGACCTGTCCGGCCGGTACGTGGTCGCCGACGAGGCATTCCGCAGGGCCGTCGGGCGCGATCCGGTCGGGCTGACGCCCCACGACCTGTTCTCGCCGGAAGTGGCAGACCTCGTGACCGCCCGGGACGACCGGGTGATCGGCGAGGGTAAAGAGGACGAGGCCGAGGTCGTCATCCCACTGGCCGATGGTCCGCATACGTTCCTGGCGACCAAGTTCCCGGTGAGGGACGAGGCCGGCCGGGTCATTGGAGTTGGCGGAATCAAGACGGACGTGACCCTGATCCGACAGGCGGAACAGACCGCTCGCGAGGCGGTGAACCAACGAGATCGATTCCTGGCGATGCTCTCGCACGAGTTGCGGAACCCACTGGCCGCGATCCTGAACGCCGCCGAGATGGCAGCCCGGGCTGGCGAGGCCTGCCCCGAGACCGTGAACTGGCTCGGTGTGATCCGTCGGCGAGCCCGGCACATGGCCAGACTGGTGGACGACTTGCTCGACGTCACCCGGTTTACCCAGGGGAAGGTCGAACTCCGCCGGTCAGTCCTCGACCTTGGAACGACGGTCCCCGGGGTGTTGGAGGAGGCCCGCCCCTGGTTTGTCGACGCGCGAGTGGCACTCACACACCAGGGGCCGGACGGCCCGCTTCTGGTCGACGGCGACCCAGATCGGCTCCAACAGGTTCAAGTGAATCTGCTGCGAAACGCTGCCAAGTACACCCCGGCCGGCGGTAGCGTCTGGTATACGCTGGGCCGCGAGGACGGGCGTGCGGTGATCCGCGTGCGGGACACCGGAGTGGGGCTGTCGGCCGAGATGCTCGGGCGGGTCTTTGAGCCGTTCGTGCAGGCCGACGAGACTCTCGACCGTTCGGGTGGCGGGATCGGCGTTGGGTTGACACTGGTCCGGTCCATTGTCGAGTTACACGGGGGAACGGTCGAAGGCCGCAGTGGCGGACCGGGGACGGGGTGCGAGTTCGTCATCCGGCTCGCGCTGATTAGCGTCAGCCAGCCCGTGACCACACCGACTGTGGTTGCTTCAGCCCCCACCGCGATGACACTCCGCATCCTGGTCATCGAGGATGACGCCGACATCCGCACTGCACTGGTCAGCCTGCTGGAACTGGACGGACACGCGATCCTTGCCGCAGCAGACGGGCCTGCGGGCCTGGCCGAACTTGACGGGGGGTTCGACGCCGTTCTCCTGGACATCGGGCTTCCGGGAATGGACGGGTTCGAGGTCGCCCGACGGATTCGTAGTCGCCCGGGGCGGCCACCATACCTGATCGCCATGACCGGGTACGGCCGGACTGAAGATCGCGTCGCCACAACCGCAGCCGGGTTCAACGCCCACCTGACCAAACCCTTCGATCCGAGTGAATTGTCACGAGTTTTAGCCGCGTTTCAGGCGAGCGGATCGCCCGGAACTCCATCACACGATGGCCCAACAAGCCAGAGGTAACATCGGAATTCAAAGTTTGAAAATATTTCAACTCGGTTGTTGACTGAGGCCAGGACACGTCATTACCATTTTCACATCAACAAGCAATCGAGGTGCGGACCACCTCAAATCACTGGGTAAGGAGACCCCGACCATGCTGGTCGTCACCCGCCGTCCGAATGAGAAGATCGCGTTCCCAAGTCTCGGCATCACCGTTCACCTCCTCCGAGTAGCTGGGGCCACCGCAAAGGTGGGGATCGAGGCGCCCCCTGAGATCAAGGTTCTTCGTGACGAGATCGTCCCGACGACCGCGGCGATCGCCACGCCACGGTCCCCCCGGCCATCCCAGTCGAAGAAAGCCGAGCACGCGCTCGCGAACGCCCTGAGCAAAGTCACCCTGGCGGTACACCTGGCACGCAAGCAGTGGGACGCGGGCCGATCTGCAGAGGCGGACCGCACCCTGCAAACGGCGCTCCAGGCGATAGAAGCACTTGAGAAGAAGCCTCCGACGCCCCCAACGCCGCGCACCGCGCTGATCGTGGAGGATGACGCCAACGAGCGGGAGTTGCTGGCCGGACTGCTGGGCTTCAACGGGTGCGAGTGCGCGACCGCGGCCGACGGGGAAGACGCACTGGCCTACCTCACTGCGGGGAACCGTCCCGACGTGGTCATCATGGACATGGCAATGCCCCGCTGCGACGGGCCGGAGACACTTCGGCGAATCCGGGCTGACCAGCGCCTGGCTGGCCTGCGTGTGTTCTCGGTCAGCAGCACCAACCCACGCGATATGAGCGTGCCCGAGGGTCCGGACGGGTTCGACGCGTGGTTCCCGAAACCCCTCAACCCAGTACGACTGTGGGACGCCATGCAGGATAGCTTTCGGTTGGCGAACTGATTTCCCAAGAAGACACGACCTGAGCGGGAGCACGCTTGGGGCCCAGGGACGGGCTGAAGATGGGCGGGCACGCGGCGGGCGGGACTCAAACCGACACCCCAGGGAAGGGGCCCCGCCGCGACGTCTCCTTATGCCGTTCAAACACGGGTCCACTTGCCAGGCGATGTTGGAGCATCGCAGGCTCCGATGACTATGTGGTTCAATCTCTTCAGCTGGGTTTTGACAAAAGCCGTTCCCCTCCCAAGTTTCAATTTGGACTGCTCTTTTGCCATATTCCGCTCACTTCTTGGCAGGACCCCAAGAAGTCGCTGAACTCGTCTTGCGTGCAGTAGGCCATGACATGCTACACCCCCCGGACCGGATAGAATACGGTTGACGCGAAGTTACGTGAGGGGGAACGATCATGCCCGAGTGGCTTCAATCTTTGCTCCCGCCGGGTTGGACCGCATGGCACGTCGCGGTCGCCACGGTGGCCCTCGCAGTCACGTCGGCCATCGTCAGTATCGTCGTTGTTGGGTATGTGCTGTCTCAAGTCCCGGCCGACTACTTCGTAAACCCCGCAGCACGTGGGCCAATCGCGCGTCACCCCGTGGTGCGTGTTCTGCTGGCCATCATCCGGAACTGCTTCGGCGTGCTGCTGATTGCTCTCGGTGTGGTGATGTCGCTGCCGGGAGTTCCAGGGCAGGGTATCCTCACGATCCTTATGGGTGTGATGCTTGTGGATTTTCCTGGCAAACATCGGGCTGAGCGATGGTTGCTGACACGACGAGGCGTACTCTCGAGCGTGAACAAACTCCGCACGAGAATGGGGAAACCACCACTCCTCTCGGAGGCGGCTCATATTGCGTGATTCTCAAACTTCGTGTGAAACCGCCCCGCCACACGAACGTCTTTTCCCCGGCTATCGCATGTGCTGACCTCCCCATCAATCCGACCTAACACCTGTCATGGATCTACGTCCCCTGATTTTCATGCCAGCGTTAGTGGGCGCGGTAATCTTCGGATTCATCTTTCTGCTGTACCTGTGCGACGCCTACCTCACGACCTTGGAAGATACAGCTTCGGGAGCGAAGCAGATCGCGTGGACTCGCGAATCAGTCACGGACAATTTCTGGAAGTTCTGGTACCTCGGTTGGCTCATCGGGCTGTGGCTGGGGCCGGCGTGCTTTCTTGGCCGAGCCATGACTGCGGGACTCGAGTCCAGTTGGATGAAACTCCTGGCACCGCTCGTGGTGTTGTGGATCTGTTACCCGATCAGTCAGTTGTCCTCGCTAAGTGCCAGTTCCGTGTGGATGCCGTTGGTTCCAGACGTGTTTGTGCGGCTTGCCCAGAAACCGAAGGTCGTGTTCGAATTCTTCTGCTT
>Ga0335397_10004188_pt1 | contig 19116 bp, 22 predicted proteins | sample MAT04_FD_205740 | JGI IMG/M metagenome (GOLD analysis project Ga0335397, IMG submission 205740) | Freshwater microbial communities from Lake Fryxell liftoff mats and glacier meltwater in Antarctica - MAT-04 (spades assembly) (version 2) ... | reverse complement strand
CACCATCACCAGAAGCGCGACCATAAAGGTTGCCGCGATCCATGCGGCGGAGTCATAGAGTGTGTCTAGCGCTTTGCGCATGGAAGCCTTCGGGATAATGAGTAGGGTGGGCAGCCTCTGCCCACCTTTGGGGTCATCGAAAGCACGGTGGGCACGGGGTGCCCACCCTACGTGACTCTGCGTCTACTTTCGGAACGCGTCAACGACGCCCTGACCCTCAGCGCCGGCGCTCTTGATCCACTCGGAAAGCAGCGTGTCGCCCACTTTCTTCATATCAGCCGTTAACTGCGCACTTGGCTTGTGCACCGTCAGACCATTTTTTTTGAGCGTCTCAAGTGACTCCGTATTGGTCTTTTTTGACATGTCCCAACCACGTTTTTCAGCCTCAGCGCCGGCCTTCAAGAGTGCATCCTGCGTTGGCTTGTCGAGCGCGTCAAACGCTTTCTTGTTGATCAGCACCGTATTTTTTGGCAACCATGCCTGGGTGTCGTACCAGTTTTTGATGTGCTCATAGGTCTTGGTATCAACACCGGTTGAGCCTGAGCTCATGTAGCTCTCCACCACGCCGGTGGCCATTGCTTGCGACAACTCGGCGGCTTGAACCGTCACCGGTTGCGCGCCCACCAGTTCGGCGATCCTTGCGGTGGCCGGGCTATACGCACGCCACTTGCTGCCCTTTAAGTCAGCCGCGCTGGCGATGGGTTTCTTCGAGTAAATGCCTTGTGGTGGCCAAGGTACAGAGTAAAGACTCATCATCCCTTGCTCAGCCAGTTTTTTGTCCATCACAGGGCGTTGCGCCGCGTAGAGTTTCGCCGATCCTTCGTAGCTATCCGCGAGAAACGGAATGCCGTCCGCGCCAAAAATTGGCCATTCGTTCTGATAGTTCACGAGCAGGATTTCTCCCATTTGTGCACCACCGGTCTGCACCGCGCGCTTGATCTCGGGTGCCTTGAACAGGGCTGCGTTCGAGTGCACCGTGATCTTGAGTTTCCCGGTAGTCGCTTTATCAACGTCGGCAGCAAACTGCGTCAAATTTTGCGTGTGGAAATTGCCAGGCGCGTAAGCAGACGCCAAATCCCATTTGGTTTGCGCCATGCTGTGTGTGGCAATCAAAGCAGAGGCTATTGCCAGCGTCCGAGAGGTCAGTTTCATTCAAATTCTCCAAAGTTAGCGGAAAGGGTAGTGGAAGGGGTCGTTGCCATCAGAGCGTGAAAAAAACTGATGGGCTTCGTCAAGTCGTTTGCCACTATGTCGCCACGAATAAGTCGCATTACGTACCAATTTTCAAAGTCACACGGTGTCGGTAGCGGCAGTGCCAAAAGCGCCACAAGTCACCCAGTTTCGGCAATCTCGCCGATTCTTGATAAATTGCGTTCCTTTCAATAGTAGTGTTTTGATAGCTCACTTGCCCGCCACCATTCCACCACCGCTCGGCATCATCATGCTGGATACGCAATTTTTGCGCCCGTTGGGTGATGCTGGCAATCCCGACTCCTGGCAATTTCCTGTCATCATGGAAAGGGTGAACGGTGCATTCGCGCAACCTGTGGTTTCTGGAACCTACGCAGAGATTGAGTCGTTTATCAACGCTGGACAGCGGCTCGTCGCGGCAGGCGCGTGTGCCGTAACAACAACATGCGGCTTTCTGGTGCGACACCAACACGCGTTAGAAGCGGTGCTTGGCATCCCGGTGCGTACATCAACGCTTTTGAGCTACAACGCACTTCAGCTAAAGCTAGGCAAGTCGCATCGGGTGGCTATCCTGACCATTGACAAAGCTGCGCTTGACCGATCTGTACGCGCGGCGGCGGGCATTCCCGACGAGGCGCTGATTTTTGATTTGCCCGGCGAATCACACTTTCGCCGCGCTATCCTTGAATCGGCATTTCCGCTCGATTTGCCAACCGCCCAGCACGAATGGGTGAGTCTTGCACTATCGGTGCAGCGGGCGCACCCGGACGTCGGTCAGTGGCTGTTTGAATGCGCCAATATGCCGCCTTACGCTGCCGCAGTCGCCGCCGCAACAGGGCTGCCCGTTTATGACGCACTCGCCATGGGCGACGCGCTCTATCGGTCGGTGCAGCCATGACCGCCGTAGATGCTGAATTGATTGACCGATTCTGTGATCAGCTGTGGCTGTCTGATGGCTTGTCGCCCGCCACTCTGGCAAGTTACCGTCAGGATATGGTGCGCTTTGACGTGTGGTGCGCGGGGGAGCGCGTCGCTGTCGCTGGCGTCACCCGTAGCGATATCGAGCGCTACCTAGCCCTCCAGTTCGCCGAGAAGGCGCGTCCCAGTTCGGTGAGTCGGCGTCTTTCAACCCTGAAGCGCTTTTATCGCTGGCAAGTGGAGATTGGGGGCATCAGCGCCAATCCCTGCGAGCTGATCGAAGCACCCAGGTCAGCCCGCTACCTGCCCAAGAATCTGTCTGAGGCGCAGGTTGAGAGCCTGCTCGCTGCACCGGACGTGGCGACACCGCTCGGCGAACGGGATCGTGCAATGCTGGAAGTGCTTTATGCGACTGGTTTGCGCGTGAGCGAGTTGGTCGGTTTGAAACTGATCCAGCTAAATCTGGAGCAAGGCGTCATGAAAGTGATGGGGAAAGGGTCGAAGGAGCGGCTGGTACCCATGGGCGAATTGGCGGTCGGCTGGCTCAAACGATATCTCCCGGGTGCCCGTTCTTTCTGGCTACCGTCGCCGCAGACCAACGACTACGTTTTTTTGACGGCGCGCGGCGAGCCGATGACGCGGCAGGCGTTTTGGCACATCATCAAGCGAAATGCCGTGCTTGCAGGGATCAATACCGACGCGCTGTCACCGCACACGCTTCGCCACGCGTTTGCTACGCATTTGCTCAATCACGGTGCGGACTTGCGGGTTGTGCAAATGCTTCTCGGGCACAGCGACATCACCACGACCCAGATCTACACTCACGTGGCGCGGGAGCGACTCAAGCTCATTCATCGCGACAACCACCCGCGCGGCAAATAAGATCATGGCGAAAACCGACGACTATCCGATCACCCAGGCGATTCGCGTATTGCGCGAACACAAAGTGACCTTTACCACGCATCTTTACGACTACGTCGAGCGCGGTGGCACCGAACATTCCGCTGCGTCGCTGGGCGTCGACGAGCATTGCGTGATCAAGACAATCGTGCTTGAGGATGAACAGAAACAGCCCCTGATCTGCCTGCAACATGGCGATAAGGAGGTGTCCACGAAAAACCTCGCCCGCGCGCGCGGATGCAAGAGCACCGGCCCGTGTGCTGCGGACACCGCGAATCGGCACACAGGCTACATGGTCGGCGGCACATCTCCTTTCGGCACCCGAAAGCCACTGCCTGTTTATATGCAACGCAGCATTGAGGAATTGCCAGTGATTTACATCAACGGCGGCAAGCGCGGCTTCCTCGTTGGGTTGGTGCCAGGTGATGTTCTGCGCGTGCTGAAACCGATTCTGGTCGATGTGGCTGCGTGATCGGATCAACGTTTAGTACATTATGCAGATGTCATCGTCGCGCGCTTCACCCAGCCCCAAAACTAAAGTACGTCCGCTGCGTCCGTGGCTGTTCGCCGGCGGCAGCGACGTGGGGCGCGAACGTGCGCACAATGAGGACGCCATTCTGGTCGACGACGAGCGAAAACTCGTCGTTCTGGCCGACGGTATGGGTGGCTATCAGGCCGGTGAAGTCGCCAGCCAATTGGCTGTTGACGTGGTGCGCGAAGACTCATCCGACGCCACCCTGACAGAGGCGGATCTGGGTCGGATTGACCCCGAAACCGGGATCTCTGTAGCAATGCGGCAATTGCGCGGCGCTATCGAAAAAGCGAACAACCGCATTTGCAGCGTAGCGCGCGGGCGCGATGAGTTGAACGGCATGGGCACGACTATCGTCGCTGCGCGTTTCTATGATGGCCGTGTAGGCATCGCCCACGTTGGCGACTCGCGCTGTTATCGATGGCGCGAAAGTGCGCTGGAACAGCTCACCCGCGATCACTCATATGTGCAGGATCAACTTGAAAAAGGCCTGATTTCAGAGGAAGAAGCGAAGCACTCGCAGCAGAAGAACCTCATCACGCGGGCCTTGGGCATCGACGCGATTGCCGAGGCCGATGTGCAGGAATTTCGCACGAGGCCGGGGGACGTTTACTTGCTTTGTTCAGACGGATTGTCTGATCTTGTGGAAGATAATGTTATCGGTGCCAAACTTGGCGTGAACGCCACTCCGCCCGAGCGCGTAAAAGTGCTGATTGATGCCGCAAACGCCAATGGCGGACGCGACAATATCTCTGTGATCATCGTTGTGGTGGGTGACCCACCCGTGGCCGACCAGTGGTGGCAAAAATTCTTGAAACCGCCTGCGGGGAAATAGCGAATCACCATGGCAAAACTCTTTTGGCTACAACCCGACAGCTCGATCATTGAGTTTCCACTCAAGGCCGAGCAAAACCTGATCGGTCGTACCAGCCGTTGTGACGTTCGCATCAAACATCCCGGTATCAGCGCCGAGCATGCGCTGATCCGTGTGCTGCCAGGTTCATCGACGGTGGAAGATCTTGGCAGCACCAACGGCACCCGCGTTAACGGCAAAAAAATTGAGCTGCACACGCTGCGTCACGGCGATCAGATTGGCGTCGGACGCGAACGCTTGATGTATTTCGCCGAACTCGACGAAGCCGCCAAATATTTGCAGCCCGAGTCGATTGAGCCGTTCGCCTTGCCCGCCGCGGGCGGCGAATCGGTAAATACGACTGCCGACGATCCGGTCGAGATGGCTTCGGCTGCATCGCCATCGCGGCCAGCGCCTACATGGGCCGCACCCATTACGTCGGCCACTCAGCCGCAGGTAGCCGCAAAGCGGGACGGCAAGGGCATTTCGGGGCTTGATCTCGATCCTTCATTGTTGGCTGCATTGCCGAAAGGTGCGTCGCTGGTTAATCCACCGATCACTCCGAAAGCGAAGGTGCCCGGTGTCGTCCCGCCCAGTGCCCTCGTTGCCCCGAAAGCGAACGTATCCACGCCTCCGGCAATGCCTGCGAAGGCAGAGGCACCTGGTACTGGCACGGGCGTGCGATCTTTATCCGCGAGCGTCGCGGTGCTCTCAGGAACGGCAGCGGGTAAGCGCTATCCGCTCAATCAACCCTCCGTCACACTGGGTAAGGAGGGCAAACAGGTGATTGAGTTTTTGCGCATCAGCCCGACGCGGTGGCAGATCAGGCAGCTTGAGGGCGTGACGCCAGCCTATATCAACGGCGATGCACTGGAAGGCGTGCGTGACCTCGCAGCGAGCGATGTCGTCGAACTCACCGGCGTTCGTTTGCGTTTTGAGATTACGCTGAATCGCTGATGTATCGCCTGGGGTATCCAGTTTGCGTCGCAGGCGGCGATCAACGCAGTCAATAAAAAAGGCCGGTAAATCGGCCCTTTTTATGGCTCCCCGAAATTACTTTCCGGGCGCTTTTTCTGGCGTCTTCTCAGGCGCTTTTTCAACTGCAGGTGGCGACACATCGTGCTTTTCACCACCCATATCGATATCTCCGCCCTTGGAGAGCATCCATAAGGCAAGTGCGGCAAACACGAGAAATCCGACAGCGATTTTCCACATGATATGTCCTTAGTCCTCGGCGTAGATGTCAATATCCTTCGTCTCTTTAACAAAGAGCATGCCGATCACAAACGTCATTCCAGCGATGATAATCGGATACCAGAGACCGCTGTAGATGTTGCCTTGTGCCGCCACAATCGAGAACGAGATGGCTGGCAGGAAGCCGCCGAACCAGCCATTACCAATGTGATACGGGAGGCTCATCGATGTATAGCGAATGCGCGTCGGGAACATTTCAACAAGCATCGCGGCAATCGGACCGTACACCATAGTGACATAGATCACCATGAGGGTCAGGATGAGCACAATCATGATCCAGTTCGATGACAGTGCAGGGATCGGATCGGCTTTGGCTGGGTAGCCTGCGGCGGTCAGTACCTCGCGAACTTCCTTCTCGAAGCGGACCTTATCGTCCTTCGCAGTCGGCGATTTCGCATCGTAACCAACGACGGATTTTTCACCGACCTTAACCGTGGCAACCGAACCTGCAGGACCGTCAACCTTGTCATAGTTCACGCCGGAATTGGAGAGGAAAACGCGACTTAAGTCACAGGCGCTGGTAAAGACTTTGGTGCCGGTCAAATTCAAAATCAGATTGCAGTCAGCGGCAGGCGACACCACGGTGATCGGTGACTTGTGAATGGCGGCTTGTAATTTTGGGTTAGCGTAAGTAGTGAGCGCGTTGAACAAGGGGAAGAAAGTCAACGCTGCGATCGCGCAACCGGCCATGATGATGGGCTTGCGGCCGATTTTGTCGGACAGCGAGCCGAAAATAATGAAGAACGGTGTTCCAAGAATTAGCGAAACGGCAATCAAAATGTTGGCGGTTGCCGGATCAACTTTAAGGAACGCGGTCAGGAAGAAGAGCGAGTAGAACTGCCCCGTGTACCAAACCACCGCTTGGCCGGCCGTGAGACCCAGAAGGGCCAGTAAAACTACTTTGCCGTTTTTCCATTGACCGAATGATTCTGACAACGGTGCTTTGGAGGTCTTGCCTTCTGACTTCATTTTTTCGAAAGCTGGTGACTCCGACAGTTGCAGACGAATCCAGACAGAAATTACCAGCAAAACACCAGAAAAAGCATACGGAATGCGCCAGCCCCAATCGGCAAAATCTTTCTCGCCGAGCGTCGTGCGTGTTGCGAGAATCACCATGAGCGCCAACATGAGGCCCACGGTAGCAGTCGTCTGGATCCAGGACGTGTAAGCGCCGCGCTTACCGTGCGGCGCGTGCTCCGCCACATAGGTGGCAGCACCTCCGTATTCACCGCCCAACGCAAGCCCCTGAAGCAGGCGCAGTGCGATCAGGACGATCGGCGCAGCGATGCCCCAACTCGAATAAGAAGGCAGAAACGTGACCAGAAAGGTCGAAAAGCCCATGATCAAAATGGTGACGAGAAAGGTGTACTTACGCCCAACCAAGTCGCCGAGGCGACCAAACACCAGCGCTCCCAGCGGGCGCACTGCAAATCCAGCGGCGAACGCAAGCAACGTGAAGATGTCACGCGTTGCAGGGGGTAGTGCGGTGAAGAAATTGGCCCCGATAATGGCTGCCATCACACCGAACAAGTAGAAGTCGTACCACTCAAAAATGGTGCCGAGCGATGACGCGAATATGACCTTCTTTTCTTCGGCGGACATCGGACGCGGGGCCGCGTTCACTCCGCTATCGAAGCGTGCAGTTGCAGTTGACATAGTTTGATCCTCGTTGGTTGATGCGGCCAACCCTCCAGTCGACCTACATTACCTACGGACGTTAGGCGGCAGCGCTTACGCTCTTCTGACGGCGTTCTGACGCGAAACTGACAACGAAGCGCGCACCACCCAGCGTCGAGCGCTCAATGTTCACGGCGGCACCGTGCGCGTCGGCCACTTCGCGCACGATGGCGAGGCCTAGTCCGGTGCCGGCAATTGGCGCGCCCGTATCCGCGTCCACCTGCGCGAACCGGGCAAATGGCGCGAAAATGCGACCGTGCTCGGATGCAGGTACACCCGGCCCCGAGTCGTCCACCAGAATCGATGCGGGCTCTGAGACGCCACCCGAAATGGTCAACATGACGGTGCCACGACGTGGTGTGTATTTGAACGCGTTGTCGAGCAGGTTACGCACCAATTCGCCAATCAGGGTCGGGTCGCCGGTGACGATGACGTCATGTTCTGCCCCTTCCAGCGAAAACTCAATTTCGCGCTCAAGTGCGTGCGGAACTACGTCGTGCGCGACCGTCTCGCAGAGCGCGCGCAGCTCCACCGGAACGCTCAGGCGCGTGGTGCCCGCGCTCTCAGCGCGCACCAGCGTGAGCAGTTGCGTCGCCAGATGGCTGACGCGCTCGCCGGTGGCAATTAACCGGTTCATCGATTGGTCGCGCTCAGTGCCATCGGGCATGCGTGCGGCGAGTTCGCTTAATGTGCGCAGCGCGGCAACCGGAGTGCGTAGCTGGTGCGCTGCATTAGCAATAAAACGCTTCTGCGCGTTGATCGAAGTTTGCAGCCTTCGCATCAACGAATTCACCGATGCAATGAGCGGCGCGATCTCTTCCGGCGCGAGCTGTTCGGGCAACGGACTCAGGTCGTCGGCACCGCGCGTGTCAAGGTGAGTTTTCAGTACTTTCATCGGCTGCGCCACGTAGGTCAAGCCGTACCACAGCAAATAGAACGCAACCAGCAGCGTCGCGGTTTGCGCCACCGCCTCATGCAAAGTGGCGACGCGCGACACGGCATCCTGACGATCACGTGACTGCGCGACGCCGAGCGTGTAGATGCTGCCAGCCACTTCAAATCGCAGGCGTACGAAACGCCAGACGTCGTCATCGATGACCGTGTTAAATCCATCAACCACATGAAAGCCCGTCTCGGGGACGGGGGCTGCCAGTGGGCGATCACCGTCCACGGTTTCGCGCAAAAAAGGTTGCAGTTCAGGGTTACCTGCAAGCGGCAAACTCTTGCTGTCCACAATCAAAAAAGAAACCGGCGTTTTCGGTGCAATGTTCATCCAGCGCCGCGTCGTGTCGGATGGAAATGGCTGCCCGGTGCCGTCATTGATGCGCTGCTGCCATTCAGCAATCAGCATGGTCGCGACCGCACTCAAACCATCATCGAGCACCGTGTCCACCGTCGTGCGCGCGCTCATGAACGAAATGCCAAGACTCACCAGCCAGATCGACAACAGCGGCGCGAGCAGCCACTCGATCAGCCGCGCCGCCAGGCTCATTGCAGTGTGGGCGCAGCGATGACCGGAGCCTTGTCAATGCAATAACCGAGACCGCGAAACGTACGCACGCGGATGTCAGCGGGCTCCAGTTTTTTGCGCAAGCGATGCACATAAACCTCAATCGCATTGAGCGAAATGTCACTGTCCCAAGCACACAATCCTTCGAGCAATTGCTCCTTGGTGACAGCGCGTCCCGCGCGCAGCAACAGCATTTCCAGAATGCCCGCTTCGCGCACCGACAAATCAAGCGGCACGCCGTCGGATGCGGCCTGACGGGACGCAATGTCGAAGCTCAAACGACCGTGCGTGAGCATGTTGCTGCTGGCGGCGTTGCGGCGACGAATGAGCGCCCGAACCCGTGCATGCAACTCGTCAAGTGCGAACGGCTTCACCAGGTAATCGTCAGCGCCCGCATCCAGCCCGTCCACGCGATCGGTCACCGAGTCCATCGCAGTCGTGATCAGTACCGGCACGCTTTTCTGCACTTCGTTGCCAGCGCGCAGTTGCCGCAACACCTGCAAGCCGGACAGCTTCGGCAAACCAAGATCAAGAATGACCAGATCGTACGTCCCCGTCGTCAGCGCGGTGGCCGCAGAGCTGCCATCAGTCACCCAGTCCACCGCGTAATGCTCACGCTTCAGGCTAGCCGTCACGCCGCTCCCCAATTCAGCATCATCCTCCACCAGTAGTACACGCACAGCGTCACCTCCTCGCGAAAGTGTAGTCTCTGGCGTGTTGACATCTATCCGCTTTTCGTTGAAAGCACCAACGAATATGGGCTAAGTGCCATTTTTTTCACAAGTCGACATGAGGCGCTTCACCGCTTCAGCCACTAGGTAACCGTCATTTCACGAAAAAGCTGTATCGCAAGCGGAAGTCTCGGAATGGGTAATTCCTTAGCTGGCAACCAGCGAGGCGATGCTATGGTTAGCGCTTCGAGGAGGAGAGTTTTATGCAGAATCAAACCATGATCTCGCGAGCGTTTCGCGCCCTGCTGACCGCTATGACCGCGACCGCAGTCGCTTTGGCGGTGACGTTCAGTTTTCCGGCCTTCGCACAACCCTTCCCAAACAAACCGGTGAAGCTCGTGGTGCCCTACCCAGCGGGCGGGTTCCCTGACACCGTGGCGCGGCTTTTGAGTAAATCCCTAACGGAAAAATGGGGCCAGCAGGTTATCGTCGACAACCGTCCCGGTGGCAATGGCGCGGTCGCAGCGCTTATGGTGAAATCGTCGCCGAGCGATGGCTACACGCTGCTGGTCACCGACGGCTCGATGTTCACCATCAACCCGGTGCTCTACGCCAAGCTTGAATACGACCCGAAACGCGATTTCGTTCCCGTCTCCGCGCTCGGCAAAGCGCCGTTGTTCCTCGCTGCGCACCCAAGCGTTCCGGCCAACACGCTTGCCGAATTTATCGCTTACGTTAAAGCGAATCCCGGGAAAGTGAACTACGGTTCGTCCGGCATCGGCAGCACGCATCACCTGACCACCGAAGCCATGTCCGCCTCGCTCGGCCTCAACATGGTTCACGTACCGTTCAAAGGCATGGGCCAGGCCACACCCGCGCTGGTCGGCGGTCAGGTTCAATTTTTGTTCTCGGCGCTGCCTGCGATTGGCGGATTCGTGAAAGACAACCGCATCAAACTGCTAGCGCAGAATTCGAGCAAGCGCTTCTCGCAGGCGCCCACAATTCCGACGCTTTCCGAATCAGTCATCCCCGGTTTTGATTTCGCACCGACGACGATTGTCATGGCCCCCTCCGGCATCCCGCCCGCCGTGCTGCGCCAGCTCTCGATTGATATTGCAGCCGCAATTCGCACGCCTTCCATCGTGGAAACACTGCTCAACTCAGGCGTTGACGTGATCGGCAGCACCTCCGAAGAACTCGCCAAAGTGTTGCAGGACGAGGCAGAGCGCTTCGCCAAAGTCATCAAGACGATCAACATCAAAGCGGAATAACTGCGTGAGCACGGCATCGGCCGCTCTGATCGACGACCTCGTCTGCGCCAACCACATCCTCTACGTCGAGGGCGTGGTGGACAGCTTCGGTCATGTCAGCGTGCGTCATGATCAGCGCGACGACCGTTTTTTGCTGGCGTGCGGCGTCGCGCCTGCAACGGTCACGGCAGACGACATCGTAGAGATCGACTACGACGGCAACGTGCAGGACGAAGTCGGGCGCCGTTCCTACATCGAGCGCTTCATCCATAGCGAAATCTACAAATTGCGACCTGATGTGATGGCGATTGTGCATAGCCATTCTCCCGCCATCATTCCGTTCAGCGTCACGCGTGCCACGCTGCGACCCGTGTGCCACATGGGCGGCTTCCTCGGTTTCTCCACACCAATCTTCGAAATTCGCGAAACCGCAGGCGACGACAACGACATGCTGGTCAAAAGTGCGAAGCTCGGCAAAGCGCTGGCGCAATCACTGGACAAACACGATTTCGCACTCATGCGCGGCCACGGTTCCGTCACCGTCGCCGACTCCATCAAGCTCGTTGTCGCGCGCTCAATCTGGGCCGAGATGAACGCCAGGCTGCAAACAGAAGCCATGCGGCTCGGGCAAATGACGGGCGACGACTCGTTCAATTGCCTCACGCCCGGAGAAGCCAAAGGCTCGATGACGATCAACGAAACTGTTGTTGATCGTCCGTGGGATTTCTGGAAGGCAAAAGCGCGCGTCGCTATTGCGGGGCTTAAACGATAGCGTTTTTTGCTGCGCCCGCCGCAACCAGGTCCAGCGCGAGCCCAGCGACCAGCATGCCCAGGCCCGCCGTCATGTGCACCGCCGACCCATAACCCGCGCAGGCCAGACCCGCGCCAGCATCCTCTGCGCTTCCCGCTTGCCGCTCCCTGCTGTACACCACAGGCACATTGAACTTGCGCCCAGCGCGCGGAAATCCGTACTCGCGGCGCAACATCAAGCGTAATTTTGCGAGGAGCGCGTCTTGCTCGGTAATCGCCAAATCGGACACCGTTAATTTCGACGCATCGGTCTTACCGCCGACTCCGCCGCATACGAACACGGGCAGGCCGGACTTCACGCAATGCGCGATCAGAGCGGCTTTGGCGTAAACCTTGTCAATCGCATCAATCACGAAAGTAGCGTCAGTCGGCAACATCGTGGCGACGTTGTCGGTATCCACAAAATCGTCGACGCAGGTGACGACACAATCCGGGGCAAAGCTCGCAATCCGGTCGCGCATAGCGTCCACTTTGTTGCGGCCGAGATTGGCAATCGTGGCGTGCGATTGTCGGTTCAGGTTCGACTCGGCGACGACGTCAAGATCGATCAACGTGATGCGACCGATACCCGAACGCGCAAGCGCTTCAGCCGTCCAGGAACCGACACCGCCGATACCCACGATGACCGCGTAAGCTGCACGAATACGCGCGAAACCCTGCATGCCGTAGAGCCGTGCCACGCCACTGAAGCGGCGATCCGTTTCAGTGGCTGTTTCGGCAGTGGACACTTTGCAAAAGGGGTTCATAGGAAGCAGCGTATCATCGTGCGTGTTGACGTTTTGGCGCACGTTGTGGCGCACATGGAAGTCTTACTGTGAACCATACGAAATTGCGCTCCGCCTTTCTTGCCACCCTGGCCCTGTGGCTGGTCACTGCCACCATTGTCGCCATCAGTAGTAACCGTTGGGTCATGCTCGCCGCTGTCCCTGCAGGCCTCATGATGCTGGCAACTGCATACACGGAAAAACTTTCGCAATCGGCGCAGCTGGTGTGGCCCGTCTTGCTACTGCCCGGCGCGACCTTTGCGTTTATTGGTTTGCTGCAAACACTGGGTTACGGTCGCGCTGAAGGAGAACCTGTTGCCAATTTTTTATGGGCGCGTAACGTGTTTTTCGGCTGTGGGCTGCTGCTGCATCTTGCGGCGTTTGCGCTCCTGGCGACTGAGCCGCGCGCGAGCGATCATCCGGGCGGGGAGATCGCTGATCGCATGCCGTGATTGGCAGCTACTTCGCGGTTATTTCGTTGCGTAGGGATACGGCTGCTGCGGTACGCGAGCTTCGTCCTGCTCAGCCTTTTCCGTCACATTCAGCGGCGCTTTGTCCCACCAAATTGCGCGGCCCTTGCGCTGATCTTCTTCGAGATGCGGGCGCGCGGCTTTAAGATCGCGAATGAACTTGGTAATGTCGGATTCGTACATGGTCTGCTGCCGGTAACTCTTGAATTAGCCCAGATTTTATGCGGTTTTGTTTTTGAGCGGCTCGCGTCGGCTTCCGGCGTAGAGCTCAAATTCGAACAACCGGCAATCAAGGGCGCCGTTGAATAGCGGCGTTTTCTTTGACGGCTTGAAGCCGATTCCGCTCGGCATCGCACGGTCGGCCGTTATGAAGCAGGCCTTCCAGCCCGCCATCGTTTTCTTGAGCCAGGTACCGACTGCGGGATACCAGGCTTTGAGGTCGGCCAGTTCGTTCAGACGTTCGCCATACGGCGGATTGGTCAGCAACAGGCCCGTCGAAGAGGGTGCGGCGAGCGTTTCCATCGGCATGTTCGTGAGCGTCACAGCCGAGGCCGTGGTCTCGCCGCCGATATTCTGTAAATGCCGTCGCGTGACTTCCACCGCGTCAATATCGCGGTCATTGCCAAATAACAGGTTCGGTGGCAGCGGCCTCGCACCGGATGCCGCTTCGGCGCGCATCGCATCAAAAACATTCGGCTCAAAATTGCGAATTTTCTCGAAAGCAAAAGGCCGCTGCCCACCCGGCGCGAGGTTCATCGCGATCATCGCCGCCTCAGTCAAGATCGTTCCGCTGCCACACATCGGATCGAACAACGGCATCTGCCCGCGCCAACCCTTGAGTGCGAGCATCCCCGCCGCTAGATTCTCACGCAGTGGCGCTTGCAAGCCCTCGCGACGATAGCCGCGCTTGAACAGCGCCTCGCCCGCGAGATCAAGGTAAACCGTTGCGGTGTAGGCCGTGAGGAAGACGTGAATACGCATATCCGGCATGCTGGTGTCGACCGACGGGCGTTCGTCCTGCACCGCGCGGAAGCTGTCGACGATGGCATCTTTCACACGCAAAGTGACGAACTCAAGACTCGTAACGGGCGAGCGAATCGCGTCCACCTGCACGCGGATCAATTCCTGCGCGGTGAACAAGTTCGGCCAGCCGATGCTGCGCGCGATTTCGTAAATATCTTCTTCGTGGTGATATTCGTCTTCCGCCAGCTGCCAAAGCACACGACTCGCGATCCGGCTCCACAAACACACGCGATAGCCCAGCGTGAACGGCCCTTGAAAGGCGACGCCACCGTCGGTCGGGCCGACGTGAATGGCGCCGAGTCCTGTCAGCTCATCGAAGAGCACGCCTTCGAGACCGCGCGGACAAGGTGCGAAAAAGCGCTGGGGTTTTTCCTGAACGGGTGACGTTTTGACCGACAAGGTGCTGCGTGGTTGGTTGGTTGCCATAGTTACTTTCGCAGGCGACAACCGTCGCCCATACCCTCACGCCAGACATGAACGCTGGCAATGTTGGGAAAAGTCGGTTCGACTGCGCGCCAGACAAAGGCACAGAGGTTTTCCAGCGTCGGAACACCAAGCACCGCAATTTCATCGAGATAGTGATGATCCAGCTGATCGCGCACCACGTCGAGATGCGCACGCAGCAGACCAAGATCGCTCACCATGCCGCTTTTCTCATGAGGTGTCCCGGCCAGCGAGACCTCACAGTGATACGTATGCCCGTGAATCCGTCGCGAACCCTCAGCTTCGATGGTGCGCTTCAATGTGTGAGCAGCGTCGAAGAAGAATCGCTGCGTGATTTCGTAGTTCATAGCGCGATTATCGGATCCCGATGACTTTGTGAGTCTGGACGGACAAGCGCCATTCCGGATGCTGCATGCACCATTCAATCGCGAACTTGGTGTTTTCGGCGCGAAACGGACCGTCCATCGGCTGCACAAAACGATGCTCAAAATCGAGTGTCGCGAGGTGTTCAAAGTCAAACGGCTGCGGAACGACGACCTTCAGTTCTTGCCCGCTCAATTGCAGGAAAACCGCGCCCGCCTTTGGACTCACGCAGATCCAGTCGATACCAGGTGGCGCGACAATCGTGCCGTTAGTTTCAACTGCGATGTCGAAACCTTCGGCATGCAGCGCATCAATCAATGCAGCATCTAGCTGCAACAGCGGTTCACCGCCCGTGCAAACGACAAGGCGCTTGCCTTTGCTTGCTATTGGCCATTCGCTCGCGATGGTTGCCGCCAACTTCACCGCGTCCGGATATTTGCCGCCACGCGTACCGTCGGTGCCGACAAAATCCGTGTCGCAAAATTTACAAACTGCCGTGTCGCGATCACGCTCCAACCCACTCCACAGATTGCATCCCGTGAAGCGGCAAAACACCGCCGGACGACCAGCGTTCGCGCCCTCGCCTTGCAACGTGTAGAAAATTTCTTTGACAGAATAGGTCATCGGAGAAAGCGGTTCACGATCACTGCTTGGCCCATTTTTCAAATCCCGTTTTGCGCAACGAACAGGCGGGGCATTCGCCGCAGCCGTATCCCCAAAGGTGCAATACGTCGCGAACCCCGTTGTAGCAGGTGTGGGTGTGTTTGATGATCATTCGTGTCAAAGCCTCACCGCCCAGCAAGTGCGCCAGTGCCCATGTATCAGCCTTGTCAATCCACATCAACGGCGTCTCGACTCGCATACGTTGATCGAGGCCAAGCGACAAGGCAATCTGCATCGCCTTCATCGTGTTGTCACGACAATCAGGGTAGCCTGAGAAGTCAGTTTCACACATGCCGCCGACGAGCACATCAAGCCCGCGGCGATAGGCAATCGTCGCGGCAAATGTCAAGAACAGCAGGTTGCGGCCAGGCACAAACGTATTCGGCAAGCCGCTCTTTTCGTAGGCGATGGCCACATCTCGCGTTAGCGCTGTGTCACTGATTTGCCCGAGCACGGCGAGATCAATCACATGATCTTCGCCCAGTCGTTCGCACCATTGCGGAAACGTAGCGCGCAGCTCTCGCAACGTCTCAAGCCGCACTGTCATCTCAATGTGATGCCGCTGGCCGTAATCAAATCCAACCGTTTCAACGTGCGCAAAACGCTCGAGCGCCCAAGCCAGACAAGTCGTCGAATCTTGCCCGCCAGAAAACAGCACGAGAACGCGGCCCTGTCGTATGTTTTGACTCAAAACGGCTTAACCACAACGAGAAACACGATGGCAAACAACGCAAGTACCGGCAGCTCATTCATCACCCGAAAGTAGCGCTCAGTGTGCGTGTTGCTGGCTGCGCGAAACGCCATCATGTGCCGCCAGCACAGCACGTGAAAGACCATGAGCGCCAACACAATTAACAACTTCCACATCATCCATTTTCCGGTGATTCCATAGCCCAGCCAGAGCCACGCGCCGAACACAATCGTCAGCACCGCGCTCGGCGTCATGATGCCCCAGAACAATTTGCGCTCCATGATTTTGAAGCGTGCATCACCTCGCGTGTCGCCCTCCGCATTCGCCTGTACGTGGTAGACGAAGAGTCGCGGCAGATAGAAAATCCCCGCCATCCAGGTGATGACGGCGATGATATGAAGCGATTTAATCCAGAGCATAGCGAGCGATTGAGTAGATTTTTTAGCGGCGGCAAAACCGTTTGACGACTGTCTTCAGCTCAGTCAAACGCCCGTGAAAAAAGTGCCCCGCACCGGGAAACACCGTCACCGGCAAGCCCTGGGGTCGCGCCCAATTCATCACGTCGGCGAGGGGCACTACATCGTCCTCTTCGCCATGAATCACCACCGTATCTTTCGGCACTTCGGAAATCTCAAATCGATTGACAGCAGGCCCAATCAACACCAGTTGATCAGGTTGTGACCGCGGCAGCAAACGGGTCTGCACAAAACAGCCGAACGAAAAACCCGCGGCAACTAATGGAACCGACGGGCCCAGATGAGTTTGCGCCCAAGCCAACGCAGCAGCCGCGTCTTCAGTCTCACCCACGCCTTCATCGAAGCTGCCTTCGCTCTTGCCAACGCCACGAAAGTTAAAGCGCATTGTGGCAAAGCCCAACTCGGCAAACGATTTGGCAAGCGTTTGCACCACTTTATTGTCCATCGTGCCGCCAAACTGCGGATGCGGATGACAGATGAGGGCGAGAGCAACCGCTGGCGAGTCATTAGGGCGCTGAAAGGCAACCTCCAGCGTGCCTGCAGGGCCGGGAATAAGTTCAGATGTCATTGCCTGATTTTAGGTGTTGCCGACTTCTGTCTGGATGTCCATACCCTTGCGAGCCGGACGTAGCGTAAACCGCCACAGCAGCACGGTCGTCGCCAAAAACGGCCAGAGAATCACAATCGTGTGCGTCAGACCGTTCAAATGCAGCAAGTGCCCGTAGCTCCAGCTGAAGATCGATAGCGGCGCTTTCGCTGCCACGAAATCAGGCAGCAGCAGCGTCACCATGACGCTAGAAATCAACGCAATGCCTGCGATAACGGACTTCGCGGCGCGCGGCAACCAGAACAGAACCATCAAGGCAAACGCGCCCACAGCGAGGCCCAGCGTGTGGCCGGGGCGCAACCATTCGTCCCATGCGACCGGCGTGAGCACAGCCTGAGCCGCAGCGGTTTTCATCACAATTGCAAGCGCGAGCACCAGCACCAGTGCGATCCCGCCCATCCAGCGCTTGCGCATAATAAGGTCGGTAAAAAGACCAATCCCGATCAGTGCGGACGCTGTTTGCACAAGCTCGACAACTAACACGACCGGCTCGAACGCTGCCTTCTGGCCGGGGTGAAAGGTTGCACCAAACAGCGGAATCGCGGGGTTTGTCTGCGCCAGCAACCAGACCAGTAGCAGCACCAGTTTCAGGTCCCCGGACTCGCCGGGCACCACCAGCTTTTCACGCAGCGAACGAGCGGCGTTGAGCAGCGGTCGAGAGGCGATGACGAGCGCACCGAACACTGCCCCAATGAGCGTACCAACCAGATTGGCAACCGTATCAAACGCGCTTGCGTAACGCGTGGGCAACCATATTTGCGCTGTCTCCATCGCCAGCGAAAGCACTAGCGCCGATCCGAGCGTCGCCACGATGGCGCGCAACCCGGACCAACGCAGTGGCCATGCCATGACCAGCGCAAAACCCAACGGAATATAGGCGATTACGTTGAATGTGGCGTCGGCGGCGATCCATCGCTGCTTCCACTGAAACAGAAAGAAGCGTCCGCCGGGTGCCGGTTCAGTCCAGCCTGTGAATGGCTGCACGCTCGCGTAAATGATCACCGCGACGCAGACACCGGTGACCCACAATGGGAGCCCGGAGTGGCGGGTTTCGTGTCGATCAGTCATGGCGTTGGGTTTGCCTAGAGATAGGCGTGATCAACCTTGAAGCCCACGACGTTGACCTGACTCGCGTCAAGGTAGAGCTTTATTTCGACCTCTGCGCCGCCATCGAGCCCGTGCGCGAGATTGGCTGTCGCGGGCGCGAATTCGGTCGGCGAGAAAACACGGCGCACGACTAGCTCGCCGCCCAATCCGTCGAGTGACAACACGAGATGCGGAAACGCAACGGTGCGCGGGCCGGTATTGCGTAGGGTCGTCGTGAAAATCAGCAAGCCCTTATGTGCGGGGTCTGCGGCGAGATCAGCCCCGACGAAGCCCAGTGCTTCGGCACGCTTCGGCGGCTCAACGCGACAGCCAATTTCCTCGCACGCCATCGCAACGAAAGGTGCGGCTTGCGGTACGCGACTGACTAATTCATCACGGAAGAAATAAGCCCCCTGCCCTACCAGCAGCAAAGCGGCGACCAGCGATGCCACTGCGTAGACCCACCGTGCGGCAGGCGAATCGGCTTGAGTCGGAGCGCGCCAACGGTAGTCGTTCAGGTCGTGCGTCGTTTTTTCTGTGGTCGCACTTTGGGTAGCTGCGTCGAGATTGCGCACGAGAGGATCGGCGTTAGCTGACTCTTCACCGTTCGCGGACATAGCGCCGACCACTGCGTCGTTGGTTACCTTGACTTCGTTGGCGCTGGCGTCGTTCACCGCTGGGTCATCACGCTCAGCCGTCATCGCGGGCATGCCTTGAACGATGGTTTGCGGCGACGCCCCCTCGACCGCTTCATGCATCGGTGGCATTGGCGGCAACATGCCTTCGATCAGGTGTTCAACCGCATCAAAAATACCGCGACAGGCGCCACAACGAACTAGACCTGCATGCAGCTTGACCTGCTCCGGGCGCACGCGAAATTTCGCGCTGCAATGGGGGCATTGCGTGATGGCGGACACTTGCGTTGGGACGTTGGACATAGTGCAATCGTAGCGTACGCGTCGC
>Ga0335397_10004174_pt1 | contig 19157 bp, 23 predicted proteins | sample MAT04_FD_205740 | JGI IMG/M metagenome (GOLD analysis project Ga0335397, IMG submission 205740) | Freshwater microbial communities from Lake Fryxell liftoff mats and glacier meltwater in Antarctica - MAT-04 (spades assembly) (version 2) ... | reverse complement strand
TTTTTTATACCCGCACGCTATTGTTTATTTATTACACCTTTTGTATTTAAGAACGTATATTTTCAGCGGTATTTTTTAACTCTTCTTTAGAATATTCTTTTGCTAACCACGACTTTAGCCCATCACCTTTTGCACGAGGAATAATGTGAAAGTGTGTATGAAATACTGCTTGCTCGGCATCTGCTCCGTAGTTTGAATGAATGTTTACTCCAGTAGCTCCAACCGCGTCTCGTACGGCAGACGCAATTTTTTCTAATAGTGCGCCATACCTCTGAAAGTGTTTCATTGTAAATGTCAAAGATATTAACGAACGGCTTTTTTGAAATAACGAGCGTGTCCGGTAGTGTTTGGGCCTATAATTAGAAAGGCTAGCGTGCAGGCGTATTCGCAGACAATATCGGCAAGGAGATCCCTATCAATAATTTTTGCAAAAAAAGTTTTATTAGGTATTTCCACAAGAAGTTTCCCTAAGTATAGACGGTGCTTCTTCAGTAAGCAAAGCTAAGAAAAACACCTAAAGATACTATGATAGACCATCGTATCTTTAGGTTTTTTAAAATTTTTTACGCTCGTCTATTTTCGACGTATACTAAGTAGTATCTGTCCGTTTGCAAGGTGATTGTATACCTTTTACCCAACCACGTAATCGTCTAAGGTATTTTAAAAAACTCTACTCATGTTTACGCTTCACAAACCTATTGCACAAAAAGACCGAAAAGAATTAGAAGAGTATGACGAGCTTACGGCAAGCTTGCTTGCGCGTCGCGGAATAAGTAAGGCAGAAGACGCGGAAGCTTTCTTGCAGCCCGACTATGACAAACACATAGGAGACCCTCTGACTATGCTCAACATGCCAAAGGCGGCTGAAAGAATCAGCAAGGCAATTGACGAAGGGGAGCGAATTACGGTTTGGAGTGATTACGATTGTGATGGAATTCCGGGAGGTGTTGTGCTTCATGATTTTTTCAAAAAAGTAGAAGCACATTTTACTAATTATATTCCGCACAGACACCTAGAAGGTTTTGGTTTAAATATTGCGGGAATAAAAAAATTGAAAGAAGAAGGAACAAAACTTATTATTACCGTCGACTGTGGTATTACCGATGTGGAGCAAGTATCCTACGCAAACACGCTCGGCATTGATGTGATTATTACAGATCATCACCTACCTAGTGAAATTCTACCTCCTGCTTTTGCTATTATCGATCCAAAGCAAGAAGGAGAGACCTATCCCTTTAGGGATTTCTGTGGGGGAGGGCTTGCGTGGAAGGTGGTGTGTGCGGTACTTGCAGTTGGGTTCACAGGACGCAAAAAAATTACGAAGGGATGGGAGAAATGGCTTCTTGATATGGCAGGACTCGCAACCATCGCCGACATGGTGCCACTTCTCGGAGAGAATCGAGTCTTAGCTAAGTACGGACTTATGGTTATGCGCAAATCCAAACGAATTGGTTTTCAAAAATTGTGCAGTGTTTCCCGGGTCAATCAGAGATATATCACCGAGGATGATGTTGGTTTCATGATAGCTCCTAGAGTTAATGCGGCGTCAAGGATGGGAAATCCACGCGATGCCTTTGATCTTTTCACAACAGAAGATGAAAACCACGCAGATGTATTAGCAAAAGAGTTGGAAAGAATTAATCGTAGCAGGCGCGCGCTTGGAGCCGCGGTTACGCGCGCTGCCCACGCGCGCCTAGAAGAGCGTAAGTTACATGGCAAACTCGGAGCCGTAATTGCCATGGGAGATGTTGACTGGAGGCCAGGCCTTTTGGGACTCGTTGCAAACTCTTTGGCTGAGGAGTACGCCCGTCCCGTTTTTCTTTGGGGTCGCGACGGGGGAGTTTCTCTGAAGGGATCTTGTAGGGCGGGAAGCAAAGGAGTTTCTGTTGTTGAATTAATGCAGGTGGCAGAGAAGGAAACATTTGTTGAGTTTGGAGGGCATGCAGCCTCCGGAGGATTTGTGGTAGGCCCCGAGGCAGTTTTCTCTTTGGAAGAGCGCTTGTGTAAGGCATACGACTCTCTTTCAAAAAAAGACAAAGGTGAACGGATAGAGTTTGCTGATGCAGAGATTGCGTCTATTGATACTTTGAGTGAACATCTTACGCGAGCCTTAAAATTTGCCCCATTTGGCATGGGGAATAAAAAGCCAGTTTTTTTATTAGCAAGAATTTTACTCGATAAAGTTTCATGGTTTGGAAAGGGTGAGGAGCATCTTCGGTTAACACTTATCAGAACGAACGAAGGTTCCACAAGTTCGTTTGAGGCAATTGCTTTTTATGCAAAAAGGGAGTTTGGCGATGCGGTTCAGCATCTCGCACCACGAGATACCATAACGTTAATTGGCAACCTGGAGAAAGATCAGTTCACAAGAGGTCAGCCTGTACGAATGAAGATAGTTGCTTTTTCGAAAAATCTAGTGTATAATATATAGCAGAATTTTTTTTGAAAAGGGGAGAGTGATGACGGATCAGAGAATTCAAGAAATTCTGGAAAAAGCCAGCAGGTATCAGTCAGACTTTTCGCATTTTGAAAAGGCTGATCGATGCGGCGAAAAGGTCGAAGAAGCTCCCAGAATCATCGGGCAGATTGCTGCCCTCCTGCAACAAGAGATTTTGAAGGGGAAATCTGCTAAAGGGTCGCCCTTTCGGCGATCAGAAATAAGGCGCGTCCTACAGCTTCAAATCGAGGCTGTTCGAAAAAAAGGGCATCGTCTTTCTGCCGACGGGTGGTTCTGTTGGCCGAAAGAGCCTGACGTTCCGAAAAGTAACGTCATTCCTTTTCGCAAGCGATAGTGGGTGGGGGTCGGGTGTTCCAGCGGGACATTCGACCTTTATATTTTTCTGCACGGTATACTACTTTTTATGAAATGGACTCTATATGCAGACGGTGGATCTCGTGGAAACCCAGGTCTATCGGGTGCTGGTGCGGTCGTCTTCGACGCTCTTGGGAAGCGTATCGTGGAAGTGTCTGATTTTTTAGGAATTGCCACAAATAACATTGCCGAGTACGAGGCACTTTTGCGTGGACTTATTGCATTGCATACAGAGTATCCAAAAAATTATTTTAAACATGGAACACTTATCGTGCGCATGGATAGTAAGCTGGTTATTGAACAAATGAAAGGAGTCTATAAAGTAAAGCACCCAAATCTAATGCCTAGGTATTTTGAAATAAAAAACATTATATCTCGACATTTTGGTGTCGTTAGTTTCGAGCACATACCACGCGAAAAAAATATAGATGCAGACTCGCTTGCAAACGAAGCAATGGACAGAGGTGTCTAATAAGAACAATAAAATACACAAAAACTTTAATTTTTATTTAGGTATTGTTTATTTGTGTAACGTAGAGTTCTTGCGTGGAAAGTAAAAGCCTTTACAGCATCGTACTTGGATTCCTTTTAGGAGTACTTCTTTGCTCTTTGTATGAAGTCTACTATGCGTTACTGCTCTTTCTTATGCTCATTGCGACTCTTTCTCTCGTAACGTACGCAGCTTTTTCTAGAAAAACATACTTGTATGCTGCACTTACACTCTTCAGTCTCATCGCCGGAGTATACAGAACGAATCTTACGCAGATAGTACTCCCTGCGGAATTTGAATTACTCGTTGATACGAAGGTTCTGCTCACCGGGGAGGTTGTACAAGCACCCGATATTCGAGAAACGAGTCAGCGGCTTACGATACACATTGAGACAGGAGATACCGAGACTAAAATACTTGCGGTAACGTTTTCAAAAAAGGCTTTTCGTATAGGAGATACGGTATCCATTTCAGGGGTACTTAAAAAACCAAGACCTTTTGAGACCGATGGGGGGAGAGAGTTTGCGTACGAAATGTTTTTAGCAAAAGACGGAATATTCGCTGTTGTTCAGCCATCAGAAGTATCTTTTATAAAAAGTGGTGAGGGTACTAGGATAGCAGTATTTAGATCCCTCGAAGTTTTTGCAAGATACTTTAATCATGCGCTTGAAGTATCCTTGCCAGAGCCAGCGAGCGCACTCGCCTCAGGACTCATTATCGGAGGGAAACAGGGACTGGGTAAAAATTTAGTCGAAATTTTTACCATAGCCGGACTTATTCACGTCGTCGTTGTGTCTGGATACAACGTAATGATTGTTGCGGAAGGAATTATGCGAACGCTCTCACGCTTCCCGGCTCGGCTAGGAATAACCCTCGCAGGGGTTGGAATCATCCTTTTTATACTTATTGCTGGAGCGGGCCCGCCCGTGCTTCGTGCCGGAATTATGGCAATGCTTGCACTTGTTGCGCGCGCGACGGGGAAGACATACGCAGTGCTCCGAGCGCTTTTTATAACACTCATGCTTATGGTGTTCGTAAACCCACTGATTCTTGTCCATGACACAGGACTTCAGTTTTCCTTTATGGCAACGCTTGGAATAATTATAGGAACTCCAATTGTAGCCAAAAAACTTTTGCGGGTGAAAAATTTTGCTTTGCGTGAAATTATTGCAACGAGTATTGCTGCACAGGTTTTTGTTCTTCCCATACTCCTCTATCAAACAGGAAATTTCTCCCTTGTCTCACTTATTGCAACGGTACTCGTTATGCCAGCCATACCATTTGCGATGGCCTTTGGTGCAATCGCAGCACTTGGAGGAATGATTTTCGAAAATACACTTCCACTGCTGGGAATGATTATAGGAATTCCAGCATATGTTCTCCTTAGCTACATTATAAAAGTTGCCTCTTTTTTTGCGTTACTTCCTTATGCACAAATTATAGTAACCACATTTCCCTTTTTTATTGTCGTAATTGTGTACACATTGCTTCTAATGTTTTGTGCTAGGTACACTGAAAAAACATTTGGAAAAAAACTGGCACCATCTAGAGGATTTCTAACTTAGACGGGAAAGGTAGCGATGCTCAACAATATTCCAGTTAAGATTGTTGAGGTACGCACTCACGTAGTCTTTTTTATCTGCAGGCGTGTAGTCAACCATGTACGCATGCTCCCACAAATCAATGGCGAGCAAAATGGGAAGTCCTCCGAGTTGTCCCACCTCATGGTCATTTACCCAGGCGGCTACGACGGTGTTAACCGCGGTATCAAGGTACACGACGACCCATCCCACTCCGCGCGTTCCTGCCACTTCATGCAGGTGATCAATAAATTTTTGCCAGCTTCCGTAACGCTCACTTACTAGTTTTACGAACGATCCGTCAACTTCTGCGGGGACAGTATGGTGTTCAACTTGTTCAAAGTAGTACTCATGCATGCGCATACCGTTAAATTCAAAACTAAGCCGTCGGCGAAGCTCGCGTATAAGGTAGCTGTTTCCCGTAGCATCACTTTCCCGTAGCTTTTCAATTGTCTCTAAAATAAGATTTGTGTGAGTTACGTAGCCAGCGTAGAGAGCAAGATGAATATCTATTTGTTTTTTTGAGAGTCCTTGGAGTTCCGGTAAATCAAAGGTTCGTACTGTGTATTTCATTGAAAGTGCATTAATGAGTAGATGCATACAGTATACCCCGCAGGAAAATGCTATCGTTAATACAACATCCATGCGTATTCTCTATCGGTACCGTCTTGAATTTTTAGCACTACTCCTTGTACCGCTCACCATATATGTATGGGCATTAGTGCTTAGGAGTCCGGAAAATGTTCTTCAGGTTTCTTTTTTATCGGTTGGACAGGGGGATTCTATTTTAGTTACAAGTCCCACGGGAGTAACGATGCTCATTGATGGCGGGCCAGACAGGTCAGTACTTAGGGAGCTACCAAAAGAACTTGGCTACTTTAATCGAAGTATAAATATGATCGTTGCAACACACCCGGATAAAGACCACATTGCAGGACTTTCGGATGTCTTAGCGCGCTACAAAGTGTCGCATTACATTGAGTCTGGCGTTACAGGCACAACGGCGTTTAGTGAGAATCTAGACACAGCAGTTAGTGAGGAGAACGGGATACAGAAGGTAACCGCAAGAAGAGGAATGAGAATCCATCTTGGAGGTGGAGCTTATGCAGACATTCTTTACCCTGATAGAGATGTTAGAAATGTGGAAACGAATACGGGATCAATTGTGATGAGGCTTGTATATGGAGATACCTCTTTTATGCTCACTGGAGACGCGCCGGGAAGTATTGAAAAGTATCTGGTTTCTTTGGACGCCGGTAGAGATGCGCTTGAAAGCGACATTTTAAAAGCAGGACACCACGGCTCAAAAACTTCAACACAGGCAGAATGGCTTTCTGAAGTTTCTCCAAACGTTGTCGTAATTTCTGCGGGTAAAGGAAATTCTTATGGACATCCCGCGCCTGAGGTTGTGGAGAGAATTGCAAATTCTGGCGCTAGGATTCTTTCAACGATTAATCTTGGGACTATACGCTTTTCAAGCAATGGCAACGAAATTAATTATTAGATAACTAAATGTTTTCTATTTTATAATCCCAGCTTTTTTAAGAGTCGCGTGAGCGCCATTTTTCTTTATGTGACGTAGTCCTTTTACAGAAATATCTATGAGTACCGTCTTATTAAGTTCAGGTACGAAAATATGACGCTTTTGGAGGTTAGCGTGACGACGGACTTTTCCGACAGGGTTGAACTGTGTAGCGCGTGTCTCGTTTGAGTAGCGTCCACCTACCTGGGTAGTCTTTCCTGTGATTGCGCAGCTTCTTGCCATAGTCCCCGCATGCTACCATACCTTTATTATAGTTAGCAACAAGTAAGACCCCATTATGATTACTTTCATGGTTATCGTGCTCATTCTCTCAATCGTCATGCACGAGGTAGCACACGGCTACGCAGCAAATGCTCTGGGGGATCCGACGGCAAAAATGGCAGGCCGTTTGACACTTAATCCAATCCCGCACGTAGATCCAATAGGATCCATTCTTCTTCCGGGGATCATGGTCCTTACACAATCGCCCTTCCTTTTTGGTTGGGCAAAACCTGTTCCCTATAACCCGTACAATCTCAGAAATCAAAGGTGGGGAGAGGCAATTGTTGCTATAGCGGGCGTTGCGACTAACTTTCTCCTAGCTCTAATATTTAGCGTTGTTGCGCGCATTGCCTTAGCGGAGGGAGCAACAACATTTTATCAACTTGCGTCAAGTATCGTTCTGGTTAATCTTTTTCTTGCACTCTTTAACCTCCTCCCTATTCCTCCCCTTGATGGATTTACATTCTTGCGCGGAATCCTACCGCCAAAGTACACGATAGCTTTTAGAGAAGTCGAAGAAAAAATGCAAAGGGGTGGAATAGTAACGCTTATGCTTGTGCTCTTCGCATTTATTTACTTTTTCTCTGCGCCGTTTTCGAAACTGGTCCTAAAGATTTTTGGCGTACTTATAGGAAGTTAAAAACATGGAGGAAAACACTTTTTCTAAAGAGCCATATAAAATCCAGCCCCTCATAGATCTTGCGTTACTTAGCCTTAACTTTTCTCGTATTAGTAGGAGAACGTACCATGAAGATGGACTGCGCGAGGAGTCTGATAGCGATCACACGGTCATGCTTGGATTTATTGCTTGCTCATTTGCCAAAGAATACGCTCCCCATCTTGATTTAGGGAAAGTCGCCCAGCTTTCTCTTGTACATGATTTAGTTGAGGTTTACGCAGGAGATACGATGACAGGAAAAATCCAGGATACTTCTGAAATAGAAACAAAAAAAGAAAGAGAACACGCCGCTTTTCTAAGAATAGAAAAAGAATTTGGAAAAACTCTTTCTTGGATACCTGAAACGATCGCTTCCTACGAGAGTCTAGAAACCAAGGAAGCCAGATTCGTAAAGACCATGGATAAGGTTTTACCGAAAATAACACACTTACTCAATAATGGAACAGTATTTACGGAAGAACAAATGAACAGAAAGTACGTTACTGCCTTCCATAAAGACCAATACGAAAAAATGTCGCAAAGTTACGCTAAAGATCAGCCAGAAGCGCTCGCGCTGTACCGGGCTTTTTCAGAGATTATTGCAGAATCCTTGTTTAAGGATGAGAAGTAGTATTTTTTAAAAAAGTACACACGAAAGCATAAAAAATATGACTTTCAAGAGCACCCAGGGCTCTTGCGGAGAGCCTGCATCGCGCTAGACTGTAGTAGTATCAATTATCTTAAGTATTTACGTATGGACAAAATGATTACGTGCGTGTGTGCAGAGAAGTGGACCCACTGCGGCCCTATGGTGATTAGAGTTGTCGCCGGTCTTATCTTTGCTATGCACGGATATCAGAAACTTATGGGTGGAGTTGACGCTACTGCTGGCTTTTTAAGCACTCTTGGTTTCCCAATCCCTGTCTTGTTTGCAGTACTTCTAATTGCGGCGGAGCTCGTGGGTGGGCTATTCCTTATAGTTGGAGCATTTACGCAATGGAGCGCAAAGATACTAACGTTCGTGTCTCTCGTCGCACTCCTTACTGTTCATATAAAGAATGGATTCTTTATGGCTACAGGAGGGTATGAATTTATATTACTACTTTTGGCCGCATGTATCTCGATTGTTATTTCGGGTGCAGGATGCTGGTCAGCTGATGCCTGGTGGAAGAATAAAAATTCGCAGGTGTAAAGGTAGTCTTTCCAAAAGAGCAAAAGAACCACTCGCTTTGCGAGTGGTTCTTTTGCTATACTTACTTTACATGGAAGACCTTGAAAACTCTGAAAGTAAAAAGGTTTGGTTTAAGCGAAAACTCTATGGCTGGGGATGGTATCCCGTAAGCACAGAGGGTTGGCTCTCGCTTCTAGTTTATGTGGGTTTTATTGGATTTATTTTTGCGTACGTAAAGTTAGACACGAGCTCAATCCAAATAATTTTTACGCTTACTCTCCCCGTTTTTCTTGCCTCAGCGCTTTTTCTCGCACTCTGTTTTTATAAGGGGGAAAAACCAATGTGGAGATGGGGGAATAAAAAATTCTCTAAAGAGCGTAAAATAGAAGCAAAGGCAGGTTTAGAGGACAATTCCTAAAATTCTAAATAGAATTCAAGTGCTATATTTGCAATTATTACCCACATCTTATATAGTGCTTTTACCTCCCAAGCGGGAGTTTTACATTCCGAATGCCAACAATTAACCAGCTTTCAAAGAAGTCCCGAAAGGACACAACGAGAAAATCGAAAGTTCTCGCTCTTGGACGTGGATTTAATACGCTTAAGAATCGTCCAACTTTCTACTCATCCCCCTTTAAGCGCGGTGTGTGTACCAAGGTAACGACAAAAACTCCCCGCAAACCTAACTCTGCTATCCGTAAAATAGCTCGCGTTCGACTCACTAACGGTATGGAAGTAACAGCTTACATTCCAGGAGAGGGACACAACCTACAGGAGCACTCTGTAGTCATGCTTCGCGGAGGACGCGTGAAAGACATTGGTGTTCAGTACACTATTGTTCGTGGGCGCCTCGATACTGCAGGACTAGATAAGCGCCGCCGCTCTCGCTCTCGTTACGGAGCGAAGAAGCCTAAATAATTCGTTTTTTCACACCACCACCATGCGCCATCCTCTTAATAACATTCACCCACGTCGCCCAGACTCACAGTATAACTCTGAGGCTATTTCCCGTTTCATAAACACAGTAATGCTTGATGGAAAAAAAGATACTGCAAGAAAAGTAGTGTATGACGCACTTGATATTATAAAAAAAGGAGACGTTGATCCTCTTGAGACATTCGAGACAGCAATTAGAAACGTTGCTCCACTTATGGAAGTTCGCTCACGTCGTGTTGGAGGGGCTAACTACCAAGTTCCTCGCGAAGTTCCCCAACAGCGACGCACATCTTTAGCGTATCGATGGCTTATTAACGCAGCACGTGCTCGAAAGGGTAAGCCGATGGCACAAAAGCTCGCTGATGAGATTTTGCTTGCAGTAAACAACGAAGGATCAGCAATTAAGAAGAAAGATGATATGCATAGGATGGCGGAGAGTAATAAGGCATTTGCTCACTTCGCTTGGTAGAGACCTTCCCAAAATCTCCCCTGACTTCGTTGTTGTTCGATAAAATATCTTTAAACGTACTATGAGTACGTATCAATATATTTTTCTCTGACGTCTCGTCACTGAAGCTTTTTGAAAGATCTCTAAAAAGTCTTTCCATTAAACGTTGGCTTTTTTTGGAGTAAAAACACTTGGTTGCATTTCTCTCAATTTTTCCGTATTGTATACCTAACGCCCGAGCGGCTTTTTATTTTTATTCTTACTCTATGAACCGCGACTATCCTCTAGACAAAGTGCGCAATTTCGGAATTATCGCTCACGTTGACGCTGGTAAAACAACCACGTCTGAACGTGTGCTTTTCTATACTGGTTCCCAGCACAAAATTGGAGAGGTGCACGAAGGAGAAACAACCACGGACTGGATGGAGCAAGAGCGCGAGCGTGGTATCACTATTACGGCTGCGGCTATTACCTGTTTTTGGACAAAGTCTTTAGAGCCAGACAAAAAAGACATGAATAAGAAGTATCGTTTCAATGTTATTGATACTCCGGGACACATTGACTTTACAGCAGAAGTTAAGCGTTCAATGCGCGTGCTTGATGGTGCTGTGGTTGTATTTGATGGCGTTGCTGGTGTAGAGCCACAGTCAGAGACTAACTGGCGCTATGCTGACGAGGCGAGTGTTCCCCGCATTTGTTTTATCAACAAGCTTGACCGTACAGGAGCAAACTTTGAGCACTCCTACGCAACAATTCTAGACCGCCTTTCAAAGAAGGCTGTTCGTATGCAACTTCCTATAGGAGAAGAGGGAGATTTTGAGGGAGTAGTAGACTTGCTTACTATGAAAGCTTTTACGTTTTCAGGAAACATGGGAGAAAATGTAATTGTAAGCGAAGTACCCGCGCAATATGTTGAAGAGGCGATAAAATTCCGTGCAGAACTTATAGAACGTATCGTTGAAAACGATGACGCTCAGATGGCAGCCTTCTTTGAAGGAAATGAGCCAAGTGTTGATGAGCTTAAGGTAACGCTTCGAAAAGCCGTTATTGAAAACAAAATATTCCCTGTGTATGCAGGTTCTGCACTTAAAAACAAAGGAGTTCAGCTCGTCCTTGACGCTGTAGTGGACTACCTTCCGAGTCCGGTTGATCTTGTACCTGTTAAGGGAACAAATCCTAAGACTGGAGATGAGGTTGAAAGAAAAGCAAGCGATGATGAGCCTTTTACATCTCTCGCATTCAAACTCCAGACGGATCCATTCGTTGGAGCGCTCACATTCTTCCGTGTGTACGCGGGAAGCGTGTCTGCAGGTTCCTATATCTATAACGCAAATACCGGAACAAAAGAGCGTGTTGGACGTATCGTTCGTCTTCAGGCTGACAAACGCGAGGAAGTAGATAAAGTTTTCACTGGAGAAATTGCAGCGTTTGTAGGACTTAAGGATACAAAAACTTCTCACACGCTATGTGACGAAGCTAACCCAATTATTTTGGAGCAGATTAAATTCCCAGAGCCAGTGGTTTCTCTTCGTATTGAACCTAAGACTAAGGCCGATCAAGAAAAAATGGGTATGGCGCTGAAGAAACTGTCTGACGAAGATCCAACATTTCGCATTACAACTGACGAGGAGACTGCAGAAACTATTATCGCTGGAATGGGAGAACTTCACCTCGAAATCCTCGTGGATCGAATGAAGCGTGAGTTTAACGTCGGCGCAAATGTAGGAAAGCCTCAGGTAGCGTACCGCGAAACAGTGCTCGGAAATGCCGAAGCTGAAGGCAAGTACATTAAGCAAACTGGAGGTAAGGGTCAATACGGACACGTGAAGATTCGCATGAAGCACCTTGAGCCGGTTGACCCTGAAGCTAAAGTTTCCAAGAACGTTACTCGCGAAGATCACTTTGAGTTCATCAACAACATTAAAGGAGGTGCAATTCCCGGCGAGTACATTAGTGCAGTTGAAAAGGGAATCCGTGAATCGCTTCACCGCGGAATTTTAGCAGGGTACCCAATCGTTGACCTTTCTATTGAGCTTTATGACGGCTCATACCATGATGTGGATTCTTCAGAAATCGCGTACAAAGTAGCTGCAGGTATGGCGTTCTCTGAAGCTGCAAGTAAAGCAAAGCCCGTTATTCTAGAGCCTATTATGCGCGTTGAAGTTGTGGTTCCTGAACAATTCATGGGAGATATTACAGGAAACCTCTCAGGAAAACGCGGTTCAATTGAGGCGATGGAAGAGCGCGGAATGAATAAGGTAGTAAACGCCAAGGTGCCACTTTCTGAGATGTTTGGATACACGACAACGCTCCGCTCAATGACTGAGGGACGTGGAAGTATGACAATGGAATTCGATCATTACGAAGTAGTGCCGAGTAACGTTGCGCAGGATATTATTGCTAGTAGAAAGTAAGAGGTTGTATTGGGATATAAAAAAAGTGCGCACCGATGGTGCGCACTTTTTTTATAATACGTTGCCATGCACAGCGTCGACTGAAGTTTATCTTAACGTAAACTTCAGCAATGAAAACAAAAATCGTTGGACTTAAAGATCTTCGAGAAAATATGGAATCATATATTTCTGAAGTTAGTAAAGGGAAATCTTTTACCGTGGTCCGTCGTTCAACTCCTATCTTTAAACTATCACCCGTCAATGAATGGGGAGATGAGGGTACGTGGGAGATTGTCTTCGACCTGAACAAGGAAGGGTCTCGAGGAGTAAAGACTGAAAATTTTTTGAAGCGCCTACTTCATGGATGATGTTTTGAAGTTTTTACAGAAACTCACTAAAAGTGAGAGACAAAAGATAATAATCGTGTTGCGTAAAATAATAGAGAATGACCAGACTGCTCAGGACATCAAAAAACGCCGAGGATTTGAAGGAATATTTCGAGTTCGTGCCGAAAGAATTCGTATTGTCTGTAGAGTTCTTTCCGCAGGAGTTGAGATTCTACAGGTAGGCTTTCGTTCCGAAGATACGTATCGTCAGGGGTAATACAGTGGTCTTGTGTTGACGATTGCCTCACGAACCCGTACATTAGTACTAACGCGAGATACGGCGCTCTTTTTAGTGTTCTAAGTAGAACTTCGAAAAATGGCGTCACGCGAGTTATCCGTCCCTGACGCCTTGGTTGCCGAGCCCACTCTAAACAGTAGGTTTTGGCAGGCGCGTGAGTATCACTTAGAAATCCACTAATTTTACAATATATGGCAGCAGAAGCATTCGATCGAAGTAAGCCTCACATGAACGTGGGAACAATCGGTCACGTTGACCACGGTAAGACGACACTAACTGCGTCTATCCTAAACGTTTTAAACCTTAACTCTGCAGAGGGTTACAAGGCACGTGCAGAGAAAATTGAAAACATTGATAGCGCACCTGAAGAAAAAGCGCGCGGTATTACTATCGCGCTTCACCACTCTGAGTACGAGTCTCCTAATCGTCACTACGCCCACATTGACGCACCAGGTCACGCTGACTACATCAAGAACATGATTACGGGAGCTGCCCAGATGGACGGCGCAGTACTCGTCGTTGCAGCAACCGACGGAGCGATGCCTCAGACTCGTGAACATATCCTTCTTGCAAAGCAGGTTGGTGTGCCAAAACTGATGGTTTTCCTCAACAAGGCCGATATGGTTGATGATAAGGATATGCTTGACCTCGTTGAAGAGGAAATACGCGAAATTTTGACCAAGCAAGGTTTTGACGGAGCAAATACTCCAGTAATTAAAGGCTCAGGCCTCAAGGCTCTTGAAGCAACAAGCAAAGACGACGTATGGGCACTAAAGGTAAAGGAACTCGTTGATACAATGGACACTTACTTTGAACAGCCAGTACGCGACCTTGATAAGCCATTCCTTATGCCCATTGAGGATATCTTCTCAATTGAAGGACGCGGAACGGTTATTACAGGACGTATTGAGCGTGGAGTAATCAATGTCGGAGATGAAGTTGAAATTGTTGGTCTTCACCCTACAGCTAAGACTACCGTGACTGGTATTGAGATGTTCAACAAACAGCTTCAGCAAGGTATGGCAGGAGATAATGCAGGAATTTTGCTTCGCGGAACTAAGAAAGAGGATGTTCACCGTGGACAGGTTCTAGCTAAGACAGGAACAGTAACTCCGCACACTGACTTTGAAGCAGAGGTATACATTCTCTCTAAGGAGGAAGGTGGACGACACACTCCATTCTTTACAGGATACAAACCTCAGTTCTACGTTCGTACAACCGACGTAACAGGCGAGGTAACACTTCCAGAAGGAAAAGAAATGGTTATGCCGGGAGACACCGTTACCTTTAAGGTAAAGCTCACAGCGCCAATCGCCCTTGAGGACAACACTCGTTTCTCAGTACGTGAAGGAGGTAAGACCGTGGGTGCCGGTGTGGTTACTAAAATCACTGCATAGGGCTTCCTACTACTCGTATGGCAACAACAACTAAAGCGAAGACAACTAAGGCTAGTAAGACTGCAGACGTCGCCGCGTCGGAGCCAAAACTTCGCATTCGCGTTCGCGCCTATGAGCACAAAATTCTAGACCTCTCCGTAAAGCAGATTATGGACACGGCAAACCGTCTTGACGCAAAAACGGTTGGCCCAGTTCCGCTTCCAACAGAGATAAAGCGTTGGACCGTCAACCGCTCAACATTCGTCCACAAAGACGCTCGCGAGCAGTTTGAAATGCGTATCCATAAGCGTCTCATTGATATTCTTTCTCCCTCAGGGAAAGTAATTGAGGCACTGACTAATCTTAATCTTCCTACTGGAGTTACTATTGACGTCAAAATGGTGTAATAGCGCTTCCAAAAATTCTTCAATTTCTCCTCGCCCTCCGTCCCGAATTTCTTCCACCGTACAATTCGCACGTTTCCAGAAATTCTCTCGTCGGGCATTGAACTTGAAGCTTTTTGAAACCTCTTAGAAAAACCGCTCGCTCTGCGAGCGGTTTTTCTTTGTGGATAAGTAATCAAGAGACACGTGTCGACCACTATACTTAAGGCATGGAAATTATTCTCATTATAGTACTTACGATAGCTGTTATTAAACTCTATTCGCGCGTATCAAAACTTGAGAAAATCCAGCAATCCCCAAATAATCAGACCCTTGCACAGGTGAGTCCTTTTACCCCCGTAAGTTATTCTAAAGCACCTAGTCCTCAAGTTGTGACAGTGCCCTTGAAGCAAACTGATACTACTTTTGTACCTGAAAAACCAAAAAAGAGTTTAGAGTTTATAGTTGGTACGCGTTGGTTTACTGGAGTTGGTGTTCTTCTCGTGCTTCTTGGTATAGGGTTCTTTTTCCGCTATGCATTTACGCATGACTTGATATCCCCACACCTACGCGTTCTAACGGGTCTTGTTTTCGGGGGAGTATTTATAGAAATTGGTTTTTGGCTTAAGAAAAAATATCGAAACTACGGTCTTAGTCTGGTAGGGGTTGGGCTAGGCGTTATATATATTGCGTTTTATGCAGCATATGCTTTTTACGCTCTCGTTCCAGGACTTCTTAGCTTTGCTTGCTTAATTGCTGTCGTAGCCTTAGGAATCTTCAGTGCTGTTCGTTACGATGCAGAGCAGCTCGCTGCAACTTCACTCATTGCAGGCTACATTAGCGTTATTTTGTTTGTGTCCGAGCTCTCAATGACGGGTACATTCGTAGCACTAGCTCTCATGTCGCTCATCCTTATATCAGTCAGCTATTACAAACACTGGCCTCGTGTTGCAAGTTTGGCACTAATCTTTACAACAGTCGCCGTAGCTTTCTGGATTTCCCCCAGTATGGAGACAGACAAATTGTTAACCGCATTTTTGGTTGGTGCCCTATATCTTGTTTTTGCTCTCTCAAACCTTATTAATTTTGCAAAAACCGAAGAAGTTTATTCTCCGTGGCAAACGTTTAACTTATACGCGACACCAATCGTATTTTTTATTGCAGAAGCTGGAATTTTGGATAATGTAAAACAAATAGCTTTCCTCGCCTTCGGTATTGCTGCGTTCTATGCGGTGCTTACTCTACTTGTCCGTTCTACCGCGCCTACCCACATAGCACTCAAAAAATTCGTAGATGTATCTAGACTAATAATTCCATCTTTTGTAGCACTTGGAATTATGAGCTACTTTGAGGGACAGGTTGCCGTACTTACTTTAGCCGTCCAAGGTTTGTTGGTCGTTGTTAGCGGACTGTATTTTAATAATCGTTTGCAGTACGTGTTAGGTCAAATAATTATAGGTGTGAGTGTAATTCTCTCACTAGGATTTGCCCTCGACTACTCTGGAACATATCCGATTTTTGTAAACGCACCAGCGCTTACTTTTATTGGGGTGGGTGTGGCGCTCATTGTCTCATGGCTCTCCCACGCCTACATTAATTCAGAAATTAACGAGGACGTACAAAAAAGTTTTAGAATTCTTGAGTCTCTGATTGCGTACACGATTTTTATTTTCGTAATATTAGGTGAGATTAATCGGAATGCAATGCCGGAAGACCTGACGCAACTCTTTTCAGTAGGAGTATCACTTCTTGCATTGTGTATGTTTGCTCTTGCACTAGTACATCGTGAGAAGGCTGTGCGATATGGAACATACATACTATTTGTAATCTTGGTTCCAGTAGTTATTACTACTGCCTTTTTGGACACTCCTGGACATGCTTTTATAAACTCAAATATTTTGGCAATGGTTGCAGTGTCGCTACTAGGGTTTTGCATGTATAAACTTCTGCAGAATCAAAAAGTATCAGCAGGATTGGAAAGTGAGTTCTTGTCGGTACGCATGTTTCCCCTCATCGGTGTGAATCTCGTAATCTTTACCGTAATTACCCTTTCAGTTCATTGGTACTTCAGCCTTACAGGAAATAGTAGCGTGAGTGCCGGAGGATATACTGAACGTCTCAGCATTTCACTTTTCTGGATTATATATGCAAGTGCAGGATTAGTTGTGGGTATAGTTCGACGATCTTTGTTCAGTCGTAAAGTGGCCGCCGTGCTCTTTGTGCTTGCAACGCTCAAAATCTTACTGTTTGACGCACTTGTATTGAATGATTTATATAGATTCGCGTCCTTTATCACACTTGGTACAGTGATGCTCATTGCCGGCTTCTTGTATACAAAATTCAAGGACAGGATTAACTCATTTGTTGGGATTTCTAAAGAATCTAAAATAGATCCTGTATTTCCGGTACCTAAATAGGAAAGAAAAACCGCTCGCTCTGCGAGCGGTTTTTCTTTGTTATACTAATGTATATAAAAGTCCAAATAATATATTTACTGATATGAGTAATGAAGGCGCTAGTGCACACGGCAACAAAAGTGCGGGTAATGGTGAGAGAGGGCCAAGAAATTCTGAGAGCTATATGAACAATGTGCCCACAATAGGTGATGTTGTTGCTCTAGAAAAACTTTCAATCAAGGAAGGATTCTCTTCGGCGGTTAAACCCGGATATGTTATTAAAGGAAAGCTTGTCAAAAATCTTACGTTGGGTGAACCGGTGTTATGGGGAGAGAATAATAGCACAAGCAGAGTAATAGGTATGAATTTTGAAGGTGGCAGCATTATTATCGTTACAGAAACGTCAACGTACAGAATATCTAAAATATAGAGCAAGCGTTCTACGTATTCTAAAAAGACCTGATTTGCATAAGAAAGTGGGGTAGTGTAGAGTATCTTGAAACAGCTATGTACTGAGCCTATACGTTAAGTATAGGCTCAGGACCTATGGCACGGAAGACCCTTTGCGGGTCCTACGCGCCGTGAGGCGCGTTTTCCATTTTCTACATATGAAATTTATCCTAGCCAAAAAAGAACGCATGACCCAAGTCTTCCTCGAAGATGGGCGTGTTTTCGCTGGAACAGTTCTCAAGGCTGGGCCAGTTACCGTTACTCAAGTAAAGACCATTGAGTCTGACGGGTATACCGGAGTACAGGTAGGATATGAGGATCAAAAGCCTGAAAGACTGAGTAAGCCGGTTCTTGGGCATTTAAAAGGGAAGGCATTTAAAGTACTAAAGGAGTTTCGATTGGAGGATGTGTCTAACTTTACTGTGGGAGCTGAAATAAGTCTCGACGCTTTTAAAGAAGGAGACGAAGTAGAAATTTCAGGTACATCAAAAGGAAAGGGTTTTGCTGGTGTTGTTAAACGTCATGGATTCCATGGGGGACGCCGTTCACACGGGCAAAAGCACTCAGAGCGCGAACCCGGATCAATCGGAGGAGGAGGGCGAGCGGGAGGTCGCGTTGCCAAGGGTATGAAGATGGGTGGACGTATGGGATCTGAGCGCGTTACGGTTACAAACCTACGCGTACTCTCAGTTAATCCCGCAACAAACGAAATCGTCATTTCAGGAGCAATTCCAGGAGCTAAAGGAGCACTTGTGGAGATAATTTCTAACACATAATTTTATGGCACCAACCCCGAGACGAAAACCACATACAAAACGAACAGCCCCTGCAAAAGAGTTCAGAGGCGATAAAGACTACGTCGCTCCCGTAGTTAGCCTTGATGCAACTATTTACAGTGTTGACGGAAAGTCCGCAGGAACAATCACTCTTCCAAAAGAGGTTTTTGGTGTGAAATGGAACGCGGATCTCGTGCACCAAGTTGTCGTTGGTATGCAGGCAAACGCTCGTCCAACAATTGCGAATACCAAGTTCCGCGGAGAGGTGTCTGGGGGAGGTAAAAAGCCATGGAAGCAAAAAGGAACAGGGCGAGCGCGCCACGGCTCCAACCGCTCCCCAATTTGGCGTGGAGGAGGTGTCACGCACGGTCCTCGTGCAGAAAAAGTGTACGCAGTTAAGATTAATAAGAAAATGCGTGTTGCGGCGCTCATGACCGTACTTTCACGTAAATGGAAAGAAGGAGAAATAATTTTTGTTAATTCCTTTTCTTTCGACGTACCTTCGACCAAGACTGCAAAAGCAAATATCGTAGCTATAGCTTCCGGCACAGGCCTAACGACGCTTGCAACGAAGCGCAAAAACGCAGCAATCATAGCTTTCGCCAAGAAAGATTCTACTTCAGAAAAGTCATTTGCAAATATTGGAAGCATTCTCTCCGAAGAAGTTCGAAACCTCAATCCGCTCGATCTTATGACGAAAAAATTCCTCATTATTGAAAGTCCGGAAGAGTCTATGAAACTTCTTTCTGCGCGTCTTTCAAAATAACCAATTACGTATGGCAATTTTCAAAACAGAAACTAAAAAAGCAATAAAAAATAGCAAGACACCCGTAACTACAGTGTACGACGGTCGCCTCTCA
>Ga0335397_10004172_pt1 | contig 19160 bp, 17 predicted proteins | sample MAT04_FD_205740 | JGI IMG/M metagenome (GOLD analysis project Ga0335397, IMG submission 205740) | Freshwater microbial communities from Lake Fryxell liftoff mats and glacier meltwater in Antarctica - MAT-04 (spades assembly) (version 2) ... | reverse complement strand
AAGGTTTACAGGATCACTCCATTTTTGCCAGCTATCATCCAGCCGCTTTGTCATCCATATATCATTTTCGCCCAGGCCCCCGGGGCGGTCGCTGCTAAAATAAAGGGTGTGTCCATCGGCTGCAATAAAAGGACTCATCTCATTATAATCTGGCAGGTTTATTTTTTTACCAAGGCTTTTTGGGGCTGTCCAGATATCTCCTCCTTCTAAAAAAGAAACATACAAATCGTTATCAAAACTTTCTTTTTTATCAGTCATATAAAACAACAATGTTTTACCATCCTGCCCCATAGAAGCACCTAACTGCTGCGTGTAGCCGAACTTATGAAAATTGCGAATACGCAGCATTTGTGCAGGGCTCCAGCTATTGTCTTCCAGGCGCCTGATCATGCTTACCCCTGTGCCCAGGTATTGGCCTTCGGTAAATGCACCTTTTAATAAAATAGTATTTAAATCAGGTGATATCCAGTATACGGCATTGTAATGAGATGCATTCACCGATCCGTTTAAATGTTTTGCCTTGCCCCAGTTGCCGGCAGAATCCCTGGTGCTGTACCAGATATCCTGGGCGTTGGGAACGGTTTGAATTTGCACATTGGCAGGATCCCCCTGTCTTATAAAAAACAATAAATCTCCATCTGCAGATATGGTTGGCCGCATTTCCGGGTACCCGGTATTAATCAACGCTCCCAGATTCTCTACTTTAATGATGGTGGCCTCTGTAATTATGTTTTCCTTTTGCGCAATCAGTTTCCCTGCAGTATCTATCAAGGGCTGTGCATAGCTGATGTAAAAGCATAAAACCACTAAAATGGAGAAGTAACATTTTTTCATAAGTATCCTTTGATATGATACCTAACGAAAAAAGCTGGAAAATAGTACAGGCTAAAATAAATTTTCTGCTACTACTTCCTGTTGCACAAAACCAATGCTGTGTTGATTTTGAACAATGCCATACGGTGTTATAAGCGTTAAAAACAGCGTTTTACGGGTGCCGGTTTTTTCCTGAAATGCCCTTAGCTTATTTCTCAGATCTACCGCATAGGACTTTGATATGGCAAATGGCTTATCATAAAATTTTGCTTCACATGCATTAATCACATGGTCCTGCCGGTCTATGAGCATATCAATTTGTGCCCCTTTATTTTTGGCATCCCCTTTATAAAAAATACTGGATACTTCTGTATAAACAGCAGCAATTCCCAGGGCCTGCTTTATCTTTTCTATATGTTTCATACATATATTTTCAAATGCATAACCACTCCATGTTTTGTAAGAAGGAGTAGCAGCCAATTGTAACCAGTTTACATTTTTTTTGCTGCGCATAAATTTCAGGTAGAACAAAGAATACTCATCTGTAAGCCTGTATATCGTTTCTTTTTTTATTTTATCAAAGGGCAGGTAGGATGTTATAAAATCAGATTGCTCCAGCTCTGTAAGTAATTTTGTGAAACTGCCTCCATCGGCCAGTTTTGAAGCTGCCAATATTTCTGCCCGTGACAAACCTTTGTTTTTAGATGCCAATGCCTGTATAATACTGATGTGCTGTCTTGCATTTACAAATAAAGCATTGTAGAGGTTGTCAAACTCATTTACCAGTAATCCATTTTTTTGAAAACAAATGCGATTGATATTTTGTGTGGCACTTTGCCCCTTTTTTACTTCTTTTAAATAATGCGGTATACCACCCAGTGCCATATATAGATGCAGCACCTGGTACCGGGATAATGTTATGCCATTGTACTTAAGATAGGCTTCTGTTTCTGTGAGGTTAAAAGGTTGCAGGTGTATACGTTTGGTAACCCTGTTATGCAGGCCCCCACGGTTGTTGATAATTTTACCCGTCATCCATGAAGAAGCAGATCCGCAAATGATTACAAGTATATTTTTCTTTACAGCCCAACTGTTCCAAAACCAGTCAAAGGCAGACAAAAATCGGGAACGATGGGTATCCAGCCAAGGCAATTCATCTATAAATACAATTAATTTTTTGGTAGTTTTTAAAGAATCGAGGTATTGGCTCAACTGATGAAAAGCCTGCAGCCAGTTTGATACCGGGGTATACCTGCGTGATTTTTTTGTATTGATTTTATTAAAGGCAATATCAAAGTTTTGAAGCTGTTGCTGAAGGGATGCATTTAAAATGCCATTCATTTCAAAATGAATGCGGGCCTGCAAAAAAGCTCTGATAAGATAGGTTTTACCTACTCTTCTCCTGCCCGTTACCGCCAGCAAATCTGCCGCTTCTGTATCCAGCATTTCTGCAATCATTTGCTGCTCTTCTTCCCTGCCGATAATAATATTTTGCATAGCTACCTACATTTATTGGTAGCGGAATGTGGTAAAAAAAGTGAGATTCCGCTGGCAATAAAATTAATCAAAATTAATAAAGCAAACTATTATTGTGCAGTTATTTGATTAAAATCTTTATTGTGCCTGCCTTTTCTCAGTACAACAACTTCCAAACAAGAGGCAGGCATCTTTGCATTAAAGGGTTTTATTAAACCTGATATTTTTTTAAGCGAACCATAGTAAAGCCAATAAAATAAACTGCGGAAAGTAAATAAGAAAATAATTTTATCAAAACCTATTGCCAGCGGAATGTATCAAAAAAAGTAAGATTCCGCTGGCAATAAAATTTAATAGCTGTATAAAAAAAATATTAAAGCGGTAAGTCAATCACTGCAAATTCAGTACCTACACGGCTACCGGGGCTTTAATACCCGGGTGGCTTTCATAATTGACCAACTCAAAATCTTCAAATGCAAAATTAAAAATATCTTTCACGGCAGGATTGATCTTCATTTGTGGCAGCGCAAAAGGGGTTCTGGAAAGTTGCAATGCTGCCTGTTCAAAATGATTGCTGTATAAATGTACATCGCCAAAGGAATGTATAAATTCGCCAGGATCCATATCGCATACCTGGGCAATCATTAAGGTTAACAATGCATAGGATGCAATATTAAAGGGAACACCTAAAAATACATCAGCACTACGTTGGTATAATTGACAACTTAAACGCCGGCGTCCTCCCCCTTCGGGGGAGTTAGAGGGGGCTGTATAAAACTGGAACAAACAATGACAGGGCATTAGTTTCATTTTTGGCAACTCTGCCACATTCCATGCGCTGATAATAAGGCGGCGGCTATCTGGATTTGTCTTTAACTGCTGTATCAAATCTTTCACCTGGTCTACTTCCACCCCATCGGCTCCCTGCCAGCTTCGCCATTGTTTTCCGTACACAGGTCCCAGGTCACCGTTTTCGTCTGCCCATTCATCCCATATTTTTACATTGTGTTCTTTTAGGTATGCAATATTGGTATCCCCCTTTAAAAACCAGAGTAATTCATGAATAATACTTTTTAAATGTGTTTTTTTTGTGGTAACCATGGGGAAGCCATCTGCCAGGTTAAAACGCATCTGGTAGCCAAAAACACTGCGTGTACCCGTTCCGGTACGGTCGCTTTTATCTGTGCCTGTGGTAATAATATGATCAAGGAGTTTCAAATATTGCTGCATAGCCGCAAGGTAGTTAAAATGGTAAAAAACTTTTATCAAAATTAATACTCAAACAAAAATTGGCTTGCCTTTTGAAACAACTGCTATATATGAAAACTATAATTTACCTGTCAGTAATCATCATCATTCTATCAAGTTGTACATCTGGCGTAAAAGGCATTTTTGCAAAAAAAACCGACCGGGAAAAATATGCAGAAAAAATAGAAAAACTAAACCCGCTTAAAGGCAAATCCTGGAAGAACGCAGGGGAGCTCGCTCTACTCAATCCGTTGATTACTGCAGTTCCTTACTCAGAAACGGGATCTTTACATGGGGACAGTGCAGATGTTGCAGCTTTTCGTTTCCCGGTAAAGGCAGGTCAAAAAATTATTGTTGAACTTTCTGCATTAACCAAGCCATTCACCGCATATACAGAACTATGGGAAATAAGGAACAATGGCGAAAGAAAATTGCTGTCATCTGCAGATACTTTACTAAATTTTATAGAGCATTCCTCACCCGAAGCCGGTAACTACCTTGTCAGGATGCAGCCTCAATTAGGTACAACAGGCTCGTTTAAATTCAGCATAATATTGTCTCCGTTGCTTGGTTATCCAATTGAGCCCGGCATAAAATCAAACATCGGTAGTATTTGGGGCGACGACCGTGATGCGGGTGTAAGAAAGCATGAAGGCATTGATATCTTTGCAAAAAAAGGAAGTTATATAGTAGCCGTTACTGATGGAACGGTTTCCCGGCTAGGTGATGGCGGCATCGGTGGCAAAGTCATTTGGTTTTCACCGGCTGATTATAATTTTTCAGTGTATTATGCTCACCTTGATACCCAATTGGTACAAAGCGGGCAGCGGGTAAAAAAAGGAGACTTCCTGGGAACAGTGGGAAATACCGGTAACGCCCGATTTACACCGGCTCACCTGCATTTTGGCATTTACACAGGTTATGGTGCCATAGACCCGCTTGCATTTATACAGGAGATAAGATCGCCGAAAGAGTCCATTCTTTCAGATAAACTGAACCAATGGTATAAAGGATCGGCTAAACTAAAATTGTATCCATCGCCTGAGAAAAAAAATGCTTATAGCCTGAACGAATCTATCAACATGAAACTACAATCTTATACGGCAGATTTTTACAGGGTTATCTTTCCTGATGGCAAAAGGGCCTTTGTATCGGATGATGATATTAATAAAAAAATGAAGTTGTAGACTTTTAAAATAAATACAGGATGGTGTTCAATTGTAAAATGTTTCCGCCACCGGTTTACTAATATAGAAATTTTTCGATGGATAGTTGATCATTCCTTCAATCAGGCCTGCTCTCCTTTCACATATTTATTACCTTTGCAGCATGAGTAAAGGCAAGGTTTTGATGGCAATGAGTGGCGGTATAGACAGTACCGTAGCAGCATTAATGCTTCACAAAGAAGGTTATGATGTAGTGGGCATTACAATGAAAACATGGGATTATGCCACCGCTGTAGGCACCACAGGTAAAAAAGAAACCGGTTGCTGCAACCTGGATAGCTTTAATGATGCCCGCATGGCAGCAGTAGAACATGGTTTTCCGCATTTTATTTTAGATATCAGGAATGAGTTTGGTGATTTTGTTATTGAAAATTTTGTAGATGAATATATAGCAGGCCGCACTCCCAACCCTTGTGTAATGTGCAATACCCACATAAAATGGCGGGCACTTTTAAAACGTGCCGATGCACTCGGTTGCGATTTTATTGCTACCGGCCACTATGCGCAGGTTCATCAACATACCAACGGAAGATATTTTATAAGCAAGGGTTTGGACGACAGCAAGGACCAGAGTTATGCATTGTGGGGATTGCAACAGGATTTGCTGAGCAGGACATTGTTACCATTGGGCACCTATCATAAAACTGCCATCCGCCAGATGGCTCACGATTTTGGCTACCCCGAATTGGCTAAAAAGAACGAGAGCTACGAAATATGTTTTGTGCCGGATAATGATTACAGGGGTTTTTTAAAACGTAAGGTAGATGGGCTTGAAGAAAGAGTAGCCGGTGGAAACTTTGTTGATCCCCATGGAAAAATCCTGGGCACTCATAAGGGTTATCCTTTTTATACGGTTGGCCAACGCAAGGGCCTTGATATTGCCTTGGGCAAACCTGCTTTTGTAACAGAAATTATCCCCGAAACCAATACAGTGGTGCTGGGAGAAGAAGCAGACTTAAACAGAACAGAGATGCAGGTAACCGGTCTTAACTGGATGAAATATGAAGGCATAACCGAGGGTATGGAAGCCATCACCAAAATCAGATATAAAGATAAAGGTGCACTTAGCCAGTTGTTTACATACGAAAAAGGTATAACTGTACGTTTCTACGATGATGTAAAAGGCGTAGCCCCCGGGCAGAGTGCTGTATTTTACGATGGCAACGATGTAATTGGTGGCGGAATCATTCAACGCAATATGCCGCAATTATAAAACTGCCGGTATATTTTATATCAAATACCATTTCTTACTTATGATAAAAATGTAACTTGGTTCTATGAAAAAATTATTTCCGTTTGTGATGATTGCTACGCTGGTATTTTTATTAACTGCCTGCAAAAAATCTTCCGAAACTTTGCAAACAGACTCCATCAGCGATTACTATCCTTTACAGGTGGGAAAATACATTACTTACCAGCTAGACTCTTTGGTATACACCAACTTTGGAGTAAATATTGTAACCAGAACTTACCAGGTAAAATATTCGGTAGATGCTCAAATCACCGATAACCTTGGAAGGCCCGCTTATCGTATTATCCGTTTTATTCGCAAAACAGCCGCCAACCCATGGGTAAGCGATGCTACCTTCATGGCCACCAATACCGGCAATGGGCTGGAATTTGTAGAAAACAACATGCGGTTTTTAAAACTCAGAACGCCTATAAAGGATTTCTATTCATGGAAAGGCCATTCTTTTTTGGATACCTACTCTATAAATTCTGAAATTAAATACATGGACGACTGGGATTATGTATATGACAGTGTGAATATGCCATTAAAAGTGGGCACTTTTAACTTAGACAGTACCCTTAGAGTAGATCAGCGGGATGAAGTGATTGGCAACCCCAATGATCCTACATCTTATGCAGAAATAAATTATGGCATGGAAAAATATGCCAAACATATCGGTCTTGTTTACCGCAGATTTTTTCACAGTGAATGGCAGCCGCCTACATCCGGGCAGGGAGGCCGTTTTGTAGATGGTTCTTATGGCATTACCCTTACCATGATAGATCACAACTAACCAACTTTACCGCCAAAAAAACATACTATCACGAATTAAGTATCTGCTTAATTCGTGTTTTAATTTTATACATTCGTGAATATTCGTATAATTCGTGTAATAAAATATAGGATAATGTATTTACTTCACATCGTAATCTACAACATGCATTTGCTCCGTAGGAGCATTAGCTTTGTAGCAACAAACAAATGGCTTTTCCAATTGCTCTTTAGGAGCAACAGCTTGCCTACAATTAACCAAAAGATGTATTGCTCCTGCGGATCAAATATAACAGCAAATTTATTTTTCTACAAAGCTTTAGCCCCTAAGCGGCTGTAAAGCATTTGCGAACTAAATACTAATTATTAAAAAAAATATTTAATGAACATTATTATCCGCAAAGCGGTAAAAGAAGATTGTGCTGCAATGATGCAGTTGATACAGGAACTGGCGGTTTATGAAAAAGCGCCGGAAGAAGTAACGGTCAATTTTGATCATTTTACAGAAAGTGGTTTTGGCCCCAACCCGGTATGGTGGGCATTTGTGGCGGAGGCCAATGGAGTTGTTGTTGGATTTGCCTTATACTATATCCGTTACAGTACATGGAAGGGACAACGTATGTACCTGGAAGATCTGCTGGTGACAGAAGAAATGCGGGGCAAAGGAATTGGAGCTTTGCTGTTTGACAAATTGATTGAAACGGGTAAAGAAAAAAAGTATAGTGGCATGGCCTGGCAAGTATTGGAGTGGAACGGACCGGCCATTAAATTTTACAAAAAGTACAATGCATCTATGGACAATGAATGGATCAATTGCTCCATTAACTTTTAAATAAAAAGCCCGGTATAAAACCGGGTTTTTTATTTAAAAATATTTTTTATCAGAAAGGTGAAGAAACATGCCTTACTCTAAAATTAAAGGTTGCGTTTACTGTATCTGCAGGGAAAAACATTCCAGTTGAATCAATTTTTACTCTTTTTACCTGTCCATTAAAATTAGCCTCTATAAACTGGCCAAGTCCCCCGTAAATGGTAAAATTTAAGGGTAGCGTATTTGGATTAAGCGGTTCTAAGCTGTATTCTTCTGATGTTCCGTTTAAGCCGGAATATGCGATTTCTAAACCTGAGTTTACAGAATAAGGAACGGTAAATATATGATTTGACGGATGAGAAAATGCAACATATACGAATTTTGAAATGATGGAATCAAAAGCTGCGTATCCATAGTCAGCATCTAAAGAAATGCTGTCGTAAACTTCTTTCCAGCCATACCTGTAAAACTCCGGAGTATTGGCAGACATGTTTACTCCATTTATACTAAAATTAAAAAATGTTGCAGAGGAAACTCCGCAGGCGGTAAGCTGTCCTGCATTTACAGAAGGGCCGGTAATATTAATTGTTACAGGTGCACCTTGTTTTAAAGTAATATTATCTACCGCAATCAATTGTGCAGATGTGCTGCCCTGGCAGTTAATAAACGTAAGACTAAATGTTCCATTGCTGATGCCTGCAAATTCTGTAGCTCCATTCAGTAATATTTGTACATATCCATTGGTTACTGGCCCGCCATTGCAGTTTACTGCTGTACCACTAATAGTACTGGTATTTTGGGTAACGATGATATTGCCCAGGTTTGTTTCAGCATTAAATGGACCAATATTACTTGTGTAAACCACCTGTCCGCAAGCATTTAAAACAGCTATAGTAAGGTTTTGATTTTTGGGTACAAAGCCATCTACATAGCCGTTGTTATCTGTATAGTCGTAAGCGGTGTAGCCAGATACATCAGTTATCTGTACTTTGGCGCCAGCAACCGCAGACCCGGAGTTGCTTACAATATGTGCTTTTATTTTTACATACTCAAATGGATCATCACAGTTCCAAAAAGTAAAATGGGTTACTGTTCCTTCATAGGTATCCCCGTTTTTTACAGCAGATCCTTCCTGTTTCCATAATCCTGTGCTGTCGTTAAAATACCATAGAGGGATAGTGGATGGTGCTGTTGTCATTTTAGAAGCCGGAATATTTACGCTTAGGCTTGCATTTGAACCACTTTTGATTTGCAGCAATTGACCGGTTTCATCTGTGAGTTCTACGGCTACCATGCCATAGCTTTTTAATCCTACAACATTGCCTGCTGTGGATGTACCTCTTAAGTCGCCGGGCATCTGATCGCTAATGGAAGGTTTTGATGGATCTAAATATTGAGTGGCCACCAACACGGTGCCAGTATATAATGTCCCATTGGCAGTTACAAAACTATTGGGCTGAAAACTAACGGTTCCCCGGCCAGAGCTTACTTCTACATCTCCACCAGAAGTAGCTGGTATTCTTGCAGAGATGGTTTTTCTTAGTAGCTGAACTTTTAAAAAGTTATTGCTGTTGTCCCTTGAAAAAAAAGTTCTGCTGCCAGTAAAATAGCCACCCTTTGATACCGTTACAAAGGTTTCGCTTGTTGTAAATGAAGCATTCGTAAACTTAAAAAAACCATTGTTATCTGTACTCGTGTTATTTATTCCTGCCTTTACCAATGCACCAAATACAGGCATACCTGTTTCATCAATAACCCTACCCTCTATACTTGCCTGATTTTCTATGGGAGGGGGAATGATGCCACTGGTTTCTTGTGAAAGTTCTTTTTGGCAGCTAAATAATAAAATTGCAAAACTTAGCAGAATAGCTATAACAGGTACGAAATGCCGGGTTAATTTAGTCATGTTAATTTTGGTTAAGGGTAATAATTAAACCAAATATATGGGTTTCATCATATTAAAAACAATTGGATTTAAAAAAATACAAAAAGATAACTGCGCAAAAATTCATTTTAATTTAAATCAATAAATATTTACTGGCTATGATAAAAATTTGAAGCGCCTGAGTTCGTACTTTTGCGGCAGCAAAGGATTTTAACAAGAAGCTGTTAGTGCTGCATTTGAACCATTAAATAAATTCAATTTAAATGCAGCCAGTTCAATAAAGATATACTGTACAAGAGTGCGACGCCAATGAAGCTGTACAAAGCTTTAAAAGCCGGGCTCATAAAAAAATATTATGGCAGAAAAAATAACGATGGGTGCCGATGGCAAATTGCAGGTACCTAACCAACCTATCATTCCTTTTATAGAGGGTGATGGCATTGGCCCTGAAATATGGAAAGTGGCGGAGAAAGTTTTTAATACCGCTGTAGAAAAAGCATATGGTGGCAGTCGAAAAATTGAATGGAAAGAAATGCTGGCCGGCGAAAAATCTTTTAAGCTTACTGGCGAATGGCTACCTGCCGAAACCCTGCAAATTGCTAAAGATTATATTGTATCTATTAAGGGACCGCTTACAACACCCATTGGTGGCGGCATCCGTTCCTTAAATGTGGCTATGCGCCAGGATCTTGATTTGTATGCCTGCGTTCGCCCTGTAAAATGGTTCAAAGGTGTTCCCTCTCCCGTGGTGCACCCCGAGTTGGTGGACATGGTTATTTTTCGTGAAAATACCGAAGACATTTATGCAGGCATAGAATGGAAAGCCGGCACCGCTGAAGCGCAGAAATTTGAAAAATTTTTGGTAGAAGAAATGGGCGTTACCAATATCCGTTTCCCGGGCGACTCCAGTTATGGCGTAAAACCTGTTTCCAATGAAGGCAGCAAACGACTTGTGCGTGCAGCCATTGAGCATGCACTGCAACATGATCTGCCGAGTGTAACCCTTGTTCATAAAGGTAATATCATGAAATTTACAGAAGGTGGTTTTAAAACCGCCGGCTATGAAGTGGCCCGCCAGGAATTTGGCGATCAAACTTTTACATGGGATGAATGGGATCAGATAAAAAAAGAAAAGGGCGAAGCACACGCCAATGAAGTGCAACGCAAAGCCCTGCACGAAGGAAAATTATTGGTAAAGGATATGATTGCCGATAACTTTTTGCAACAGATACTGATAGCACCGCAGGATTTTTCTGTAGTGGCTACCCTTAATTTAAATGGTGATTATATTTCGGATGCACTGGCCGCAGAAGTAGGCGGTATAGGTATTGCTCCCGGCGCTAATATTAATTTTAAAACAGGTTATGCAGTGTTTGAAGCCACGCATGGCACAGCACCAAAATTTGCCGGAACCAATAGCATGAACCCATCTTCTGTAATTTTAAGCGGCTGCATGCTGCTGGAATATATTGGCTGGAAAGAAGCGGCAGAACTGATCACATCTGCTTTGCAGGCCAGCATTATGAGAAAAAGTGTGACTATTGATTTTTATAACCTGATGACAGGCGCCACCCTTTTAAAAACAACAGAATTTGGCGATGCCATCATTGAAAATATGGGTGTGGTTACGGGGGATGCACAGTTGAAGAAGAGTTCGGGTTTGTGATAGAACAATGAAGGTTCAAAGTTCAAGGTTCCAAGGTTCAAGAAGTTAAAAAGTTCAAGAGGTTTAGATGTATAAATCTCTTGAACTTTTTTTTACGTCTTGCCTCTGCAGTTGCTTTGTGTGAAATTACCCTTCAATCTCGCCAGAGTATTAATAAAAAAACTGCTCCTTTACTATTTTCCCATCCTTTACTTCGTACACGACTATTTCATCCATATTCATCCGGCCAGCACCTTTCATGGTAACATCCATGCCCATCGCTACAGAAAAATAATTTCCACCTACAACAGGGTCACTGGTATACCCGCCGTGCATTTCTTCTACGCCCTCGTTGAATTGTCTGCCTTTTTCTTTTATTGCATCCAACCCCTTTGCATTAGTCATACCCATATCAATTCCACTGGGTGGTTCAATACTTTCAGCATCGCTGGAAAATAATTCCTGCTGTATGATATCAAATTTACCTTCATTGGCTAACTCTGAATATCTTTTGGCTACTTCCTTTGTTGTCATAAAAATTTGTTTTTAAAGTGAATGTTTTTGTTAGGAAATAAATGTAAATAAAAACAAGTGGATTTTCTATTACTAAATTATTACCGGCAAAGGGTTTTCAATTGGGATAAATAAAAACACTTTATCGTACTTTTGGCGACTAATAAAATGAATTATGAGTAAAATTAAAGTAACCAACCCCGTAGTAGAATTAGACGGTGACGAGATGACAAGGATCATCTGGAAATTTATAAAAGACAAATTAATCCTTCCTTACCTGGATGTTCCTATTCAATACTATGATCTTGGAATGGAATATCGTGATGAAACAAATGACCAGGTGACCATTGATGCGGCCAATGCCATAAAGGCCTGCGGCGTGGGTATAAAGTGTGCTACCATTACACCAGACGAGGACAGGGTAAAAGAATTTAACCTTAAACAAATGTGGAAGAGCCCCAATGGCACTATCCGGAATATATTAGACGGTACGGTTTTTCGTGAGCCGATCGTGATGCAAAATGTACCCCGCCTGGTTACCAACTGGACGGCTCCTATCATTGTTGGCCGTCATGCTTTTGGCGATCAATATCGTGCAACCGATACCGTTATTAAAGGCAAAGGAAAGCTAACCATGACCTTTACACCTGAAGGCGGTGGCGAAGCGCAGGTATTTGAAGTGTACAATTACAAAGGTGATGGTGTAGCCATGGCCATGTACAATACTGATGAAAGTATTTACGGTTTTGCTCGCAGTTGTTTTAATATGGCATTGAGCAAAAAATGGCCGCTGTACCTTTCTACCAAAAATACCATTCTTAAAAAATACGATGGCAGGTTCAAGGATATATTTGAAGAAGTGTACCAAAATGAATTCAAAGCATCTTACACCGAAGCAGGTATTACTTACGAGCATCGTTTGATTGATGACATGGTAGCAAGCGCTTTAAAATGGAATGGCAATTTTGTATGGGCTTGCAAAAACTATGATGGCGATGTGCAGAGCGATACCGTTGCACAAGGTTTTGGCTCGCTTGGTTTGATGACATCGGTATTGATAACTCCAGACGGACAGACCATGGAAGCTGAAGCAGCGCATGGCACTGTAACCCGCCACTACAGGGAACACCAGAAAGGTAAACCAACTTCAACCAACCCCATCGCATCTATTTTTGCATGGACAAGAGGACTGGCCTTTAGAGGCAAATTAGACAGCAACCAGCCATTGATAGATTTTTGTAATGCCCTGGAAGCTGTTTGTGTAGAAACCGTAGAAAGCGGCAAGATGACGAAGGACCTTGCTGTATGTATTCATGGTAATAAAGTAAACCACGATGAACATTATTTGTACACAGAAGAATTTTTAGATGCGATTGATGAAAATCTGAAGAAGAAAATGGGAATGTAGAAAAATAAAAAATTAGAATAACGAACAGGCACCCCGCAAATTGCGGGGTGTTTTATTTTGATTACACTTTCTCTTCCCTGCTACCCGCATACAGTTCATACTCAAACAAACGGCAATCAATTTTGCTGGTAAAAAATTCTATCCGGCGTTTTGGTTTAAGGCCGATCTTTTTGCCAAGCTCCAGGTTGCCGGTAAAAATATATCCATAATAGCCCTTACATTTTTTCTTTAAGAAATCACCGATGCGTTTGTAGGTAGCCATCAGTTCATCTTCCACTCCCAGCCTGTCGCCATACTCAGGATTAAAATAAACTACGCCTCCTTCTACTTCCGGCACGGTAGCGGTATCAAAATCGCATACTTCTAATTCTATCAGGTCTTCCACGCCTGCAATACCTGCATTTATTTTGGTAATGTTCACGGCATCTTCACTAATGTCTGATGCAATAATGCGCAACCCGGCAGGAGCTGCTGTTACCTGTTGCTCCAGTTGTTTGTAAGCAATGTCATATAAAGCGCTGTCGTACCCACGCACATGCATAAACGAATAATTGCTGCGGTATAAGCCTGGCCTTCTGTTGGTGGCCATCATGGCTGCTTCAATGGCCACCGTACCCGAACCACACATAGGATTGATAAAAGGCGTTTGCCCGTTCCAGTTACCAGCCAGCAAAGTAGCTGCGGCCAGCGATTCCAGCATGGGCGCTTTGCCGGGTATTTTTCTATAACCATGTTTGCTCAACGTTTCCCCGCTGGTATCAATAAAAATTTCTGCCAGGTCGTCTTTCCAGTAAAGATGTATCACAACTCCATTCAGTTCAGAACCAGAGTTGGGCCTTGCACCTGTTTTCTCCCGGAAACGGTCTGCAATGGCATCCTTTACTTTTACGTTGGCAAATAAATTATTGGTAATGGTTTCGTTGCTCACATTGCTGCTGATAGAAAAATATTCATCTGCAGGAATGATTGATTCCCAGGGCATATCCAGCAAAACTTTGTACAAATCATCTGCGTTGGTTGCTCTAAATTCTTTGATAGAAAACAATACCTGGCTGGCACAACGCAGGTTTAGGTTCAGTTGAATGCACTCCTGCAGAGTACCTTCAAGTTCTACACCGGTTTTAAATGTGCGCACGGCTTTGTAGCCAAGGGCTTCTGTTTCCTTTAAAAGCCAGGGAGATAAACGATTGCTGCAAGTAATGATAATGCGGCTGCTGAGTGCAAATAAATTCAAAATAAAATGATTGATAGGCCGCAAAGGTAGGCAAGATTGTTGGGTTTGGGGAAGTAACGAAAAGCTGCTATGATATCCGGTGATATCAAACCAGGCGCCCTTTAACCTGTGAGATAAGTTAAACCATTATTAACCGGCTCAAATAAATCGCTCAGTTTTTTTTCTGCGCAAAGTTTTTCAAAGAGGTCCCTTACTTCTTTATAGCTATCATGAATGGGACAGGGATGAGTGGAAGAACATTTGCTTAATCCTAAGCCGCATTGTTTAAAAACTGCTTTACCATCAATGGCTTCCACGATATTAATAATGGGTTGTGTTTTTTGTTTAGCGGTTATATAAAAACCACCATTCGGCCCTTTTGCACTAAGAATCACGCTTTCCCTTACCAGTGTCTGCAGCATTTTTCCTACTGTATGTTCGCTGGCATCAATAAATTCAGCTATTTCTTTAATGCCTGATTTTTCACCCGATTCGTATTTGGATGCCAGGAATATAACCGCTTTGATGGCTGTTTTGCAGGTAAGGCTCAGCATAATTATTGGTTTAAATATTTTTGTCCTTCTTCAGAAATCAATTCGTGGCTCCAGGGTGGGTCAAAGGTAAGTTCCAGCAGAACCTGCGCATCTGTAAATGTATTTTCCAGCACCCTTTTTACTGCACCGGTAATAGATTCTCCCATTGGGCAGAATTGTGTGGTGAGCGTCATGGCTATAAATATTTTTGAATGGGCATCATCAAAATCAATTTGATATATTAAACCTAGGTCCACCACATTCAAACCAATTTCGGGGTCTGTTACATTTTCCAACGCAGCCAAAGCAATGGTGCATTTGAGATTGTTATTGGTAATTACATTCATAGCCTGGCAGATTTATGCATGAATAATTTTATCACATTCCAATTATAAAGCAATGCCGCCAATATTAATAATAGTGTGGCCATTTTTAAAACAACAATATTGGCTGTAAAAATACCGGTGATAAACAAACCAAAACCACACAGGTACGCTATACCCATTGCATAAAAAACCGGGCTGCTGAATAAATCTTTCGGGTTGGGTGTTTTGCCAAGACCCGCCTGCAGGTGATACACTTTGTTCCAAATAATAAATGGCAATGTTTTAAAAGTCATTCCAAAAATAATAGCGGTTAACCATCCAAAAAAAACAATGAAGCCATAGGCCAATACCAATTTTGTATTAGCTGATCCAGCCAGCAATAACCCAATAATCAGTATTAATAAAACAACCGGCAATAACATCATCCCTATTGATAACAGGGAAATTTTCATTTGCTCATCTACCTGTTTCCTGATGCGCTGTTTAAAACTTTGGTAACAATAATATCCAAAAAGGGCAATGGCTAAAAGGATGGCCAGCACAGACAAAAAATAAAAAGATGTGTTGGAGAAATAAAGGAAGGATATTAAAAATGCAATCAACCCTCCATTGATTAATCCATAAATGACCCACAGCAATTTGGTATTACTGTATTTAGAAATTAAAAACATTGGTATCAAACGGGAACCAACTCCTATTACCAATAGCAAAAACCAGCCCACTATGCCCATATGTGCATGCAGAGAAAGGTAATGCAATGACCCCTTGGGTAAAATAGCAGCAGTAAAATTGAAGGCAAGCAAAAGCCCCACCAGGGTTGTAAGTAATAACCACAACACTGCTGTAAAAACAAAAACAGCATGTACATTTTCCTTTTTACTTTTTACCATGCTTATGGTAAGGTTTAACAGGTAAGCAATGATGGCTGCATTAATAAAAATGCCCCCCCACTGTGCTTGCCAACCCATTGCAAAAAAATAAAACCCGTAAACAAGTAAAGGGATGCCTATGCCTGCCAAAAAAAAAGATGCATAGCCTAACTTAATACTGTACAATCTTCCTTCAATTAAAACAGGTACCAACTGGTGACTGGCTCCCAATATAATCATAGTGCCCCAGCCCAATGCCATACTATGCGTAATGGCCAATGTTTGCGGATGAAAATAGTGTTGGGTAAAAGCTTCTGTAGAAAAAAACAACAGTATGGTAGAAAACAGAAAAGATATGGAAGCATATAAATAAAACGGCAACACTACTTTGTGAGAAGTATTCTTTACAAGAGGATCATTATTATTATTGCTAAACATTTCAGGCTTTAAAAATCAGCATTTGCACTTCCCCATCGCTGATTTCTTTGATGCGATAGTCGAATTTTTTTTCGGTTAATTCTGGCAACAAAAATACAGGAATGCGTTTATGATAAACAAACAAAGCTTCATCAGCCGGCAGTTTATCCAATGCTTCCAGTATGGTAATCATTGGTAATGGCATGTCCATGGCACTAACATCTATAGTTTGAGTCTTATCCACAAAGTTTTTAAATATTTCATCCCATCCTTTTGTTGCATCTTTTTCTACTGCTGCAACATTGCCGGCTGCAGGGGTTTGTTTGTAAAAATAAGTTTCTACCAGGTTTTCATTCACCACATCAGCATATACCACAAAACCCTGTTTTTCTAAAAGGCGCATTAATGGAACAGGTTCAAAAATATTGATAATCTTGAGTACCTGGCCGGGTTCAATCGTTTTTACTTTTTGGGTAATGATATTCAACGGGTCGGTGCCGGATGTTATTAAAGGACGAACATCCAGTTCAACTATTTGCTTTTTTGTAAGTGATTTCATAAAAGCAGGCAGATCTCTTTTCCCGGCTGCTTCCGGTATTCCGGCAGCATCTACTTCAAACCCCAGCGGTTTTAATTTTTCATAAAATGTTTGAATAGTACAACCCGCCATTTTAGCTGCCATTGTTATACTGGCTCTGCCTGCCATCAGTTTTCGAAGGATTGGATTACGCAGTTTTTCAAACATTGGATGGATGCTGATAATCGCTTCCAACGCATCGGGATGTTGTTTGATGAGTGCTGCTATTTTTGTATTGGCGTGAATGATCATGCTTGAAAATATTGGTGATAATCATTTAACTGCTGTTGAATGGTTTCTGTGAGCCGGGCAGCAATGGCCATAGCCGGCGACTTTTTTAAATCTCTTACCTGCCCCATCAAGGGCTCCAGCCACAAGTGCAATGCATCATGGTCGGCACCCTTCATCTTACACTCATTTACCATCTTGCTCAGGCCTCTTTGCAGCTCTACTGCCAATGCATGATAGGTTTCCAGGTTGCGGTCGCTGCTGCTCTTGAAATTTTCAAGCGTGGCTTGCAATAGCAATACATTGTTATGAGTACTGCTGTCGGCCATCCATTTAATGCCGTTATTTAATTGTAAGCCAGTTGGATTATCTGCATATTCATGGTGCTCAGATTCCATTGCAGGAGCCACTTCTTTTTTTGATGAATTTTCCTGTTGGCTACATCCCCAAAAGCCGGTGCTGAGCAGGAGGATAAATATTATTTTTTTCATCAGCATAATTTTATGTTCAAAGTATTTTAATTTTCATAGATCGGATCGGAACTTTTGCAGGCTAACCAGGTCTCATTTTTCATAAAAGCAGTGATTAGTAACCCTGATTTTTTTTAAAAATGAGACGACCTGTCAGCGCAATTCCTGTGAGAGGCGGTTTTTCTTAGTTTAATTCTTTTTCCATTTCCAGTGCTTTAGGAAACAGGATATTATTTTCCAGGTGAATATGCAAATGCAGGTCTTCTTCAAATTCATCCAGCATCCTGTATAATAAACTGTAGCTGGCACAGGCATCTTCCGGCAATAAATAATTATTGGAAAGGGTTCTTATTTCATCCAGGTTTTTACCAACCATTTCATGTTCCATCTCCATCATGTTAATGGGATTTTGTACGGTTCCAAAATGTGCAGCATGCAATGGCTGTGTATTTTTGGCTGCAATAACCAGTTCTTTTATATAAGGAAATAATACTCTTTCTTCTTTGGCCATATGGGCTGTTAACTCGGTATAGACTTCCTGCACCAACTCATTAATACGGATTAATTCCGGATGATTATTGCCATGCACTTTTCTTACTTTATCGGAATATGCTTTTATATCCGGTAAATTTTTAGCTACATAACTGTGATGGGTGTTAACAATATAATCAGCCAAAAAATCTAAACTCCAGTCTCCATAAGGAATAGGGCGGGATGATGGCAATTGATCAGCGTGTTGCAATTCCTGTTCTACTTTGGTAACATCCAATCCTTTTTCTGCACAGGCTTCTTTTACTGTTTTCTTTCCCCCACAGCAAAAGTCTAATCCATACTTTTTAAATACCTGTGCTTTGCGCAAATCTTTGGCAGCAATCTGCCCCAGGGTTTCATCATTCTCGCCGGTAATACGTTTGCTGATTTTCACTTTCCATGATTCCGGCCCCTGCTCTAAATATTCCCACTCAAATATATTTCCTCTTTCGCCCAGCAATTGATAATACAATGGTTTGGGGTCATGATCGTTGTGAATGGTTAAGCTTTCGCCTTCTGCCAATTCATCAAACCTTACAAAAATGGTAGGGTGTTTTTGGCGGGGTTCCAGTAGTGTTACATTAAGGATATTTTCTGTTACTGCCTGCATAATATGATTGTTTTTAATTTGAATGAGAAAACAAAGTTATTATAATAAAAGTATTTAAATGCTTTTATTATAACTGTTTTTAACAAACCTGACGAAGATCATATGTTTACCTGTATCTTAATTGATAAATGCTACCCATCGGAGCTGATTAAATTTGATTTTGTTTTCCATTAATACGAAATAAATATCTACAGCAAAGCATGAGATAGAAACAAAATGGATGGACAAAACACAATTAGTGAAATTTTGTGTAATAAGTGCTTTTGTTGTTCAATCCCATCATCCCGTATGATTAAAGTCATTTTCTTTTTCTGCCATTAATGGCATATTTGCATCATGCAACTTTGGAAAAATATTAT
>Ga0335397_10004169_pt1 | contig 19166 bp, 18 predicted proteins | sample MAT04_FD_205740 | JGI IMG/M metagenome (GOLD analysis project Ga0335397, IMG submission 205740) | Freshwater microbial communities from Lake Fryxell liftoff mats and glacier meltwater in Antarctica - MAT-04 (spades assembly) (version 2) ... | reverse complement strand
CAAACGTTTCAACATCTTGGTACATGCTTTTCGCAATCATAGTCACGCAAGGAATGATCAGGTGATTGCTGTTTGTGCAGGCTTGTGGAATTTCCTGCTCATCTAATCCTATTCAGGAACAACTCTAGTGCTTATGCACGTCCAGTCCGATATACCGTTTTCTATTCTCTTTCATAGGGGTATACTCCTCTTGGTTGTGCTGGCAATCCCGCCAGCCAGGGTCGGGCACGTCTCTTTTTTAGGGCCGCTGTATCACACACAGATGCGGGCTTGCTCTCAACCTTGTGGAGCTTCCCAGTTAAGCGGATCCGAACGGGGCAACCAAACACCCGAGCGGGCTTGCTCTTGATCTTTCTCAGAACTTCCCATGCACGTTTCGGTTGGTCCCTTATGCAGCGTTCCCGGGTACGCGTTCCCGTTCTCTGAACAAAGATAGCATACCCAAAAACGTGCCCGACTGCAACCCCGTCGGATTGCGCTTTCATGCTAACACCCGACAAGTGGGAGTCTGCGCGGTTTACAAGCATTTTTCTGGCTTCGAGTTTTTCCTGCTTCCACCCGACAAGTGGGATTCTGCGCGATTTACAAGCATTTTTCTGGCTTCGAGTTTCTCTGCTTCCAGGCAGATTTCATGCCCACACGAAAGAAAAAAAATAAAAAGGCGACTTCAGTTTTGAAGTCGCCTTTTGTTATTCGTTTTACACTTGCGGTAAATTCCTGCGGATCATGTTCAACATCGTAAACCCTTTCACCGTGCCCTGCACAACGCAGGTCAACGGGTTATCCACGAGATAGGCGGGAATGCCCAGAGATTTGGTCAGCAGTTTGTCAACGCCGCGCAGGAGCGCGCCACCGCCGCACAAGGCGACGCCACGATCAATGATGTCAGAAACAAGTTCGGGCGGAGTCTTTTCGAGCACTTTGCGTCCCGATTCCACGATCTGCTTCAACGGTTCCTGCAAGGCTTCGACGATTTCTCCCGTCGTCAGTGTGACAGGGCGCGGCAAACCCGTGACTTGATCCTGTCCCTGCACTTCCATGCTATTCTCAATATCCTGAGGAACAGCCGCGCCAATGCGGATCTTGAGTTGTTCCGCAGTCCCCTGCCCAATAATGACGCCATATTTACGGCGCACATAATTAACAATGGCTTCATCCAAATCCATGCCGCCAGCGCGCAGAGTATCGGCGGCGACGATGCCGTACATAGCCATGACTGCGGCTTCGGTACAGCCCCCGCCCAGGCTGATGATCATATTTCCTGACGGGGAATTGATCGGCAGGTCGATGCCGATGGCGGCGGCTAAAGGCTGTTGGATGAGGAACGCTTCGCGGCTGCCTGCTTCCATGACGGCTTCGTAAACTGCGCGGCGCTCCACGCTGGTGACTCCGTACGGGACAGAGATCATCACACGCGGACGGAAGATGCGCATCGAACCGCTCACGCGCTGTAATAAATATTGAAGTAAAGTTTCTGTAATTTCGTAATCAGCGATCACGCCACTTCGAAGCGGACGCGCAACTTCGATACTATCGGGGACTTTCCCATACATGTCACGTGCTTCGAGTCCTGCCGCCACCATTTTCTGGTCGTCCACTTCAATGGCAACGATAGTTGGCTCTTCCAACAGCACTTGCGAGCTGTCAGCGATACGGGTGAACATGGTGCCCAGGTCAATGCCCAGGTCTTTAGAAAACATAGCCACGGGAGTTTATTTTTCCGAATAAGGAGAGTGGGCGGTCTTGCGGTAACGACGGGCGGCGTCGAGACGTAAGTTCGATTTTCGTAACGCGGCTTCCATTGCGAGGTAGGCGTCATTATCTGCTGGCACGCCTCTAGCGAGCGCTTCTTCTGCGCGGACACGCGCGGCGTCTGCGCGGGCAACATCGATTTCTTCCACATTTTCAGCCGCATCGGCAAGGACGGTGATCAGGTCAGGCTGCACTTCGGCAATTCCGCCTGCCACCGTAAAGACTTCTTGCTTGCCGCCTTTGCGGACTTTGATAACGCCAAGTTTCAAGGTAGTCAGGACAGGCGCGTGTTTCGGAAGAATGCCCATCTCCCCGGCGGCGCCAGGCAGAACGACAATATCCACGTCACCGGTGAACACCGTGCGGTCTTGAGAAACAATTTCACAACGAATGGTCATAGAAAACCCTTAGTAATTGGTAATTACCAATCTCCAATATCCAATTACGCTTTCGCCAGTTTCTCGGCGCGTTCGCGGACATCCTCGATCGTGCCTGCCATCATGAAAGCCTGTTCGGGCAAGTCATCGCATTTTCCGTCAAGGATCTCACGGAAGCCGCTGACAGTATCTTTGAGCGGCACATAACGCCCGTCAATGCCTGTGAAGCGTTCAGCCACGTAGAAAGGCTGGGAGAAGAAACGTTCGATCTTGCGCGCGCGCGATACAATAAGTTTATCGTCTTCGGAGAGTTCGTCAATACCGAGAATTGCGATGATATCCTGCAAGTCTTTATAGCGCTGCAAGATACGCTGCACTTCACGCGCTGTCCGGTAATGGACTTCTCCCACGATGTTAGGATCAAGAATTCGGGAGGTGGAAGCGAGCGGATCCACGGCAGGGTAAATACCCTTTTCCACGATGGAGCGTTCAAGAGCGATGGTCGCATCCAAATGGGTAAAGGTCGCCACAGGAGCAGGATCGGAGTAATCATCTGCGGGCACATACACAGCCTGCATGGATGTGATCGAGCCGGTGCGAGTGGAGGTGATGCGTTCCTGCAACTCGCCCATTTCTGTTGCGAGAGTTGGCTGGTAACCTACAGCAGAAGGCATACGCCCGAGCAGCGCAGACACTTCGGAACCAGACATGGAGAAGCGGAAGATGTTATCGACGAAGAGCAAAACGTCCTTGCCCTGATCGCGGAAGTATTCAGCCATTGAAAGCGCGGAAAGCGCCACGCGCAAGCGCACGCCGGAAGGTTCGTTCATCTGACCATAAACCATGACGGTATCTTTCATAACACCAGATTCGAGCATTTCACGGTAAAGCTGTGTGCCTTCACGGGTCCGTTCACCGACGCCTGCAAACACGGAATTGCCTTCGTGTTCCGTCGCAACCGAGCGGATGAGTTCCATGATGATCACGGTCTTGCCAGTACCCGCGCCGCCGAAAATGCCTGTCTTACCACCTTTGGTGAACGGAGCGATCAAATCCACGACCTTTACGCCGGTTTCAAAAACTTCCACGCGGGTGGATTGTTCTTCGAACGAAGGCGCTAGACGGTGAATGGGGTAAAAAGTGGCAGCATCGACGGGACCTTTTTCATCGATTGGCTGGCCAAGCACATTGAAAATACGGCCCAGTGTGGCGAGACCCACCGGCACCATGATCGGTGAACCAGTAGCGATGGCGGGGACGCCGCGCTGAAGTCCATCGGTTGAGTCCATGGATACCGTGCGTACCCAGCCATTGCCCAAGTGTTTTTGTACTTCAAGAACAAGCGGCTTCTTGCCTTCACGATCCACTGTGATGGCTTCGAAAAGCCCGGGGATGTTTCCTTCGGAGAATTCGACATCCACCACACCACCAAGAATTTGTACGACACGGCCTGCTACGTTTGCCATGATTTTTCCTCCAGTTATTTCGCGGCTAGCGCTTCCGCGCCGCCCACAATGTCTAAGATATCGTTCGTAATGCCTTGCTGACGAACTTTGTTATAAGCCAATTGCAAAGCGCTGACCAGTTCTTTTGCGTTGTCGGTGGCATTACGCATGGCGATCATACGAGCCGCGTGTTCGCTAGCTTGTGATTCCAACACTGCCTGATAAACCTGCAGAGCGGTAAAGCGCGGAATGATCTCATCGAGGATCACACGCATATCAGGCTCATATTCGTAAGCCGCCGCCGGACCGGTGGATTTATGTTCAAAATCCCTCACCAAGCCTTCTCCTTCAAGTTCAAGTGGAAGAAGTTTCTTAACTTTTGTAACCTGTCGCCCCATATTGACAAAGTTAGTGTAGACGAGATAAACCTCATCCACAGCGCCAGTTTTAAATTCTTCCACCGCAAGACGTCCAATTGCAGAGACATCTGTAAAACTTGGCGCGGCAGGCAGATTGCTGAAATCTGCAATCACCTTTTTGCCCCGGCGGATGAGCAGGTCACGGCCTTTACGACCGACTGCTATATATTTGACAGGAACAACATTCGAGTCAAAACGCTGGGACGTAAAACGGATCACATTGGAATTATACGCGCCCGCGAGTCCGCGGTCACCTGTAACCACAAGCACCAATGTATTGTTCACAGAATCACGTTGCGCCAAAAGCGGATGCAGGCTGTTGCTTCCCGGTTGTTCCGCAACGTGTCTTAATACCTGCCAGGCCTTGGTCGCATAAGAACGAGTCGCCATCACCGCATTAATTGCCTTGCGGACTTTACTGGCGCTCACCGTTTCCAGTGCGCGTGTGACTTGCGAAATGTTTTTTACGCTCTTAATTCGGAGCCGCATTTCACGAGCGGAAGCCATAGGGTTATAGTCCTTTAGTCCTTTAGTCTCTTAGTCAGATAATCTAGGCTTGCCAACCCGTGCGGAATGCATCGAGGGCTTTTACGAGTGCAGCGCGGTTATCGTCGGTAATGGCTTTCTTCGCGATAATATCCTTGCCAACTTCGGGGTATGAAGTTGCCATGAAGCGGATAAGGTCTGCCTGCCATTGTCCCATCGAGTCGAGGGCAACACCATCAGCAAAACCATTTGTTCCGGCAAAAAGCACCATCACCTGATTCTCAAGTTCAGTCGGTTGATACTGCGGCTGTTTGAGAATTTCCTGCATGTGCTGACCACGGCTCAACTGTTGTTGTGTTGACTTGTCCAAGTCAGACGCCATAAGCGCGAACGCGGCCAACTCACGATAAGCAGCCATGTCGAGACGCAAACGTCCAGCCACTTGTTTCATGGCTTTGGTTTGAGCATCGCCACCTACACGGGACACTGAAACGCCGACGTTCACTGCTGGGCGAATACCCGCATTGAACAGGTTGCTCTCAAGGAAGATCTGGCCATCTGTAATTGAAATGACGTTCGTGGGAACATAGGCAGAAATATCGCCAAGCAAAGTTTCAATAATCGGCAACGAAGTGAGCGAGCCGCCCGTGCCAGCAACTTTGACAATCTTGTGATTGTCCGCGTCATTCATATGCTTGCGGGCTTCTTCGGCTTCGTCTTTTGAGATGGGACCAGTGTAAACTTTTCTATTCACGCTGTCTTTTTCAGAAGCCATGGCATCTTTGAAGTCTTTCTTCACAATGACATACTTGTTGGCAAGGCGGGCGGAACGCTCCAGCAAGCGGGAGTGCAGATAGAACACGTCACCAGGATAAGCTTCGCGTCCGGGCGGGCGGCGCAACAGCAGGGAAACCTGACGATACGCCCAGGCGTGCTTGGAAAGATCATCATAAATGATCAGCGCATCGCGGCCGCTTTCCATGAACTCTTCGCCGATGGAAGTTCCTGAATAAGGAGCAATGTATTGCAAAGCGGCTGATTCGTCCGCGGCGGCAACCACAATGATCGTATGTTCCATCGCGCCGGCGCGTTCCAAAATACCAAGTGTGCGGGCAACAGCAGCTTTCTTCTGTCCGATTGCCACATAAATACAAATCAAATCCTTGCCTTTTTGATTGATGATTGTATCAATCGCAATGGCAGTCTTACCCGTCTGGCGGTCGCCGATGATCAATTCACGCTGACCACGCCCGACCGGGATCATCGCGTCAATGGATTTGATACCAGTCTGCACCGGAGTATCCACATCCTGACGATAGACCACACCGGGAGCAATGCGCTCCACAGGTCGGAAACCTGTGGTTGCGATGGGACCCTTGCCATCAATTGGCTCTCCCAAAGCGTTGACCACCCGTCCGATCATGGCATCGCCAACAGGGACAGAAGCGATGCGGTTTGTGCCGCGCACGATCATGCCTTCAATAATTCCATCGTACGCACCCATCACAATCACACCCACACTGTCTTTTTCAAGGTTGAACGCTGTACCCATCACGCCGTTGGAAAACTGCACAAGTTCCTGCGCTTTTACATTCGCAAGACCCTGCACACGGGCAATTCCATCACCCGCCTCCAACACAACACCTATATCACTGATACTGAGCTCGGGATTAAAGCCTTCAATTTGTTTCTGCAAATCGCCTGTGATTTGCGTGATCAAGTCTGACATTAGGTAGCCTCCACCAAAATTCTTATGATGTACAAGAACCCGGATAAGGGCTTTATCCGGGTATGTTTGCAAATTTCAACTTGTATTCTCAATCCTATTTCCTTCGTGAGTAAGGACACAAGCAAAGTAATGATACCTGAAACATTTGTGATTGTCTAGTTACAATCACAAATCACCTTAAGAAATTACCCAGACCCTTGTCATCCACACAGCATGTACTATACTAACGCCCGTTATTTCATATTAAAGGAGCAAAAATGCCTGAGCCTCTTGATCGTGAAGAAGAAAAACCTCCCAGTCGCCGCATGAAACGCTATTGGAAAATAGCCATTCTTGCAAATATTAAAGATGACAATTACCCCAAACCCGAAGGCGTTCCACCTGATGCCTTCGCCGACTTTGACCACATTGAGACAGTAGACTCGCTTCGCGCCGCGCTCGAAACTGACGGTCACTCAACTGTCTTTATCCAGGCTGACAGAGACCTGCCCTACGCTCTGCGCGATGAAAGACCAGATATTTGCTTCAACATCGCCGAAGGAATCGGCGGCGACGCGCGCGAAGCCCAGGTACCTGCCCTGCTCGAAATGCTCGGCATTCCCTATACAGGATCGCGCGTCCTCACGAACGGCATTTCACTCGATAAAACCCTCACCAAACGCATCTGGCGTGACCGCCGCTTACCTGTTGCTCCTTTTCAAGAATTCATTCTCGGCGACGAACCCCTGCGCCCTGAATTAAAATTCCCGCTCTTCGTAAAACCCGCGCGCGAAGGCACTGGCATGGGCGTGGATATGAACGCCATCGTCAACAACGAAAAAGAATTGCGCGAACGCACCATGTACATCGTCAACACCTACCAGCAGCCTGCGCTCGTCGAAACATTCCTGCCGGGACGTGAATTCACCGTTGGCATTCTGGGACGTTCCGACGCAAAACTCTACTCGCGCCACCCTGAATGGTACGAAAAAGACGGCTTCCACCGCTTCCCCGTACTTGAGCTGGACACAAGCCGTTCAGTGACTCCCTGGGTCTACGGGCTTGAGGCAAAATCAAAAGATGTCGGCGCAGATGGTTCGCCCGGTTATTTTTGCCCCGCAGAAATCGAACCCGAACTTGAAAAGAAATTAAAATATTTTGCCTTGCGCGCACATCAACTCCTGAATACACTCGACGTCTCACGCACAGACATTCGCCTTGACGAAGACGGCAACCCGCGCCTGATCGAAATCAATACCCTGCCAGGTCTGACCCCCGATTACAGCGACCTATGCCTGCAAGCCAAAGCCGAAGGCATCCGCTATGAAGATTTAGTTTTGGATATTCTCTACCTCGGTGCCAGCCGTTGGGGAATGTTGGAACCGCGTGAAATAAACGACGCGCCGCGAAAAAAATAAACCACATTACCTGCTAAGGAACGGCTGAAAAATAACTTACCGAATGGCAATAATGTGAAACTGGTTTATCCTTGGGAAAAACAACCAAAGGATAGAGTGATGCAAGACCCATATTCGGAAAAAACAGCCGCTGACATGCAGTTCATTTTTGGACAACTCTCCGAAAAAGATCGCCGACTGTATGCGGGCGTAGAAGCGCAGAAATTTCCACTTGGCGGTCAACAGTACATTGCAGATTTATTTGGATGCTCGCCCAAAACGGTTCGACGCGGTCAAAAGGAACTAGAAAATAAAGAGTTGCTGCCAGAAAAAGAGCGCATTCGCCACAAGGGTGGTGGCCGAAAAAGTACTTTGAGCAGCAATTCCCGTTATGGATTTTTAGTGACGTAAGTTTCCCATCGACAAACTAAAAATTGGCTGAAACCCAGCGCGACTTCCCACTTCGGCATTATTTTTGCCCGTTTTATGAAATATGACCCCCACAGTCTTATTCATACCGGGAATTGCTGTCGGGATGGACACCTGTATACGAAGGAAGTCATTCGGGTTTATGACCACGATTTTCCTTATCTGGCAGACGGGGTGATCATTCCGTATACCATTTACGATGTTCGCCATAACCGGGCTTATGTGTATCTGGGTACCAGCAAAGATACGGCTGAATTTGTCTGCGACTGTCTTCGACATTGGTGGTTCAACTACGGGAGCAATCTCTATCCTTTTGCGTCAGCCTTCCTGGTCTTGGCTGATGGTGGCGGCAGCAATTCATCTCGCCATTTTATCTTCAAGTCCGAACTGGAAAAGCTGGCCGAAGATTTGTCCATCGAAATTCGCATGGCACATTATCCTCCTTACTGTTCCAAGTGGAACCCTGTTGAACACCGTGTTTTTCCACATTTGACGCGATCCATGCAAGGGGTGATTCTCACCAGTCACGAATTAGTTCAAGCCCTGTTGGAAACAGCCACCACCCGCACCGGACTGAAGGTAATCGTCAATATCATCGAAAAGACCTATCAAATCGGACGCAAGGTGACGGATGATTTCAAAGACACCATGCGCATCGTTTTTGATACTTATTTAGGCCATTGGAATTACTGCGCCAGACCTTTGGCTACACCGCTTTTGAGGTAAGTTATTCTTTCGCCGTTCCTAAGTGTTTTGCTAATTTTCTGCCCGTCTTAAGTTTTACCCCGCGCAGATTTTGAGCATCCACAGAAAAACCAGCCCCAACAAATAAAATTGATTTACCTGAAAGTGCGAACTCAATCCCTTCTTGTAAGTTCATCGTAAATTCTCCTTTAGATAATTTTCAGTTGAAATTAATTATAACATTGTAAAAATTTGGATGGCGCAAACTCGGCTTCCTATCCCTTGATATTTCGAAATAAGCAACCAGTTAAAGCTTCGTGTCATTTGTGGTAAAAACCTAATCCACCGTCAAAGTCTTGGACAAATTCCTCGGGAAATCAGGATCGAACCCGCGCAGCACGCTCATGTGATACGAGAGCAACTGCAACGGCAGGACTCCCAGCAAAGCGCTGATCTGCGCATCGGACTTGGGGATCACCACCAAATCATCGCCGTTCGCGCGCAGGCGGGAATCTTCTTCGGCGATGGTGATCGTCCGTGCGCCGCGCACTTTGACTTCGTTGATGCCGCTGATGATAAGCGGCACGTCGTTTGGTCCCGCTACAAACACAATCGGGAATCCCTTGCTGACCGCGGAGAGCGGTCCGTGTTTGAACTCGGTCGAGAGCATTCCTTCGCAATGGGCATAGGTGATTTCTTTTAATTTCAACGCGCCTTCCAACGCAATCGGATAGGTTGCACCATAGCCGAGGCAGTACATGTCGTTCCATTCGTTGATGTCTTTGGCAATCGCTTCAATTTGCGAGCCAACCATTTCAATCGTTTGTTCCATCAAATCGGGGACGCGCGCAAGTTCGCTGGTGTCTTTGCCCGCAAGTCTGTAAGCCAGGTACAGGAACGTCACGACCTGGTTGGTAAATGTCTTCGTGGCGGGAACGCTGATTTCGTAGCCGCAGCATAAGGGTAGACAGAACGAGGTGGCTCTCGTCAGCGTGGAACCGACGACGTTCGCCAATCCAAAGCAAGTCATGCCGCGCGCTTCGGCGGCTTCCAACGCATTGAGCACATCTTTCGTTTCACCCGATTGGCTGACAAAAATTCCCACGTCTTCGTACCCAACTGCGGGCGCAAACTGCGAAATAAATTGCGGCGCAAGCACGGGGATGGCGGGCTTGCCGGCGATCTGGGCAAGAAAAACGGAGCCTGCGAACGCGGCGTGATAACTCGTGCCACAGCCGATGAAATACAAATGCCGCGCATTTTTCATCTTCTCGATCAACGGCTGGACATCGGGACTGCCATCCAGCAAGTGCAGCAACTCACGCGCCACCTGCGCCTGCTCGTGAATTTCCTTCAACATGAAATGCGGATACCCGCCCTTCTGCACCGCGTCCATCGTTTCGGTTACCAACTCAGGTTCGCGCGAAATCAACTTGCCGTCTTTCACCGAGCGCACTTCCACGCGGTCAGCCCAGAGCGTGACGATCTCGCCATCCTGCGGGCGGATCACACTGCGGGTCAGCGGCAGGATCGAAGGCAGGTCAGACGAAAGACACGTGAAGCCGTCGCCAAGTCCGATCACCATGCCCGAGCCTTTTTTGAACGCGTAGAGTTTGTCGTCGTTCGCGCGCCCGATCACGAAAGCATAATCGCCTTGCAGGTCGCCATACGCCAAACGGATCGCGTCAATAAATTCATATCCACGGCTGATATACCTTTCCACTGCATGCACGCAAGTCTCGCCATCGTTCTGCGAGCGCACGGTCATGCCTTCCGCAATAAATTCCTGGCGCAGTTCAACATTGTTGACCACGTTGCCGTTGTGCGCGCCGACCATGTCGCCGTTTGAATCCAAATGCGGCTGGCTATTAATTTGTGAAGGCTCGCCAAACGTTGCCCAGCGCAATTGTGTAATGCCGCGCTGTCCGCGCATTTCGGCGATGTTATATTTCGCCGCCACCGAATCCACTTTGCCGACATCTTTGCGCAGATCAATCTTCCCGCTGTTCAACGTCGCCGCGCCGACCGAGTCATAGCCGCGATAGGTCAGCCGTTCCGCCGCCGCGATCAAAATGGGTCCGAGCGCTTCTTCCTTGTTCGTCACATATCCAAAAATTCCGCACATAGTTTTTTTCTCCTTGTTTGATGTTTGCGTTATGGATTTTTCCAACGCCTTGAATTTTAACTTTCCCACGGAGCGACTCCACGCCCACGCCCGCTTCTCAACGACCCGATAATGGGTTCTGCCAACTCAGGCAGAATCTCCGCTGTAGCCGCCAGCAACCCAAAACAGCCCGCGATCATCATGTCACCGAAGGGAGTGGCGAAATACGGGCGCAACGTAGGGGCGGGTCGCGACCCGCCCCTACCGAACATCGACCGCCGCGGACCCGTCACCACCACGTCAAAATCATCCTTGCCGAATTCAAAGACTTCATCGGTGTACATCAATGCGCCGTGTCCCATGTCATCGAACACATCCTGATGTTTCAAAGAGCCATCGGCTAACCTGCGTAAAAGCGATTCGAGTTTGGGCAAATCGATCTCGCCTGTGTGATGTTCAAAGACGCCCTCAATTCCATTTTCGCCCAAACGAAAAGCAAGCGTGTGGAAATTCCCTACATTGCAGATAATCTTCTGTTTACGTTTTGCAACCACGGGGTCAAAGTCCGCGCCGAGGATTGCCGCAGGCGCGGTATCCATCACCACCAACGGGCAAGGCAACTCCCCCGCCGAGTCCGCCACAGATTGCAGACGGGACATAATTTTTGGAATGTCAGAAGAAAGAAAAGCAAAAGAAGAAAGAGAATTATGCTGACGAATTCTTTCGTCAAGATAATCAAACCGAAATAGTCTGTCCGAAACTCCCGCAGGCGCATTGCCGTGGTCGAAGACCGCGACAGCGATTGCGCCCAAATCATTCAATGCAACGCCATAATCCATAAAGGTTTTGGAGATCAACTTGAAATCAAAATCCATCAACTCCAAACTTTTTATTTCTAACCCTTCAACATTGTTCAGGGCAAGCTTTTTACTTTCCTCTTCCGAAACGATCTTGATCCCCAACTTCTCAACCTTATCCAATTCATCATTCAACGTCCTCGCCGCGTTGGGTGTCATGTAAACGGGAATCCCGGCGCGCGCAACCTCTTCGATTGCCCATGCCGAGGGACCGCCTCCCATCTGGTGTCCAGTCAGCAGGATCGGGGTGCGCGTGTGAAGCGTCTGCTTGAGACGGCGATGAACCATCATGGTAGGAGAAGGCAGGACGAGTTTGAATCCGTTCTCGATGTCGAGGTTCGAATCATAAAGAAAAATATCCTGCGTACCTGTGCCGATGTCAACCGATAAGATTTTCATAACTATAGTTTACCCCGATATTATCGTCCAAAGCCTTCGCGACAAGAGTGGCGCAATCGGCGTCCATTGGGTATCATTCAGGTCGGCTTTGCTCGCGCCAACAAATTTTACAACTCAGAAAACATTCACCACCATGACCCTAAAAAAAGCATTGATTTGGATCGTACCATGTATTGGCATCATCATTTCAGGATTCTTGATCTGGAATTTTGATATGGGTCTGCGCGTCTGGCGGGCGGCGCGGGATGGAAATCTCTCGATGCAAATGCTCCGCTACGAGTTGGCGGCTTTTGATCTTGGTAAACCCAGCTCAAACATTCCCGTGGACACAAAAATCTCAACAGTGGATGGCATGACACAGGTATATGTTCCCGAAGGGGAATTTATCATGGGCGATAATGGAGATCCAAAATCCAAGGAATATCCGCAACATCCTGTCTACCTGGACGCATTCTGGATGGACAAACTGGAAGTCAGCAACGCCAGGTATGCAGAGTGCGTCAACAGCGGCGCATGTTTTCTGCCTGTCCCTCGATTAAATCCATACTACGGCAAATGGGCATACCGTGACCTGCCGGTTGTGTATGTCAACTGGTATGGCGCTGAGAAATATTGCGCTTGGGCTGGCAGGCGTTTGCCCACCGAAGCGGAATGGGAAAAAGCCGCGCGCGGCACCGATGCGCGATATTACACCTGGGGAAATTTGCAGGCGAATCCACGACTGGCAAATTTTTCAGAATCGCTGATCGGTGAACCACTCCCCGTTTACCGCTATCCGTTGGGCGCGAGTCCGTACGGCGTGTTGAATATGGGCGGCAATGTGCGGGAATGGGTGGCAGACTGGTTTAATAATAAATATTATCTCAGTTCGCCGTACAAAAATCCAAGCGGCGCAGAAACTGGAACGGAGCGCTCTTTACGCGGCGGGGCGTATGACGCCAACGCTGATAACATCACCACCTTCCGTCGCTATAAACATGAACCAGATTCTGCCGGACTTAGCCGCGGATTTCGCTGCGCCGAATAATGATTGCCGAATTCAAATTTTGCCGTCCGAAAAACACATGGTATAATTTACCCGCTGAAAATGGAGAGGTCGCGTAGTCTGGCTTAGCGCGCACGCTTGGAAAGCGTGTAACCCACAAAGGTTCGCGGGTTCGAATCCCGCCCTCTCCGCCAGAAAAAACGCCTCATTTTTGAGGCGTTTCCCTTTTTATAAGTTAATCCTTTTTAGGTTCACGCGCCCCCATTGAGGGGATGATATTCGAATCCCGCCCTCTCCGCCAGAAAAAACGCCTCAAAAATGAGGCGTTTCCCTTTTTAATCTGGAGTTCGGAAATTCTACTTCGGGACAGTTACGCAAGTAGAACTTCCGAACTCCCTAAAATACTCATTGTTCCCCTTTGAAATATTCAACAGTAGATTGTCCATCTTGATTGACGCCCTCTCGTGAGATTACTTTCCAAATCGTCAAAAAAATAATCCTGATATCCAGCCAGAACGACCAGTGATCCAAGTACCAGATATCCATTTTGAAACGGGTTGGCCAGTCTATGTCGTTTCTTCCATTGACTTGCGCCCAGCCGGTTAAGCCTGGGACTACGTCATGTCGGCGTGCCTGTTCGGGCGAGTAAAGCGGAATGTATTCCATCAACAGCGGACGTGGACCGACGAAGCTCATTTCGCCGCACACGATGTTGAAGAGTTCGGGTAACTCATCCAGCGAGAGGGAGCGGAGCAAATGCCCAAGGCGTGTCAACCGCTCGGCGTCCGGAAGCAGACTTCCGTCACGGGTGAGGCGGTTCGTCATCGAACGAAATTTATAAATAAAGAAGGGACGTCCTTTGTAACCGGGTCGCTGCTGCTTGAAGAGGATCGGCATCCCAATAAAAACACGGACAAGAATCGCAGTTGCAAGAATGATGGGGGAAAGAATGACGAGCGCGATGATCGCAAAGGTGAGATCAAAGAGACGTTTGCTGAAAGGCATGCTTGTATTATAACCAGACTTCGGAAGTCTTTATGATTTATGGTATATTTTAAGCAGGAGATACTGCCATGAATGAGCGAATCCTAATCATTGAAGATGACCAGGCTATTCTAAAATTACTGCAACGCGGTTTGACCTATGAAGGGTACACCGTAGACACTGCCATTGACGGGCGCATGGGTTTAATTGCGGCGCGCGACCACACACCCGATCTTGTCGTTTTGGATTGGATGTTACCCGGCATGGATGGTTTGGAAGTGTGCCATCGCCTGCGGACGGGCGGCTCAATCCCAATCTTGATGCTGACTGCGAAAGATACCGTGCAGGACCGCATTCAAGGGCTGGATGCCGGCGCGGACGATTACATGGTGAAGCCGTTCAATTTGGATGAGTTGCTGGCGCGAGTGCGCGCACTTTTGCGCCGTACCCAGCCGGAGCGCATCCCCGTTTTGAAATTTGCAGACCTTTCATTGGATACCGGCTCACGTCAGGCGGCACGCGGCTCACGCATTGTGGCGCTGACTGCAAAAGAATATGAATTGCTCGAATTATTCCTACGCCATCCCAAACAGGTGTTGACACGCGAAGTGATCTTTGACCGCGTCTGGGGTTATGACTTCGGCGGCGAGAGCAATGTGCTTGAAGTGTATATTCGATACTTGCGCCAGAAATTGGAAGGCGAAGGGGAAATCCGCCTGATCCATACCGTGCGCGGCGTTGGGTATGTGATGCGGGAAAATCCGTAAAAAATTAAGGATGAAGGCTGAATGAGGAAGGATGAATTACAAATCCCAAATCATGAATCCTAAATCAATCATAAATCGCCAATCCTTAATCGTAAATCGAAATGTCCTTGCGCCTGCGTCTTACCTTGCTGTATTCAACCTTCATCGGGGGCATTCTGCTGATCTTTGGCGCGGCAGTCTATGTCCTCGTTAATGTTATTTTGCTCAACCAGGTGGATACCATCCTTGCGGGCGTGGCGCTTGATATTACGCAAGTCACCAAAGTTAATTCAGTGGGACAGTTAAGCGTCATCAGCCTGCCTCCGTTGGATATAACCTCAAACGCGTATGTGCAAGTCTGGGGACCTGACGGAAAACTCGTTGCCACCTCGCCCAGCATCGGCTCGTTGACCAAACCTCTCGACCCACTCGGACTGAAAACTGGTTCCACCATCTATGAAGATTCCTACCTCGACGGAGCGCACCTGCGCGTGTTGAGTGTGCCGCTGATTCTCGGCGAGCGGCTGGTCGGCACATTGCAGGTGGGATCAAGCTTGAAAGTTGTAGATGCCACTCAAGGCAATTTACTTTCAGTCATGGCAATCATTGCAGTGATCGCAGTTTTGATGGCAGGCGTTGGCTCCTGGGTGGTGCTGGGGCGCGCGCTTTCTCCACTGGAAGCCATCACCGAAACCGTAGACCAGATCAACCGCGCAGATGATCTTTCGCGGCGCATCCCCTATCAGGAACGGACTGAGGATGAGATCGGCGAACTTGTTGTTTCGTTCAATCAAACGCTCGAACGTTTGGAATCCCTTTTCACTTCACAACAAAGATTTCTTGCGGATGTAAGCCACGAGCTTCGCACCCCGTTGACGGTTATCAAAGGCAATGTGGATTTAATCCGCCGCATGAAACAAGCGGATGAAGAGTCTCTGGGCAGCATTGACGAGGAAGCCGGTCGGCTCACCCGCCTGGTGGGCGGTCTGCTTATGCTTGCACAAGCGGAATCAGGCAAGCTGACTCTTGTTCTAAAACCTGTTGAGTTAGACCTTCTGCTAACCGAAGTCTTTACCGAGATGTGCGTTCTGGCAGGCAGTAAGGTGCATGTGCATCTCAATGAAATTGATCAGGTAATGGTCAATGGAGATCGTGACCGGCTGAAACAGGTCTTGTTGAATTTGGTTGCGAATGCGATCCAGTACACACCGCAGGGCGGGGATGTGTTCCTGAGCATGGCAAAGATCGGTGAACAGGCGCGCATCATCATCCGTGACACGGGACCCGGGATTCCCGCCGAGGATTTGCCCCACATCTTTGACCGTTTCTATCGCGCCGAGAAATCACGCACGCGTTCCACCACCAGCGGATTTGGCTTGGGCTTGTCCATTGCACATTGGATCGTGGAGCATCACGGCGGACAGATCAAGGTTGAATCAAAAGAGGGGAAAGGTACGACGTTCGTAATTTGGCTATCGGTTATCAAGTAGGTCACGCTTATAGCGTGATGTCACCTACTATTACTTACTGCAAACCCAACCTTTGACTTGCCTGCCTGCATAAACTCACCCCGTATTTTTCATACCATTCGTTTAATGCCGTACTGGACATAAGTCCGTTGCGGGCGTCTTCATAAATGGGAGCGCCGTACTGAATGTATCTTTTTGTTTGCGCGGGCCAAGTCCACTCGGCGCGGCCGATGAGACCGATGCCGCCGTTGTAGCCAGCCATTGCAAGGAGCGCATTTCCACCGCCAGTTTCAAGTGACTTGGCAAGGTAGGCAAGTCCGCGGGCGGCGTTGGTATCTGGGTTGTACGGATCGTCAGTTGCGTAGAAGTGAAACGGCATGACCTGAAAGAGTCCCATGGCGCCAGAACTTGACCTTGCACGGAAATCTCCACAGGATTCAATCTGCATGATGGTGGCAACCAGATTCGGGTCGAGTTGCGAAGCGGCTGCCCACTTTGAGATAGAGTCAGCCCAGTGATGGATTTCAATCCGAAAAATGGGGGAAATGCCAGTTGAGATTGGGGGCGGCAAATCCACAGAAGTTGGATTTGTTTTCCAGGCGAAGGACGCAAGCAAGGCACTTATCAAAATAACGGCAAGCGGAACGATCATAAAACCAGACAAACAGCCGCTCCCTTCTTCTAGCTGAGTCGCGGCTCGCGAAGCGTGCCAGTCTATATTTTCAGGGCGAGCGCGGGGCATGTGTCAATTCTCCGTTCTGGGTCTGCAAGGGACCCGGCTCGAATGATGTTATAGGTTGTAACTGAGATTGCTTCGGGCTACCGCCCTCGCAACACTTGCACCGTACGCAAGTGCAGGTGTGACATTAGGCGTCGTAGTGGCTGGCGCTTTCGGAGCCGCGCGCGGTGTAGGAAACGGGATGATAGGTCGGTTCAGGCGGGACAAAGGAAGTTTGCTGTGACGGCATGGGCTTGGGCGCAGGGCGCGGAATTTGCGATGCTGGGCGCAGAACGGGTTGGTTGACAGGTTGATTAACCGGGCGCTGAGACTGTGCCTGATAACTAGGTGCGGCGGCACGCGGCTGGGGTTGAGGCGCATTGTACGGGCGCTGAGTTTGCTGGGACTGCTGATATTGTGTGGGTTGCTGATATTGTGTTTTATAGGGTTGGCGCTGTTGGGCAGTGGTAAAGAGACGGTCGCCTGCAAGGGAGAATGTGCCGATAATAAGAAGGCGCACGAGCCAAACCATGGCGGCGATAAAGATCGGCACAACTTTGAGAAGCGTAGCGGCGCTCATCACTTGACTGCTCTGCAAGTTGGCATTGTTGGCAATGGCAACCGATACGCCCCACCAGGTCAGTGAGGCATTGAAGCCTGCGGCGAGCACCCACGCGCCAAAGAGATAATAGACCTCGGCGGGTTCGTCGCGACCCTGCTCGGGGGTGAAGATGCGGGCGATACCGGCAAAGTCAATGCCGCAGAAGGCGATGGCAAGGATGGTTGACCAGCGCATGCCTGCGAAGGTTAGGTCGCCGAGCATGTCGTGCAGGGCAAATTGGGTGGTGCTAAAGTTGAAGACTTCGAAGGACAGTAACGCGCCAATAATCATCATGCCCCAGGTGGCGCCGCGATTGAATTGACGATTATGTGTGAATTTGTACCAGACGGTTTTCAAACCATCCACCAACGGATTACGGTATTGAGCCATTTCGACCTCCAGTTTGAATAGGTAGGTCGATTTTAGAACATATGTTCTAATTTGTCAAGGTTTTTTATTCGCTGAATATATACTCTCCCAGATACTGCCATCCCTGCCGTACCATCTAGCGATACCGCCATACCCAGTCCCTTGCCCCACCCTGCCGAGGCGCTCGTCACACAGGTATTTTTGGGGTCGTAGTACACAGTCCCCGCAATTTTATTGTCGAGGATGGTGAACCCAGTTGACCCGCACGGGGTATTTACAAAACAGCTCGCTGTCCCGTCCATATATACATGCACGTTGACGAATCCTCGGCTAGCCGAGTGCGCCGCCAGGTCGATCGCCGCTCGCCACGTGCCCCCGCCCATATTCACTCCGTTGTACCAGACGATATCATCTTGCCCATTTACGGCTGACCAGGTGGGGAATTTCACGTTCGTAGTCCCCGCTGTCACGCCGTAGGTGTACGCATAAAAAGTACCTGTCGTATTGGTAGTTGTGGCGCTCTGGACTCCCACCGAGCTACACGTCGGCGCTGTCGCCCCACATATCGGCGTGCATTTATAGGTGATGGCTATCTTCGGCATATCTTGACTTCTCATCGTTTGGCAGGTAAGTGCCTGATAGCATCCGACAGGGTGACATACTCCTCTCGCATTACAAAATTCACCACATCGCTCTTCATACCTACACCATCCGCAGCCATCGATCGTCCCGCTGTTTTTCATAGTGAACATCTTCGCATCACTATTGTTGATTGCCATCTGCTCCTCGACTGTGGCGTATCTCTGCGAATTTCCCGGACCACACCAGGCGTATCGCTTGTCGTCGCACAGGTAGTAATCAACCACATCCGACCGCTTTGTCCCTGCCGGGCAGTCTGGTCCGTACGATCCCTCACATCCCCCGCTCCCATTACATTGCGGATCGGTCACTGGGTGATGTATACAATACTCAGACGTCGGCAGACATGGTCTACAACCCCCAGCCTGGGTCATCCCGCACGCACAACCATCATCATTACCCACAATTTGCGCCCACACTCTCTCTGGCATCGCCAGCTCTATCACAAATAGTCCCAGCGCCAGTACTATCCCCCAGCCATTTTTCTTCATCTTATTCCGCCATTATTTTTATAATTGGTATCAGATATCGCTCCCCGCTTGGCACCACCCGCAGTGGTATCGGGGTAGAGATGTCAGCCAAAGTTCGCTTATCCTTC
>Ga0335397_10004168_pt1 | contig 19168 bp, 15 predicted proteins | sample MAT04_FD_205740 | JGI IMG/M metagenome (GOLD analysis project Ga0335397, IMG submission 205740) | Freshwater microbial communities from Lake Fryxell liftoff mats and glacier meltwater in Antarctica - MAT-04 (spades assembly) (version 2) ... | reverse complement strand
TGAGTGGCTGCGGAAACACCCCGTTTACCGACCGTCGCTCGCCCCCCGGTGATCCTCCATCCGCTATCGTCGCTGAGCCGGGTTCTGAAGATCGGCATGTCGTCGACAACCCTTTCGCAGAGGGACCTCACTGAACTGGCATTGTGGACAATTCGCCCGAAGCTAATGGCCGTACCTGGCGTGGCCAACGTCGCCATCTGGGGACAACGCGACAAACAGTTGCAGGTGCTTGTTGATCCCGACCGACTTCGCACCTACGGGGTCACCTTGGATCAAGTTCTTCGTGCGGCTGGCGATGCCACCGTGCTGGATGCTGGCGGATTCGTCGATACGCCAAACCAACGTTTCGCCGTCCGCCATCTCTCGTCGATCCTCAGTCCCGAAGACCTGGCACGCACGGTCGTCGACTTTCGAGGCGGTGCGCCTCTGCGAATTGGTGACGTTGCCCATGTGGTCATTGGCTCCCCCCCTCCGATCGGCGATGCCATCATTAACGATCAGCCAGGCCTATTGCTGATTGTCGAAAAGCAGCCCGAAGGGAATACGCTCGAGGTGACGCGGAAGGTTGAAGCGGCTCTCGATGGGCTCCGACCTGGCTTGGCGGGTGTGGACATAGACTCCACCATCTTCCGACCGGCTACCTTCATCGAACGAGCCCTTGCAAATCTGCAGCACGCGCTCTTCGTGGGCTGCGGCTTGGTGATCGTGGTACTGGTGTTGTTCCTGTTCGACTGGCGAACGGCAGCGATCAGCCTGACCGCGATTCCGCTGTCGCTCGTGGCGGCTGTGGTCGTCCTCACCAGTTTTGGTGTCACGATCAATACAATGGTCCTGGCAGGGCTGGTCATCGCACTGGGCGAGGTCGTGGACGACGCGATCATCGACGTCGAAAACATTGTCCGTCGACTACGTCTGAACCGCGCATCGACGGAACCGCAGCCCGCGTTTCAAGTGGTGTTACAGGCCTCACTGGAGGTCCGCAGTGCTGTTGTCTATGCCAGCCTGATCGTGACTCTGGTATTCATGCCGGTGTATTTCTTGGATGGCGTCGCGGGCTCATTCTTCCGCCCATTGGCCATTGCCTATGTGCTTGCCATCATGGCGTCGCTGCTCGTAGCGCTAGTGGTCACGCCTGCAATGTCGTACATGCTCCTCACCGGAAAACGGCAAGCCCGGGAGGAGGCGCCGGTCGCTCAATGGCTACGCCGCGCCTACGCCAGCCTTCTCCCTTCATTGATCCGCCATCCCTTGGCAGTTGTCTTTACGCTGGGGGCGATCTCGCTGCTAACGGCAGCCACTGCGACGCAACTGGGCCAGGAGTTTCTGCCGGAGTTCCAGGAGACTGACTTCCTGATGCACTTCCTGGAGCGGCCCGGCACCTCGATCGAAGCCATGGACCGCATGACGATCCGGGCCAGCAAAGAACTGCGAGCGATACCCGGCGTCCGCAATTTCGGCTCGCATATCGGCCGCGCCGAAGTGGCGGATGAAGTGGTCGGCCCGAACTTCACCGAGCTTTGGATCAGCATCGATCCCGACGTCGATTACACGAAAACGGTTCGCCGAATCCAGCATGCCATGGAAGGCTATCCAGGAATGTTCTGCGACGTGCAGACCTACCTGAAGGAACGCAGCAAAGAAGTGCTCTCGGGAACGAGTTCGAGTATCGTGGTCCGGCTTTTTGGCCCTGAGATGCCAATTCTCCGTTCTAAGGCCAAAGAGATTGAAAAAGTGATGACCGAAGTTGGGGGTGTCGCCAACCTCAAAGTCGAGCCCCAGGTGCTCGTCCCTCAAATCCAAATCCAGCTTCGGACGGAATCCGCGGAGCGGTTTGGACTGACTGCTGGACATGTGCGTCGCGCCGCGACAACGCTTCTTCGAGGAACGAAAGTCGGTGAAGTCTACGAAGGACAGAAACGGTACGCGGTGATGGTATGGGGGGAGCCCCACGTGCGAGCAGATATCGCCTCACTACAGTCCCTGCTGCTGGATACTCCTTCGGGCGCACCCACTCGCCTTGGCGATGTTGCAGAGATCACAATGGTCTCTATGCCCAACGAGATCAAGCGCGAGGCGGCATCTCGTCGCATCGATATCACCTGCAATGTGCAAGGACGGGACTTGGCATCCGTCGCCCGAGAGATCGAGTCCAAGGTGCGCGAGGTTCCCTTCGATCGCGAATACCATCCTGAGTTCCTGGGCGAGTATGCCGCGCAACAGGCATCGAGCTATCGACTGTATTTGTTTTCGGCACTGGCAATGTGCGGGATCGTACTGCTCCTCTACATCGACTTTCAATCCTGGCGACTGACGGGCATCGTCATGTTGACGATCACGTTTGCCCTGACGGGAGGTGTCTTCGGTGTGCTGTTGACCGGAGGCGTGGTTTCTCTGGGGTCACTCGTAGGATTCGTTACCGTTCTCGGGATTGCCGCTCGTAACGGCATCATGATGGTGAGCCACTATCGGCATCTCGAAGCCCATGAGGGAGAGCCGTTCGGCCCTTCGTTGATCCTGCGAGGCGCCGAAGAGCGGTTAGCGCCTATCCTGATGACGGCTCTGACGACCGGGTTGGCTTTGCTACCGCTCATAGTGAGTGGCAACAGTCCAGGAAACGAAATCGAGTATCCGCTCGCCGTGGTGATTCTGGGCGGACTCGTGACGTCCACGATTCTAAATCTCTGCCTGGTTCCGGCACTTTATCTCTTGTTGGGTTCTGGCTCGATGCCGAAGGACGACTTTTGACCTGTTTGGACTCGTACCATGAGGATCGAGAAGGTGCCTGCCGATTGGCCCTTTTGGGAACTGTCCAAGCGGAGTGCGCGTTGCCATCGATATGGCCATTGCCGCCACACACGCCCGCCCCGGCGATGCCGCCTATAGCATGACAACCACTTCCACACCCTTGGGCGGAACGATGCCGGCAAACTCCGCGGAGGCGTACCTCTGTAATCTCTTTCGCTGCATCTTCGGCAACCCCTTCCGCCCAGTCGCGGCCGAGCCCTCGTGGCGCTCGTCCACCGTTATCCGCCTGGGGCAGGGCATCTATGAGAACCGCAGCTTTGACGTTCTGCCGATTCTGGGCGATGCCTTGGAAGACGCCGGCTACCGATGCCGCGTTGGTGGAACACTGCCGTGACGGCGGCCCGCACGCCCGCGGGTGCTGGGCGGTGGACCTTGTACTGGGAAAGAAGTAGCCACTGTTGAAGCTAATCGCTTGTGCTGCTCCGCTTTGTGATTCGGCGGCGGCGCAAAGAAAGAGTCTCAAACACGCGGCGGTTCCCGCCGGGGACGTAGGGGCTTGGTTACGGCCGGAAGTACCTATTGAACCAGCAACCTGGCAACCACCCACGATCGCGACTGGCCGCGAGTCGGGGCCGTGGGCCACGGGGACGAGGGTGGCGCAGCAACGCGGGACGTGGCAACGTGGGCTCGAACCAGCGTTGGTAGGGTGTCAGCCGGTAGACGATGCAATTCACGGATGGCACCACAAAGTGGCATCGCGGTATCGTCATCGATTCTCATTCCGTCTCGCAGGAACCTTTTTCATGTTTTGGATGGGGGAGATAATGCGGCAGACATTCTGGCTACAACTGTTCTTGCTAGCCTTTTCGACAGCCTCTGTTGTGGCCGAGCAACCCGCGAAGCCTGTCACGGAGTCGGAATGCCGGCGCATTGGTGAAGCCTTTGCCTCAAAGATGCTTGAGAAGGATACCGCCTCGGTTTCCGAGCTTACCGACTGGAGGGAAGCGACTGAACGTCTGAGCCAGGGCATTAAGGTTAGTGACGAGATGCGAGCGGGTTTGCCCACGGGCTATCCAAAGTACCTCAACCAAGAGTTGATTCGCGTCTTGAACCGTTCGGCAAGGGCCGGAGACTACAGCGTCGCACAAGTCAAACAACGCGACAGACAATGGGTGGCAACGCTTCTTCTTCACAACTACCGCGGCCTGACCAACATTCATGAACTCACCATGGTCAGAGACAAGAATGGCGCCGTGAAGGTGGTCGATCTCTTTAACTTCAGTACCGGCGACACCATGGCGCAGACGTTCCGGGGGGCATTCTTGCAGGCCGCAGCTCGGAACACGCCCACGGTGATCGATGAACTGAAGGGGTGGGATCACGACTTCCTCAAACACCTTCCGGATATCAACGCACTCGCAGGGGCCGTACAAGACGGACAAGGCTCTGCGGCTCTGAAGATGTTTTCCAAGTTGCCCGAAACCCTTCAGCGAGATCGGCACTTGATGCAGTTGAAGATCGACGCTGCGCTATCCGTCGGAACGCCCGAAACTCGTGCTGCTCTACTCGCGTTTCGTAAGGAAGTCGGTGACGGGCCGACGTTCACATGGAGCATCCTCAACCAACATTTGCTTGTCGGCCCTGGTCCCGATACGAAAGAATATGTCTCAAAACTTGAGTCCCGATTTGGAAGACGGTTCACTTCGATTTGCTCGGCGTGATGTCCAACGATGTGAACGCCGAAGAGGTCATCGATCGCGCCGTCCGCACTTCACCCAAGAGCGCGTTCCCGTATTGGGTTCGCCTCCGTCGGGAAATACTTTCGCAGCGATTCAAAAGAAGCCTGTGCAACAAACGCATTGTTGGAGGACCAATTTGGGCTTTCTCCAGCCGAGGTCCGCCTCGTGGAAGGATTCGCCAAACTAGAGAGTTCCTCGGAATACCAAAAATGGATCGCGACACGCAAGAAGTAGCCTGTCACGATACCGCGATGCCACTTTGTGGTGCCATCCGTGAATTGCATCGTCTACCGGCTGACACCCTACCAACGCTGGTTCGAGCCCACGTTGCCACGTCCCGCGTTGCTGCGCCACCCTTGTCCCCGTGGCCCACGGCCCCGACTCGCGGCCAGTCGCGATCGTGGGTGGTTGCCAGGTTGCTGGTTCAATAGGTACTTCCGGCCGTAACTAAGCCCCTACGTCCCCGGTATGCTGGGACACCGAACGATGCCATTTGCTACGCAACTCTCGGGCCAGAAACGGGTGCGACCAGTATCCTGGTCGATTCAAGCTATCGATCAACTGCAATATGAGCGCTCTACCCGTCGCAAAAGCAGGTGGAGCGTCACAACTCAACAATGGTCGTTGCCTCAGCCCGCTTGCGCCTGCTGTCGACCCCCAGCACCAGCAGCGGCAGGTTCGTTTGCCGAATCAAACTGTCCACCATGTCCCCTTGCACCACCTGCGCCCAGTCTCCGTCGGAACGAGTCGCCACCGCAATCACGTCGACCTTTCGCTGTTTGGCAAAGGATGCGACCGCCGCGGCGATCGACTGTTTCGTCGTGATCACATGGGCATTAACGGGCGAACCATCCCGCCTCACGTCGTCGGCGATCCTGGTGAGATATCCGGTAGGAGTCGTATGCTCAGAAGCCCCCCGGCTCCAGTCGTGGTTCTGCACATTCACCAGCGAGATCGGGGCTCCTTTCAATCGACTGACTGCAGTTGCGACACGCAGGATGCGCTCCGCGAACCCCGTCTCGTTGAGCGGGACGACGATGCGCCGAGCGATCGGGTCCCCCGTCAAGTCGACGGGGTAGGGATACCCCTGTACGAAGAGGCCCGGAGTTCGAATGCGCCGTCGCAACGCGTTGGCGACACTGGGTGAGAACAACCGCCGCAGGAATCCTCGTCGTCTCGAAGCCATCACGACCAGGTCCGCGCGCGCACTCTGCTTGGCCAAACCTTCGACGGCATCGGTGCTGTCGATGAGCCGGACATCCACCGTAACCGAACTGACGCGCGCGATTCGAATCGCGACATCGACAAGATAGTCGTAGGCCTCTCGCTTCTCGCGGCTATTCCATTCGTGGACCGAACACATGTGCCACGGCTCGAACTGATCCATGCGTGGGTGGACGCGAACCAGGCGAATCCGTGCCCGCGACCGTCGGGCGATGGCCAACGCATAGGGGAGCGCGTGCTCGGCATGCTGGGTCCCATCGAGCGGCACCACCAGCGTGCGAAAGACAAGCTGCGCGGAGTCCGAGCGGGCGTCTTCCAAGGGTCGCGCGGCCTCTGACCCATCGCCGAGTGGACGAAGCGGCATTGCCGGGAAGGACAATGACAATTCGCGCGGGAAAGGTTTCTGGCGGCTGGAATGTTGGGTCATGGCAGTCGTTCCTTTCAGAGGTCGTTGTGGACAACTGCACTCAAATGCAACCCGCGTGCCAGTGCGTCCGGAGCCACATGCGTGCCGGTTCCGCGGCCCTTAGGACGGGGCGCGCGTGAGCAAATGAGGGGACTGTCGCCTGGCGTTGGCAGGTGTCAACCGCAGTTGACGCGCCGCCAGCGACGTCGATCCTGGCTCCGAGAAGGGCAGGAGCCCAGCAGCGAGTTCAATCGATTGCGATTGGCAATTAGGGGTGCGCCACCCTCTTCGGCCCCTTGTGGTCTGAAAGTTGCATTCGCTGATCCCGTCTATTCACTTTCTCCAGCCTGAAGGTAGATCAGCATGCGAAACATCGTCATGACCAAGTCCGACCGTCGCAATCTCGAGGCCGTCCTCTCGTCGGAGTTCGCGAACGTCATCGGCCCATTGCCTCGCCTGGACGATCTGAGGGCCGAGCTTCAACGGGCGCAGATTGTGTCGCCGGACGAAGTTTCGAATGACGTGGTGACCATGAACTCTACGGTTGTTCTGCGCGATCTCGAATCGGAGGAGTGCGAGACCTACACGCTCGTGTTTCCTCAGGACGCTGACATCGCGGCAGGCCGACTATCGGTTCTTGCGCCCATCGGCACGGCGATCCTAGGTGAAAAGGTCGACGCCGAAGTTCTCTGGCGCGTGCCGGGGGGCTGGCGACGACTCAGAATCGATGAGATCGTCTATCAACCGGAGCGCGAAACCGCGTTCCCGCTCGGGTGAGAACCGCGCCACGGACCAATCGGCGCAGGCAGCCTTTTAAACAAAGGTAGAAAGGAGCACTCGTGATGACTCACCAAAATCGCGAATCATCGCGTCGATTCGACCGTTGGGCCCAGCGGATTTCCCATTGGATGAGATGGGGGAGTTGCTCGATTCGAAGTGACGCTACTTTTCGAGAGGCAATGGCTTTCCTGGTGCGCAACGGAATGAACGAGGCGCCGGTGATCGATGACACGGGACGACCTATGGGAGTCATTACCCTCGCGAACTGTAGACTCCTTGACCAAGGCGCGCTCGACAAGCGATTGGAAGTTGATCTCTACCAAGCGTCGCTTCGCGCCGACGATGAGGACGGGGACCCTTACCCATCGCGATCAGGAGCGGTGGTCGTTCGCTTCAATTCCGTACTTCTTGAGTAGTTTGTGCAATCCTTGCCGAGACATCCCTGCTTGTTTTGCGGCGCGAGAGACATTGCCCGCATTCTGGTCTAGCAGTGTCGCCAAATACTTGTGTTGGGCATCGTCCAAAGCGTCTTGACGCGACGTCGTCAGCAAGGCCCCTTTCTCAGACTCCGATCCTTTCTCGACGCGCCTTCTTAGTGCGACAGGCAAGTCGGCGGGCGCAATCACGTCTCCCCTGGCGACGGCCAGCGCATGTTCGATGGCGTTTCGCAGCTCCCGGATGTTGCCCGGCCAGGAATAGCCGCGCAATAAATCAAGCGATTCGTCCGAAAGGTCGACTGCTTGCTGGTGCGCCCCGCGAAGGTGCTTCAGAAAGTGCCGTGCCAGGAGCGTGACGTCGTCGCCCCGTGCTCGCAAAGGGGGCAATTCGATGTGAATCACGGCCAGGCGATAGAACAGATCCCGCCTGAATCGCCCGGCGTTGACCTCCAACTCCAGATCGCGGTTCGTGGCGCAGATGAAACGGGTGTCGATCTGCTCCTGCACCGATTTGCCGAGTGGGATGAAGGTCTGCTCCTGAATGACCCGCAGCAGCTTTGCTTGAAGCGGCAGCGGCAACTCGCCAATTTCATCGAAGAAGGCCGTTCCTTTGTCGGCCTGAAGTAAAAGGCCGACCTGATCCTTGATGGCGCCGGTGAAGGCCCCCTTGGCATGACCGAACAGGACCGACTCGAACAGGGACTCGGGGACCGCGGTGCAGTCGATGATCTGAAAGGTACTCTTCGCCCGCAGGCTACGGCGATGGATCGCAGCAGCCACGACTTCCTTGCCGGTACCGCTTTCGCCTGTGATGAGGATGTTCGCATCGGTCCCCGTGACACGGTCGATGATCTCGAACAACTCCCGCATGGGGGGACTCTCGCCGATGATCTCCGGCGATTTTCCGCCCGTCTGCGGCTTCTCCGGCTCCTGCGGTGAACGACGCGAATGGGCCAGCGCGCGACGGACGCTGGAGATCAGGTCCTCGTATTTCACTGGTTTCAGCAAATAGTCAGAGATCCCGAGCCGAACGCTTTCAATCGCCGAGGGCATCGTGGGGGCACCTGTCACGACGATGAGCGGAATGGAAGGCCATTTCCCCCGTCCCTCGCGCAGCAATTCCAACTTGAGATTGCCGGGCATGTTCAGGTCCGAGAGGACCAGGTCGAACGACTCGCGATTCAGCAGCTCGAGCGCCTTCTTCGCGTCGGGGACCGCGACGCATTCGTAGCCCGCCTTGGTGAGCAATTGAGACGTCGTTCTGAGATACAAGGTTTCGTCGTCAGCAATCAGGATCCGTCCGAGTGGTTGGTCAGCCATGATTCGGTCCCTGCGCCGATTCGAGTCGCAAGGGGAACACGGCCGCGAATCGGCTCCCTTCGCCGACGCTCGTCTGTACTTCGATGCGCCCGCCCATCGCCTCGATCAAACTGCGAGAGACGGAAAGCCCCAGCCCCATGCCCGCCTGCACTTCGCCTTGCTTGGTGCTGAAGAACGGCTCGAAGATGTGGGGCAGCACCTCCGGGGGAATTCCGTGTCCACGGTCGTCGACACGGACTGCGACATTATGTCCGCGACGGTCCACAGTGACTTCAACGGTTGATTCGGGGGGCGACGCCTGCAGTGCGTTACGAATGAGATTGTACAGAATCTGCTTGACCTCTCCCTCCGCCAGCACAACTCGCAGCGGTTCCGCCGACGGGGCGACCTGAATCGCGACTCCCCGTCTGACCGCGGCATTCTCCAGCATGATCGCCACTTCACCTACAACTTGCGCCAGGTCGAACTCCGCCGGCTGCTGTGGCGCCCGCCGATAGAGTTGATACATCTGATGGACGATTCCGCTGATTCGTTCGATCTCGCGATCAATCAACTCGAGTAAGTCAAAATGCTCGTGCTCGGGCGTGAGAGACGACTTGATCAGCTCGAAGGCATTTCGCATTCCCGCCAATGGGTTGTTGATCTCATGGGCCACACCGGCGGCCAGTTGACCCAGTGCGGCGAGCGTTTCCATTTGACGCTGGCGATGCTCGAGCTGCCGCAGCTTTTCGGTCCTCTCTTGGACCAATTGTTCCAGGTGGTCAGCGTGCAGACGAAGTTGATCGCGCAGCTTGCGGCGCTCTGTGACATCGCGGACGCTCGTCCTGAAGCCCAGGTACTCGCCCCGCGCGTCGTACATGGGTTGCCAAGAGAGGGCCATCCATCGGATGTCTCCGCCACGGTACAGGCAGCCGAACTCTTCGTTCTCGCCCGTTGTACGCTCTTGTGCGGAAGCTAGAAGACCCGCGATGCGTTCGCGATCCTCGGCGACGACAATCGGTAGCGGATAGTCCTTCATTTCCAGACACTCGTCCACGGAATAACCCGTTGTGCGGGCCACCGCTTGATTCACCCAAAGTAAGTCCCCTTCGGGATTGTGCCAGCTTTCCCAGTCATAGGTGTAGTCGGCAACCGCTCGAAACGAGCGATCATCGACGGAGATCTTCGCAGTAGCCTGCTTGGGCGTGCTGGTCGGACGGTTCGCCTGCTTGCTCGTTCTCTTACTCGATTTGTTGCTCGGCTTCTTCATGGGCTCATTGATCTTACTGCGATAGCGGGGACCCTCGACAACTGCGAGCGACACCTGTCAACGCCCGTTGACACTCCTGACGGCATCGACTGTCCGTAGCAAGCCTTGATGCGGGCAATTACGCCTTCGGGCCAATGGTACAGCGATTGCATTTGCCTAGCGGAAGACCCGCATAATAGCCCATTCAAGAAGGAATTGGACATGCAATCGAATCCGAATCGAAAGACCCGCCCCGACGCCGTGACGCTGAGGATCAAAGGCCGAGGGCCGGAATGGGCGCCGGATCTGCAAGTCTTGCTCGACCGCTCGTTGCAGAGAATCGCCGCGCGGTTCCCGCAGGGGATCCATTCGACCGCAGCCTCGCTGGAGGACGTGAACGGTCCGCGAGGCGGCGTCGACAAGAGATGTGCCATCACGTTGACCCTCACCGGCAACAGGAAGGTGTCGGTGAACGCGTCCTCTTCGAATGCAGCGGCAGCGGTAATCACTGCCGCCCGACGCGCTCGGAACGCGCTCATTCGCACGATGCTCGGAGCGCGCGACAGGCGATCGAGGGATTACCGTACGGAGAGTGGCGATTGAGGCTCGCGTGCCCTAAGTCGTTTCGTTGAGTCATACCAACCTGGGCAACCGCGTGGCGAGGAGATCCTGTAATGATGTTGGATGGAACCCCTGACAGGCTTGATCCTCCGGTCGACCTGGACCGCGACCACGTTCTTGGACCCCACGACGCCGAGTTGACGCTTGTCGAGTACGGCAGCTACACATGCCGGCACTGTCACGCGGTTCACGATGTCGTCTAAGAGTTGCGCAGCCGATTTGGAGATCGGATGCGGTACGTGTTTCGGCACTTGCCCGTCGCCGGCAGCGAGGACGCCCTGCGCGCCTCGCAGCTGGCGGAGCACGCCGCGAAAACCGGACGGTTCTGGGAAGTTCACGAAGCGCTGATGGAGCATGGCCCCGCATTCGCGGCGGGAGATTTCGAAAACTTCTCGCGCCAATTCGATCTGCCCCTCAAGGTGGCTCAGGGTTCCGCTGCCCAGTTGCGCTTTGGCGAGGACGCCGCTAGCGCGGAGCGCAGCGGCGCGCGGGCCACGCCCACCTTCTTCATCAACGGCCGACGCTATACCGGCACCTGGGATGAAAGCTCGTTGGCCGACGCGATGCTCGGTCCGTTGGGGCACCGTATTCAGTCCGCGGCGTTCGACTTCGTTCGCTGGGAGCCGTCCTCGGGGTTGTTGCTGGGGTTGGCGACGTTGCTTGCACTGGTTCTGAGCACAGCTGTGTGTCACAACATTTAGCACTTTTCTGCGCGAGTTCTCGCCATTTTAGAGGCCCCGGATTCTTGTTGCATCCTAATTTCATAAACACTATTTATATAACCAGGAACCAGTCGCCCCGCGAGCTTCCCATGACGAATCTCTTCCTTGCGTTAGCTCCTCGATGCGCGCGAAGGCGTGCCGGTCAATTGCGGATCGTCCTCGGGGCGCTGGTATTCGTTTTTTCTGGCTTTGTGCGCGCTCATGGCGGCGACTGGCCTGCCTACGATCGGGACGCTCTCCGCTCGGCCCATACACCCGAGAAGCTGGCGTTCCCTTTGGGAAAACTCTGGGTGCATCGCGCCGCACAACGGCCGCGGCCTGCCTGGACCGAGCCGGGTCGCACCGCCAACATGTTCGGCTTCGACTCTGCGTTTCAGCCCGTGGCCGCCGAGGGGTTGGTCTACTTCGGTTCGTCGGCCGATGACACGGTCTATGCCTTGCGAGCCAGCGACGGTGCCGTGCAGTGGACCTTTACGACTGGCGCGCCGGTTCGCTTTGCGCCGCACCTGGCCGAAGGCCGCTGCATCTTTGCCAGCGACGATGGGGTGATCTACGCCCTCGACGCGCGCTCGGGCAAGGTGCAATGGCAGTTCAACGCGGCGCGGCGTGAGCGGATGATCGCCGGCAACGGGCGGATGATCTCGCGCTGGCCCTGCCGGACCGGGGTGGTGGTGCACGAGGGGACGGTCTACGCAACGGCCGGCATGTTCCCATCCGAAGGGGTTTATTACTACGCCCTCGATGCGGCCACCGGGCAGCAGCGTTGGTGCAACGATACGCTCAACGCGATGTACCTTTCATATCCGCACGACGGGGTGTCGTTTGGCGGGCCGACTCCGCAAGGCTATCTGCTTACCGATGGGGCGCGGCTGGTGGTGCCGACGGGGCAAAGCGCGCCCGCGGTCCTGGATGCCAGGTCGGGGAAGCTGCTGCACTGGCAACAGCAGAAGCCGGGCTCGACCTGGGCTCGCTGGGGAGACGGCTTTGTAATGGCGGGCGGCCGCGGCTGGCAGCCCGATCAGGAGATTCGCCTGGGCGAGGCCCCACTGTTCCGCGGCGATGGGGTCGCCTTCTACGATCTGGCGACAGGCGAGGTGACCTCGCAAAAGAAGTGGCTGGGCTACGACGCGCTCCCCGGCAGTGTCCGGCAAGGGCACGAGCGCTGGCGCGGACAAGTGATGCCGCTGGGAGGCCGCGACCGATCGATCCTGGCCCAGGGGAAGCTCTATGCCTCGGGCATGGGGAGCATCGAAGCCCTCGACGCCGGCGGCGAGTCCCTGCGCCGGCTTTGGAAGGTCGATCACCCGCGGACCTATAGTCTGATCCTGGCGGGCGACGTGCTGGTGACCGGAGGAGACGGCAGCGTGTCGGCGATCCGCGCGGCCGACGGAACGCTGGCTTGGCAGGGTCAGGTTGATGGCAAGGTGCACGGGCTGGCGGTTGCCGACGGGGTGCTCTATGCCGCAACCGATAGCGGCACCCTCTGTGCGTTCGCGGCCCAGCGGCCGAATGTCCCTGCTTTGCGGCGATTGCGGGCCGATGAACCTCCGCGGACTGGCTTTGCCTTGGTCGTTGGCAGCCAGGGGACCGCGGCCGCCGAACAGCACGCCAGCGCCACGAACCTGAATGTGATCTGCCTGCTGGCCGACACGGCTTCGATTCCCGACGCCCGGCGTCGGCTGCTGGGTCGCGGTTACGGGCAAGGGCTGGTGGTGCATGCGCTCCCGGCCTCCGGGCGATTGCCGTATGCCAACTACTTTGCCAACCAGATTGTAATTGATGGAAATGCGGCCGGTATACCGCCCGAGGAGCTGTATCGGATGGTGCATCCGTGCACTGGCGAGATTCGTTTTCTGAACACGCCAGTTGAAGAGATGGCCCGCTTCGCGCGGCAGGCGGGCGCTGCGGCCGGTGAGTTGAACGGCGCCGTGTTGAAGCGAGGCCCGCTGGAAGGGGCCTTCGACTGGAACTCGCCCCATGAAGTCGACCAACGCGTGAAGTGGCCGCTGGAGCTGCTATGGTTCGGCGGCCCGGGGCGCGAGCGAACGCTGGCCCGACATCGACAGGGCTTGCCTCCGCCGGTGGTGGCTTTTGGGCGAACTATCGTGGCGGGGGATGGCTACGTCACGGCTGTCGATGCGTACAACGGATTCGAGCTTTGGACCCGCGCGGCGGGCAACTATCAGTATCTCTCGGCCGACGACCGGCACGTGTACGTCGGCCTGCCGTCGCGCGTGCTGCAATGCGACGCGCAGACGGGGCGGTTGTTGAAGATCTTCGGCACGGCCGCGCCGGTGATCCTGTCGTTGAGGGATGCGAAGACGTTCACCGCGAAGCCGGCCGGCGTGTACGGCGGAACGATCCAATTGGCCCGCACCGAGACGGCCCTGGAAGTAACGCTGGACACCAGCACCCCCACGCCGGACGACAAGGATTGCTGGACGCTGTGGTTCGATTTCCGCGAGACCGGGGCCAGACTCACGCCCGGCGGACGGGGCGCCTTTCCGTTGATCGTGAATACCTCCCTCGGCACGTTGCGCAAGTTCGATGGCTTTGTGGGGGCCGTCGCGCCCGAGGTCCGCCTGGCGCGTGAAGGCAGCACGATTCGCCTGGCCATCGCCTGGGAAGAGCTCGAGAAGCTGACGGGGCACAAGCCGGCCGACTTCGAGCTTGCGGCCGAGATCGCCCTGCATAGCGATTTTCAGGTTCGGCTCCGCGCACGTCCTTTGACAGAGGGACGCGACCCGTGGCAGAACGGCACGGCGATCTTTGCGTCGTCGGCGAATCCGGGGCTCGACCCCTGGAAAGATGTCGCACGCGCCCCGTTGAGCGAGTTGCCCGCGCACGCGCAGGGTTGGGGCCGGGCGCCGCTGCATGTGCGCCACGATGGCAATCTGCCGCGGCCTCCCCTGGCGATCCAAGCCAGCCCTGCACTTCGCGACCGCATCAACCCCATCACGGGTGATTCGCAGGACCGCAGGTACCTGCGGGGGTACGGCTGCAGCGGCACTATCTCGTCGGAGACCATGGATTTCTTCCGCTCCGGCACGATCGGCATGTACGACCTGGCCGACGACAGCGGCATGCGGAACTTTGCCGGAGTTCGCCCCGGCTGCCGCATCACCATCGTGCCGGCCTTGGGCGTGCTGGTCTCCACCGAGGGAGTCGGCGACTGTTTCTGTCCGTACAACTTCTCGACGACCATGGCCTTGGCCCCGGCCAACGCGCGCAAGCAAGAAGACTGGGCGGTGTTTGTCGACAAGACCCGCGTTGCTCCGATGCAGCGGCTGGCGCTGAACCTGGGAGCGCCGGGCGATCGCCGCGACGAGTCGGGCCAGTTGTGGCTGGGCTATCCGCGGCAGCCGATGATGCTGGCCACCGGGGGCTCCATCGGGCCAAGCCCCCATGCGCTGGGGCTGCCGGCGGAGCTTGAGTTGCTGGAAGGAGGGCAGTCCCTTCGCGTCAATGCCGACCAGGTCGTGATCGAGGGAGCTCGCGATCCATGGGTCTTTGCCTCGGCGATCTCGGGCGTGCAGAAGCTCTCGCTGGGGCTCTTGTACCGCGAACCCAAGTCGGTCTGCCTGGCCCCGGCGGTGAAGTCACCGCCCAAGCTCGACGCGGCGCTGGACGACGAAGCCTGGAAAGGGGACGCCGGGCTCAGTTTGGCCACCGACTCCAAGAGCCTGATCAAGAAAGGCCGCGTGCGATCCCGCAGCGACCGCGAGCATCTGTACCTGGGCTACGAGCAGCAGCCGATCATCGATCGCAAAGGAGTAGTGGCTCCGTGGAAGGACAGCTACTTCGACGTGCTCTTCAAGGACGCACTGACCTCGTCGTACGTCCATCTGACGGTGAACGCCGAAGGAACCAAGACGAGCCGCGCCGTGAATGGAGTGGTTGCCGCCCCGCGAGTGGGGAACGTCACGCTCGATGGCAAGCCGGACGACTGGCGCGATCAAGGAGTCGAGTTGCCGCTGGACCCAGGGCGGGGCAAGTTGCGCGTCGGCTGGACCGACCAGGGCCTGGTATTGCTGGCGCAGCTCGCGCCGCAACAAGCCGAAAAGCCAAGTCCCGGGCTGCGTGTGCAGTTTGGCAACCGGCAGAATCCGGCCGCCGTGGAAGCGTTGATCGACGTTCGCAATCAGACAGTCGGCATGGTGACGCTGGCCGCGCGCAAGCCGGTGAAGGGCAGCGCGCCGGCGCCCGATGTGGTGGACGAGGAGAACCCGAGCAAACAAGAACTGGAACGGGTCCGCGAGGTCCGCGAGATCAAGCCGGCCATGGCCGCGCTGCTGGAAGCTGATGCGTTGTGGGTCGAGGCGTCGATTCCCTTTGAAGAGCTGAAGCTGAAGGGCGTGGTCGGGGACGTGGTCGAGTTGCAGGTAGTGATCTACGACCCGGCGTCGGCCGACCGCAACATCACCGGCGGGGTCGGCGCGCGGCGGGCCCTGCTGGGAAAGGGGAATATGTTATCGCTGGTGCTGACGGAGAAGGCCGAAGCCGGCGAGGCGCTGCCGGCGTCAGCTCTACGCCGGGAATGGTTTGGCAACACGGTGGTGTTCGCAGCGCGGCAGCGCGTGGTTCCCACCGAAGCGTGGGGCGCCGCCTCGAAGGCCGACGACGACTCCTTCCGCGTCGAGGTCAGCATTCCCTGGCGCGTTCTGGAATCGGCGGGCCTGTCGCGGCAGCGGCTGCTGGCCCAGTTCCACACGACCGGTGGCCCGATCTCGAACCTGGATGTGTTGGGGCTGAAGTTCGCGGCCGGGTCCTTCCGCATGCACGCCAGCGAGCAGCCGTTGGAACCGCTGGGCTATCTGCTCCGTCTGCACTTTGCGGAAATCGAAGCCAAGAAGCCCGGCGAACGGGTTTTCGATGTCATGCTGCAGGGACGGACTGTGCTGGAGGGATTTGACATCGCCCGCGAGTCCGGCGGCGTCAACCGTTCTTTGAGCAAGTCCTTCGAGATCGATCCGAGCGAGGCGTTGACGCTCGAGTGCGTTCCGCGGGTCGGGCTTCCGCTGCTCAATGGCCTGGAACTGATTGCACGGGAAGCGAAGTAGCCCGATAATCCGGCGTCGCTGGCAGCAAAAAAGGCAGGGGCCGTTGCGGCAACACGCCCCGCTGTGTGTCAGTAGAGTCGAGAGGTGGCGCGCTAGTTTAGGTCGGGAGAACCCGCCTCAAGTTCGCAGACCGTGGCTCGCGATCGGCGGCGCGCGACACGGACCTTGTTCGGAAATGATGTCCGGACAAAGAGAGCCTGTTTCAAGCGGCTTTTCTCGAGTAAACCTCCTGTGCTGGTCCACCCAGCTGTGTGTCACAACATTTAGCACTTTTCTGCGCGAGTTCTCGCCATTTTAGCCGATCGGAACCGGCGGTTGCCATCGGCCAGCGGCGGTGACCATGATAGGGCATGGCCACCGCAACTCGCACCCAACGCCGCTACGACCACCGTCTCCGGGATCTTGTCCGAACCACACGAGATATCGACTGCGCCATTCAGCGAGGCGTCCCGCGCTCGACGGCGCGTGGCTGGCTGAAGGACCCTGGCGCCCAGGTGGTCTCCGTCGATGCCCTCGGCATGGATGCGACTCAGCTGCAGCGAGAAGTCCTTCGCCTTCGCAAGCGGGCTCAGAAGCTGTCGGCCCTGCTGCGGTCCTGCTGGTCGTCTTCAGGATGTCTGGCTACTCACTGAACCAGGTTCGATTGCCTGAGGGCAGCGACAAGCGGTCGCTGCTGCGGGCCATCGACCGGTCGTGTTCGGCGCTGCCACTGCGGTCTGTGCTGCGGGTCGTCCGATTGTCGCCATCGCGCTATCACGCCTGGAGCCGGCAGGAAGGATGTGCCCTGGATGACTAATCGTCCTGCCCGCGTTCCTCACCACAGCAACTCACGGCTTCTGAAGTCAGCGCGATCCACGAGCTGGTCACGTCCGAGGAGTACCGACACGTGCCGACCGGGACACTGGCGCGGCTGGCACAGCGAATCGGCAAGGTCTTTGCTTCGGCCGGCACATGGTACCGCCTGGTGCGGGAGCACCGGTGGCGGCGACCCAGGCAACGAGTCCATCCCGACGCGCCAAAGGTTGGGATTCGCGCCGCGCGGCCCAATGAGATCTGGCACGTCGACACCTCGGTGGTCCGCTTGCTCGATGGGAGTCGAGTCTACCTGCACGCCGTGATCGACAACTTCTCACGCCGCATCCTGGCCTGGAAAGTTGCTCAGGCCTTCAATCCAGTGGCCATCGTGGAGATCCTGTTGGCCGCCGCAAAAGGCTTGGTCGATGGCAAACCCATGCTGCTCGTCGATGGCGGCGTCGAAAACTTCAACGAAGCGGTCGACAAGCTCATCGGATCAGGATTGCTGACTCGTGTGCTGGCCCAGACCGAGATCACGTTCTCCAATTCTTTGATCGAATCCTGGTGGCGCGTGCTCAAGCACCAATGGCTGTTCCTGAACACGCTCGATTCCGTCCGGACTGTCGAGAAGCTCGTGGCGTTCTACGTGGAGGAGCACAATACGCGCCTCCCGCATTCGGCGTTCCGCGGGCAAACGCCGGACGAGATGTACTTTGGTAAGGGCGAAGACGTTCCCAAGTTACCGGAGGCCGCACGACGGACTGCCCGCGATGCGCGAGCGGAAGCCAATCGGAAGCGGACCTGCAGCGCCTGCGAGTTGGTGACCGTGAGCCTTAACTGAGATCGGGCCTCATCAAGGAGCGGAGCTTCGGTGGCCAGCTTGCGCGCCGCGACATGAAAACGAGGCGAAGGAGCGCCGATGGCCCGGAGAAATCACGACTCCGGCCTCCCAAGCCGGGTGTGCTGGTCCAGCGATTCTAGAGGTGAACGCCCTTTCACCGCGCCGAAGTCTCGGCGCGTGAATGGCTCATCCTGGCATTCGGAATCGCGATAGTTTGGCGGTCGTCGAGCGTGACGGTCAGGATCTTTTGCTTCGTCGCTTCGAACGCGGCTTAGGCGATGGGAACTCAATGGCCGCTTGGCCTTCCGAATTCGACTCTTCGGCTTCGATCTCGGCGTCAAGTTCCATCATTCGCTCAGCCCACTCCAGGGAGGTACTGAACTGGAACGTGCAATAGAGGGTCGTCGGCACGAGCAGGCATCCGATCAGCACGGCGATGCCAAAATCGACGGCAGGCAGAATCCAATTCAGGGCGACACCAATTCCAACGCCCGCGAGCAGAAACGCGCAGAGAATCGTGAGAAAGATTCCGCATAGGGTCAGCAACTCGCGCATCATTCACCACGGGCTCCAAACTATGTCGACTTTCGGCACGCGATCCAACGGACTATCGTAGTTCCTACCATCGCGAGGAGCCACCATGAACGCGCCAAAGATTCCACTGCCGAAGAACTGGCCAGCGAATGTGCAAGCCGTCATCCTGCACGTCATCAGTCTGGCGAACTACGTCATCGCCTACACGCGAGGCTGGGCGGCCGATAGCAAGAATGAGCGGATTCGTTGGAAGGCCGAAGCGGAGCAAGCGACGGCGGAAGTCAGTCTCTTGCGTGAGGAGTTGAGACTCAAGGACGCGAGAGCGGCCAGGTTACCAGCCCACAAACGTGCGCATTACGAGCCCACGGAGCGGATGGCGATTCTGGAACTCCGCGCCGCGCGAGGCTGGTCGATGGCAGAGACGTCGCGATGTTTCCAGGTCTGCGAACCGACCATCCAGAGTTGGATGGGTCGCCTCGATGAGGGTGGTGTGCTGGTCCAGCGATTCTAGAGGTGTACGCCCTTTCACCGCGCCGAAGTCTCGGCGCGTGGATGGCTTATCCTGGCATTCGGAATCGCGATAGTTTGGCGGTCGTCGAGCGTGACGGTCAGGATCTTTTGCTTCGTCGCTTCGAACGCCGCTTAGGCGATGGGAACTCAATGGCCGCTTGGCCTTCCGAATTCGACTCTTCGGCTTCGATCTCGGCGTCAAATTC
>Ga0335397_10004166_pt1 | contig 19175 bp, 17 predicted proteins | sample MAT04_FD_205740 | JGI IMG/M metagenome (GOLD analysis project Ga0335397, IMG submission 205740) | Freshwater microbial communities from Lake Fryxell liftoff mats and glacier meltwater in Antarctica - MAT-04 (spades assembly) (version 2) ... | reverse complement strand
CTCGACTATCAAATTTGCGCGATTTCCAACGGTTTTCTGTGGAAGGTGCTCCTACGCGTGATATGATAATTATTCCGGTTGTGGGAGATTATTTTTGGGCACGGAGGTCAGTATGCGAAACGTCCAAATCGATGAGCGGATTCGTCTTCGCCACGACATTCCCCAGCAGAATCTGCATCGCGGGGAGATCGGTACTGTGCGCAGCATGTGGTGCGCGCCGCAGATCGTTTATGAGGTAGAGTTCGACCAGGTCGGACTCGACGATCACACCCGCGCGCTCTTGCTGGAGGATCAGGTCGAGGAACTTGTCGCGCCGTGCGGGGAAAGCGAAATCGCGGGCAACGTCGATTCATCGGTCTATTCAGCTTGATCGATTGCAGCCGCGATGACGCATAATTACACTCGCTTAACCAAGGCGACTAATCGCCCGGGTAAGGCGTCGCGAGCTACCCATTCAGATCCTGCGTCGCTTAATAGATACGCGCCCGCTTTGATGCCAGTCACCATGTCCAGTGTGTTGGCAACAAGATATTCCGCACCGCTTGCCCGCCGACTGGTCTGGCCGATCTCGATCAAATTGGGCGTTGATACGTCCACTTCAAGCTTGAACTTCACCAGCAGCCCGCGGTGCTGCCAGCGCGTGCGGAAGAGGTCGACGATTTTTTCAGTCGGGCGACCGGCAATCGCGAGGGCGGGGTAGGTCGATTTGATTTTGCCCGCCTGCACCGGTTTGACCCTCCAATTTTCCGATCCGTCGCTGGCTACGTCGCGCGTGAGGATTTCAAACGCCCCTGAGGGCGCGTAATCGCTGACGGCTGCGGACATGAAAACAGCATCGTAAGAATGAGCTTGCATGTGCTCGTCGATCAAGTTGACGAGATCGGCATGGGTCGTGAACGACGTTGCATGGATCGGGGCCGGTGCGCTGGTGACATGCGCGCGATTGCTGGTCAGCAGGTCCACCGAACCCAACGCTTTGGCAGCCATCGCAATGGCATACCCGGTGTTGCCGGTGAAGATATTTCCCCAGTCACGCACCTGATCGATGCGCTCGCGTGTGCTACCGGCTGTGATGAGGATGCGCATGTCCGACTAACCATCCCAAAAAACTTAAGACTGATCATCTAAGCAATCTTCATCGCTCTCGCCATTGTTTCACCGATGGTCGCCGGGCTGTCTGCGACGGAAATGCCTGCGGCTTTTAGCGCGGCGATTTTGGACTCAGCCGTGTCCTCACCGCCGGAGATGATTGCGCCGGCGTGTCCCATGCGTCGACCCGGTGGGGCCGTCGCGCCGGCAATGAAGGCGACCACCGGCTTCTTTACGTTTTTGCGGATGTATTCGGCAGCCTCGGTCTCGTCGCTTCCGCCGATCTCACCGATAAGGATGATCGCATCGGTGGCAGGGTCGTTCTGAAACATCTCCAGCAGCTCGATGTAATTCAGTCCCTTGATCGGGTCTCCGCCGATGCCGACACACGTCGTTTGCCCCATCCCGCGGGTGGAGGTTTGCCACACCGCTTCATAGGTCAACGTGCCAGATCGCGAAATAATTCCGACGCTCTTTTTCGATTTCGCATCCTTGGGAGAAGTGTGAATATATCCCGGCATGATGCCGATCTTGCATTCGCCCGGCGTGATAATCCCTGGACAATTCGGGCCGATCAACACTGATCCAGGCTTCTCCTTCAGATATGCCTTGACCTTGATCATATCCAGAACCGGGATGCCCTCGGTTATCGCGACGATCACCTTCACGCCCGCGTCGGCAGCCTCCATGATGGCGTCGGCGGCGAAGGGTGGGGGTACAAAGATCATCGTCGCATCCACACCCACCGCATCGACCGCCTGCCTCACGCTGTCAAAAATCGGAAGGTTGTTGACGTCCTTGGTGTCTCCCTTGCCGGGCGTGACGCCACCGACCATGCGCGTGCCGTAGTCGAGGCAACCCTTGGTATGAAAAGCGCCGGCGCTTCCCGTGATGCCCTGCGTGATGACCTTTGTGCTCTTGTTGACAAGGATGCTCATATTCAAACCAAGAGTACGGGGCGGTAGCGAGCCGGGCAAGCAGCGGGGCGATCTGATTCGAGACTGGCGTAGAAAGAACCAAAGGAAATACGAATCGACAAGTCGTTACGCATCAGTACGAATCAAACGCGTGAAGCGATGCACCACGCGTCTAACGATTGCCTGGATCTCCCCTGAGCAAAGTTTCGCCGTGGGGCTTGCCCCACGTTTCCCTCGCGAAAGCGCGGGGCAAGCCCCGCGGCGAAACCTGAGCTAGCGAATTTCATACAGAGCTTTCTTTCAACGCCTTAATCCTTCTCCTGCACCTCCATCAGTTCCCCCTTCATGTCGAACGCTTCCTTGCCGGATCCGCTCATTTCCATTCTGATCATTCCACCCGGCACTTCAGGAGATGACCAGATTTTGCCCGTGCCTTGCGCGCCCTCCATCCCTCCGGTGAATGTGATGACGTGACAGTTGTACGTTTTATCCCCGATGGTCACCTCTTCGTCTCCCACGAATTCAGTCGACCCCGTGAAACCTGGCGGAAGCTCACTCGATCGCTTCTCCGACATCGCTTCGATCTTCATCTTGTGCTTCTCCCCCTCACGCCGCCCGCCCATCTCGGTGACAGTCCACATGTTGATGACCACATATTCGGGCGTCACTTCGAGAAGCTCTGCGTGATTTTCCATGCCGAAGCTCGTCCCCTGGGCGGACATCGTAAACTTAAAGACGGTGCTGGTTCCGGGTTTGTGTTTCGACCAGCTTGCAAAGGCCGGGCTGGGAACCATTTCCTTTTCATCAGCGAGTGCAGGCGAAGCCAGAATTAACGCAGCAGCGAAGAGTGATGCAACTTTTTTCATGATGCTCCGGGTGGATGTGTCGCTGGATGTTGCCCGACGGAACCCGCCGATGCAAGCGACGGATCGCACCGTCCTCGCTGGCTGCTCGCGGGGGACGATTATGGGTCTCACACAATTGTCGCTTGATCCACACGGTGTTTTGACCGAAGAATCGAGTGTGGGTCCGCTCCATCATTCTCGCTACACCGCACCCGTCGGTTTCCCGCGCGCTTCGGGGGCGCATCGGCGGGCTGGGTCTATCCTGATTTATACCGTCGTCTCGATGGGGTTCATCCTTGCGATGGTGTCCCTTGCAGTGGACGTTGGACGCGTGCAGCTGGCCAAGACCGAATTGCGCAGGGCGGCGGACGCGGCGGCACGGTATGCGGCGTCGGGGATCAGCAGCAGCACGCACATTGCCCGGGCACAGACCGCTGCGGCCGAAAATACCGTCGACGGCGCTTCACTTGCCTTGCTCACCAGCGATATCGAACTGGGCAACTGGACCGGCGGAGTCTTCACGGCAGCGGGCACACCTTCCAATGCGATCCGTGTGACGGCCCGACGGGCTCAATCACGGAGCACGGGCGTCAGGTTGTACTTCGCAGGTTTCATCGGGATCAACTTTTGCGACGTCTCGGCCGTCGCCATTGCCCAGGCAACTGCCAACACACCGACGTACGGCATTACAGGGTTGAATAGTGTGACGATCAACAGCGCCTCGGCGGGGACGGGTGAATACAACTCGGCCACGGGGACGTACACCAGTGGGGTGGTCTCCAACAGCGGGTCGATTGCCAGCAATGGGACAATCAGTCTGAATAAGAACACTTCCATCGGTGGAACGATTTATTACAACACGAAATCCGCGCCCACTGGTGGCACCGATTACGATGCAATAACGCGACTTTCCAGCACATTGACCGCCACCACTCCAACTGCCGGCAAAGCAGCGACGACGAACGACAACTCCAACGTCTCTAAAAGTTATCTGAGTGGCGGGAACTTCAGCATCGGGGGGAACAGCTCGCTCACGCTGCCAGGCGGAACGTACTACTTCGATACCTTCAGCTGCTCGGGCAACTCGCGGGTGACTTTCACGGGGGCGGCGACGGTCTACATTAACGGTGACGTCACCATCCGCGGAACGGTCAACACGCTGGGTAACGTCCCATCGAATCTCCAGATCAAGCTGCTGGCGGCCGCGAATTTTGACTTGAACGCAAAAGCAAATCTGTTCGCGCAGCTCGATTGTCCGACGAGCGACGTGTCGCTGCGCGGGAATGACGATCTGGTGGGCTCGGTAGTGGCAAAGACGATCGACCTGGGCGGAAACGCGAAGATCTTTTACGACACGGCCCTCGGCACAGCCGGGGGCGGGGGAACGTCGACCATATCGATGGTCGATTGAGTAAGTGCACTTCTTTTTGTTCGCCTCAAATTATCACTGCGGATGAGCGGGTTCCCCCGTTTGCGTGAATTGGATGGTGATACGCAACACGGTCTCGGCGGTCTTTTCTGGTCGATCTTGATTGTTCACGTCTGCGTCACTCGGGACGGGCTTGAAGCCGGTGTCGGTCGCATCCCTCAAGTCAGAATTAATTCAGGAACCGTCTGCGCAACTTTAGCTGCTGAACGGGTGAGCACGAACGCGGGGCGCGGCGATCAGCCGGCAGAGTCGTCATATCCTGCATAAACAGACAGATCGGACGGTAGAATCGAGGGAAAAATCAGTTGACTTCCTCTCCCCGGGATTGAATGCGGCGCATGTTTGTCGCGTCGTTGGGCTGACTCCCGGTGTTTACCAAAGAGGTTGTCATGAACCGCAAAAACAATCGCGGCGCGGTGATGGTTTATTCGATTATCGCACTATCAACCATGTGCCTGTTTGCGTCGCTCGGCACCGATTGGGCTCGCGTGCAGTTGGTCAAGACGGAGATGACCCGAGCCTGCTTCGCAGCCGCCCGGGCAGGGGCTGGATCGTTAGGCGGGGGCAGCGCGGCTGCACGGGCAGCGGCGAGAGATCAGATCGCGATGAACAAGATCGACGGGGTTGCGATCGACGTGCAGTCTGCCGACATTATCATCGGGCGATGGATGCCCGGCACCAAGACACTGGATACCACCGCAGCCAACCCCAACGCGGTGCGGGTTGTTCTCAATCGTCTTGCGTCGCGCAACAACGGTGTGGAGACGTTTTTCGCGGGCATCTTTGGACGAAAGACCGTGGACGTTTCGGCCCGCGCGACGGCTACCTATACGTCGCCCATCGATACCAATTACGATATCCCTGCAACGGCCAACCCGTGGCTGGCGGGCATGCCGGCCAACACCATCGCCAACCGGGTGAATCCGCACAGCAACCCGGACTGGTCGGCAGGCACGCCGGGTAAGGCGTCGGCATCTCCGGTGACTGTCACTGTTCCGCTCGTCCCTGGTCAGGAACTCAACTTCGGGAGCATTGCGGGCTATTCGAACAACGACGTGAACTACGACCCCAACGTGAACTATTCTCCCGACGGAAACTTTGGTTGGATTGTCAACAATCGCTATGCAACCGGTGGGTCGGGTGGTACGGAAAACGGGCTGGGCGATCTGCGCTGCCCGATCAACGCGGTCGTCGGTATCTTCCTTGGCGACGAGCAGCCCGATGCGTCGGCAGCGCCCACCAATACACTGGTCTACGCTGACGCAGCATCCCGCGACTTTGCAACGGTCCGGCCGATTCTGAAGCAACCATTCTTCATCGGCGACGGATTACGCAACGACGGCCGTACCATCCAGCATTTCATTATCCCTGCCGGTGCGACACGGTTCTATATCGCCCAGATGGATGAATACGAATGGAACAACAACCGCGGGGTGCGAACGTTTAAGATCACGCAGCCGGGCCGAGTGGATTCGGTCGAATAAAGATCAGATATGAATAACGACAGAGGGGGCAACATTCGCCCCCTCTGTCGGATTCCGTCGGTCGAAATTATCAAGCCACGTCCGCCAGTCGCTCGGGCTGATACTGCGAAGTCCCGATCTCGGTCGAGGACGTTTCGCTCTTTTGCTGGATCAACTGGTCGATCAGTTGTTCGATATGCCTTGCGGTCTGGGCGAAGCTGAAGTGCTGGTTCACGCGGTCGCGCATGAGTTTACCCAGTCGGCTGCGATAGAGGGGTTCACGGACAAGCTTGCTGACGCGTTCGACATACGCATGCGAATCGCGGGTGCCGATCGCGCCTTCGGATCCGACAAACGCCGCTGCCTGGGCCTGGGCAGGTGACTCTCCTGCACGCATCGCGACAACGGGCTTTTCCATGCTCATCGCCTGCAATACACCAGTCGCGCCGGCATGGGGATATTCCGCGAGATAGACATCGGCAATGCGCAGGAAGCCGGGCAGGTCTTTGCGTTTGCCAGTCCAGCCCACGCGCTTGGCCACGCCGGCTGATTCAAACTTGCGCTTCTGCCAGGCGAAGTCCCCTTCACCGACTGCAAGATAGATGACATGCGGATGCGAGCGCAGCACCGAAATCAGCGTCTCGACAAACTCTTCAGAGAGCGTCGAGTCCAGGTCATTCCCGGCAGTCGCGAGCACGACCGCAGCCTCGGGGATACCGTACGCGCTGCGCAGGGGCGCGGGGGCGAGCACCTCATCGGTATCAATGCCTTCGAGGACAAAGCTGGTCTCGATATTGCGTGTCTGCCAATACGACTTGTCCGCATCGAAGCGGTTTTGATCGACATATGTCACGCAGTGCATGCCTGCCGAGTAAAGCGGTGTCTTGCGACACAGGTTCACCTTGACCCGCGCCACGTCCCAGTTTGCCAGCAGCGCCGCGATGGGGTCGGCCTGGGTGGTGTCGAATATCACGACATCAATGTGTTCCTTGATCAGCTGGTTGGCCAGCTCACGCGCGGACGAGACGATATCCCCGTCAACCGGCGTTAGCCATGCGGGTGCTTTCAGACGGTTTAGGGCGTCGATCGTTTCCTTACCCCGCTTGCTGCTGCCAACGACGTACGACCCTTGCGCGAAGAGCTGTTTTTCATGTCGAACAAAGGCTTCGGTGCTGAAGACCTGAAGCTTGAAGCGCTTGGCATCGTGATACTTTGCAAGGCTCAGAACCGACTTACTCGTCGAGTCGTCGTCGGCAATCCCGGACACGAGATACGCGATCTTCGTCTGCTTATTATTCCAGTCCGCCCGCTCGGTGGGTTGAAAGCCAATAAACTGCGACGCCCGCTCAAATTGTGTCGCCACAAACTGGCAGGTTTCCCGGTCTGCCGTGTACGCGCCGCCATGCTGCAGATCGTAGGAGATTCCGTTTTGGATGGCTTCAAGGCCCAGTGCATTCTCTCGGCGGGCGATCGCGCTTGCGCCGAACTTTACGACCGGGGCGCAGCGGGTGTCGGTCAGACCCAAGAATCCCGACACGCTGACGAACTGGTTCAGGACTTTTTGATCCGAATAATCGATTGCTTCCAGGCTTTGCAACATGTGCTGCTGCGCCCGACGCAAGTCGAGCATGGCATGGGCGTGGTGGGCCAGGAACTTTTCTGCACTGTTGGATGATTCCTGATAGACGTCGAGCAAATCCGGGTCGATCAATTCTCCCTTATTGACGCGATCAACCAATTCCATGAGTGACGGCATACTGAGCTCCCGATCAAATGATTAAAGACAGCACCACTGGCGTTGCCGGCGACCGGCCGGCAAATCTGCTGGGCAAAACAGCGACCCTGTGGGGTGATGCATTGGTTTTATCGGGCGCAGGACGTGAAACACATCAGTGCTAAAGCATTCCGGTGATTATCGGAACCAGATCGACGGAGTACCTCGAAGATAACGGAGGAGGGCGCCGGTCGCGCCAGCCCACATAAGTGATATAGAGCAATGCATTTACGGCCAAAAACTTCTACGCTGAGGGCGTTTGGATGCCTGTTAATTTGAATCCCCCTGAAAAGGTGGTAGAATTGCCGGTTCCTATGGCAACCCGACTAAAAGCCCGTCGTACTCCGACTCGACGGACCGCAGCCCCTCCGACTCGCTCGTCGCCGCTTTCCAGGCCCATCCATCGCCGGATCGATCCGCGAAAGCACCTGCACGCGGAGGTTGTCGAGGCACCGGTCGACCCGTCTCAGTCAGGTGGATACTTAAGGGCGTTGCGCTACCTGGCTACGTTGTGCGATTACGAGCACCTGCGCATCGTTCGATACACGACGCAAAACTTTAACCTCGACCGCATGCGAGCCTTGCTCAAAAAGCTGGGCAATCCGCAGGAGGCGTTCCGGTCGGTCCACATTGCCGGAACCAAAGGCAAGGGAAGCACTTGCGCGATGGTTGCGTCGATGTTGCAGGCCTGTGGATACAAGGTCGCGCTGTATACGTCGCCGCACCTGGTCGACATCCGCGAGCGCATCCAGGTCAATGGCGAAATGATCCCCCACGCGGACTTCGCGCGGCTGATTCGCCTGGTTGAACCCCTGGTGAGCAAGATCAAGCCTTGCCCGACCTATTTCGATGTCCTGACAGCAGTTGCATTCAAATACTTCGCCGATGAGAAGGTCGATGTCGCCATCGTCGAAACTGGTCTGGGTGGCCGGCTTGACAGCACCAACGTGCTCAAGCCCGAAGTGACAGCCATCACCAGCATCTCCAAAGATCACATGGCCCAGCTGGGGCACACGCTCCCCCTGATCGCTGCCGAAAAAGCGGGCATCTTTAAGACTGGCGTGCCTGCCATCACCGTGACACAGGACCCGGAGGTCGAGCAAGTCCTGAAACAGGTGGCCGAGCAGATCGGTGCGCCGTTTGATGTCACCGGCAAGAGCATCGAGTTCAGCTATCGGTTTGAGTCAAGTCGAATGCTCGGCCCGCACAATCGTGTGTGCCTGACGACGCCCAACAGCAAGTTCGAACACTTGGCTGTGCCGTTGCTCGGCGAGCACCAGGCCATCAATTGTGGCCTGGCGTTGAGCATCATCGATCGCTTGAAGACGCGCGGTCTGGCCATTAACGATGCCCGCGCGATGGAAGGTCTGGCCAAGACCACCATCCCCGGCCGGATGGAAATGGTCAGCACGACCCCGCGTGTCGTCGTCGATGCTGCCCACAACGCCGCCAGCCTTGACGCAGCTATGCGGGCGATCGGTCAGCATATTCCCTACGATAGCATGGTGGTCATCTTCGGTTGTTGTTCAGACAAAGACGTGTCCGGCATGCTTGAGCGCATTACGTCGGGTGCTGACAAAGTGATCTTCACCAAGGTCAACAACATCCGCAGTGCCAACCCAGATGAACTGGCTGCGCGATATACCGAGCTTTACGGCAAAATGGCCCAGGTCGCCCCCACACTGGAACAGGCACTAGCCATCGCTCAGCGAGCGGTCACCAAGGAAGACCTCATCTGCATCACAGGCAGTATGTATTTGGTTGGCGACGCCAAACGCTACTTCACCGCCAAGGCAAAGCTAGCCGAGGAAGCCAAGGCGTTGGCAGGCAATACGTGATGGGCTATCCAGTAGCTTTACAAAGTTTCGCCGCGGGGCTTGCCCCGCGCTTCCGTCGCGCGGGTGGCACGGGGTGCAAGCACAGGTGAGCAAGGAAAGTCAACATCCACCCGCCAGGTAGAGCATAAAAGGCAGACACGCTCACACGACGAAATCGAGGGGTCAGCCCCTCCGCTAAGCCTGACCGAAGTAAGCTCTCCGAGCAACAACGCATTCCTACGGACCACGGACCACGGACCACTGACCAACCCCCATGTCAATTTACATGGATCACAACGCCACTACGCCGGTTGATCCGCGCGTGTTTGAGGCGATGCGACCTTACTTCACCGAGACGTTTGGGAATGCCGCCTCGCGCGGGCACAGCTTCGGATGGGCTGCCGAGGCTGCCGTTGATCGGGCACGCGAGCAGGTCGCCCACCTCATTAACGCGCGACCGGATGCCATTGTCTGGACCAGCGGCGCGACTGAATCGAACAATCTTGCGATCAAAGGCATTGCGGGCGCTCACGCCTCGCGAGGCCGGCACATCATCACGCAGGTCACCGAGCACAAGGCTGTGCTTGATCCTTGCAAGCGCCTGGGAAAGAACGGTTACGAGATCACCTGGCTGAAGGTCGACGCACGCGGGCAGGTCAACCTCGATCAACTGCGCGACGCATTGCGTGATGACACGATCCTGGTGTCGATCATGTGGGCCAACAACGAGATCGGTACGATCCCACCGGTCCGCGAGATCGGCGCGATGTGTCAGGCGCGGGGAATTCTTTTTCACACCGACGCCACGCAAGCCATCGGGAAAGTGCCCATCGACGTGATGGCCGACCACGTTGATTTGCTCTCGCTCAGCGGGCATAAGTTTTACGGGCCAAAAGGGTGCGGATGCCTCTACGTCCGTAATAAGCCCGAGAAGATTTTCCTGACACCCGAACTGGATGGCGGGGGGCATGAACATGGATATCGCAGCGGGACGCTGAATGTCCCGGGCATCGTCGGCGTTGGTGAAGCTGCAGCACTGGCGAGCCAGGACCTGTCAACCGAAATCCCGCGCCTTCAAGCCCTGCGCGACCGCCTGCAGACCGGAATTGTCGAGCAGCTTGCAGACGTGAAAATCAACGGCGACGAGGCCAGCCGACTACCCCACATGACCAACTTATCGTTCGCCGGCGTCGAACACGACCACCTGATCGCGGCCCTCTACGACATCGCCGTCAGCACCGGCTCGGCCTGCACCAGCGCCAGCCTGGAACCCTCCTACGTCCTCCGCGCCATCGGCCTCCCCGACGCCCTGGCGTTCCCCTCATTAAGATTCGCGTTAGGAAAATCCAACACGGTTGAACAAGTGGATTACGTGGTTAAACGGGTGGTGACAACAGTGCGAGAGTTAAGAAAGCTTGGATAACAGGTCGCAAGGTTTCAAGTCCTTTGCCCCGTTACAACGGTTGCAACCACCCATAGCCGTGATGGAGAAAAAACGGAGGCGGTAGGATTCGAACCCACGGTACCCTTACGGGCACTCCGGTTTTCAAGACCGGCGCATTCAACCGCTCTGCCACGCCTCCGAGGCGAAGGTGCAAGTATAGCGTTGTGCCTATTCTGCGTCAAAACCGCTGTTTTTATGCACGTTTCGTGGCCATCGCCCAAGTCACTTGAATCACTCGATCAAATCTCATCGCGCATATCCAAGTCCGGCAATGTCCTGCGAAGACCGACCTATGGTGGCACGGTGCATACGGATTCAAGCCACGGTAGTCTCCACAAGCAGGGTCGCAACAACCAAAAAGAACATGGAGGTACTACAGTGTTTTACGATCTATCCGTCGTTATTTGATTCAAATCGACGAGCACATGTTCATCGGCAGTCAGGGCAAGCGGATGCCTGGGGAGATCGAGAATCGCCGGGCCTTGGGTAACTTTTCCCTCGGCACTGAAATGAGAGTTGTGACATTTGCATAAAAAAGATTGATCGTCCTGGAGGCGAACTTTGCACCGCTTGTGCGTGCAGATTGAGGAGATTGCGTACAGCTGCTTATTGCGATGGATCAGAAAAAAACCTCGATCGCGATGACTGTCGTAGACGCGCGTTTCCTTGAACATTTCGAGTGGTCCTGCGTCGATCGGTTCAACAGAATTGGTCGCAGGTTGATCGGCAGCGAACATGTTGCATGTCGCACAACCGGTAGCAACGCTGGCGGAGAGGATGATAAAATCTCTGCGATTCATGGTTACTCCTTCATGTCGAGGTGATCCTTCCAGACGATACCGGCGGGCTGGGTGGTGGATTCGGCGGCAGCGTGAATGGTGCTGGGAATGGCGGCAGGTTCGACGGCTGGCGTGGCAAACGGGTCCGAAGCTCCGAAACTCAAAACTCCCCCGATATGACCTTGGAGCATCAGACTGCCGAGCACTACGGTTGTCACCAATAGGTACGCGATTGTTGGCGCAGTTTGTTTGCGAAAACTCTGCCACCGCCACAATGTCAGTCCCACCAGCACAAAGGCGGTCGCTGTGCCGAGCCATTTATGCACATTCATTTGCGGGTCATCCGTCGGCGGCATCGTGCGCAGCCAAAGCCATCCGGCGATCACTGTCAGAGGCGTGATCAGTGCGGCATAAAGCATCATCCACCACGCAGCGGACGTGAGCGATTCTTTTTTCAATCGTTTTCCCAGAATATCGCTGATGAGCGATGCGGGAACCAATGCCGCCGTGAAGTTCACAAGGATCGGGTGAATCGGTGGGACACTGATTCCCAATGGGAAGGATTCCGACCATGCAAGCCATTGTGAAATGATCATGCCTGTGCCCGGCAAAAAATGAACAGAAGTGAAAGGATCGTGCTGCCGGCGATGATCCGGCAGCACGACCCAAGTAACGGCGATTGGAGTTACTTCTTCTCCATTCCGGGCATGTCCTTCATGTCTTTATCCTTGTCGCCCATCATTTTGTCGCCGTCCGTCTTCATGTCCTTCATGCCTTTTGCATGATCCTTCATGTCATCTCCACCCATCTTGTGATGTTCGTCGTCGAGGGCGATTTCTTTCCAGTGTTCGCCGTCTTTTACGTAGGCCTTTTTCACGTCAATGGCGTGTTTCTCGTCATATACGACGCCTTCAACCTTGATGGTCTGGGCGGCATACGGTGCAAAGACTTTCGGGTTGGTCAGCATGATGAGGGCGTCGTCTTCGCCTTTGCCCTCGGGCAGAATGCCAGCGGGAATGCCGGTGGCCATACACTTCTGGGCGCACTCCGCATGATCCGTGCCCTTGGCATCGCCTTCGCTGGCGGTGAAGCAGGCCATGTCGATCACTTCACCTTCGATGGTGACGATCTTCTCATCATTAACGTCCTTATGCTTGCCCTCGTGAGCAAACACACCAGCCGACAAACCAGCGGCAACGATTGCGCCGCCCAACAGAACAGAAATACGTTTCATAGCAGACTCCTTGTAAAGTGCCGTGAAATCCATCACGGCTTGGTTTTCAGTCGAGTTCAACTTATTTTTTGATGACCAGCTTCATCCCACACTTGGGACATTTGCCCGGCGCATCACGGATAATTTCCGGGTGCATGACGCAGGTGTAAACCGCGGTTGCCGCCGGGGCGGTCGCGGGAGATGTTGCCTGTGCGGGGCTGCCGTGGTTGTGACCTGAGGTCACCGCGCCTGGCGTAGCTTTTCGCGCCGCCGGTGTGGTTTTGGTGTTGATGTCCACGCCGTCGCGACGGAGTTGACCTTCGGTTGCCACGACCGCCAGCGAACCCGGAGGGTCGACGTACCAGCCGGGGTCTTCATAGCTGGCGATGTTTTCGCGCACCTTCAGAATCGTGAACATCCCGCCCATGGTGATGTAATCCTTGGGCGTCCGTTCGCCGAGCATGGGGATGCTGTTCTCGGGCACGTCCATGCCCATGTCGCCCATGTCGGCCATGCCGGCTTCGCCCATCGTCATGTAGCCGGGCAGGAGCGTGCGGACGCGCTCGTCGAACCCTTCAGGCTTGATGCCGACGGTGTTGGGGATACCGTGGCCCATCTGGTTCATCACATGATGCAGCATGTGGCAATGCATGACCCAATCTCCCGGATTGTCGGCGACGAACTGAATCGTCCGCGTGCTGCCGGTCGGCATGATGACGGTGGTTTCCGGCCACTGCCCGACCTCGGCGATTCGTCCGCCGTCGGTCTCAGTGACGTAAAAGTGGTAGCCGTGCAGGTGGATGGAGTGGTGGCTCATCATGCTGAGATTACCCAGCCGGATGCGCACCTTCTCGCCGAGCTTGCAGACCAGCGGGTCGGTGCCGGGGAACGACTTGGCGTTGAAGGTGAGAACGTTGAAATCGGTCATCTCGTTCGGATCCGGGCGATAGGTGCCGGGGTCGATCTTCCATTCGCTGCTGAGCAGGACGAAGTCACGGTCGGGGCGGTCTTCCTTCGGCACGTCGCGCGGGTGGACGACGATCATGCCGATCATTCCCATGGCCATTTGCGTCATCTCGTCGTGATGGCTGTGGTACATCAGCGTGCCGTGCTGGCGGAGAGTGAATTCGTACACATAAGTTTCGCCAGGCTGGATCGAGCGTTGCGAAACGCCGCCCACTCCGTCCATGCCACTGGGCAGAAGCACACCGTGCCAGTGTACGGTCGTGGCGGCGGCGAGCCGGTTGGTGACGTAGATGCGCACGCGATCGCCTTCGACGACTTCAATCGTCGGCCCGTGAACCTGCCCGTTGTAACCCCAGCAGATGGCCTTGAGTCCGGGCGCGAACTCGTGCTCGACTTCCTCGGCGATCAGGTGCATGACTTTCACGCCATCGACCACGCGATAGGGCAGCGTGCTGCCGTTGGGGGTGATGGTGGGGGTGTAGTCCTTGCCGGGTTCGCCAGGCGGGAGGGGGTTGTCATCGTGCGCGACCCTGGCGCCAACTTCCCCGGTCCCGCCCCAGGTGTTGTGGCGGATCTCTTCCTTCGCCGCCAGCGCCATGCGGGGGGCTGAAGCGATCAGCGACGAGCCTGCCAAAGCGGCTCCGCCGAGCAATGCCTGACGACGTGAAACAGGTGACTTAAACATTAGTGACCTCCATTGGTGGAATCGGGTGTGAATGACGATTCAGGCGACGACGGCGCGATTCCGCCACGCACGAGCCTGCCCCCAGCGATCTGCTGCAACTGCGACCGCGCGATCCAGTAGTCGCGGACGGCCTCGATATACTGTCGTCCCGCTTCGACTTGATCACGCTTGGTTTGCAGCAACTCAAACGCGCTAACGAACATTCCGTTGTATTGTTTCTGCGTCTCATCAACGATGAACTGGCGAAGCGGCAAAACCGTATCGCGGTAATCAATCGCCCGCCCACGTGACGCCTCCATACGCGCGTAGGCTGTGCGAACGGTGGCACGCACCTCGACCGCCATCGCGTAGTGCAGATGCATCGCCTGCCGCAATTCGGCATCCGCCTTGGCGACGGCGGGCTGGCCCTGAGAAAAGATCGGGATCGGCAGCGAAACGGTCGGACCGGCCGACCATTTGCCGTCGCGCTCCGCAGTTGCGCCGACTTCCAAATCCGACAACACGCCCAGCGGCTTGGTGATGCCGAGCTTTCTCGCCGCAACGTTCACCGCACCCTCGGTGAGCTTTAGATCAAGACTTCGCTTGATCGCCGTCGCCTCGAGCACGTTGGAGGGAAGCGGCTCTGCGGGCACGTCAGGCAGACGCGCCGTGATCTTCCACTGCCCGGCGGATCCGAAAAGTCCCATGAGCCTGTTCATTTCTTCGCGCATCGCGATCGAGCGCTCCTCGGCCGCCACGATCGCCAGCCGGGCTTGTTCATACAAGGCCTGTTCGTTGGCGACGCGCAGCCGCGTGTTGTTGCCTGCAGCGCGCAGGCGCTTGGCGAAGTCGAATGACGCCTCGTATGCGGCAAGCGTGGTCCGACGGACCTCCAGCATTTGCATGGCCGCCTGAAGCTCGTAAAACGTCCCCTTGGTCTCCCCGGCCAGATCGATCACCGCGCCGGTGACTCGAATCTTCGCCGCGTCAAACTGCTGCTGCGCGACGGCCTTGCGCATGGGGATTAAAAAGACGTCCAGGAAATCGAACGCAATCCCCAGGTCGATGACGTTGTCGGCGGGGGAACCGACGAAACGGATCGACCCGTCGAACACGGGGTTTCTCAGCACGCCCGCCTGAACCAGGTCGGCCTGTGCGATGCGCAGTTCCTCGTACACCGCCTGCAGGTTTCGGTTGTTGAGCAGCGCGATCTGCACGGCGGCGTCGGCGGTGAGATCGCGCGCCAGCACTTGCGCCACCGACTCGGCGGCGGCTTTGTCGTCGGTGGTCCCCTGATTCCAAGTGACCTTCGTCACGCCATACTCGGCCGCGAGGGATTGCACGTCACCGAATCCCGGCGACCGCTCGACCGACGCGCATCCGCCGATCAGCGCGACCGGCACAACGAGCGCGGGAACAATCATTTTCAACGCGAACATCATTGGCCCCCTTTCTTGACCAATTTCATCTTGCACTTCGGGCACTTGCCCGGTTCTGTGGCTGTGACTTCCGGGTGCATCGGGCAGACGTAAAGTGCTGCAGCCTGTGTCGTCAAAGCCTTCTCCGCTTCCTTGACCGACGGCATCTGATGCCCGGAATGATCGGACATGTCGTGCTGAGCCGGTGCTGTCGCGGTAAACGGATCGGTCTCATGTGCCGATCCGGGGCCGTCGGCTCGTAGATCGGTGACGCGCGGCAATGGCGTGGCCGATGCGTCGGCATTGGCCGGGTGGTCGGCACCCGTCGGGGGCGGCGGAGTGCTGGCACATCCCGCTAGGAACGCTGAGAAAACGGCAATGAAAGTCGCTCGAATCATGTGGACCTCGAATTGTGACTGAAAAATAGAAACCGCCGGCACGGAACAGGCGCGGCAGCACGCACGGACAACCAAACGGTTCGCCGTGCCGAAAGGTCTCACATCAGATTTGGAGGGAGCACTTCACGCGCAGCAGATCGGGCGGCGGAGAAGGATCGACCAGCCAGCGGGAAACGGATTGAAAGCGAGCGGAGGCGCCGAGCACGGAATGGTCTATGAGCAACGGAGCAAACAGTGTGAAGGATGCGAAGTCTACCGGGATGACCTGCATTGCCGCTTCGGGCGCGGTCAGGTTCGCCGATCCCGTGCAATGATCGCAATCCGGATTGTGCTGATGACTGCCGACCGGGGCAGGGGCGGTCTTGTGATCCAAATTCGAATGAGAAGCCGGCGCATGATCACAACAGGCGTCACTGTCCGCCATGCTCGTTACCGCATGTACATTGTGTGAAACAGCCGCCACCGCCCCACCACAAACGCAGAACAGGTGGGCCAGCAGAAACGCGGGGATCATCGCAATGCGGAAAAAATTATTGGCAATCAAGGCACGCACAATCAGATAACCCTAGACAGATATATGGGAAACGTCAACTGACAAATCACGTGCGTTTGGCGGCGATTCGACGAATTAGTCTAGTCAGGCGAATTGCTGCCAAAGCCGATTTCCAGCTTCGCTGAATAGTCCGCCCGAAGCGGCGTGTACGATGCGGGCTACGGGCGGTACACGACGATGTGAAAACTCGTCTCCTGCCCGCTTGGCCAACGGATTGGGATGTCGTCTTCAAATTGCATACGCCAAGCCGCACGATTGTTCGAGCCACTGTGCGCAATGGTCAACTCGAATCTATCGCGGTGACGGCCGCGTGGGCAGTAACTGAAAGAATCCGCTACAAATTATGCGACATCTCTATTTCAAGTCACGTAGTTGTTCGTTGAATCACTACCAGTGGTGGGGTAAGGTCGGCGCGAAGTGTTGACAGGTTACCATTCTGCTGGCGCTTCAAGGGCATGAGAATGGCTGATACATTTGCCATGACCGTCAAAGCGTACGGCTTAACCCTCTCTGCGCATGTAGCGAGACGAGCCTGTGATCCCAAACTGTCCATTGTGATGAGACAAACGCGTTATGAATAATCTGCCTTCACCCAGCCGACTCGATTGGTTTTCGCAGGCCCGATTCGGGATGTTTATACATTACGGGCTTTTCTCGCTGCTGGAACGGGGTGAGTGGGTGCTCAACCGTGAAGGGCTACCGGTTGATGAATACAGGCAGTTGCAACATCGCTTCACCGCCGAGCGATTTGATGCGGAAAAACTATGCGATCTCGCCGTGTCTGCGGGCATGCGCTACATCATCTTCACGACGATGCACCATGAGGCGTTTCGTCTTTACGACACGAGCCTCAGTAATTTTTCAAGCGTGAAATCACCTGCCGGGCGAGACTTGACGCGCGAGATCATGCTGGCGGCGCGGAAGCGGGGATTGAAGGTTGCGCTGTATCACAGTTTGAATAACTGGACGGATTCGCCGGATGCTGTGGATGCGCTCGAAGATGAAAAAAAGTACGAGCGCTTCATTCAAGCGACGTTCGAGCGCATTCGGGAACTGAATGAGCGGTATAAGCCGTTTGACGTGATGTGGTATGACGGCTGGTGGCCTTTCAACGCCGAGCGCTGGCGGGCGGAGGCGATGAACGAGATGGTGCGGTCGATTCAAGGACCTGACGTTTTGTTCAACGGGCGCAACGGATTGCCGGGCGACTTCGGAACGCCCGAAGGTCACATGTGGGCGCCCAATCCCTGGCGTCCGTGGGAGGCCTGCATCACACACAACAATTCATGGGGCTACCACGCTGGCGATCACGACTGGAAATCACCCAGGCAAATCGCCGACATGCTCGCGACCGCAGCGTCCAATCGAGGAAACCTTGTGTTGAATGTCGGGCCGAGGGGAGATGGCAGCGTTCCAGAACCGACCATCGACGCGCTGCAAACGGTGGGAGCATGGCTGGATCGAGGCGCACGCGAAGCGATCTTCGACACCGACCCGTTTACCTACAGTTTGATGGAGCGTGGCCATCATCGAGGCGATTGGAGTCATCACGGTCCATTCACTGCGAAGGCCAATAACCTATATTTGATCATGCGCCGCTGGCCGGGGACGAGTTTTTCGATAGCGGGGCTTGGCGCCCGTGTTGAGCGCGTGACATTGGTGACAAGTGACCAAAATGTGCCCTTTGAGCAGTCGGGCGATCGGCTGACGTTCAAAAATCTTCCGAAAAGCGACCCTGATCCAGTGGCGTCGGTGCTGCGTATGACGTGCGACGCTCCGCCTGAGATTTATCTCACGGGTGGGATACGGATTCCGAAGGTTGCGCACACGCCGTACGATCCATGTCCATCGGATATTCAGCACTGACGGCTGTTATGGAGCGCGTTTATCAGCGGGCGCCCAACACGATCTTGGCTAGGCACCATCGCGCTTGCCTGAGACCGAAAGCGTCGCTGCGTTCCGAGCAATACACCGCCGTCGCGACGATCCCTTTCTCGATATTGAAGATGAAAGCGCCCTCGCCCGGGCAAAAGATCAAGGCCGACATCGGTATCCTCTTCGGCGATGAAAACAGCAGCCGAACCGATCGCCGTGTGCATTGGGTGGATGAGCAAGCCAACGTCGTCAACGACGTCCCAACAGAAGCCGAGTTCGATCCGGCGAGGTGGGGGGAGTTTAGTTTTGAGTAGCTCCTCATCCAAAATCTCCTTCTCGGTCAGGAGTTTGATGAATCGCACCGTTGGTCTGTGAAATGCCGCACATTCGTCGTGAGCGTCTCTGCTGTAGCCGAACGACACGAAGCACCCGCGTTGCCGGTCAACCTTGACACGACGGCTGGCCTCGTCATGATTTAATCAGCGGAGACGCAGATGGCCGGGGCATTCGGAATACATGCCGAGTGCCGGG
>Ga0335397_10004163_pt1 | contig 19184 bp, 16 predicted proteins | sample MAT04_FD_205740 | JGI IMG/M metagenome (GOLD analysis project Ga0335397, IMG submission 205740) | Freshwater microbial communities from Lake Fryxell liftoff mats and glacier meltwater in Antarctica - MAT-04 (spades assembly) (version 2) ... | reverse complement strand
TGTCCAACAACTCCTAAGCGAGTGGTGTGAAGCGGCCGGGTCCCTCTGGGGGCCCGGCCGCTTTGTCGTTGCGCTGGCGAGACGGCGTCCCGGGGCGAGCAGAGTCCAATGGCTGCGCCGTGGGTGGTGAGAGTACGCAAATTGGCTGTTCTAGGCGTGCTTGAACAGCCGAATCACGTAGTCTCACGGCCGGATGCTGTGCGTGGCAGTGGGTGGCGGTGGGTGGCGGGGAGGCGGTCTTGTGCAAGCGGGCATCCAGGCGGGCGCCCGTTCACGTCGCCGTCGGCGGACCGCACGACGCGCGCCCCACCCGCCAATCGAGAGCGCCGGTCGTGAGAGTACGCGAATTGGCTGCTCCTGGCGTGCTTGTGCAGCCGAATCGCGTACGCTCACGGCCGGATCCCGGCCGGACGCGGGCGGATGGCAGGCGGATGGCAGGCGGATGGCAGGCGGATGGCAGGCGGATGCGGGCACATGCGGCGGGAACCGGCCGGGTGGCAGCCGGGTGACAGCCGGGTGACAGCCGGGTGGCAGCCGGGTGGCGCCGGGTGGCGAGCGGATGCGGTCCGGTGGCGGGCGAGGCGGTGGGTGTTCAGGTGGGCGGAGGGGTGGGCGCGCGTTCACGTCGCCGTCGCCGGACCGCGCGGATCGCGGCCCATCCACCGATCGCGAGCGCCGGAATCACCACGATCAGCAGGATCGGAACGGCAACGGCAAGCACGCTGAGGGCGACGCTCGCGATGTCCTCGGTGATGCTCGCGACAGGAGCGGCAGCACCGGCCGTCGCAATATTCAGCACCGGGCGGGCCGCCATCTTCATCAGGTGCACACCGAGCGCGAGGAGGATTCCCATGACCAGGGGAACCCAGTTCGAGCTGAACAGCTCCGCCGGGTCGGTCACCGTGCGGGTCTCGCTGCCCGTGCCAGTGGTAAAGGCGATGCCGCCAGCAGCGGGGCGCACCACAGTCTGAAGCCAGTCGTTGATCGTGTCGACCGCGGGGATCTTGTCGGCGAAGAACTCGACAACGAGCAGTACCCCGAGGGTCGCGAGCACCCACTCGTTCTCGAGCCAGGCCCATGCCGGCGGAAGCGCGACGATGTCGAGAAAGCGAGCGGCGAGCCCGAGGGCCAGCAGGGGGATGTAGGCATTGAGCCCAGCGGCCAGCGCGAGGCCGGTGCCGGTCAGCAACTCGATCATGGACGCCTCCAGAGTCTCCTACCTCGATGCTACGACGGCCGAGCAGACCCGAAGGCAGTCTCCGCGCGTTCCCGCGCGTGTTGTTCACTCACGTGGCAGTAATCGCAGGCGCGTGGGTGAACAGGATGCGCGCGAACGCAGCCACCCGCGCGGCTAGCATGAGCGGATGTACCTGATCGGACTCACCGGCGGCATCGCGTCCGGCAAATCCCTCGTGAGCGCACGCCTCGCCGAGCACGGGGCCGTCGTGATCGACGCCGACCTCCTCGCGCGCGAGGTCGTCGAGCCGGGCACGCCGGCGCTCAAGGCGATCGCGGAGAAATTCGGCGCATCCGTCATCGACAGCGAGGGCCGGCTCGACCGTGCCGGGCTCGGCGCGATCGTCTTCGCCGACCCTGCGGCGCTCAAGATCCTGGGCAGCATCACGCATCCCGCGGTGAGGGCGCTCACACGCGAGCGGATCGCCGCAGCGGAAGCGGACGACCCGAGCGCGATCGTCGTCTACGACGTGCCGCTGCTCGCCGAAGCGAATGTCGCGCACGGGTACGACCTCGTGGTCGTAGTCGAGGCAGCCGCCGCCGAGCGCATCCGCCGCATGGTCGAGATCCGCGGCATGTCGCAGGACGACGCCGAGCGGCGCCTCCGGTCGCAGGCGAGCGACGCCGAGCGCCGGGCCATCGCCGATGTCGTCATCGACAACGCAGGCACCATCCAACAGACGCTTGCGCGGGTCGACGCCCTGTGGGAGACGGTCAGCGGTTCCGCTGCTGGCAAACACTGACCACAGTGTCAGTGGCGCTGCCTAAGCTTGAAGCATGGAACCAACGCGCTCAGTGCGCCCGTTTGAGGTCATCAGCGAATACACGCCGAGCGGCGATCAGCCGGCGGCAATCGCCGAACTCACGGCCCGCATCAACGCCGGGGAGACCGATGTCGTGCTCCTCGGTGCCACCGGAACCGGCAAATCAGCAACGACGGCCTGGCTGATCGAGCAGGTGCAGCGGCCGACCCTCGTCCTCGCCCACAACAAGACCCTCGCCGCCCAGCTCGCGAACGAGTTCCGTGAGCTCATGCCGAACAACGCCGTCGAGTACTTCGTCTCCTACTACGACTACTACCAGCCCGAGGCGTACGTTCCACAGACCGACACCTTCATCGAGAAAGACAGCTCGGTCAATGCCGAGGTGGAGCGGCTGCGGCACTCCACGACGAACTCCCTGCTGAGCCGGCGCGACGTCATCGTGGTCTCGACGGTCTCCTGCATCTATGGCCTCGGCAGCTCCGAGGAGTACCTCGAGGCGATGATGGCGCTCCAGGTCGGGATGCGCATCAATCGCGACGTGCTGATCCGCAAGTTCGTGTCGATGCAGTACCAGCGCAACGATGTCGACTTCTCCCGCGGAAACTTCCGGGTGCGCGGCGACACGATCGAGATCATCCCGATGTACGAGGAGCTCGCGATCCGCATCGAGATGTTCGGTGACGAGATCGAGGCCCTCTACTCCCTGCATCCGCTTACCGGCGACGTCGTCAAGAAGCTCGACGCCGTGTCAGTGTTCCCAGGGTCGCACTATGTCGCCGGCGATGAGGCGATGCGCGCCGCGACCGTCACAATCAAGGAGGAGCTCGCCGAGCGGCTCGGTCAGCTTGAGCGCGAGGGGAAGTTGCTCGAGGCGCAGCGACTGCGCATGCGCACCACCTTCGACCTCGAAATGATGGAGCAGATCGGCTTCTGCAGCGGCATCGAAAACTACTCCCGGCACATCGACCAGCGAGCTCCCGGCGAGGCCCCACACTGCCTGATCGACTACTTTCCCGACGACCTCCTCGTCGTCATCGACGAGTCGCACGTCACGATCCCGCAGATCGGGGCGATGTACGAGGGGGATGCCTCGCGCAAGCGCACTCTCGTGGAGCACGGTTTCCGGCTCCCGAGCGCAATGGATAACCGCCCGCTGAAGTTCAACGAGTTCCTCGACCGGGTCGGGCAGAAGGTGTACCTGTCGGCGACCCCTGGCAAATACGAGATGGGCATCACAGATTCGGTTGTCGAGCAGATCATCCGCCCGACGGGACTCATCGACCCGGAGATCGTCGTCAAGCCGACGAAGGGCCAGATCGACGACCTGCTCGAGGAGATCCGCATCCGGGCGGCGAAAGACGAGAGGGTGCTCGTCACGACCCTCACCAAGAAAATGGCGGAGGAGCTCACCGACTTCCTCGGCGAGGCGGGGGTGCGCGTGCGCTACCTGCATTCGGACGTCGACACCCTCCGCCGGGTCGAGCTGCTCACCGAGCTGCGGGCCGGTGTCTACGACGTGCTCGTGGGCATCAACCTCCTCCGGGAGGGGCTCGACCTGCCCGAGGTGTCGCTCGTCGCGATCCTGGATGCCGACAAGGAGGGCTTCCTGCGGTCCGCGACCTCCCTCATTCAGACCATCGGTCGCGCGGCGCGCAACGTCTCCGGTGCCGTGCACATGTACGCCGACGTGCTCACCGACTCGATGAAGAAGGCGATCGACGAGACCTCGAGGCGCCGCGAGAAGCAGGTCGCCTACAACCTCGAACGCGGCGTCGACCCTCAGCCGCTGCGCAAGCGCATCGCCGACATCACCGAGATCCTGCAGCGTGAGCAAGCCGACACGCAAGCGCTGCTCGCGGGGCGCGACGGCCGCAAGCGTTCCCCCACGCCGGGGCTGCGGCGGGAGGGCCTCGCCGCGGCCGGCGCCGGCGACCTCGAGAGCATCATCCGCGACCTCAACGATCAGATGCTTCAGGCGGCGGGAGAGCTGAAGTTCGAGCTCGCCGCACGGCTGCGCGATGAGGTCTCCGACCTGAAGAAGGAGCTGCGCCAGATGGAGGCGGCGGGTCACCTCTCGTGATCGGATCCGCACTGGCCGGATGCCCCTCGAGGCCGTTCACGGCCCGCTGTCAGGCCGATGTCGGTGGCATCCGTAGGATATAGAGAGTGTCTATTTCGAACGTAGAATCCGGTTCCGTGCTCAGTGTCCGCGGGGCCAGGGTTCACAATCTCCGAAACGTCGACCTGGAGATTCCTCGCGACTCGCTCGTGGTTTTCACCGGCTTGTCCGGCTCGGGCAAGTCGTCCCTCGCGTTCGACACGATCTTCGCGGAGGGGCAGCGGCGCTACGTCGAGTCGCTCTCCGCGTACGCCCGCCAGTTCCTCGGTCAGGTGGACCGGCCCGACGTCGACTTCATCGAGGGGTTGAGCCCCGCCGTCTCGATCGACCAGAAGTCCACCAACCGCAACCCGCGGTCGACGGTCGGCACGATCACCGAGATCTACGACTATATGCGTCTGCTCTGGGCGAGGATCGGCGTGCCGCACTGCGCAATCTGCGGCGAGAAGATCGAGAAGCAGACGGTGCAGCAGATCGCCGACCAGCTCATGACGTTGCCAGCTGGCACCCGTTACCAGGTCGTCAGCCCGGTCATCTCAAAAAAGAAGGGTGAATTCGTCGATCTGTTCCGCGAGCTCGCCGCCACCGGTTACTCCCGCGCGATCGTCGACGGCGAGCAGATCCAGCTGAGTGAGCCCCCCACACTCAAAAAGCAGATCAAGCACGACATCTCGGTCGTCGTCGACCGGCTCGTGGCGGCCGACGACATCCTCAGCCGCCTCACCGACTCCCTCGAGACCGCACTGCGCCTCACCGACGGCCTCGTCTCGATCAACTTCATCGACGAGAAGGGCGAGAAGGCGTGGCGCAACTTCTCTGAGAAGCTTTCCTGCCCGAACGGGCATCCGGTGCAGCTCACCGAGATCGAGCCGCGCACCTTCTCGTTCAATGCGCCGTTCGGTGCCTGCCCCGAGTGCTCCGGCCTCGGCACCCGCATGTCGGTCGACTCCGAGCTGCTGCTCGGCGACCCAGCCCTGAGCCTTGCCGAGGGCGTCATTCTGCCCTGGACCCAATCCGGCAAGGGCCTGTTCACCTATTTTCAGCGGCTGCTGCAGGGGCTCGCCCACGACCTCGACTTCTCGCTCACCACCCCGTGGCGCGACCTCGACGACGAGGTGCAGGAGGCGATCCTCAAAGGCAACAACTTCGAGGTGACCGTGAAGTGGAAGAACCGCTATGGCCGCGAAATGAAGTACTCCACCGGCTTCGAGGGGGTCATGCCGTACATCGAGCGTAAGTTCCTCGAGGCGGAGACGGATGCGGCGAGGCAGCGCTACTCGAGCTACCTGCGCGAGATCCCGTGCCCGGTCTGCGACGGCAAGCGGCTGCGGCCCGAGGTTCTCGCCGTGACGGTGCACGACCACAACATCTCCGATGTTGCCGAGCTCAGCCTCGTTGACGCGTTCGAGTTCATGCAGCTCCTCGAACTCTCCGAGCGCGAGGCGAAGATCGCCGCCGCCGTGCTGCGGGAGATCCGTGCGCGGCTCTCCTTCCTGATCGAGGTCGGCCTCAACTACCTCAATCTCGCGCGGTCCGCGGGGTCGCTCAGCGGGGGAGAGGCCCAGCGCATCCGGCTCGCGACCCAGATCGGATCCGGTCTGACCGGGGTGCTCTACGTGCTCGACGAGCCGAGCATCGGCCTGCACCAGCGCGACAACCGTCGCCTGATCGAGACGCTCGTGAAGCTCAAAAATCTCGGCAACACCCTCATCGTCGTGGAGCACGACGAAGACACCATCCGCACCGCTGACTGGATCGTCGACATCGGCCCCGGCGCGGGCGAGCACGGGGGAGAGGTGGTGCACTCCGGGTCCTACGAGGCCCTGCTCGAGAACAGGCGCTCGATGACGGGCGACTACCTCTCCGGCCGCCGCTCGATCGAGGCCCCGTCCACGCGGCGGCCGGTCGACCCGAAGCGCAAGCTCGTCGTCGAGGGCGCGCGGGCGAACAACTTGCGGAACGTCACCGTCGAGTTTCCGCTCGGACTGTTTGTGGCCGTCACCGGGGTGAGCGGCTCGGGCAAGTCCTCGCTCATCAACGACATCCTGTACAAGGTGCTCGCCAACGAGCTCAACGGTGCGCGGCAGATCCCCGGCAAGCACACGAGGGTCACCGGGCTCGACAACCTCGACAAGGTCGTGCACGTCGACCAGGCGCCGATCGGCCGCACCCCGCGCTCCAACCCGGCCACCTACACCGGCGTGTTCGACAAGATCCGCAACCTGTTCTCCGAGACCCAGGAGGCCAAGGCACGCGGCTACCTGCCCGGCCGATTCAGCTTCAACGTCAAGGGTGGACGCTGCGAGAACTGCTCGGGCGACGGCACGATCAAGATCGAGATGAACTTCCTGCCCGACGTATACGTCGTCTGCGAGGTCTGCGACGGCGCGCGGTACAACCGCGACACCCTCACGGTGCACTACAAGGGCAAGAGCATCGCCGAGGTGCTCGACATGCCGATCAGCGAGGCCGCCGAGTTCTTCGAGGCCATCGGCTCGATCAGCCGGTTCCTCACGACCCTCGTCGACGTCGGTCTCGGCTACGTGCGGCTCGGCCAGAGCGCCACGACACTGTCGGGCGGCGAGGCGCAGCGGGTCAAGCTCGCGACCGAGCTGCAGAAGCGCTCCAACGGGCGCAGCGTCTACGTGCTCGACGAACCAACCACGGGGCTCCACTTCGAAGACGTGCGCAAGCTCCTGATCGTGCTCGGAGGCCTCGTCGAGAAGGGCAACACGGTCATTGTGATCGAGCACAACCTCGACGTGATCAAGTCGGCGGACTGGCTCATCGACCTTGGGCCAGAGGGCGGCTCCGGCGGCGGAGCGGTCATCGGCACCGGCACACCCGAGCAACTCGCGAAGAACGCCAAGAGCCACACCGGTGTGTTCCTCGGCGAGGTGCTCGCGGTGGATGCTGCGCGCGCGGCGCTCGCGAAGGCTGCGGCGAAGGCCGCACAGAGCACTCCCGCCGCGACGAAGGCCCGCCGCGCGAAGGTCGCCGCCGCCGCAGTCGCCGCCGGGTGACCGATGGCCGACACCGTGTCGTACCGGCCGAAGCCCGGTGACATCCCGACCCGGCCGGGCGTCTATCGGTTCAGCGACGCCTCCGGGCGCGTGCTCTACGTCGGCAAGGCGAACAGCTTGCGGGCGCGGCTGAGCAACTACTTCGCTCCGCTGCGCACCCTGCACGAGCGAACCAGGCGCATGGTGCTGGCTGCCGATGCCGTCGACTGGACCGTTGTCGGGTCTGAGTTCGAGGCGCTGCAGCTCGAATACACCTGGATCAAGGAGTTCGACCCGCCATTCAACGTGAAGTTCCGCGACGACAAGACCTACCCGTACCTTGCGATCACCCTCGGCGATCGGGTTCCGCGCGTCTTCATCACCCGCAATCGCAAGATCCCCGGGGCTCGCTACTTCGGCCCGTACACGAAGGTCTGGGCGATCCGCGAGACGGTCGATCAGATGCTCAAGGCCTTCCCGATGCGCAGTTGCACCGACTCGACCTACAAACGGGCCGAGCAGACGGGCCGGCCCTGCCTTCTCGGTGACATCGGCAAATGCGTCGCGCCCTGCGTCGGGCGGGTCACAAAAGAGGAGCACAAGTCGGTCGCGCTCGACTTCGCGTCGTTCATGGGCGGCAACGACTCCCGCTACCTCGCCGACCTCACCAGCCGGATGAAGCGCGCGGCGGCGGAGCAGGACTACGAGTCGGCCGCCCGCATCCGCGACCAGCTCGGCGCCCTCGAGGCTGCGCTGTCGAAGAGCGCGATTGTGCTGCACGACGACATCGACGTCGACATTTTCGGCATCGCGCACGACGAACTCGCGGCAGCGGTGCAGCAGTTCATGGTGCGCGGAGGGCGCATCCGCGGGGTGCGCGGCTGGGTCGTCGACAAGGAGCTCGATCTCGACCTCGGCGCACTCGTCGACACGGTGCTGCAGAAGGCCTACGAGGACGCGGTGCCGCCGCGCGAGATCCTGATTCCCGAGCTCCCTGACGACGCTGCCGCGCTCGAGCTGCTCCTCACCCGCATCCGCGCCGACCGAGGCGAGACCGGACGGGTGAGTCTGCGCAGCGCCCAGCGCGGCGACAAGGCCGCCCTCGCACTCACCGTTGCCACGAACGCCCACAATGCGCTCGTCCTCTACAAGTCCAAGCGCAGCGGCGACTTCGTCGCGAGGTCGCAGGCACTCGCTGACATCCAGGAGGCGCTCGGCATGCCGGAGGCCCCGCTGCGGATGGAGTGCTACGACGTCTCCCACCTGAGCGGCACAAACATCGTCGCCTCGATGGTTGTCTTCGAGGACGGGCTTCCCAAAAAGGACCAGTATCGCCGGTTCAGCATCCCCGAGTCGACCGACGACACCCAGTCGATCTACCAGACCCTGTCCCGCCGGCTTGCGAACGTCGACCAGGAGACCACCCGCGCGGGCGACGACGACCAGGCCGTGAAGAAGTTCGCCTACCGTCCGAACCTGCTCATCGTCGATGGTGGCCAACCGCAGGTCGCGGCCGCGGCGAAGGCGATGGCCGACGCCGGGGTGACCGGGATCCAACTCTGCGGCATCGCCAAGCGGCTCGAGGAGATCTGGCTGCCCGACTCCGACTACCCCGTGATCCTGCCGCGCAACAGCGACGCACTGTTCCTGTTCCAGCGGATCCGAGACGAGGCGCACCGCTTCGCGATCAGCTACCAGCGTCAGCGGCGGAGCAAGGACATCTCCTCGGTGCTCGATGACATTCCGGGGCTCGGCCCCGCCCGCATTCGCGAGCTGCTGCGACACTTCGGGTCGGTCAAACAGCTCAGGGCGGCTGATGCTGCGGCGATCACCGAGGTCAACGGAATCGGCCCGGCCCTCGCCGAGGTCATCCACCGCACGCTCCGGGCCTGAGGTGCCCGCGCGTGCATCGGTAGGCTTGTCCCCGTACGGCACCTTCGAATCGAGTAGAAGCGGTAACGAACACGATGACCGACCCTCCCGTCCAGCAGGAAGTACTCATCATCACCGGCATGTCGGGGGCGGGCAGGTCGACTGTCGGCAACGCGCTCGAAGACCTCGGTTGGTACGTTGTCGACAATCTTCCGCCGCAGATGCTTCGTCCGCTCGTCGAGCTCGTGGAACGGGCCGGCTCGAATCTGCCCAAGATCGCCGCCGTCGTCGACGTGCGCGGTGGGGCGCTCTTTCGCGATCTTGCCGAGATCATCCGCTCCCTGCGCAACGGCACCCAGCTCCGGGTGCTCTTCCTTGAGGCCACGGATGCCGCGCTCGTGCGCCGGTTCGAGCAGGTACGGCGTCCGCATCCACTGCAGGAAGACGGCACAATCCTCGACGGGATCACCGCGGAGCGAGAGAAGGTGCTCGACCTTCGGGAGGCGAGCGACCTCATCATCGACACCTCCGACCTCAACATCCACCAGCTCTCGACCAAAATCGTCGAGGCCTTCACCGGGGTCGACACACCCGGGCTGCAGGTGACGCTTCTGAGTTTCGGCTTCAAGTACGGACTCCCGACCGACGCGGACCTCGTCGCCGACATGCGTTTTTTGCCCAACCCATTCTGGATTCCCGAGCTGCGTTCGTTCACCGGCCTGGACCGCCAGGTGAGCGACTACGTGCTCGCGCAAGAAGGGGCGAGCCAGTTCGTGACAGACTATGCCGCGGCCATCACTCCGGTGCTCGCCGGCTATCAGCGCGAGAACAAGAGACACGCTACGATCGCCATTGGATGCACCGGGGGGAAGCACCGATCGGTCGCCGTCGCGCAAGAATTTGCCACGCGACTTCGAGACCTTCCCGGTGTGGCCGTGAGCGTCAAGCACCGCGACCTCGGTCGCGAGTGAATCTCACCCGGATTACCGGGTTGCCGGCGTACGGCCGACACAAACAGCAAAGGATTTCCCCACCGTGGCTCTAACCGCCGACGTCAAAGACGAACTGGCCCGCATCGAGGTCGCCAAAACGACCGTTCGCGCCGCCGAACTCGCCACCATCCTGCGCTTCTCGGGCGGGCTCCACCTCATCTCGGGGCGGATCGCGGTCGAATCGGAGCTCGACACCGCCCAGCTCGCCAAGCGCGTGCGCAAAGACCTCGCCGAGCTGTACGGCGTGCGCAGCGAGATCTCGGTGATGTCCGCGTCCGGCCTGCGCCGGACGAGCCATTACCTCGTGCGCGTGCTCGACGGCGGGGAGACCCTCGCCCGGCAGACGGGGCTCCTCGACGCGCGGCGCCGCCCCATCCGCGGCCTCCCCAACCGGCTCACGACAGGAAGCCGCGAGGAGATCGCCGCCGTCTGGCGTGGAGCGTTCCTCGCCCACGGCTCGCTCACTGACCCTGGTCGCTCCGCGGCGCTCGAGATCACCTGCCCCGGCAACGAGTCCGCCCTCGCCCTCGTCGGTGCCGCAGGTCGACTCAAGGTGCAGGCGAAGGCCCGCGAGGTTCGTGGCGTCCACCGCGTCGTCATCCGCGACGCCGACGCCATCAGCGCCATGCTCGTGCACATGGGCGCGCACGCCACGGTGCTCCACTGGGAGGAGATGCGGCAGCGCCGGGAAGTGCGCGCGACCGCGAACCGGCTGGTCAACTTCGACGACGCGAACCTGCGTCGCTCCGCGCAGGCCGCCGTCGCCGCCTGCGCCCGGGTCGAACGAGCCCTGGAGATCCTCGACGGGAACGTGCCGGACCACCTGAAGTACGCGGGGGAGCTGCGCCTGAACTTCCGCGACTCCAGCCTCGACGAGCTCGGACACCACGCGGACCCGCCGATGACGAAGGATGCCGTCGCGGGACGCATCCGCCGGCTTCTCGCGATGGCCGACAAGCGGGCCGTCGACCTCGGCCTTCCGGGCACGGACGCGAACCTTCCGCCGGACTACGACGACGAGTGACGCGTACGGCGTAATCCCCCGGCACGCTCAAGGCACGATAACTAGACTGGGATGGTCACCCGGGCGATGCGGTTTCCGCACCGGGAAAAATCGAAGCTAGGAGATAAACGAATGGCTGATTACACACTTCCCGAACTGCCGTACGACTACGCCGCACTCGAGCCGAGCATTAGCGGCTCTATCATGGAGCTCCACCACGGTAAGCACCACCAGGCGTACGTGACCGGGGCGAACACCGCACTGGCCCAGCTGGCCGAGGCGCGCGACAACGGCAATCTCGCCAATGTGAACAAGCTCGAGAAGGACCTCGCGTTCAACCTCGGTGGGCACGTCAACCACTCCGTGTTTTGGACCAACCTCTCGCCCGACGGCGGCGACAAGCCCACCGGCGAGCTCGCGTCGGCGCTCGACGACAACTTCGGCTCCTTCGACAAGTTCACGGCGCACTTCACCGCCGCTGCACTCGGGGTGCAGGGGTCCGGTTGGGCCGCACTCGTCTGGGACTCCATCGGCGAACGGCTCATCATCCAGCAATTCTTCGACCAGCAGAGCAATTTCGCTGCCGGCACGGTCCCCGTGCTGCTTCTCGATGTCTGGGAGCACGCGTACTACCTCGATTACCGCAACGTGCGCGCGGACTACGTGAAGGCATTCTGGAACATCGCGAACTGGGCGAACGTGCAGAAGCGCTTCGAAACGGCCCGCGAGAAGACCAACGGCCTGCTGCTACTGTCATAGCGGTGACGTGCCCGGGTCTTCCCGGGCACCCCACCGCCGCCGCTTTTATTCACTCTTCCTCTCCCCATCACCAAGCGCGATCACCGCGCCAGAACATCAGGAGTCCCCTTGACTGTCAAGATCGGTATCAACGGCTTCGGCCGCATCGGCCGCAACTACTTTCGTGCGGCCCTCGCCAAGGGCAGCGACGTCGAGATCGTCGCGGTCAACGACCTCACCGACAACAAGGCGCTCGCGCACCTGCTGAAGTACGACTCCATCAACGGACGCCTCGATGCGACGGTCGAGCTCGAGGGCGACAAGATCATCGTCAACGGCAAGCCCATCCTCGTATTCGCTGAGCGCGACCCCGCGAACCTCCCGTGGGGCGAGCTCGGAGTCGACATCGTCATCGAGTCGACCGGCTTCTTCACCAAGGCTGCCGACGCCCGCAAGCACATCACTGCGGGAGCCAAGAAGGTTCTCGTCTCCGCACCCGCGACCGGCGACAACGTCGCAACGATCGTGCTCGGTGTGAACGAAGACATCTACGACCCCGCCGTGCACGACGTCATCTCCAATGCATCCTGCACGACGAACTGCCTCGCGCCGCTCGCCAAGGTGCTGCTCGACAACTTCGGCATCGAGCGCGGTCTCATGACCACGGTCCACGCCTACACCGCCGACCAGAACCTCCAGGACGGCCCGCACAACGACCTGCGCCGCGCCCGCGCCGCCGCCCTCAACATCATCCCGACGTCGACCGGCGCCGCCAAGGCCCTTGGCGTCGTCATCCCCGCCCTGGTCGGTAAGCTCGACGGCTACGCGCTGCGCGTTCCCGTACCCACCGGCTCGATCACCGACCTCACGGTCGAGGTCTCCGGCACCGTCACGGTCGAGCAGGTCAACGCGGCCTACAAGGCCGCCGCGGAGGGCCCGCTCAAGGGCATCCTGAAGTACACCGAGGACCCGATCGTCTCGAGCGACATCGTCGGCGACCCGCACTCCTCGATCTTCGACGCCGGACTGACCAAGGTGCTCGGCAGCCAGGTCAAGGTCGCCTCGTGGTACGACAACGAGTGGGGCTACTCGAACCGCCTCGTCGACCTCACCGAGTACGTCGCCGCCAAGCTCTAGCACCGCGAAGGCAGACGAATGACGCTCCGCACGATCGATTCCCTCGGACCGCTGGCGGGCAAGAAGGTCATCGTCCGCTGCGATCTGAACGTTCCGTTGAAGGACGGTCAGATCACCGACGATGGGCGGATCCGTGCATCCCTGCCTACCCTGGGCGCGCTGGTGGCCGCCGGGGCGCGAGTCATTGTGATCTCGCACCTCGGCCGGCCCAACGGCACACCCGACCCGAAGTACAGTCTCGCCCCGGTCGCCCAGCGGCTGGGCGAGCTGCTCGGGCAGAGCGTCGACTTCGCGGCGGACACCGTCGGCAGCTCGGCTGCCGAGGTTGCCGGCAGGCTCGCCGACGGCCAGGTCGCGCTGTTGGAGAACCTCAGGTTCGACGCGCGTGAGACATCGAAGTCCGACGACGACCGCCGCGAGTTCGCGGCCCAGCTCGCCCGGCTCGGCGACGCTTTCGTGTCCGACGGGTTCGGCGTCGTGCACCGCAGGCAGGCGAGCGTCTATGAGCTCGCCGAGCTGCTTCCCAGCTCGGCAGGCACGCTCATCGCCACCGAGCTCGCGGTCCTCGACAAGCTCACCGCGACCCCGACCCGGCCGTACACGGTCGTCCTCGGCGGCTCCAAAGTCTCCGACAAGCTCGGGGTCATCGCGCACCTCCTTCCGCGGGTCGACTCGCTACTCATCGGCGGCGGCATGCTCTTCACGTTCCTCGCGGCCCTCGGCCACAAAGTCGGCGGTAGCCTGCTGGAGGAGGACCAGCTCGACGTCGTGCGCGGCTACCTCGACGAAGCTGAGCGCCTCGGCGTCGAGATCGTGCTGCCCACCGACGTCGTCGTGGCCTCGAGATTCGGGCTGGATGCCGAGCACGTCATCGCGCCGGCGGATGGCATCGAGAACACTCCCTTCGGAGCGTCCGGACTCGGACTCGACATCGGTCCCGACACCGCGGCGCGATTCGCCGAGGTCATTCGTGTCTCGAAGACGGTTTTCTGGAACGGCCCGATGGGCGTCTTCGAGCTTGCGCCGTTCGCGGCGGGCACGAGAACGGTGGCCCAGGCTCTCACCGAGATCGACGGGCTCTCCGTGGTGGGCGGCGGCGACTCGGCTGCTGCCGTGCGTGCGCTCGGCTTCAGCGACGAACAATTTGGACACATTTCAACGGGTGGCGGCGCAAGCCTCGAGTTCCTCGAGGGCAAGCGTCTCCCAGGACTGGAGATTCTCGGATGGCAAGCATGACCACGAACGGGCGCGTTCCACTGATCGCGGGCAACTGGAAGCTCAACCTCGACCACCTGCAGTCGATCGCCTTCGTGCAAAAGCTCGCGTGGAGCCTGAAAGACGCAAGGCTGGACTTCAATGACGTCGAGGTCGCGGTATTCCCGCCGTACACCGACCTCCGCTCGGTGCAGACCCTCATCTCCGCCGACAAGCTCCCGCTTAAGTTCGGCGCGCAGGATCTGTCCGAGCACGACTCCGGCGCCTACACGGGTGAGATCTCCGGGCAGTTCCTGAAGGCCCTCGACTGCAGTTATGTCATTATCGGGCACTCCGAGCGACGCACCCTGCACAACGAGACCGACGCCATCGTCGCGGCGAAGACCGCCGCGGCCCTGCGCCACGGGCTCGTTCCGGTCATCTGCGTCGGTGAAACCGCCGAGGACCTCGACACACACGGCCCAAGCGCCGTACCCGTGTCGCAGCTGAAGGTGGCGCTCGCGACAGTGCCGCAGGGCGCCGACATTGTCGTCGCCTACGAGCCCGTCTGGGCGATCGGATCCGGCCAGGCCGCGACCCCCGAGCAGGCCGAGCAGGTGTGCGCCGCACTGCGTGCGGTTGTGGCCGAGAAGATCGGACAGGATGCCGCCGACACGACCCGCATCCTCTACGGCGGCTCGGTCAAGTCGGGCAACATCGCCGGATTCATGCGCCAGCCCAACGTCGATGGGGCGCTCGTCGGCGGCGCGAGCCTCGACATCACCGAGTTCTCTAATATTGCTCGGTTTCAGAAGCATGTCGGCGTCTGACCAGCCGTTATACTAAACAACGGCTCACGCCGCATTGAAAGGCTTTTTTCGTGGAAATTCTCCAGGTCATCCTGCAGGTCCTGCTCGGCATTACGAGCCTCCTGTTGACCTTGCTCATCCTTCTGCACCGCGGTCGCGGGGGCGGGCTGTCCGACATGTTCGGCGGTGGAGTGACATCGAATCTTGGCGCATCCGGCGTCGCGGAGCGTAACCTGAATCGAATTACGGTGTTCCTCGGCCTTCTCTGGATCACCTGCATCATCGTTCTCGGTCTCATCACCAAGTTCAGCGGAAGTTAGGACACACCATGGCATCAGGTGGAAGTGCAATTCGCGGCTCGCGAGTCGGCTCCGGCCCAATGGGCGAGCAGGATCGCGGCTACCAGACGGAGCGCATCGCCGTCTCGTACTGGGACGCGCTCGGTAACCAGACCGTCCGCTACTTCGCGGCGAACCTTCCCGATGCCGAAATCCCCGAGCTGATCGACTCTCCCCAGTCCGGCCTGCCAGCCGGCCGCGACAAGGAGAACCCGCCGAGCCTCGTCAAGCTTGAGCCCTACAAGACCCATCTCGCCTACGTCAAGGAACGACGCACCGAGGAAGAGGCGACCGAGCTCCTCAACGAAGCACTCGAGCAGCTCCGCGCCCGTCGTGGGCGCGCCGCCACGAACTAGCCCGCACCCGCCGTGCGCGGCCGGGCACAGGTCCGCTAGTACTCGTGGCTGATCAGCTCCGGCGGCACCTCGGCGGCAGCGGCACTATCGACGAAGAACACGGTGCGCCGACGACCGCGCGCGCCCGCGGCGGGAACGTCGAACGGAGCGGCGCCGGCTAGGGCAAGCCCGAGCGCCGACGCTTTGTCCGCGCCCGACAGCGCAAGCCAGATCCGATCCGAACCGTTAATCGCCGGGAAGGTCAGGCTCAGCCGCTCCGACGGGGGCTTGGGCGCGTTGCGCACTGCGACGACAGACCGGTCAGTAACCCTGGCCCCGGCCGACTCCGGGAAGAGGGACGCGATATGCCCGTCCGGCCCGACGCCGAGGAAGGTGATGTCGAACACCGGCGCATCGGCGCCATCGGGGGCCGAGGACTTCAGGACCGCGGCGTGGGCGGCGGCCGCGGCGTCGAGGTCCGCGGCCTCGCCGGGAGCCGGGAACGGGTGGATGTGCGCTGGCGCAAGTGCCACGTGGTCGAGCAGTGCCTCGCGCGCCTGCCGCTCGTTACGGTCGGCATGATCGTGCGCGACCCAGCGTTCGTCACCCCACCAGACGTGCACGCGCGCCCAGTCGACCTGGTCGCGGGCATCCGACTGGTTGACCGCCGCGAGGATGCCGATGCCGGCGCCTCCGCCGGTCAGCACGATGTGCACCTCGGGCTTCTCCTCGAGCAGGTCGATCATCTTCGTGATGAACCGTGCGGCGGCGGCGCCGACAAGGGCGGGCAGGTCGTGGTGGACGAGCACCCGGCGTTCACTGGTCATATGGAGCGCACCTCCGTGTTGGCGGGGGCGCCGACGGTACCGAGCAACCCTCTCGTGATCACTTCACCGTACAGATCGTCCGGACCGAGGCGCCGAAGCTCCTCTGCGAGGCACTCGCGCATGCTGCGGCGGGGCAGCGAGATGTCGTGCACCGGCTGGTTCGGCTGCACCAGTGTGACAATGTTGACGTGCGAACGGGACAGCTCAATCGTCCCAGAGGACCGATCGAGCCTGACGCCGTGGATGCCGCTGGATCCGGGGATCGACGGGGTAACCTCGTGCAACACCGGAAGCTCGAGCTGCAAATCCAGCCAGGCGGCGATGAGGGTCGTCGACGGGGAGTCCGCCGCACCGTGCACCTCCGCCGCAATGATCGGCTCGTAGGGCGGCTGGTCGAGCACCGCGGCGAGCTGCGCGCGCCACAGGGTCAGTCTCGTCCAGGCGAAATCAGTGTCTCCGGGGGAGTAGGTGCGGGCGAGGTGCTCGAGGAAACCACGCGGGTCGCTCTGCGCCGCGGCATCCGTAATGCGGCGTTGGGCGATGCGCCCGAGCGGGGATGCGGAGGCGACCTCGGGCGCTTCGCCGGGCCACCACGCGACCACGGGGGCGTCGGGTAGCAGCAGCCCCGTCACGAGGCCTTCCTCGTCCTGCGCCATGTCGCCGTAGGCCTTGAGTACGATAACCTCGCTGGCCCCGGCGTCGCCGCCGACCCTGATCTGCGCGTCGAGGCGCGTCGCATCCTTCGCCGGGGAGTCGGCCGCCGCGGTGGAGATCACGATGACGCGCATCGGATGCTCGCGGGACGCGTCGTTCGCGGCCTCGATCGCCTCCTCCTCGTGGCCCAGGGCGGTGGAGATGACCAGGGTCAACACGCGTCCGAGGGCGACGGCACCGCCCTCCTCACGGATCTTCACGAGCGTTTTCGAGATACGGCTCGTGGTGGTGTCGGGCAGGTCGACGATCATGGGCGTCTCCAAGTTCGGCCGTCCCTCGCGAGGAGGTCGTCGGCGGATGCGGGGCCCCAGGTTCCGGGCCGGTATTGCTCGGGTTTGCCCTGCGTCGCCCAAAACTCCTCGATCGGGTCGAGGATCTTCCAACTCAGTTCCACCTCCTGGTGGCGCGGGAACAGGGGAGGGTCGCCGAGCAGCACGTCGAGGATGAGTCGCTCGTACGCCTCCGGGCTCGCCTCGGTGAAGGCGTGGCCGTAGCCGAAGTCCATCGTCACGTCACGCACCTGCATGACTGCTCCCGGGACCTTCGAGCCGAAGCGGATCGTGACTCCCTCGTCGGGCTGCACGCGGATGACGAGCGCGTTTTGGCCGAGCGCCGAGGTCTGGCTCTCCGCGAACAGCTGCTGGGGCGCGCGCTTGAACACGACAGCGATTTCCGTCACCCTCCTGCCCAGTCGCTTGCCGGCCCTCAGGTAGAACGGCACACCGGCCCAGCGCCGCGTCCCGATGTCGAGCCGCATGGCCGCGAACGTCTCGGTCGTCGACTCGGCGTTCATGCCCTCCTCGTCGAGGAAGCCGAGCACCTTCTCTCCGCCCTGCCAGCCGCCGGAGTACTGGCCGCGGGCGGTGCCCGTTGCCAGATCCTTCGGCAGCCGCACGGCGGAGAGCACCTTCTCCTTCTCCGCGCGCAGGTCGGCCGCGTCGAACGAGATCGGCTCCTCCATGGCGGTGAGGGCGAGCAGCTGCAGCAGGTGGTTCTGGATGACGTCGCGAGCGGCACCGATGCCATCGTAGTAGCCCGCTCGTCCGCCGACACCGATGTCCTCGGCCATCGTGATCTGAACGTGGTCGACGTGGTTCGCATTCCAGATCGGCTCGTAGAGCTGGTTCGCGAAGCGTAGCGCGAGGATATTCTGCACCGTCTCCTTGCCCAGGTAGTGGTCGATGCGGAACACCGAGTCGGGCGGGAAGACCGACTCGACTACCGCGTTGAGCTCGCGCGCTGTCTTCAGGTCGCTGCCGAACGGCTTCTCGATGACGACGCGCCGCCACTGGCCGTCTTTCTGCTCCGCGAGACCGGACCGGCGCAGCTGCTCTGTCACCTCGGGGAATGACTTTGGCGGGATCGACAGGTAGAACGCGTGGTTGCCCATCGTTCCCCGGTGCACGTCGAGCTCTTCAACGGTGTCCTTGAGCCGGGCGAAGGCCGCGTCATCGTCGAACTCGCCCTGCACGAAGCGGATGCCCTGCGCGAGCTGCTTCCATACGTCGTCGTCGAACGGCGTGCGGGCGTACTGTTTGACCGCGTCGTGCACGACCTTCTCGAAGTCCTGCGTTTCCCAGTCGCGCCGCGCGAACCCCACCAGGGCGAAGCCGGGCGGCAGCAGTCCGCGGTTGGCGAGGTCGTAGACCGCGGGCATGAGCTTCTTGCGTGACAGGTCTCCCGTCACACCGAAGATGATGAGCCCACTCGGGCCGGCGATGCGGCTGAGTCGGCGATCGGTGGCCAATCGCAGCGGATTGAACTCCGGGGTGATCTCCACCGGGGGCATGCGGCTCCTTGTTTTCTGTCGTGTGTTCGCGTCAGCGCAGGGCGCTCATGAGCGCCTGAACTGTGTTCGCGGGGTCGTGCAGGGTGAGGGTCAGCACCGGTCGACCGTGCTCGGCGATCACGCTCGCGTCGCCCGCCGCCTGCGCCTGGATGAGCTGCCCGAAGCTGAATGGACGGCCGGGGATCTCGAGGTCGACCGGCTCCACGGCGGTGATCTGCAGGAACACCCCGACGGCGGGGCCGCCCTTGTGGAGCTGGCCCGTCGAGTGCAGGAAGCGCGGCCCCCAGCCGAAGGTGACCGGCCTGCCGGCGCGCT
>Ga0335397_10004161_pt1 | contig 19190 bp, 16 predicted proteins | sample MAT04_FD_205740 | JGI IMG/M metagenome (GOLD analysis project Ga0335397, IMG submission 205740) | Freshwater microbial communities from Lake Fryxell liftoff mats and glacier meltwater in Antarctica - MAT-04 (spades assembly) (version 2) ... | reverse complement strand
ACAGAAAGCCCGAGACCAAGGAAGTATTGGAATGCTTTAAAAACAAAACTTTCAGATGAAGGCAGTGAACTGTCCCAAAAATTGGGACAGTTGAAAATGGAAGCTGGTGATGGCAAATTGAGAGAAACAGATGTGGCTGACACCGAAACACTTTTAAGGCTAATCCAATCCATCCCTTCACCCAAAGAAGAACCTTTCAAGTTATGGCTGGCTAAAGTTGGATACGAACGCATGCAGCAAATTTCTGATTACTGGAACGAAAGCGGAGTGGAGTTGCCTGATGAATTTGCAATGTTAACCAATATTATCCGCCATGAATGGACAGTGCTTACAGTAAAGAAACACAAAGATCTGAAAGGATTGAAATCGCAAAACCTACGTGCCCATATAAGTGAAGCTGAGCTTATTTTTACAGCTTAAGCCGAACTCTCGACCCGGCAAATAGCTGAAAGTGAACAAGCAAAGGGTTTATCTCAAAATGCCAGAGCAGGAAAAAAGGGTGGATCTGTTGCTAAAAATGCCCGCAAAGAATGGGAATCAAAAACCGGAAAAAGCATTGTAACAGGCGAGAATTTTTTACCTCCCGGGAAAGAAAACCGGGAATTAGAATAGTCATAAAAGAGATCGCACAATTACAATTTTCAGCTTCCGGTTATCATTCAAAATAAAAAAATAAGATGTCGTTATTTCTCAAAAACGGAACCTACATTCATCCTGAAACGCTTGAATTCAACACTTCTCACCTTTTTGTAGAGGAAGGTGTTAACGGGAAAATAAGTTTTCTCAAGGAAATTCCCCAAGACAACCTTCATCCTGTCCTGGACTGCTCCGGCAAATATATCACCCAATCCTTTGTCTGCGGGCATCATCACGTTTATTCAGCTTTATCACGCGGAATGGGTACTCCAAAGAAAAACCCGGAAAATTTTAACGAAGTCCTGCAATATGTCTGGTGGACACTCGATAAGGCTCTGGATGCTGAAATGATCGAAGCCAGTGCTCTCTATACCGCCATGGCCTGCATTAAAAACGGTGTCACTTTCGTGATCGATCATCATGCCTCGCCTTTTGCCATTGGCGGATCGCTGGATATTATTGCAACAGCTTTTGAAAAAGTCGGGGCATCGCACCTGCTTTGCTACGAAATTTCGGACCGCGACGGCACTGAAAAAGCACTCAAAGGACTGGTTGAAACTGCCGGATACCTTGAGGATAACCAGGGACTGGTGGGACTGCATGCTTCTTTCACCGTTTCGGATGATACGCTGCAAAAGGCTGTCAGGCTTGCAAAGCATTACAATACTGGCATTCATATTCATGTAGCCGAAGCCGAAAGTGACCAGGATCATTGTGTCTCAACCTATGGAATGCGTGTTATCGAACGTCTGCAAAAATTTGGTGCTCTTGAATCTGGCAAAACTATTCTCGGCCATTGCCTTCACCTGAGTGAAATTGAAAAGAAAATCATCAGCCATAGCCCCGCCTGGGTGGTTCAGAATACCGAAAGCAACCTAAACAATAAAGTTGGTTTTTTCAATGCTGAAGGGCTTGGTGAAAACATAATGTTAGGCACCGATGGTATGCACAGTGATATGCTCCGAAGTGCCAAAGCTGCATTTTTTGTCGGGCAGAAATTTGATACTATTGGCTATGAAAGTGTTTACAGGCGTTTTCGTAATGCTGACAAATACCTGAACAGCAATAGTTTCGCCGGTCATGGCCCGAACAACCTTGTTGTTTTGGATTATAACACACCCACACCATTCAATCAAGCAAATTTCTATGGACATTTTGTTTTCGGACTGGAATCAGGACATGTACAGCATGTGATTTCGAATGGTAAACTTATAGTCGAAAACAGGAAATTACTTGCCGTTGATGAAGATAAAATTCTTGCCGAAGCACAAGTTCAGGCGCAAAGGCTTTGGTCAAAAATGAGAGAATAGGGTTTTTAGACTAATTTTGAGGTTTGTTAGGCTGTTAGGTTTGTATAACCTAAGAAATTTATGTAATTAATATTTTTCAATGGAAATAACTCTTTTACAATGGGTTGGTTATCTGGCATCAATCGCGATTGCACTTTCGATGACAATGAGTTCCATCCTGAAATTCAGGTGGATTAACCTGGTAGGTGCTCTTACCTTTTCAACATACGGCTTTTTGATAGGAGCCTTGCCCGTTGGCTTTCTCAATGCATTTATCGCTTTGGTTGATATTTATTACCTGAATTCAATCTATTCAAAAAAAGAGGTTTTCGAAATACTGGAAGTTAGGGCGGATAACCGTTACCTGCTGCGTTTTCTTCAGTTTCATGAAAAGGACATACAAAAATTCTTTCCCGGATTTGCCTACCACCCGGAAATGAATACGATCAGCTTTTTTGTATTGCGCAATATGGCTGTCGCCGGAGTTTTCCTTGCTCATCGCTATGAGGATCATTGCCTCTCGGTTGGCCTCGATTTTGTATTGCCCGAATACCGTGATTTTAAAAATGGGAAGTACATTTACCTTCGGTTAAAGGATCGTTTTATAAAAGAGGGCTTTACAAAAGTTGTTGCCGACGGACGAAGCGGAAAATATTCCAAATACCTTATAAAACTGGGTTTTGAGAAAACCCCGGATGGCCGGTTTGAAAAAGTTTTAATGCCTGTAAATTAGTGTCTGCGCACCCAACGGGTGACTGACACTACCTGATTTCGCTTTTAAAAGAACTTTAATGAAGCCAATACTGATACTAAACGGAATTCTGGTGAACGGAGAATCCTCTTTTAAGGCAGATATTGCTGCCAGTAAAGGTGTGATTTTAAATATTGGTAAATTAATCCCCGAAGACTTCCCCGGTTACAAAATCATCGATGCAAAAGGAAAATACATTTTCCCCGGTGGAATCGATCCGCATGTCCACTTGCAATTGCCAACTCCTACAGGTCCTTCCTGCGATGATTTTTTAAGCGGAAGCAAGGCCGCTATTGGAGGAGGAACAACGTATCTGGTAGATTTTGTAACGCCTGCACACAGGCAATTGCTTAAGGAAGCACTTAGTCTCCGTCGGAAAGAATCAGAGAAAAGCCTGTTGGAATGCGCCTTGCATATGGGAATTACCTGGTACGACGAAACCATTCCGGAGCAAATGGAATGGTGTGTAAACGAGTTGGGTATCAAATCCTTTAAGGCTTACCTGGCATACAAAGGCAGCATCGGTATCGAATATTGGGAACTTGAACAAGTAATGAAAAGGGCCACTGCGTTATATGCTATCGTTCTGGTGCATTGCGAAGAAGGGGGTGCGATAGTACAAAATCAGAAAAAATTTATCAGCGAAGGAAAAACAGAACCTTTGTATCATGCACTTTCCAGGCCGGCAGAAGTAGAATCCGAATCCGTTAAGAAAGTAATTGACCTTTGCCGGAAAACCGGATGCAAAACCTACATCGTTCATACTTCAACAGCAAAATCCATTGAATATATCAGGGAAGCTAAAAAAGAAGGGCTCCCACTATTTTGCGAAACCTGCCCCCAGTATTTATTGCTCGACGAAAGTGTGTATTCAAAACCCCTGCCCGATTCCTTAAAATATGTAATCAGTCCGCCAATCCGCTCAAAGCTGGACCAGAAAGTACTTTGGGAAGCACTGGCTGATGGCACTGTTGATGTGATTTCTACCGATCATTGTCCGTTCAATACTTTTGGCCAGAAGGACATCGGAATTCATGATTTCACAAAAATCCCCAACGGGGCAGGTGGAATTGAAAACAGGCTGGCTCTGCTTTACTCGTATGGAGTTTTAACAAAAAAAATAAGTCTTCAGCAATTTGTCGGGCTTACCTCCACCCATGCAGCCCGTATTTTCGGACTTTATCCACAAAAAGGAGCTATAAAAGTTGGTTCGGATGCTGACCTTGTGATCTGGAACCCGGATGTTAGATCTGTTATTTCAGTTGAAACTCAGTTACAAAAATGTGATTCGAATATTTACGAAGGGATGATTTTCAGCGGAGAAGCCGAATATGTTCTGAGCAGGGGTGAAGTTATCCGGGAACCTGATCTTCAATAAGTTATTATAAAGATTTGCAATTCGCGGATCGCGAATAATATTTTTTACTTTCATACACTTACCGCAGCCTCGGCAAAAACAGCTCTTCCCCTCTCAACGTTTTTTGCGCCAGGCTTTGCACATTTTCTTCCGAAACCAACTTATTTAAAGCGTCGCGTATGGGTGCAAATTTTTCGTGAAGCGGGCAGGGATTATTTTCATCACATTGTTTTAATCCAAAACCACATCCTTTAAACAAGGTATCGCCCTCAATGGCAATAATCAATTTTTTGATAGGTAAATCCGGTTTCTTGGTATCAAAATAAAAACCCCCGCCTTTTCCTTTCTGCGATTCAATAAATCCCTGCCTTACAAGTCGCTGTAAAATTTTAGCCGTATAAAAATGCGGGGCATCAATCTGTTCAGCTATTTCGGCTATACCTGGCCGATTGCCTTCAAAATTCTGCAACTGAATGTAAACCAATCCCCTGAGGGCATATTCTGTTTCCTTATTGAACATATTGTGACGATTTATACTAAAATGTAGTGCCGGCAAAGGTATAAATAAATTATTGTAAAAATAATAAAAGACCTTTTAGTCCTTTATATAAAATTATGTTTATCTTTGCACCGTAATTAACTCTTTAAAAAATGACAACTCAACTAAATATAGAACCAACAATTGGCGAAATTGTAGCCAACGATTTCAGAGCTGCATCCCTGTTTAAGGACGCAGGCATTGATTTTTGCTGCGGAGGTAATAAAAGTCTTACAGAAGCCTGCAAGGAAAAAGGTGCAGATGAATCCCATTTAATTCAGCAACTGGAAACACTTGCACAAATACCTGTTAGCGGTGCTATGAATTTTAAAGAATGGGATCTTGGCTTTCTGAGCGATTATATTGTAAACACACATCACAAATTCGTGCTGAAGAATTTACCCGAACTGGTTTTCTATACTCAGAAAATCGCCAATGTCCATAGCGATCACCACCCCGAACTCATTGAAGTAGCTTCCCTGTTTACCAAAATAAATGAAGAGCTTCTGCAGCATTTGAAAAATGAGGAAGAAGTTTTGTTCCCCGCTATAAAGGAAGCTGAAAAAAATGCGTCGTCCTCAGTAGAATCAACCATTGTTTCCGAAATCACACGTATGCAAGGCGAACATGAATTTGCAGGCGGTGCGATGGATACAATAAATGTACTGACACATAATTACCTTATTCCCGAAGATGCCTGCAACACATACCGCGTTGCGCTGAAACTGCTTGAGCAATTCGAAGATGATCTTCACATTCATGTTCACCTCGAAAACAATATTCTTTACCCGAAAGCATTGAAACTGGCGGAATAAAAATAACTGATAATGACAACAGCAACAAAAAATCTCGCACACGATCATTTTCAGATACTTCGCCTGATCGAAGTAATGGAGCAGATTGCAAAATCCGATGATCCGGATGTGGAACACCTTGAATTAATTGTAGATGTTATACGCGAATTCGCCGATGGACTGCACCATGCCAAAGAAGAACAGATACTGTTTCCGCTCATGGTTAAGAAAGGATATTCTGTCGAAAAAGGTCCGGTATCAGTTATGCTTTATGAACACCAGCTGGGTCGTAATTTCGTGAAAGGAATGGCAGATGGGATTTCGCTATTAAGGCTCGGCGATAATATAGCGATAAAGGATGTTTCCTCCCATATGACCGGATATGCCGGTTTACTAAGAAATCATATCGCCAAGGAGAACAATGTGCTTTTCCCGATGGCTGATAAAGCATTCAATTCTGCCGAACAGGAGTCGCTGTTGCTTGCTTTTACAAAGGTGGAAAACAAGCAGGAAAATGGTAAGAGTAAAGATGAACTTGTTGCATTGATAGACACACTTGCCGGCATTTACAGAACCTGATCAAATCCTTCCAAAAAATTCCTTGATTGATTTAACCTCCAAATCTTTCCATTATGATATCCGGAAATAGTTTACCAACAATCGCTTTTCTGCTGTTTGCAGCAGTAATGATAACCACAAGCTGCAATAAAAACAGCCGCCAGCCGGGCAATTCAAAACTTGAAGAAATCAAAGGCGGGGAAGTTGCGGTTTTAACGTTTGCGCCAAACGTTCCGCCTCCTATAAGCCGTAAACACGCCACTAAAGTAATTGTGAACCTGGAAGTTATAGAGAAGGAAATGGAAATGATGGATGGTGTTAAATATAATTTCTGGACCTTTGGCGGACAGGTTCCCGGAAAGTTTATCCGTGTCCGCGAAGGCGACCTGGTTGAGTTCCACTTAAAAAATGATCCTTCCAGCAAACTGCCTCACAATATCGACCTTCATGCAGTTACCGGACCCGGAGGAGGAGCGGTTTCCACATTTACGGCACCGGGGCACGAAACCCAGTTCTCCTTCACCGCTCTCAATCCTGGTTTGTTTATCTACCATTGTGCAACTGCGCCTGTCGGTATGCATATTGCCAACGGGATGTACGGATTAATACTGGTTGAACCAAAGGCTGGACTTCCAAAAGTTGATAAGGAATTTTATGTTTGCCAGGGCGATTTTTATACCAAAGGCAGCTATGGCGAATCAGGACTACAGCCTTTCGACATGGAAAAAGCACTTGAAGAAAACCCTGATTATGTGGTGTTTAACGGAAAAGTAGGTGCTCTCACCGGTGATAATTCGTTAAAAGCCAAAGTGGGCGAAACGGTTCGGTTGTTTGTCGGAAACGGCGGACCGGGTTTGACTTCCAGCTTCCATGTGATTGGAGAAATATTCGATAATGTTTATCCTGAGGGAGGAAGCACACTTAATCACAATATACAGACTACACTGGTTCCACCAGGAGGTTCAGCTATTACAGAATTTAAACTGGATGTCCCCGGTAGTTTTATACTCGTCGATCATGCTATTTTCAGGGCATTTAATAAGGGTGCGCTGGGAATTCTCCAGGTTGATGGCCCGGAAAATAAGAATATTTTTTCGGGGCAACAGGACGACAGGATTTACCAGCCCGAAGGAGGTGCTGTACAAACCATGCCAACAACCGGTGCTGAAGTATCAAAGCCACTGTCGAAAGCAGAGAAACTTGCCCTGGGGAAAGCTCTGTATGCCAGCACATGCCAGGCCTGTCACCAGGCTGACGGGAAAGGAATTGAAAAAGCATTTCCACCCCTGGTTAAGTCCGATTATTTCTCTTCAGATCCTGAAAAAATTATCCGCGTGATTACGCATGGTTTATCAGGTCCGATTACTGTTAACGGTAAACTATTTAACAGCGTTATGCCAAAACAAACCCTAAGCGATAACCAGATCGCTTCTGTAGCAACCTATGTACTGAATAGTTTTGGTAACAAAGGCGGGGAAATAAATGCTGCTGATGTAGCCAGGGTAAGAAAATAGAAGAATGAAAATATTTCTGCTGATATTGAACAGCTTACTCTTGATTTCCGTTTCCGGACAGGTAAACCCACAGCCTGCTGCTATGGTGAAGATCAGGGGAGGATCGTATATTCCGTTGTATTCAAAAGATATTCAGAAAACTGAAGTGAAAGGGTTTGAAATGGATATTTACCCGGTAACCAATTCCGATTTCCTGGCATTTGTAAAATCCAACCCTGAGTGGAGCAAGAGTAAAGCGAAAAGTATTTTTGCCGACAGCAGTTACCTGAAACAATGGAATTCGGATGACTCGTTCAATAAGAAAATTGCCAAAAGCCCTGTTGTGAATATTTCGTGGTTTGCAGCTAAAAAATACTGCGAATGCCAGGGCAAACGGCTGCCCGAAACTGCTGAATGGGAACTGGCTGCAAAGGCAAGCGAAACGAAGGCCGATGCAAGCAAAGATCCTGCTTTTAACCAGTGGGTCTTGAATTGGGTAACAAAACCAAGCCTTTCCACACTACCCTCAGTTGGTACAACGTATAAAAATTTCTTTGGCGTTTACGATTTGCATGGTTTGGTGTGGGAATGGACGTATGATTTTAACAGCGCACTAACTACCGGCGAATCGCGCGGCAACACCAGCCTCGATAATACTTTGTTTTGCGGAGGCGGCTCATTCGCATCAAAAGACATTAATAACTACGCTTCATTTATGCGCTTTGCCATGCGCTCAAGTGTGAAGGCAAAGTATTGTGTTGCCAATCTTGGATTCAGATGTGTAAAATAAAAAAACCAGTCATGAAAATATCAATCGTATTAATAATCTCTTGCGCAGCCATAGTAATGTCGTGTACTAAAAATGCGGAAACCAAAGTCAAAAGCTGTTGCAGCAAGGAGAAACATACTGAGGCTTTAAAGGAACTTTCGGGCGAATCAGTTTACAACCTCTCCTCGACATGGACAACACAAAAAGCAGAGAATCTGAAACTGAACCATTTCAGGGACAAAATCATGATTACGGCAATGATTTTCACACACTGCGAATCGGCCTGCCCCCGTATAGTTGCGGATATGCAGCACATTGAATCCGCATTGACTGAAAATGAACGACAGCAGGTTTCTTTCCTTCTTATAAGCATGGACCCGCAAAGAGATTCACCTTCAAGACTTACAGAATTCGCTGAAGATCATAAGTTAAATGCCAACTGGACGCTGATTTGTTCCACCCAGGATGCAACAATGGAAATAGCCAATGTGCTTGGTGTAAAAGTAAAAAAGCTGGAAAACGGTGGATTCGATCATTCCAATATAATTCATGTTTTTGATCAGCAAGGTGTTATTGTGAACCAGCAAATCGGATTTGCCGTGGAACAGGAAGAGACTCTTACGGCAATCAGAAAATTAATTAAATAAATGAGCAACTGTCTAAATGTCAATTTACTAAATCAATCAAACAACCAAAACTAAAACGCATGACAACAAAAAGACTCTGGATTGGCTTTATTGCCGTAATGGTTATTTCCTTTGCTGTATTAGGATACTATGGCAGGGAAATTTACCGGAAAGCACCTCCCATTCCGGCTAAAGTAATTACAACGGGTGGGGTAGTCCTTTTTACGGGGCAGGATATAAAAGACGGACAGAATATATGGCAATCCATTGGCGGCCACGAAGTGGGAACCATATGGGGGCACGGATCGTATGTAGCTCCCGATTGGTCAGCGGATTGGCTTCATCGCGAAGCCATTTTTATTCTTGATCAATATGCTTTCGAAAATGACAGCACAACATTCGATGCCCTGTCCCCCGAAAAACAGGCGATGTATAAGGTTCGTCTGCAAAAGGAATTACGCACAAATACATACGACGAAGCTTCTGACAGCTTTATTATTTCCCCATTGCGGGCAAAAGCAATTGCCTTTGTAAGCAATCACTTCTCAGGCTTATTTATGAATGATCCTGCATTGGATGAATTGCGCGATGATTACGCTATTCCTGCCAATTCCATTAAAACTCCCGAACGGATGGCGCAGATGAACGCATTCTTTTTCTGGACAGCATGGGCTTGTGTTACTAACCGGCCCGACAGCGATATTTCCTATACTAACAACTGGCCTTCTGATGAATTGGTTGCTAACCGACCCACCAGCGCATTAATATTATGGACAGGCTTCAGTGTAATTATGTTACTCATCGGGATAGGATTGCTGGTATGGTTTTATGCTTCCACAAAAAAGGAAGAAGAACCTGACGACCTTACAAAAGATCCATTTTATGGTCAGATAAGTACCCCCTCCATGAAAGCAACGCTGAAGTATTTCTGGGTTGTAACTGGTCTTATTCTGGTACAGGTAATAATGGGTATAATTACCGCGCATTACGGAGTCGAAGGTCAGGCATTTTATGGTTTTCCGTTGTCGGATTTTCTTCCGTATTCCCTTTCGCGCACCTGGCATGTGCAGATAGCGATTTTCTGGATTGCTACTTCCTGGCTGGCAACGGGATTATACCTGGCTCCTGCCGTATCAGGGTATGAACCGAAATTCCAGAGACTGGGCGTAAACTTTCTTTTTATTGCTTTGCTCGTAATAGTGGTAGGTTCACTGATCGGGCAGTGGTTTGGTATCATGCAGAAATTAGGTCTTGTAAGCAACTTTTATTTCGGGCACCAGGGTTATGAATACGTCGACCTGGGTCGTTTCTGGCAGGCATTCCTGTTAATCGGACTTTTACTTTGGCTGCTGCTGATGGGTCGTGCCATCTGGCCCGCTATTAAAAAACGTGACGAAAACCGCCATTTACTTTCCATGTTCCTGATTGCATCGGTAGCCATTGCTGCATTCTATGGTGCCGGGCTTATGTGGGGCCGTCAGACCAACCTTGCCATAGCTGAATACTGGCGATGGTGGGTGGTTCATCTCTGGGTGGAAGGATTTTTCGAAGTTTTCGCTACCGTGGCTATTGCTTTCCTTTTTGTAAAGCTGAACCTTCTCAGGGCTGCAACTGCCACAAGTAATGTGCTCTTCGCAACTATTGTTTTTCTTTCGGGCGGTATATTAGGAACGTTCCATCATTTGTATTTTACAGGAACTCCAACGGCAATACTTGCGATTGGCGCAACATTTAGTGCACTGGAGGTAGCACCGCTTGTACTGATTGGTTTCGAAGCATACTCAACACTGAAAATATCGCGCTATAATACATGGATACGGAATTACAAATGGCCTATTTACAGTTTTCTGGCGGTTTCATTCTGGAACCTCGTGGGAGCTGGAATTTTTGGTTTCCTCATCAATCCTCCGATTGCATTGTACTATATGCAAGGCTTGAATACAACCGCAGTTCACGGGCATACCGCTCTGTTCGGAGTATATGGAATGCTGGGAATAGGATTGATGCTTTTTGTACTTCGCAGCATGAATGCCGGTGTGGTTTGGAAAGAAAAGTACATTCGTTTTGCTTTCTGGGCAATTAACATAGGACTGGTATTGATGGTACTCATAAGTGTGCTTCCTGTGGGACTTGCCCAAACATGGGTAAGTGTAAAATATGGATTATGGTATGCACGCTCGGCTGACTTTATGCAAGGCGATACCCTTTCAATTTTTCGATGGCTGAGGGTAATAGGTGATACTATTTTTGCACTGGGAACCGTAGCATTAGCATGGTTTATTGTAGGATTAAAAACAGGTTGGAGTATCGAAAAACAGTAATTATAAAGCAATAAATTTTTTGCGTTCCGAAGCGGGTACTGCTTCGGAACGTTTTTTGTTATAACAATAAGCAACCTTTTATTCCAGGAACACTGATACATTAACGATCAGATCTTCGTCAGGGTACAAATTTCATTCAATGATCCCCCGTTAATCCTTAGATTCTTCCAAGCCTAAAAAAATCTATATTTGCAACATGTCCTGTTAAATTCAGGCAATATTAATAAAAACCGGCCTGCACTTTTTTTTAATTGTGACTGCTAATCAATTACAAATCATGAAAATCATCTTACCTGTACTATTCATCCTGCTGCAGATCAGTGCTTCTTCGCAGCCATCCACGCAGTATGACAATATCCTTCTAAGCACACCAAAAGAGTACAGGAAAGCTGAGCCCCAGGTTATTCTTGCAGCTGATTATGTGTATGCATCCCCGATTGACAAAGACAACCTGAACAGGCAAAATGCCATTTCGTTTATTATGAGATGGATGTCGGGAACACCTGATTATTCTTTTGTTCCCGATAAATCAGTTATGAGAATCACCAACAATGATAACGAGCTGCTTGGAGTGTATTTTGCCTGTCTGGCGAAATATGCACTCGAAAAAGGCAAAGCTGTTGAGCGGGAAGATTTAAGGATCAATTCATATAAATTACTTGCCATTTATTGCGAAAACCCTGATAATAATTACAAGCCCAGGGGAGAAATAAAAAAACTGATAGAAGCTAAAAATCAAAGTAAATTGAAGGAATACCTTGATTCGAAAATAAAATAAGCCTTCCTCTTGCGAAGAATCTTCCTCCCTGTACAAACAATTATTTCAGCCAGCTGTTTTATAAAGCATTAACATAAACCTGATGCAATAGCTGCAATAGGTCCAGAATTACCATGTCAGATAAAATAGTTGAAGTAAAACACCTCGAAAAACAATTTGGCAAAATCCGGGCTGTTGAAGATGTGAGTTTTGATGTTTATAAAGGTGATGTTTTCGGTTTCCTTGGGCCTAACGGGGCAGGAAAAAGCACCACTATCCGGGCAATGTTATCGCTTATTGCCCCAACCTCAGGCACTATAAGGCTTTTTGGTAAAGAACTCCGGAATAACCGAGGTTTTATCTTGTCCAAAATAGGTTGTATTGTCGAGAAACCAGATTTCTACCAATACCTGTCTGCTGAAAAAAATCTTGAAATATTCGCACGCATCTCCGGATCTTCTGTTTCCAGTTCAAGGATTCATGAATTGATTGAATTTGTAGGTTTGAAAGGCCGCGAGAAGGATAAGGTAGGCCACTTCTCTCACGGAATGAAACAACGGCTAGGTATTGCGCAAACTATTCTCCATGACCCGGATCTGATTATCCTCGACGAGCCGAATACGGGCCTCGACCCTCAAGGCAGCATTGACATCCGCAATCTTATCCTGCAGCTAAAAAATGAGCGAAACAAAACTATCCTGCTTTCTTCGCATATTCTCTCCGAAATCGAACTGATTGCCAACCGGATGGTTATTATTGCAAAAGGGAAATCAATTATACAGGGGAATGTTTCCGAATTGCTTAACGAGCAGGAACTTATTGTTTCCTTTGAAGTGGATCAGCCCCAAAAAGCCCGGCAGATAATCAGTACAAACTTCTCGCCTGAAACAATCGGGATTATTGAAAACAATATGCTCCAATTTCATATTGCACATAAGGATATTCCGAAAATAAATCAACATCTGCTGGATAATGGTATTAAAGTATTTGGAATTGATTCGAAACGAAAGCTCGAGGATTATTTTTTAAAATTAGTGAGTAACTGATGTTCTGGAAAAGCACTTACAACGAATTTATTAAAATAGCAGCCAAACCCCGCTCTTACATCGGGCTGGGTGCCATAACAGTGCTGGTTGGCGTTATCCTGTTTGCCATGAAAGTTGATGGGCTGGCTTATATTTCCTTTATCACCGCTTCATTTGAACAAACGCTGTCGTTTCAGGGCAATGTGCTCAACGGAAACCTGATGGCATTTATCGTGCTTCAAACACTCATTATTCAGGTTCCATTGCTTGTGGCTTTGGTTACCGGCGACCTGGTTTCGGGCGAGGCCGCTATGGGTAGCCTCCGTATGTTGGCAACCAAACCTATATCACGTACCAAACTGTTACTTTCTAAATTTCTTGCAGGAAACATATATACATTGGTCATACTGCTTTGGCTGGGAGTTATGGCTATTGGTTTCGGACGCCTGCTTTTCGGTACAGGCGATTTGATGATCCTGAAAAGTGAAGGACTTGTTATACTCCAGAGCACAGATGTGATGTGGCGTTTTTTAAGTGGTTTTGTGATTGCTTACCTGGCTTTGGTAACTATTGCAACTTTGTCCGTTACATTATCGTGTTTTACCGATAATTCAATTGGACCGATTGTCACTACCATGGCTATCATCATCCTTTTCACAATAATCGGAACGCTTGATGTACCGGTCTTTGATAGTATCCGTCCTCTTCTTTTTACAACCCACATGGCCTCGTGGCGGAGTTTTTTCGATGATCCTGTTCCGAAACAGCAAATTGCTAATTCCGTAATTGTATTGCTTATTCATATAGTAAGCCTGCTGGGTATTGCATTATATAAATTCAATAAGAAAGATATTTTATCATGAAGAATAATTGTGTTAAAACCGGTTTCATACTATTCGTATTATTACTGATATCATGTCCTGATAGTGCTGCGCAAAAAACACCAAATCAACTTTTGCTCAATGTGTACGGAAAAATGATGAAGGTGAAAGATTATTCTGTCGAAGCCAGTATCCGGGCTGATATTCCGCTGATAAAAATATTGCCGGTGAATGCCGTTGTATATTTCAAACAGCCAGATAAATTCAAGGTTGACTCAAAAAGCATCGCGATAATGCCTAAACAGGGTTTCAGCGATTTATCAAAAATAATCCGCGATTCTACAACGTACACTGCTTTTTTTACCGGAAAAGAAAAAATCGGAACTTCACTTACACAAATTATAAGTTTGATTCCTTCGGTGGATACCGGAGATCTGGTTTTGGCAAAATTCTGGATTGATTACGCCCGGAACCTCGTTATCAGATCGCAGCTCACCACACGCTCGAGCGGAACGATACAAATTGATTATTTCTACACTTCGCAAATCGGTTACGGTTTACCCGACAGAATGATTTTTACCGTTGACGTGAAAAAGTTTAAGGTGCCAAAAGCCATTGCCACCGATATTCAAAACCCTCAATCGAAACCAAAGGCAAACGAAAAAGATTCAAAAAAGGGAGTAATTGAAATTGATCTGAAGAATTACAAAATCAACAAAGGTTTGAAAGATGCGTTCTTTATCCAGAAATGACAGTCACCCTGAGATAGATTTTTTGAAGGGATTTATTTAACCGTTTTCTTTTATGATGTCGGATGCCGGGTTTCAACACCCAACGCAAAGTAAAAGAATGTAGTGTTTCAATATCAGCTTAACTCATCACATTATTAGTTCATCGAATTTTCACATTGCCGGATTGTCACATTATCGCATTATCACATTGTCACATTATCACATTGTCACATTATCACATTATCACATTATCACATTACCGAATTGCCACATTGCCCAATTGTCACATTGCCACATTGCCACATTGCCGAATTGTCACATTATCACATTATCACATTGCCGAATTGCCGAATTGTCACACATTGTCCCATTAACACATTGTATTCCGTTCCCTGGTAAATTCATCCCCCCTTACCCATTCTCCCTATCCCCCCTCTCCTTGTCCTCGTGTCCCCATGCCCCCACTCTCACCGCACTTTTTGTCAATTTATAATTTTTGGCTACCTTTGCCGCATGGCACAAAACGAAGAAATTTTCAAAAAAATTATATCCCATGCCAAGGAGTATGGGTTTGTATTTCAGTCGAGCGAAATTTATGATGGCCTTAGCGCGGTGTACGATTACGGGCAGAATGGCGTAGAACTGAAAAACAATATCCGCCAGTACTGGTGGAAGTCGATGGTACAATACCACGAAAATATTGTGGGTCTGGATGCAGCTATTTTCATGCACCCGACTACCTGGAAAGCTTCCGGTCACGTGGATGCTTTCAGCGACCCGCTTATTGATAACCGCGATTCGAAAAAACGTTACCGCGCCGATGTTCTGGTTGAAGACCAGATGGCTAAATGGCAGGATAAAATCGATAAAGAAATAGAAAAAGCCGTAAAACGTTTTGGCGATACTTTTGATAAGAACCAGTTTATTGCCACCAATGCACGTGTACTGGAATACCAGCAGAAAATTGATGATACTACAAAACGTTTCTACAATGCCATGGAACGCAACGACCTGGCTGATGTAAAAAAACTTATCGAAGACCTCGAAATCGTTTGCCCTGTTTCGGGAAGCCGGAATTGGACCGATGTTCGTCAGTTTAACCTGATGTTCAGCACATCAATGGGTTCAGTTAGTGAAGACGCTAATGTGATATATCTCCGACCTGAAACCGCACAGGGAATATTTGTAAATTACCTGAATGTTCAGAAAACCGGCAGGATGAAAATTCCGTTTGGAATAGCACAAACCGGTAAAGCATTCCGTAACGAAATCGTGGCCCGACAGTTTATTTTTCGTATGCGTGAATTTGAGCAGATGGAAATGCAGTTTTTTGTTCGCCCGGGCACCGAACTCGAATGGTTCGAAAAATGGAAAGTAACCCGCATGAACTGGCATCTTTCGCTTGGAATCCCTGCTTCGAAATACCGTTTCCACAAGCATGAAAAACTGGCGCATTACGCCAATGCCGCTGCTGATATTGAATTTGAATTCCCTATCGGTTTTAAAGAACTTGAAGGTATTCATTCGCGTACCGATTTCGATTTAAAAGCCCATCAGGAGCATTCAGGTAAAAAAATCCAATATTTCGACCCCGAACTTAATGAAAATTACGTGCCATATGTAATTGAAACCTCCATCGGCCTCGACCGTACTTTCCTTGCTATCCTAAGCCACGCTTACACCGAAGAGAAACTCGAAGACGGATCGGAACGTGTTGTATTGCGCATACCTCCGGTTCTTGCTCCGATAAAATGCGCTGTATTACCTTTGACAAGCAAAGATGGATTGCCCGAAAAAGCCCGCGAAATTATGGATACGCTCAAGTACGACTATATGTGCCAGTACGAAGAGAAAGATTCGATAGGGAAGCGCTACCGCCGTCACGATGCCATAGGCACACCCTATTGTATCACTGTCGATCATCAAACACTGGATGATAATACGGTAACCATCCGCGACCGCGATACTATGCTTCAGGAACGCATACCTTTGGACAAAATCGGTGAGCTGGTAAGGATCAAGATCAAAGGATAAACCCGTCACCGGTTTGTTTCAATAAAAAGAAAAACACTAAACATTGAATGAAGAATGTAAAAGTGATTTAGCATTTGGCTCATCCCTTGTTTTCGTTCCTTTAACATTCTGCATTTTGTGCTACATGTTTAATGTTCCCTTTCAAAAAAACCTATGAAAAACACCTTCCTTGCCATCGACCTCGGTGCCGGCAGCGGTCGCGCTATGCTCGGCGAACTGACTGACGGGCAACTCATAATCAGTGAAATACATCGCTTTGTAAATGAACCTGTATTTGCTGATGGTCATGGCTACTGGAATATTGACTTTCTTTTGCAGGAAATCAAGAAAAGTCTTACTATAGTTGCCGAACAGGATATTCCTGTCGAAAGCATAGCCATAGATACCTGGGGTGTCGATTTCGCACTTCTTAACGAAGAAGGAGAACTGACAAAACCTTTTATTTACCGCGATGTAAAAAATGACGGCATGGTGGAAGCTTTTGCCGAACTGATGTCAGCGGATAAACTTTACGGACAAACCGGCGTTCAGATTTCACAGATCAATTCTCTTTTCCAACTTCTTGGGTTACAAAAGATGGGATACGAGCCGATCTTAAAAGCCAAGCACTTGCTTTTTATGCCCGATATCTTCAATTATCTTTTAACCGGAATCATTCAAACTGAGTTCAGTATTGCTAGCACTTCGCAATTATACAATCCTGTGAAACGAATATGGGATCAGGATATTTTTAGAAAGTTGGGAATACCCGTCAGCATTATGCCCCGCATTGCAGAACCAGGAAGTATTATAGGCAGTATTTCGAATACTATTTCATACGAAACAGGCATTGCACGAATCCCGGTTGTTGCTGTGGTATCGCACGATACAGGATCGGCAATTGCGGCCATACCGGCAACCGGAACCAACTGGGCTTATATAAGTACCGGCAGCTGGTGCCTGATGGGATTTGAATCAGCTACCCCTGTTGTTACCAAAAAATCGCAGCAACTCAACTTCACCAACGAAGGTGGGGTAGCGCATACGTTCCGCATACTGAAAAACCTCACCGGACTCTGGCTGCTGCAGGAATGCCGCAAAGCCTGGAAAGAGAACAATTATTCATTTGCCGATATGGTAACCCTTGCCGGTGAAGCTAACCCATTTGCTGCGTTTATAGATACCGATCACGCTTCCTTTTTTCACCCGGATAACATGCCTGCTGCCATAACTGCTTATTGTGAAAATACAGGCCAATACGTTCCTCAAACCCATGGCGAAATTATCCGGATCATACTCGAGGGGCTTGCTTTCAAATTCAGGGTTGTAACCAGTCAGATTGAATCCTTGCGCGGAGGAATGCCTGAAGCTATATATATGACAGGAGGAGGAATTAAAAACGAATTGCTTTGCCGGTTTACTGCCGGTTGTTGCGGAATTCCAGTAATTGCTTCACTCGATGAAGCGACTGCTACCGGCAATATTATGGTACAGGCCCTGGCTCTTGGAATAGTAAAAAACATATCCGAAATGCGCGAAATTACAGGAAAATCATTCCCTCCAAAACGGTACGAGCCTGAGGATATTGAAATATGGGATAATGCGTTTAAAAACTATTCAGCAATTATAAACCGGGTATAATTGATTTTGGGGGTAATTTGCGATTTCGTTTCTGTTCCGAAGTAATAATGCAATATTACTATTCCCCGCCCAGTTTTTCTTGTTTAATGTTGGATTTACATTAAGGAAGAATGAGATTTGATTTTATTAATAAATATTGAAAATAGTCTGATAATCAACTGATTTTTCGTGCAAAAAATTCCCTTTAAAGGCTTATCTAAATCACGCTTTATCAATAACAAGAGTAAGTTGATAGTGTAACTTAAGCTCTTCCCTTACCCTTAAAAAATGTCAAAACCACTGTCCCGCAGGATATTTGTTACTGGTGGACAGTGGTTTATCAAATAATTATTTCTATTAATTAACTATTGTGTATTACTACTTCAGGCTTATCTACATTCTCAAATTCAGCAGCGTCGTTGTATATTTCTTTTGGTTTTCCAAACAAGGAAATTACTTTACCGGAAAATAATCCGCCGGTAATTGCTAAGAAAACGGTAACTAAAATTCCTATCAGCTGAGCACCGGCATTAAGAGTAGGAATAATGGCGATAGCTGCCAGGCCTCCGAATATGCCGGGTATACCATGAAGATTCGATACGCCGCAGGAGTCAACAATTTTATGAAATTTTTCCTGTATTTTTTGAAGGACGCCAAATCCAAAAGTTGAAATAGTACCTGCAATCAGCCCGATAATCATTGCCTGAAAATGGGTGGCATGATCGCAGGTAGCGCCTATGGCAACACCGCCGGCAAGAGCTGCGTTCGCAATATCGGCAGCATTAATTTTCCCCCTGATTGAAATGGAAGCAACATAGGTAGCCAGTGTTGAGCCGCAAAGGGCGATTATTACATTTACCACTGTTAAAGGAATCAAATCAACAGCAACCAATGCAGCACAGAAACTTGGCCAGAAAACCCATAATACCATGCTTCCGAGCAAGGAATATTTGTCGGATGTGGCATCCGATTCGATCGGTATCTTCATTTGCTCATGAGTTGTAAGAAATGTGGCAGCGGAAATTCCAAATATGGCTCCGAAGGCATGAATAACAATTGATCCACCTGTATCAGCAACTTTACCTATAAAA
>Ga0335397_10004158_pt1 | contig 19195 bp, 14 predicted proteins | sample MAT04_FD_205740 | JGI IMG/M metagenome (GOLD analysis project Ga0335397, IMG submission 205740) | Freshwater microbial communities from Lake Fryxell liftoff mats and glacier meltwater in Antarctica - MAT-04 (spades assembly) (version 2) ... | reverse complement strand
GTCGTGGGTCTGCTGATCGATGCTTGGACGGTCTTCACGTCCGGCCTCACTAAGGGCTGGAACACGGCGCAGAACTTCATCAGCAAGGGCGTGCTGCGGTTGATGAAACTGTTCGACTCGAGCCTGAACGTCGACGAGGCCTCGAAAATCCTCGACGAACAATTCCAACAGCAGACAGCTGCCACGGATCGCCAGGCCCAACAAACCATCGGCGAGCGGGATCGCCGTCGACAGGAGCAGCGCACGCAGGTCGAAACCGATCGCCAGGGAGCCCAAACGGAAGTCGGCAAGATGGCCGAGGCGGATCGGTCCGCCCGTCAGCAGCAGAACGAAGCCGATCTCAAAGGCTCGGAGTCCGCTCTCCAGCAGGCCCGGAAGGAATGGGAAGACGCCATCGCCGAGGCCGCCCGCAAGCGACAGGACGTCGATGCTTCCGGCGGTCCCGAGCGGATCAAGAAGGCAAAGGACAACCTCAACGGAATGGATGACCTGTTGAGTCAGATGGGTCAGGAGAAAGTGAGCGTGAAGGGGACGTTCAACGCGCTCGGTGCGCGGGGACTGGCCTCGGAAGGCCCGGCCGAACGGACGGCCAAGGCGTCCGAAGAGACCGCCAAGAACACGAAACGCCTGTTGCAGGAAGCCCAGCACGGCGGGCTGACGTTCTCGTGACCGCCGTCGGAGGTTTGTAGGGAGTGGACATGACAGAGAACCATCCGGAACAAGGCCCCGGCCTGCTGAAGAAAGCCGCGAATCTCGGCAAAGCGGTCGTGCGCCATGTGGCGGACGGCGGCAAGCACGTCAGCGACGAGGTCTACCTCGCCCGGCTGGCGATCTGTGCTGACTGCCCGTCGTTCGATCCGGAGCGGACTTCGTGCAAACAGAAGACGTGCGGGTGCCGCGTGAAGAACAAGGCTCGCTGGCGTTCGGAGAACTGTCCATTGGGAAAATGGCCATCGCCTGAGGGAGCGTGATGCCAATCGTTGTCGCCGAAAAATGGGATAGTCGCGAGACGACGCTGGGTGAAGACTCGTCGGTCGACCTGCGGTTCGTGATCCGTGGGACCGACAACGATGTCGACGCCCACGCCGCGCTCATCGCTGACTCTCCCGCGTTCTACGGCGGACTCGTTCGGCAGACCAGCCACATCGAACGGATCGCCGAGGACACGTGGGAAGGGTCCGTCCGCTACGGCACGACCGATCCCCCGGAAACGGGCGACTCCTCGTTCTCGTTCGACACGGGCGGCGGCAACCAGCACATCACCCAGGGTCTGGGAACCGCAGGGTCGTATGCCGCGCCGGGCGGCACCGCTCCCAACTTCCGGGGAGCCATCGGAGTCACGGCCGATAGCGTCGAAGGCGTGGACGTCACCGTCCCGGTCTACAACTTTTCCGAGACGCACTACATCGCGGTGGCGGCGGTCACGGGCGCGTACAAATCGGCCCGGTTCTTCCTCACGGGGTCGGTGAACAACGGCGGGTTCAAGGGGTTCGCAACGGGGGAAGTTCTGTTCCTCGGGGCGTCCGATTCGCAGCGCGGCGAGGACGACTGGGAGATCACATTCAATTTCGCCGCCAGCCCGAACGCCACGGGCCTCGTGGTCGGCGACATCACTGGCATCAACAAGAAGGGCTGGGAATATCTCTGGGTCCGCTACACCGACGCCGAAGACACGTCCGCCCGAGTGCTGGTGAAAAAACCAATCGCGGCCTACGTCGAACAGGTTTATCCCTACGGCAATTTTGCCGGCCTCGGAATCGGAGTCTGAGTCATGGGCGACAACTTCAAAAAAGGTCCAGACGGGCCAACCGCTGAAGATTCCGGCCGAGACGTTCAATGCGTTTCTGGACGCAGCTCGAGACTTCCGCGCCCGGCAGCAGTCGCGCGAGGCGGGCTCGCAGCCCCAGTTCCGTCAGTCCGGAATCGTGAAGGTCAAGAACGGCAGTGGCGAAGATCGAAACCGATTCGAGATCCTCGGCATCGACCGTCCGATTTTCACGCCCACCGACAATCTGGAGACGTTTCAGAACGATGTGCTGCTGGTGGGCGTGATGCCCGATGGCGAAGACCATCCCGGTCGGTTCTGCGTGCTGCTCGAACCGCTCAAAGCCGACGCCATCGGCCTGGCGGTGATCGCCGGCGTCTGCCCGGTGCGAGTCGATGTGCAGGAAGAGAGCGACACGTTTGCAGAAGTGCAGGACGACGACGCCACGCAGCTCAAGTCGGGGGGCAGCGGCTCAGTGACGATCCTGTGGAAGGAGTCTGGCACCGGCGAGAACAAGTGGGCCGTCGTGCGCTTGGGGGATTCGCAGCCGGTCATCCGCAAGGCCGAGATGATCGACACACTGCGGCAAGGAGACAACGACCCCGCCAAGGCGTGGCTCCTCAAGTACGAAGACGACGAGTGGCAGCGGACCGACAAGCAGATCGATCTGTACGGGGACAAAGGCTTCCGCGGCGTCGCGTTCGGCAAGACCGAGGACGTCGACTCCGGGGACAAGCTCGACGTCTATTACTCGCACGAAGCGAAACAGTGGTACGGCGTCGTCGGGGGCTGGTACTTCCACGGAGATGTCGTCGATGACATCGCCGAGGGGGAACAGGGTGAGGTCAAACTGAACGTCGGGGCCGGTTCCGACGCGCGCGAGATCACCGTCCCCGCGTTCAGCCCGTACTCGGCGGTGAAGAAAGATGACTTCGTCTCCGTCAACTGGAATACGTTCAGCGTCCATTGGGACATCGGCAAGTTCCAGGGGGCCGAACCCGGATGCGGCCTCGAACGGGATGATGACCCTGAGAGTCCCGACTACGGCAAGCTGAAAGTCAAAGCCAGCGACCTCGCGGGCTGCGGCCTCGATGTCGATGGCGACTGTGGATTGAAGGTCAAGAACACCGACCTCGCCGGGCCGGGCCTGATGCCGGTCGGCGACTGCAAACTCGGCGTGCAGATCGTGGCGGGCTGCGGAATCGAGGTCACGGACGGTGCCGAAATCAGCGTGAAGGCCGATGACCTCGCCAAATCCGGCCTCAAGACCGAAGGTGAATGCGGACTGGCGGTCGATCCCGGCTGTGGCATCTGGATCAACGGCGGCAAGGTCGAGGTTGCCCACGATGAATTGGCTGGGGACGGTCTCGTCATCGGGGACAACTGCGAGATCGATGTCGACTGCAATTGGATCAAGACAGAATGCGTGAAGCCCGGCTGCGGCATCTGGTGGAATGGCGATCTTCTGGAGGTGGCCCACGACGAGCTTGCCGGTGATGGCCTCGTTATTGGCGACAACTGCGCTATCGACGTCGATTGCAACTGGATCAAGACGGAGTGTGTGAAGCCCGGTTGTGGTCTCTGGTGGAACGGGGACCAACTCGAGGTGGCCCATGATGAACTGGCAGGCAACGGGCTGGTCATTGGCGACAACTGTGCCATCGACGTGGACTGCAACTGGATCAAGACCAACTGCATCGACTGCCAGACGATCCGGGATTGCATCACGCCCGGTTGCGGCATCTGGTGGAACGGAGATCAGCTCGAAGTCGCGCACGACGAGTTGGCCGGCAACGGGCTGGTGATCGGCAGCAACTGCGCTCTCGACGTCGACTGCGAATGGATCAAGACGAACTGCGTCACCACGGGCTGCGGTCTGTGGTGGAACGGTGGTCAGTTGGAAGTCGCGCATGATGAATTGGCGGGGAACGGCCTCGTCATCGGCAGCAACTCTGCGCTCGACGTGGACTGCAATTGGATCAAGACAAACTGCGTCGTCGCGGGCTGTGGCTTGTGGTGGAACGGAGACCAACTGGAGGTCGCACACGAGGAATTGGCCGGTCGGGGCCTGGTGATCGGGAACAACTGTGCTATCGATGTCGCCGTCGGTTGCGGACTGCGGTTCGGCTCCGGCGATGCCATCGAGGTAAATTCGGCCGACATCGCGGGGAACGGTCTCGTGGCCGGTGGCGGCTGTGCCTTGAACGTCGACTGGAGCCAACTACCCGTTGGCTGCGGGGTCTGGTGGAACGGGTCCGCGCTCGAAGTCGCCCACGATGAACTCGCGGGGCGGGGGCTCGTCATCGGCAGCAACTGCACGCTCGACGTCGCAGTCGGGTGCGGCCTGCGGCTTGGCAGCGGCGATGCGGTCGAAGTGAACCCGTCCGACCTCGCGGGCGATGGACTGACGGCCGGGAGCGGCTGCGCTCTCAATGTCGATTGGAGCCAGGCTCCCGTGGGCTGCGGCCTGTGGTGGAACGGCTCGGCGCTGGAAGTGGCGCACGACGAGTTGGCCGGCAACGGCCTCGTCATCGGCAGCAACTGTCAGCTCGACATCGACTGCCAGTGGGTCAAAGACAACTGCGGTGCGCAGGGCGAACAAGGCCCGCAAGGCGATCAGGGAGCCCAAGGATATCAGGGCTACCAAGGGGTCGACGGCTATCAGGGATCGACCGGATACCAGGGACCGCAAGGGTATCAGGGATATCAAGGCTACCAAGGACCGGCTGGTCCGCAGGGGTATCAAGGTTACGAGGGATATCAGGGGCCGCAGGGATACCAGGGGTATCAAGGGACTCAAGGACCGCAAGGCGCACAAGGTCCGCAGGGATCTCAAGGAAGCCAAGGCTCCCAAGGCGTTCAGGGCGCACAAGGACAGCAAGGTTCCCAAGGGAGCCAAGGAGTTCAGGGCAGTCAGGGATCGGGTTCGCAGGGACCGCAAGGCCCTCAGGGTTCTCAAGGAGCAACCGGCTCCCAAGGTTCCGGCAGCCAAGGCCCGCAAGGCGCACAGGGACCGCAGGGTGCTCCGGGTTCCCAAGGAACGGGAAGCCAGGGACCACAAGGCGCTCAAGGTCCGCAAGGAATGCAAGGACCGCAGGGCGCACAAGGCAGCCAGGGGACGGGTTCGCAAGGCACACAGGGTGCTCAAGGTCCGCAAGGCGTTCCCGGTAGCCAAGGGACTGGTTCTCAGGGACCACAAGGTCCACAAGGGACGCCGGGGAGTCAGGGGATGGGTTCCCAAGGGCCTCAGGGTCAGCAGGGACCACAGGGGATTCCCGGTTCGCAAGGGACGGGATCGCAAGGGCCTCAAGGCACGCCGGGGATGCCGGGGACTCAAGGTCCGCAAGGAGGCCAGGGACCACAAGGCATGCCGGGCAGCCAAGGCACCGGATCACAAGGCCCACAGGGCGCACCGGGGATGCCCGGAACGCAAGGACCACAGGGCGTGCAGGGAACTCAGGGGACAATGGGGTTCGGCAGCCAAGGTTCCCAAGGTCCGCAGGGAACTCCGGGGATGCCCGGTATGCAGGGCGCTCAAGGTCCGCAAGGAACTCAGGGCACGATGGGGTTCGGGATGCAAGGCCCCCAGGGGCCGCAAGGCGCGCCCGGCATGAAGATGGCCATCGTTCCCCACCAGGACGATTTCGTCGCGTTGTTCTGCGTCGAGTCGCCCGACGTGCGGTTCGAGGACGTGGTCCATGTGCCAATCACCGGCCCCGTTACCACAGTCCGGCTCGATCCGATGTTCGTCGGCGTCTGCGAACCGGAGAGCCTCAACGTGGTCTCCGTGACCACGCCCACGCCAGCAGCGATCGGTGCTGACGTCACCGGCGATACGGTCACCGTCCGAATTGAAGGCGACTTGCCGCCGTTCGTCATTGTCACGGTCAGCGGAGTTCGGGCGGGGAGCCGTGGCGTTCGGTTCCCCCGCAAGACCCGTGACCAGATGCTCCGCAACAACGCCTTCTGGGACCAATCCAAATGCTGATCTCGCTATTCACGCCCACGCACAACACGCAGTTCCTCGACCGACTGGCCCGCTCGGTGGCACGGCAGACCTGCGCCGAGTTCGAGTGGGTCATCGTCCCCAACGGCGACGCCGGCGAGGTCCGCGTCGATCTCCCGCAAGCACGGATCGTTCCCTACGCTGGCCAGACGCAGAACATCGGCGAGCTGAAACGATTCGCGTGCCTGGCCTGCCGGGGCGACGTGTTGGTTGAGGTGGACCATGACGACGAACTGACGCCGGATTGCGTGGCGGAACTGGCGGCAGCGTTCGCTGACCAGCGGGTCGACTTCGCCTATTCGAACTGCTGCGAGATCAACGACGGCAAGCCGTGGCGGTACGACGAGCGGTTTGGCTGGCGATATCGGCCGTTCACCTGGGACGGCCAACCGCAGTGGGAATGCGTGGCGTTCGATCCGACTCCGGCGTCGTTCTCGAAGATCTGGTTTGCACCGAATCACGTTCGGGCCTGGCGCGCCGATTTCTACCGGCGGATCGGCGGCCACGACCCCGCACGGGCGGTCCTCGACGACCAGGACATCCTCTGCCGGACGTTCATCCACGGTCGCTTGAAGCACATCGACCGTTGCCTGTACGTCTACCACGTCCATGCCGGGAACACCTGCCGTGGCGAGCAGAACGGGTTCATCCAGACCGAAACGCTGGCCCTTCATGACCGGTACATCTATCCGCTCGTCGAGCGTTGGTGCGACCAGAACGGTCTGCGGAAGATCGACCTCTGCGGAGGGATCAACCCGGCCCACGGTTACGAGTCGGTCGATCTGCATGGTGGCCGAATCGCCGCCGATCTCAACGCGGGCTGGCCGTTTGGCAACGGCGAGGTCGGTGTGTTCCGGGCGCACGACGCCCTCGAACATCTCCGCGACCCGATCCACACGATGAAGGAACTCCATCGTTGCTTGGCCCCGCAGGGCTGGCTGCTGTCGCAGACCCCCAGCACCGACGGCCGCGGCGCGTTCCAAGACCCCACGCATGTCTCATTCTGGAACTCGAACTCGTTCTGGTACTACACCCGCGCCGACCAGAACCGGTTCATCGACTGCCCCGTCCGCTTCCAGGCGAATCGCCTGAAGAACTTCTTCCCCAGCGAATGGCACCGCGAGCACCAGATCGTCTACGTGAAGGCCGATCTGCTGAAGGTGGCCGGGCGAGTCCCGGGTGGCGTGGCGATTTGAGGATGAAATGATCGCAGGATCTTGGGGCACAAGTTCTTCGCGGCTCCAACTAAGCACGTTTCGAGGAAGCAATCGCGTATACTCTTCAACTGTGCTGATCAGAATGGGGACGAATTCTCAAGATGTCGAGACGCCGATGGACCACCGTGACCCCATACCGTATTCGGAGAGCGTCGAGGTTCTCCCGAGTGATGAAGCCGACGACATTTCCCGCGTGGTTCAATCTCTGAAGGCACTGCTCCAGCGCAACCGCGACAAGACGGGGCACTTTCACGGCGACGTGCATGTCAAAACCCACGGTTGCGCCGCGGCAGAATTTCGAGTGCTCCCGAACCTGCCACCGGAATTGGCGCAAGGTCTATTCAAAAACGAATGCACGTTCTCGGCCGTGGTTCGGTTCTCCAATTCTGCCAGCCAGCCGCAGGCGGACTTGATTCCCGATGGTCGCGGACTGGCGATCAAGGTGTTCGACGTCGAAGGGGACCGGCTGACCTCGGATGACAACAGCGGCCGGACACAAGACTTCGTGATGGTGAACCATCCCGTTTTCTTCGCCCGAAACGCGAAGGACTTCCTGCGACTGGAAAAAGTCCTGGTCTCGGCCGATGACAATCCGCTCGTGACCGTGGCCGAGGGACTGACGGGTGGTGACTGGAATCCGCTGAACTGGCACTGGCGTGAAGCGCTGACCGCTGCCCAGATTGCCGGGCATTTGCCAGCGCATCCTGCGAGCAACACCTACTTCAGCATGGCTCCGATTCGGTTCGGCCAGTACGTGGCGAAATATCGCGCCCGGCCCGCCGGGGATCTGCCTGGCACTTGGTTGGATCTGGTGTCCCGGCTGGGAACCCAACCGGATGCGCTGCGGCTGATGCTGGCAGAAACATTGCGCTCGCAGCAGGTGCTGTTCGAGTTCCAGATTCAACTGCGAACGTCAGCCAACTCCATGCCGGTGGAGGATGCCACGGTTGAATGGCCGGAGAGTGAATCTCCGTACCGCACGGTCGCGCTTCTGCTGATGCCACGACAGGAGATCGACACGGAGCAGCAGAAAGCGATGTGCCGGCAATTGGCCTTCAATGTCTGGCACGCCATCACGGACCATCGTCCACTGGGGGGAATCAATCGTCTCAGACGCGAGGTCTATCCGATTTCAGCCGCTTGGCGACGCCAAGAAGGGGGCGCACCGCCACAGGAAACAGCCTGACAGGCGTGGCCGAAAGCATGGACAGAATTCGGAATCTCTCGAATGCGATTGCCGAAAACTGCGTCAGACGGCCGCTCCAAATAATGCACCCACGCCCGCCGTCAGTCCCATCGCGAGCGCTCCCCAAAACGTGACTCGGAAGGCGGCCTTCATGACGGGGGCTCCTCCCGCGTGAGCACCAAAGCCGCCCAGCAGAGCCAGAAACAGGATCGATGTGGTGATGACAACGGGGATCAATGCCGTGCGTGGCGTGACCAGGGCGGTGACCAGCGGCATGGCAGCACCGATGGCAAATGTTCCCGCTGAGGCGAAGGCCGCCTGAACAGGCCTGGCGGTCGTCAGGTCCGAAATGCCAAGTTCGTCCCGAGCATGGGCCGCCAGCGCATCGTGAGCCATCAGTTGATCGGCCACCTGTCGGGCCAGTGACGGTTCCACCCCGCGGCTGGCATAGATGGCGGCCAGTTCATTCCGTTCCGATTCATCCTCCGTCGCCAATTCCTTTCGCTCGCGATCCAAGTCGGCCTTTTCGGTATCCGACTGGGAACTCACCGAGACGTACTCCCCAGCGGCCATCGACATTGCGCCGGCCACCAACCCCGCCACTCCCGCGACCAGAATCTCACTCGACGTGGAATGGGCGGCCGCCACACCGACGACCAGGCTCGCCGTGGACACGATGCCGTCGTTCGCCCCCAGCACCGCGGCGCGTAACCAGCCAATCCGATCCGTTCGGTGTCGTTCAAGGTGTTGCACAAACATGGGGTACGTCATCCGATTCATCTTGCAGGAACAGAGAGTTCTTTCATTCGGCCGCTTCCGGCATTCTACCAGACTGGTTGCGGGGGACGTCCTTGGGATAATTATGGCCATCCACTTGTATGGCACCGCTCTGCACCGGGTCAGGGCCTGTGCAGTGGGTCGAGGGATGCGTGCTCACCTGAGCCGTCCAAAGGTGGTCCGCCCATGTGGTTTACCTGACTTGATATGCCAGGAGTCTGAGTGCGTTAAGAACGACCAAAAGCGTCGAGCCTTCGTGGAGCAAAACGGCGGGGCCCAATCGCAGTCCGAGTACGGTCGCGGGTACGAGGAAGGCGACCATGCCGAGACTGAACCAGAGATTCTGCCGAATGATGCGGCTTGTCTGTCGGCTCAGACCGACGGCGAAGGGGAGGTGATTCAAGTCGTCCGCCATCAAGGCCACGTCCGCGGTTTCCAGTGCGACATCGGACCCGGCCGCACCCATCGCGATTCCCACAGTGGCATTGGCCATCGCGGGAGCGTCGTTCACGCCATCGCCCACCATCGCCACGCCCTCTTGGACACTGAGTTTCTTGATTGCCGCGACTTTATCGTCGGGCATCAAGTCACCCCAGGCTTCATCGAGTCCGACTTCTTTGGCGACGGCATCGGCAACCTGCTGATTGTCGCCCGAGAGCATGATCAAGCGGCGGATACCAAGCACCCGTAAGCCGGCAATCACGTTTTTGGCCGCTTCGCGTGGCGTGTCCATCAAGCCCAGCACACCAAGATAGGTGTCCCCACGCCGGACGATCATTGTCGTTCGTCCGCTGGCCTTCAGTTTCTCGACAGACTTGCGCATCGAATCCGGCACCGGCACGCCTTCGACTTCGGCGAACAGATTTTCTTTGCCGATGTAAACCGGCTGACCGTCCACGGTGGCTTTGACTCCCCGGCCGGTGATGCTTTGCACGTCGTGAGCTTCCAAGGCCGCCGAATCGCTCTTCAACCGTTCATTACCGCCCAGCACCACGGCGGCAGCAAGTGGATGGTCGCTGAGACGCTCAACGGCAATTGCCACGCGCAGCAAATCGCCTTCGTCGACGCCGTCTGAAGCGACCACATCTGTCAAGCGCGGCTTGCCTTCGGTCAATGTGCCAGTCTTATCGAACGCGATCGCGCCAACTGTTCCCAGGTTTTCCAGCGGTCCGCCTCCTTTTATGAGCACACCGCCGCGTGCCGCGCGTGCCACGCCGCTTAAGACGGCGCTCGGGGTCGAGATTGCCAGAGCACAGGGACTGGCCGCCACGAGCACTGCCATCGCGCGATAGAACGACACTGAGAATTCTTCCGTTTTCACCACCCACGCAAACAGCAGCAGGACAACAAAAACCAACACCGCCGGAACGAAGTATCGCTCGAATTTGTCGGCGAACCGTTGCGTAGGGGACTTCTGCGTTTCAGCCTCGTTCACCATCTGGACCACGCGGGCGAGCGTGGATTCACTGGCGAGTTTCGTCACCTGAATCTCCATCGCACCGCTGCCGTTGATGGTGCCGGCGAAAGCTCGGTATTGCGGATCGAGCCGATCGGGACTCGCAGCCGCCTGCTTCGGATCAGCGACGGGCCGCTTGTCCACAGGCACACTCTCGCCGGTGATCGGAGCCTGATTGACACTCCCTTCTCCCTTGATCACGAATCCATCTGCGGGAATCCGTTCGTTCGGTTTCACGATCACCACGTCCCCAGGCTGTAGATGTTCCACCGGCACTTCTTCGGTGTTGCCATCACGACGGACCAGCGCCGTTTGCGGCGCAAGTTCGGCAAGGGCCTCAATCGCTCGTTTAGCACGGCCCATCGCGAAATGTTCGAGCGCGTGTCCCAGGCTGAACAGAAACAGCAGCAGCCCGCCTTCGGCCCATTCGCCGAGCGTGGCGGCACCCACGGCGGCCACCAGCATCAGGAAGTCGATTTCAAATCGGCCGACACGGATGTCATGAATCACATCCCAAAGCATGAAAATGCCGCCGAAAGAATACGCGGCCAGATAGAGACTCCAGGGAACCCACGGTGTAATGCTGGTCAACGCTGACAGCAACCATCCGATCAGCAGAAATCCACCACAAAGCAGGGCGAAAACAAGTTCCGTCCGCTCGCCAAACATTCCGCCAGATGCATGCTCGTGATCTTTCCCGACAGTCTTGCGCCGAGCTTCCGAAGGTTTGGCTTGCGTCCCGAGTTTCTGCTCTTCGATGATCCGCACACCGAGCTGGCTCATGCTCGCCCGCATCGCTTCATCGTCAGTGGCCGCGCGATCAAATTCGAGGCGCAGGATGCCGGCGGGGGACGCTGCGGCTTCCAATACACCTGCGATCTGTTTGGCCTGCGATTCGACTGTGCGGGCCCGGCGAGCGGGCATCGGTTCCATCTGGAGCAACAAGTGCCCGAATCGCTTGTCGAGTTCCACTCCGGCTCGGCCGGCCAATGCTCGAACGTCACCGATCGACAATTGGCGGGGATCGAAGTGGATGCAGATTTGACCGGGTGCGCTCTCCTTCTGGCCGACAAGGTGCGCGGCCTCAATTCCGTCGTTCGCTCTCAGCAAGTCACCGAGTCGTCGGACGCACGCATCGCGAGCATCCGGCACTGTGGGCAACACCAGGGCGACTTCAATCCGCGTCTTCTCAATCATGCTTGTCGCTCAATGGGGCAGTCGTGGCAGTTTGCGGCATGGACGTTTGTCATCGCGTAAAGACATTGATTCTTCACAGAGTCCGTCTCATGGGGACGGATGAAAAAGCTGGTACGTCTTATAGCCGCCCCCGATGTTCGCCGCGGAGAATCCGGCTTTCAGCAGAATGCGGGTTGCCAAGTAGCCTCGCTGTCCCACCTGACAATAGGCGGCGATCTGTCGGTCACGAGGGATCTCGCCGAGGCGGGACCGCAAGTCATCCACCGGAATGTTCACGGCTCCGGGGATGTGGCCGGAAGCGAATTCCTCCGGCGTCCGGACATCCAACAGAAACGGTTGCTCAGCTTCCGGAGCCGCCAGGACTGACTCGATATCGACCTGCGGATGATCTCCACGCAGCAATCCGCCAGCCACGAACCCGGCCATGTTGATCGGGTCTTTGGCGGAACCGTACTGCGGTGCGTAGGCCAGTTCCATCTCCTCCAGGTCGAACACCGTCATGCCCGCCTGAATCGCCACGGACAGCACGTCGATCCGCTTGTCCACACCGGCCCCGCCGACGGCCTGCGCACCCAAGACAAGGCCCGTGGCCGGGTCGAACAAGAGCTTGAGCGTCATCGCATCTGCACCGGGGTAGTAGCCGGCGTGATGTGTTGGATGCACATAGGCTTTGCGGAACAGCCGATTGGCTCGACGCAGTGCTTTTTCCGAAGCGCCAGTTATCGCCGCGGTCCTGTTGAACACGCCCACGATGGCGGTTCCCTGCGTTCCCCGATATGTGGACTGACGGCCGAACACATTGTCCGCGGCGATCCGGCCCTGGCGGTTGGCAGGCCCGGCAAGCGGCACTTGCGTTGGGTCACCCGAAACAAAGTCCTGGACCTCGATGGCGTCTCCGACAGCGTAAATGTCGGGGTCGGTGGTCTGCAGATGCTGGTTCACCCGAATGCCGCCGCGCGGACCAACTTCCAGTCCAGAGTCGACAGCCAGCTTGTTCTCCGGACGCACGCCCACTCCGAAGACAACCAGTTGGGCAGGCACTCGCTGACCGGAGTTCAAGCAGACGACCAAGCCGTCGGCGGTCTGCTCCAGCGATTCGGCAGACTGGCCGAGCAGCAGCGTGACTCCTTTGTCCGCCAACTCCTGGACAATGGGCGTGGTCATCTCGTTGTCGAATGGCGTCAGAATCTGCTCATTCTTCTCGACCACCGTGGTTGCAATGCCACGTCGGACGAAGTTGTCTGCGAGTTCCAGACAGATGAAGCCGCCTCCCAGGAGCACAGCCTGCTTCACGCCCTTGTCCACACACTCCTTAATCGCGTCGGTGTCCCGCAAGTTCCGCAGCGTGAACACGCCCGGCAAGTCGATGCCGGGAATCGCAGGTCGAAAAGGAGCCGCTCCGGTTGCGAGGATCAGTTTGTCATAGGGTTCTTCGTACTCACGTCCCGAAGCGAGATCACGAACACGAACGGTTTTCGCCGACCGGTCAATGGATTCGACCGCCGACCGAGCTCGCACGTCGAGGTTGAAGCGCGCCCGCAACAGAGCGGGCTTTACGACGAGCAGCTTCTCTCGTTCGGCAATTTGTCCGCCGATGTAATACGGCAGACCACAATTGGCGAACGACACATCGGGGCCGCGTTCAATCAGAACAATGTGCGCCTCTTCGGAAAGGCGACGCGCACGTGCGGCAGCGGAAGCTCCACCAGCCACGCCGCCAATGATCAGAAGCTTCATGTCCGTGTTCCTCGTTGAGATCGAGCCCGCTTATTTTCACCGGAGTTCAGACATGTGTTTCAGAAACCGCCACGGCACCAACAAGCTGCTTCAGCGCCTGGTGCCCGACCGGTGGGTCGATTTGCCAGGGAATGATCGCCGTGCGCTGGGCATGCTCGGTGATGACTTCCCGGATGAATTTTGCTTCGTGACACTGCCGACCGCGAAGTACGGGATCAGTCACCTTCAGTGGTAACAGACTCTGGTTGATGACCCAGGCATACGGTTCGATTTCGGCGCGACGCAGATCTCGCTGCAACTGCGCCGCTTCGTGAACTGGCGTCGCTTCGGGAAGCGTGACGATCAGCACGCGAGAAAAGTTGGGATCACGCAAGCGTGGCAGAAGTTGTGCGACCGATTCCGGCATCTCGCTCGACTGGCGCAGCACTTCGCGGTGATAGGCAAGGGCGGCATCGAGCAACAGGATGGTGTGTCCGGTGGGGGCGGTGTCCAGAACGACGAAGCGATCCGTTCCTTCGGCAACCGCTTCAGCGAAGGCCCGGAAGACCGCAATCTCTTCGGTACAGGGAGATCGCAAGTCTTCTGCCAGCAAAGCCTGTCCCGGAATGTCCAGCCCCGCGCCGGCGGACTGCATGACCTCCGCTGAATACTTCTTCGTTTCCACCGCAGGATCGATCCGGCTGACGGAAAGGTTCGGCAGCGCGTCACTGGCGATCGTTGCGGCAAGATGCGCGGCGGGATCGGTCGTGGACAGATGAACGCGAAAGCCGAGGTCGGCGAGTCCCACCGCAACGGCCGCAGCGACAGTCGTCTTGCCCACGCCCCCTTTTCCCATCGCGAGAATCACACCGTGGCCTGGAGCGGCCAGACCATCCATCAGCGCACCAAGCGTCGAGGGCATCGTGAAGTCCAACTTTGGCGGAACGCTCTTGTCGGCGACCGTCGTTGGCTGAGTTCCGAAAGCGCGGAGTGCGGTAACGCCCAGCACGCCGCCCGTTGTGAGCGGAATCGCGCTGCGCGGAAGATCCCGCAACGAGTCGGGAATCGCGGCCAGTGCGGCTTCGCCTCGCTGTTGCATTGCGACTGCAATGCGATCCGACCGATCGCTGGCCTGAAACACGCCATTCACCACGAGGTGCTGGTTCTGCACTCCGAGCGCCGCGAGTTCCCCGCTGGTGCGAGCCGCTTCTCGTAACGCCGTCACCTCCGGGCGAGTCACCAGTACGAGCGTTGTGATCGCCGCATCGCTCAACGCCTGCACGGTGTCTTGATAGAGCTGCTGCTGAGCTTGCAGGCCCGCCAATGGTCCGAGGCACGACGTGCCGGTCGTGTTCTTCTCCATGAACCCCGACCATGCAGACGGAAGGGTCAGCAGTCGCAGCGTATGCCCGGTGGGGGCGGTGTCGAAGATCACATGGTCAAATGCGGCGGTTGCACCGGCGTCGCCCAGCAACCGGGAGAATTCGTCGAACGAGGCGATCTCCAGCGTGCAGGAGCCGGAGAACTGCTCCTCCATGCTGGCAATCGCAGTGGCGGGTAAAAGTGTCCTGTATGGACCGACCATTCGCTCGCGGTATTCGGCCGCCGATTTCTCCGGGTCGAGATTCATCGCCGAGAGTCCCGGCATCGAGGGTATCGGTGTCGGATGATGTCCGAGCGGTGTCCCAAGTACTTCATCGAGATTCGAAGCCGGGTCCGTGGAGACGAGCAGAACTTTCTTGCCGGCATCAACCAGCCGAATCGCAGCAGCGCACGCTAGCGAGGTCTTTCCGACCCCGCCCTTGCCAGTGAAGAACAGGTTGCGCGTAGGATGATCGAGGAACTTCATGGGATACCCTTTAACCGTTGGTGAGTGTGCAGGATTGAATGGCCTTCGGTTGCTCAGCCGCAACTGCCGGAGGGACTGCAACACTCGCTCCCTGCACTGTCGACCGGAAGAGACTCGATTGCGACCTCTGAGTTAACCCACTTGGCAAGCGTGTCGCGCGACGGATACTCGCGCCGACTCAGGAGGCGACCATCGACCATGATCAGCGGCAGACAGTCTGTTCCTTGAGCGGCCAGGAGTTGTTGAACTTCGGGATTCTGAACGAACGCTCCCGGCTGCTGGGCCAGATTGAATCGCTCGACCTTATGACCCTGCGATTTCAGCCAAGCCAGATCGGCCGCGAATCGCGGCAACACGGGATCGACCTTCGGTCCACAGACACCCGTCGAACAGCACATCGGCTTGTCGTACACTTGAATCGACTTCATGGTTTTCCCCTTATTCTTCAATGCGAACCACTACACAAATGTGATCAGTGGTTTGATCATTCCGTCCTCTTTGGTCTGCATCATCCGAAACGCCTTCTCGATGTCCTGGAAAGGGAACCGGTGAGTGGTCAACGCGAGTGGATTAACGCGATTCGTTTCGATCAGGCGCAGCAGTCGGCTCATCCGTTCCGAGCCGCCAGGGCACAGTGCCGTGCGAATTGTCTTGTCGCTCATGCCGACGCCCCACGCTTCGCGCGGGATCGGCACGCTGTCACCGTCGCCGTGGTAGCCGATATTGGAGATCGTCCCGCCAGGACGCGTCACACTGACGCACGCCGCAAAGGTTTTCGCCGAGCCGAGGGCCTCGATTGCGGAATCCACGCCCTTGCCGGCAGTGAGCTTCAGGATTGCCTCGATGGGGTCTTCCTTCGTGAAGTCCACGATGACATCGCAGCCATACGTTTTCGCCAGTGCGATACGGTTCGGCATGGACTCCACCCCGATGACCAATCCCGCGCCACGCAAGCGTGCGCCAACGGTCGCCATCATTCCGACTGGCCCTTGCGAGAAGATGGCCACACTGCCGCCGAGGGGAATGTTCGCGAACTCGGCCGCGACGAAACCGGTACTCAGCATGTCACAGCAGTACGCCGCCTGCTCATCAGTGATTCCGTCGGGGATCGGCGCGAGGTTCGCCACGGCGTTGTTGACGTGGAAGTACTCGGCAAAACTGCCGTCCTTCACATTCGCGAACTTCCATCCGCCCAGCATTCCGCCGCACTGACTCGGGTAGCCGCGCTGGCAATTATCGCACGCATAGCATGGAGTAATGGCGCTGACTGCGACACGCTGGCCGATTTTAAACAGGCCACTGGCCGCCGCGAGTTCTCCCAGTTCATGAATCACGCCGACGGCTTCATGCCCGAGCGTCAGACCGTGCCGATCACCAATCGCCCCCGCGACGGTATGGGTGTCAGAAGTACAGATCAACGCGGCGGTCGTGCGGATGATGGCATCGATCGGCCCCGGTCGTGGAATTGGTTTCTCAATCACGCCGACCTTGCCGATCCCGTGCATCACAAAGCAGGTCATGGTCATGGTCTGGGGCATGGGATATCCTTTAGTGGAATGCACTCAGGGGTGACGACAAGCCGTTTCACGAACTGGCTGCGTTGCGAGAGGGACATGAGTCCTTCCTTTCTGCCGCCTGCCTCCAGCTCGCGAATTGTCAGAAGAATCGTTACACGAACTTCACGACTCCGTTGTCTTTCCATCAAAGTGTTCATCATCGGCCTCCGCCTCTTCACGAGTCTGATGCACGATCCCGTCACGATGATTCGGAGGCGCATACAGGGTGTAGAGCTTCAGTGGCACACTGCCCGTGTTGATAATGTTGTGATTTGCCCCTGCCGGGATGATTAGAGCAAACCCCGCGCCAATCGACGTTCGCACCCCATCAAGAACGGCGTCGCCAGTTCCCTCCTCCACGCGAAAGAATTGGTCGAGCTTGTGGATCTCTGCCCCAATCTCTTCACCGGGCTTTAAAGCCATTACCACAAGTTGGCAGTGTTTTGCCGTGTAAAGCACCCGTCGAAATTCTTCATTCTTGACGGCGATACTTTCGATGTTCTCTACGAAGCCCATCATGTCGACTCCTTTTTGCATTTACTTTGTTTGCGTTCACATGAAAAAAGCCGACGTGGCGGAACACCCGAAGGTTTTCCGCCACGTCGGCTTACTCTTTAACGAGCCCTCTGGCAGAACCAGTTTGCTCTTTATTCAGTCATCCGGTGAATTCAGAGCGCCCAAAGCAAAATTCTGGTGCTTCGACCGCATCCCCACGTTGAAAGTTACCATGTTGGCGGTTCGGGCGATAGCTCGCAGCCTGGAACGCTCTTACACCGTTACACTGCCCGTCGTGACCATGAAGCCCCAACGGCGAGACCTCTCGGCAATCCCACCGCTCGCAACCATGTCCACAGCAGCCCGGTCGAGCGCTCGCAACACCGTATAACCCAAACGCGGCGAGACACAGAGACATCCGAGAGTTTTGGGCGAGATCGGTCCGGAAAGCCAACACGGGCGGGCGGCGGGTAAGCTCGAGCATCGTCTTGCGTCTCGAAGTCTCCGTCTCATCACGTCGCGCAAGATGGCGGTCTATCGTGTAACCCGACGGTAGGCTAGTATCGCTACCGATCGAGCGTCACGCCGCCCGCCGCTCATAGTGCTTCAGGAGCCCGCCCAATCGCGACGAGTAGACGACGTCATTCAGCCGAACAGTCTCGTTGGATGCCGGCGGCGTCTCCATACTCGGCGGCAGATGCCCGCGGGCCTGGTGCGGGCGTTCCTCATTGTAATGCAGCCTCCATTCCCGGTTGACGTGGTTCAGATGCCGTTCGGCCACGACCACGAACTTGTCGAGGCATTCATGCTTCAGCGACTGGATGAACCGCTCGACGTGCGCCCGCAGGTTGGGTGAGACCGGCGTGTTGCGTTTGATCTTCGCCCCGCTCGATTCAATCGCCGCATCGAACTGCGTCGTGAACTTCGTGTCGTTGTCCCGCATCACGTACTTCGGAGCCAGATTCAGGTCTTCTGCTTCCATCACGAAGTTCCTGGCTTGCTGGCTGACCCACGCCGAATCGGGGCTGAGAGTGCATGGCGAAATCCAGCACCGCCGTGTTCCCAGGTGCAGGAATACGAGGAAGTAGAGATCGACGAGACCCGTCCTGTGCAAAAACCTTGATCACATCTTTCAGCGGCAATTTCAAGGTTGAAGGTTGTCGTGGCGCGACGGAAAGTTGACATGTGATACGCCCGAGAATGAATGTGTCAAGCGATCAAGAACCTGAAGAACCCGATTGGCGTGTGCTGACGAGCGTCGATCTGCAACTCATCACGCTCCGCGAGCGCGGCGGGTTTCAACCATGCTGTCCGCTGCCGCAAAGAAACCGCCATTCACGCCGCACGGCGGTGGTAGCTGTTCAGCAGGCCGCCGAGTTCGGACGTGCAGACTACATCGTTCAATTTCGGCTTCTCCCAATCCATGATCGGGAGCGACTGAATTGGCGGCCGGTTCTCCAAGCCTTGATGCGGCCGATGGCGGTGATACCAGCCGACGAACTTTCGCACCAGCAAATTGGCATGGCGTCGACCAACGATCACGAAGTGATCGAGGCATTCTTGCCGAAGTGTTTGGATCACCCGTTCGACGAACGCATTCTGATTCGGCGAGCGAATGGCCGTTCTCATCACGGTGATCTCCGACGACTTCATGATTTCCACGAAGGCCGTCGTGAACTTGGTGTCGTTGTCGCAGATGAGGAACCGGGCTGGTTGGCCCGGCTCAGATTCAGGAACCAAGTCAGACATCAGGAAATTGCGTGCCTGCTGGCTGACACACGCCGAATCCGGGTTGTAAGTGGCCGGCGAGACGAACAACCGCCGCGAGCCGACATGCAGGAAGACCAGCAGAAACAGATCCCGAACGCCGGTCGCAGTCACGGCTTTGACCGTCAGAAAATCACACTGCCACAAAGTCTCGGCGTGCCGCACCAGAAATTCATCCCAGGTGCCGTCCCCGCGCTGCGGTCCTGGT
>Ga0335397_10004153_pt1 | contig 19206 bp, 18 predicted proteins | sample MAT04_FD_205740 | JGI IMG/M metagenome (GOLD analysis project Ga0335397, IMG submission 205740) | Freshwater microbial communities from Lake Fryxell liftoff mats and glacier meltwater in Antarctica - MAT-04 (spades assembly) (version 2) ... | reverse complement strand
CGATCGTGTTGGGACCGCACGCAGCCGGGGCGAAGGATTTAGTGCCCAACGTGTTCAAACCGCTCCTGCGCGGGGCATTCGAAGCGATTGGCCGACTCCCCATCCACGTCCCAGTTTTCGTTCCTGCCCTCCCCATGCAGTTCATCCACGAAGACGACGTCGGCCAAGCGCTGATGCTGTGCATCTTGGCGAACGGGCCGGCGGCGGCCTACAACATCGCGGGCGACGGAACCGTCACTGCGCAGGACGTTGCACGAGAACTCGGTGTGACCCCCGTGCCGTTCCCGGTGGGTGTGACCCAGCGCGCCGCGCGGGCACTGGCGTCTCTGCCGACCCCAACGTTCCTGCCGCCGCTCACCGAATGGTTCGAGGCGTTGAGTCATCCCAGCATTATCGACACGGCCCGAGCGAAACGCGATCTGGGATGGCAGCCGGAGTACTCCTCCCTCGATGCTCTGCGCTCCACCATGGGCTGATCCCTCACCGGACCGACCGCACCTCAGCTCGTCGGTAGCGGGGCGAACAGGTCGACGCCGTTGCCATCCGGGTCGCGCAACGTCGCGTAGCGCTGCCCCCAGAATGCGTCCCACGGTTCGAGGTGGCCGTCGAACCCGGCTTCGGTCATTGCCGCATAGGTGGTGTCGACCTCGGCGGGGTCAGCGCACTCGAACGCCAGCGCTGTGCGCGGCGAGCCCGCGGGCGACGGGGCCCACGCTGGATCGAACGACCTGATCGTCGATTCCGGGTCGAACATGATCCGGAACCCGCCGGCCAACGTCACCTCGACGTGCCGCTCGCTGTCGGCGTCTGCGGGGATGTCGAGGCCGATGCAGCGGTAGAAGGCGAGGGTTCGGGGCAGGTCGAACGCGACCAACCCGAGGGCTGAGGGAACAACTGTCATCGACTCAACCTAGGTGCAATGCCCTGGGAGGTTGTTGACGCGGGTGACGGGTGGGTTGCTGCCGATCGCGGTGTGGCATCGGTGATGGTTGTAGGTGTGGAGCCAGCCTGCAAGTGCTCGACAGTGTTGGGGTTCTGAGCGGTACACGCGGACGTAGGCCCATTCGTCGCTGCGTACCCGATACGCCGTCCCCGTTTGCTGACCCGGTGCTGGTCGGAGCCTCGGCCGTGAGTGCGCCAACCCGCCACCGGATGGGATCCTGCCGAGCTTCTTGATGTCGATTATGACCAGATCACCGGGGTGTTCGCGTTCGTAACGGCGGATCACACGGTCGGTCGGTCGGTCCTGCCAGCAATCGCCCTCGGGGTCAGCGAGATAGCGGCCAAACCACTTCCCGCGGTCGGGCGGGACACGTTCATCTCGATCGCGACATACGCGAACAGCGTTCATGGTCAGTCGCGAACCGGTAGCCCTGTGCGATGATCTGGAACTTGGCCGTGCGGCCCGAGCCGGCAGCTCCGTCGTAGCGATAGACCCCCCGGGTGACCAGACCCTGGGCGTCACCTTCGGGCGTCACGTCCCAGACGCGAACACTCAGCGGGACGTCGGTGCCGGTCGTCGAGAAGGAGAGATCCACGACGGCCCGCCCATGAGATCGAGGTCCTCGACCCCGGGGAACTCAGAGGTGGCGACGGTCGGATCGACCACGGAACAGCGCATCGGTGAACCGCTGCACCCTGAAGATCGGCACTCGAGTGCCTGGCTCGATGGTGATCGGTGACTTGAAGCCCCGGTACAGCCGGACACCCTCGGCGACGCGAGGGTCCTCCGTCGGGAACGGGTTGCCATCGAGGAGACGGTCGGTCGATGCCACAAGGTCCCCCGCCGGGTCCGAGCCGGGCGGCGCGAGCGAACGAAACAGCTCAGCCGCTGTCAGCAACCCCGAGACGGTGCCATCCAGCGGGACACCGAACGGAACGCTGTGGTCACCGTCGGCCGGAGCGAGATCCCAACCGTCGCTTCCCCTGCCATTCGGTGCCAAGACCTGGATCAGGTCGCCGAAGGTGTACATGGGGAGCGCCGCCATCGACGCCGGTCCCCCACCATACGAGCCACCCGTGATGGCGAGCCGGTCGCGATTGGCGATGCCACTCTGAACCAGCCCGCCTGCGAGCCACTGCGCATCGCGCACCTCCCAACGCTTGTCGTCGAGGTGTATCCAGTCCTCATGGCCGGCACACCCTGGGGGCGGCTCCTTCCCAGCGAGACCTGGCGTGTTCGGACCGCAGGAGTCCCGCCAACCGCGCGTTCACCGGTGGTGAGTCCTTGCTGACGTGAGTCTCGGGCTGGAGCGAGGCACCCGCAAGGCCCTCGAACGGCATCGGGCCAACGGTGCACGGGCCATCGGGTGTGGGTGGCCCGATCTGGACCGAAGCGTTCGGGAGCGGAGCAACAATCCAGGCCGACAGTGCGACAGTGCGACAGCGGCGACGACCGCTGAACCCCGGGCCGTGCGACGCTGAGCTGGACGCATTTTCTCAGCGTAGACGGACTCTCACTTTCCCCGGGGAGCGAGGCTACTCCTCAACGCGAGCTCGGCGGGCGGCACCCTCGGTGGACGAATCGACGTGTCATAGGTCCGCTTGTCGCGATTCAGGGTGAGCTGCTCTGCCATTTCGGCAAACCGGGTCTGGAACGCACCGAGGGTCCACTGCCCGAAGATGGTGTGGCCGCCTTCGTACGCCTGCTCTTGGTACTCCTCGACAGTGGTCACGTATCCCATGTAGTCGTTGCAGTAGGTCGCGATCAGCACCTTCTCGATGCCATCGGAGGCGAGCATGCCGGCAACTGATTCGCGCAGACGACGCCCGGCAGTCGTCGTGAACTCGCCGGGACAACAGAGCAGGACCAAGGACCCGATTCGAATGATCTGGACCGGCAGGATGGTCGCAACCATTGGACTGTGTTCGAGCGAGCCGGAGCGTGCCTCACGCTTCATTTCCGCTACCGCAGGGTCGACGAAGTCGGGCAGCATCGTCTTGGCAAGTGGTCGGCCGAGAGTCAGTTTTCGACCCGCCTCGAGCACGATGTCCTTGGCGCCTTGAGACGCGTAGAGCTCTTGGTAATAGCCGCGATCCTGTCTCGACAATCCATCGTGGCGCGACAACCGTCGCTGACGAATTCGTCGAGCGAGAAACCTCGCGACGGAGCCTGCCGGCTTGGGTATTCCGAGACCATCGATCCGCGTTCCCTCGAAGAACGACGCCCCGTGGCACGGGTCGCTCGTGCGGGCGCCCTTCACCCCATCGACGTGGATGGGGTCGACCTCCACGTTCGTGAAATCGAAATAGGCCAACACCGCATCGAGCGGACCATCGATCGGCACCTGAACTTCGTGGTCGGCGACGGTCAGAGCGCGCCGACTCTGCAGCTTCCCGTTCTGCTCCGCGTAGATGGCATCGCCGCCCTTTCGAACGGCTCGCCGTCGCCGAACCTGCCCCGGCCCGTGATAATGGGGCGACACGTCACCCGCTGTGGCTTGGGCGAAGATTGCGACGGCGTCATCGTGACCGGACCTACTGTCCATCTCGCGTTCAGCATCCTGTGCCGCGTAGCCCTTGTTGTCACCGTCGTGTGCCCGGAGCGTGTTGCCGATGCAGGTGGCGTGGACTCCGAACAGGGACATCATCGCCCTCAATTCGTGATCGCGCGAGACGCTGAGCACCGCCATGTCGCGATCGAGCGCGACGTGAGCCTGCGACGCCGACATCGTCGGAGCGTCAGGATTTCGGTTGTATGCCGCGATCGATCGGTTCCATGCGACCTCATCACGCTCACCGAAGCGCCCGGTGGCGAGCGACAGCTCCGACGGGGCGACCGACGCAATTGCCGTTCCGACTGCCGCCGTGATGGCGTCGACGACAGCGTCGAGATGTTCCTGCACGAACCCGGGAGTGACGAAGTTGTACATCGCCTCGTGCCCGCAGCCGCCCGGGCTCGAGTGAGTGTGGGTACACATCAGCGCGAACCCTTCGCTCCAGAACTGCTCACCCATCAGGCCAGCAAGGGATCGGCAGGCCTCTTCGCGCATCTCGTGGGTGACCATCGCCATATCGAGACAACACAGGACAACCCGACGTGTCGAGCCGTCGGAGATCACCAACGCTCTGGCCAACAACGGCGTTCGGGTCTCGTGGGCCTGATGATTCGACATTCCGTAGCCGTTCATCGCGTAACCCTTCGGCGAGACGTCGATCTCGGCCGAACCCCATCCGATCTCGAACATCGACCCACGCCCCCTCAAGTCCGCTCGCGACCCCACAATGGTGTCGAGGGGGCCGACGAGACGACAGTAGCCGTTTGACGAGTGCATCAAGGACGGCGGGCCGCGCCACCTGAGCGGCCGGCGTGACGACATTCGGTGGCCAATCATGTCCAGCCTTGCGACGTCTTTTCGAGAATCACCGGCACGCCCCGATGACCTTCCGACGCGGCGGTGAATCCTGATTGGCTCGTCGATCCGCAGCGTTTGCCTACGCCTGCCCGACACTCGCAAGCCAACACCGGCCCCGTCGGATTCCATGGGGGTGCTGGTATCACCACGGCCTGACGGTCTGCACCATGGACCCTTCCCAATGACCGGTTCAGAGTGAATTTGACGATCGGGAGCCCGGTCGAAAAAGGAGATGCGAAGATGGGTAGGACACAGCGAAAATGGCTGGCCCGCGCTGCGGTGACACTGGCGGTGGTGTCGACGCTGCTCGTAGGCGTCGGCACCGCGACGGCCTCGGCGCACAGCTACCGGCGCGGTCCGTGGGGTCCGCCGGTGACCTTGGCCGACGGTCTGGTCGGACCGTTGCAGATCGACGCCGTAGGCGACGGCTCGGTCCTGGTGGCCCAGGGCTTCGCCAGCACGATCAGTCGCGTCGCCCGCAACGGCAAGGTGACCGACCTGGCCCATGAGGAGGGACTCGAGACACCGGCGGTAGCGGCTGGGCCGTTCGGTTCCGTCTTCTACACGCGCAACAACGACGGTGGCAGCACGTCGGACCTCATGGTGCGCGACGCCTCGGGGAGGACCCGCCGGTTCGCCGACCTGGGCAAGCACGAGACCAACAAGAACCCGGACCAGATCCGCACCTACGGCATCGAGGGTGACGTGTCGCCCGAGTGCGCGGCACAGCTCCCGGCCGAGGTCGGCCCACCCAACTACACGGGCTTGGTCGACTCGCACCCGTACGCGCTGGCAATGACGCCGTTCGGCGTGATGGTGGCCGACGCCGCCGGCAATACCATCCTGTTGGTCGACTGGACGGGCAAGGTTCGGACGGTGGCCGTGCTGCCGGTCCAGCCGACGGTCATCACGGCGGACTTCGCCGCGACCAACGGGTTGCCGGACTGCATTCTGGGCCGGACCTACAACTTCGAACCGGTGCCCACCGACGTCGAGGTCGGCCGTGACGGCAAGCTGTACGTCACCACCTTGCCCGGCGGTCCCGAGGACCCGAGCCTGGGCGCCCGGGGCAGTGTGTACCGGGTCAACCCGTGGACCGGTAGGAGCACCCGGATCGCCACCGGATTCGCTGGGGCCACCAACCTGGCCGTCTCCCCCGACGGGACCATCTACGTGGCCGAGCTGTTCGCCAACCGGATCTCCGAGGTCCGCAACGGCGGTCCGGTTCCGGTGGTGGACCTGAACCAGCCGGGCGCGGTGGAGTGGAGCAACGGCAGACTCGTGGCCACCAGCGACGTGTTCGGCGCCGGCAAGGTGGTCGTCATCGGTCGGGGCGGTCCGCCCACATCCTGACCCCGTCGACCGGATCGGGTCCGCCGATCGAATGCCAACGGACGGGAGCGGGGCGCGATCCCCGCCCCCGTCCGTTGGCGTTGCGGGGGCCCGGGCTCAGGCGCGTCGGGCTCGACGGCGCATCGACAGGGCCGACCACCATCCACCGGTCGCGGACCCGGGCCGTTCAGACGCGACGACTGCCCAAGACGATTGATTCCTCTCGCTGGTTGCCCGCGGACGACCACCGCAAACAGGTCGCTGAGGAACTCCAGTACCCTTCTCGTCATGTCGGCAAGCTCGCTCAATGGCAGCGCCGGCGTCGGTCTCGCAGCGTGGGGTCGAGTTCGTTGGATCGCCGCCGCCAGCGCAGCGACGGTGACGGCACTGGTCATCGGGCTCCCGACCGACGTCATCCCGAACCCGGTCTTCGGGCGGCCGGTACCAGTGACGTGGTGGTCGATCCCGATGCTGATCGTGACATCGGTGCTTTCCGGATTGCTGTTCGCCACCTATGTGAAAGGCGAGCGGACCAGCGACCAGGTGGACAGACCGGCCCGAGTCGGTGGTGCGGCCGGCCTGTTGAGCTTCTTCGCTGTCGGTTGCCCGGTGTGCAACAAGCTGGTGGTGGTCGCCCTGGGCACCACGGGGGCGATGAAGTACTTCGAACCGATTCAGCCGCTACTTGCCGTGGCCTCGGTGCTGCTGTTGGGAGTTGCGCTACAACGACGGGTCGCGGGCGAACGGGCGTGTCCCGTGTCTCCTGACTGACCAGCGGGCAACACAACGCGCCCATCGACGACAGCCGCTTCCAACATCCTGCGGCGGTCCCTGACGCCTGGCGAGGAGGCTAGGGGTACCTCACTCCGCTCACGGTGTGGAAGATCGTGTAGGTGTAGAAGGTGGTGATGGCCGAGAGGTCGGTCTCGGGTGTAAAGGTCACGGTGAATTCGGGGGAACCCGACCACGAGACCAGCTCCATGCACAATCCAGGATCGGGAACGAAGGGCACCGTGAACGTGGCACCAGTCCCGCTGATGTCGAAGGAGAGGCTGGGAGCCTGCGAGCCAAGGCCAAACCGGTACATGTAGATCGAGACGGTGTAGAAGCCCGTCCCGGGCAGCATGTGTACTTCGGCGGTCCGAGAGAGGAAGCCGCTGGGAGCGCAGATCCAGCTGCGCCCGGTGTACACCGGCGATGTCACGGGTGGCGGCGGCGTGCATGCGCTGGCCCCGGCAGCGACCCCGATGGCCAGGAGGATAGCGAGGGCCCGTTTGCGTGCCCTCCGCAGTTCGGCGTCAATCATGCTCAGACCTCCGTGTCGGTCCCGCCGGTAGCGGCCGCTGGACTCACTCTGATCGTAAAGAGTTGAACACGCGCATCCAGAGTCTTTGGTCCCGTGCAGGCGCCGAGTTCCGAACTCCACGACATCACCGTCTCTCCCGACTGCGGGCAACTTGTCTACGCTTCGACCTCTTCGTGTTCTCCCAAAGGAAAGGTGTCGCTGATGGCTGGCAGTCGTGGGACCGACAAGAACAGGTACGGCATGTTCCGCTTCGGGGTCGTCGCCTCCAAGTGGTGAGTTCCACGAGGCTCGAACGATGGCTCCCGGGCCTCGCGGTGGTGAAGACCTACGAACGGTCATGGCTGCGGACAGACGTGGTGGCCGGCATCGTCGTCACGGTCCTGCTCGTCCCGGCCGGCATGGGTTATGCCCAGGCCGCCGGGCTCCCGCCCGAGACCGGTCTGTACGCCACGATCATTCCGTTGCTGGCCTACGCATTGGTGGGTCCCTCGCGGATCCTGGTCCTGGGCCCCGACTCGTCGCTGGCCCCGATCATCGCGGCCACGGTCCTGCCCCTGGCCGCCGGTGACGCGCAACGGGCCGTCGCCCTGGCGGGGCTCCTGGCGATCCTCATGGGCGCGGCGTTGGTTGTCGGCGGGATCCTCCACCTGGGCTTCGTGACCGACCTGCTGTCCAAACCCATCCGGGTTGGCTACCTCAACGGCATCGCACTCGTCGTGTTCGTCAGCCAGGTCCCCAAGCTGCTCGGGTTCTCCATCACAGCTGACTCCCTCATCGTGGACGTCCGCCGGACCGTCGAGGGCGTCATGGACGGGAAGGGCAACCCGACGGCGTTGCTGGTCGGACTGGTCTCGATCGTCGTGATCCTCATCCCGAAACGGCTGAAGAGCCGGGTTCCCGGAGTGCTCATCACCGTCGTGGTCGCCATCGTCGCGGTGACGATTTTCGGATGGGAGGACAGGCTGCCCGTCGTCGGCGCGCTCCCCCGGGGGCTGCCGGCCCCGGCGCTGTCGGGGCTGGCGTGGGGGGACGTGGGGTCGCTCATCGGGCCAGCGCTGGGCATCGCACTGATCGCCTTCGCTGACACGGGCGTGCTGTCTCGGACCTTCGCTGCCCGTCACGGCCAGACCGTCGGCGGCAGCAAGGAGATGGGTGCCATCGGCGTAGCCAATGTGGCCGGGGGCCTGCTCGGTGGGTTCCCCGTGTCGGCAAGCTCATCGCGCACCCCGGTCGCTGAACAGGCCGGCGCCAGGACGCAGCTGGTCGGTGTGGTCGGCGCCGTGCTGATCGTGGCGTTCATCGTCGTGGCACCCGGGGTCACCCAGTACCTCCCCTCTTCCACGCTGGCCGCGGTAGTGATCGTGGCCGCGTCCTCATTGATCGATGTCGGCACCTTTCGACGGATGTTGCGCATGGACCTCGTCGAGGGGCTTCTGTCCCTGGCCGCCTTCCTGGGCGTGGCACTCGTCGGTGTTCTCCAGGGCATCATCATCGCCATCGGGCTCTCGTTCATCGCCTTCGTGAACCACGCGTGGCGGCCCTACCGGGCCGAGCTGGTCCGCGTGCCGGCCATGCGTGGCTATCACGACGTGGCCCGGCATCCCGAGGGCGATCGCATCCCGGGGGTGGTCATCGTCCGATTCGACGCCCCGTTGTTCTTCGCCAACGGCGGCATGTTCGACGACTTCGTCCGACAGGTGGTCGCCGATGCGGGGCCCGAGGTCCGCACGGTGATCCTGGCCGCCGAACCGATCACCGCGGTCGACACCACCGCGGTGGACGAACTCGTCGCACTGGACGACTTCCTTGCCTCCCAAGGAATCCAACTGCTGATCGCCGAGATGAAGGGGCCAGTCAAGGACCAGTGTCGCCGCTACGGCCTCGATGAACGGTTCGGCGTCGAGCGCTACTACCCCACTGTGGGCGCCGCAGTGGACGAACTCACCGGAACCTTGCGCTCCGACATCGACCTTCGCAGCGACACGCCTACCGAGGAAGGCTGAACCACGGGGCGCGACCGAGCTCGGATACGCGTGGTCGGCCGTTGTTCGATGCCCGGTCGCCTCGATCAGCGTCGTCGAACTGGATCATGGACGCAGGTACTTCGCCAAAGCTGCGACACTTCTTGGGCGCTCAGGACCGCATTGTCGATTCCCCCAGCTCCACGAACGGATTTTCGCATTCGAGCGCCGACGGCCGTGAACGTGGAACGGCGGCCAACACGTGCACCACGCCAGCGACGGGTGGTCTCCCGTGGTCTCGAGAAGGATCGCGTAGATGCAGCGGGAACCGTCAGTGCCCGACCTCGGTGCGGGTCGGTCACGTCAGTGCGGCACGGTCACCTCAGAACGGGGCTGTCAGGTAGCCGTCGACGTACAGGTTCGTGTCGGTGGGCGACATCGGATCTGTCGCGAGCACGCACACCTGGCCTGCGTCGTTGACCTGTCCGACGATCAGCCCACAGCGAGACACCCCCGACGCGGTCACCGCTCCCGTATTGAATGCCGTCGAGGCGAGGGTGACCGTGTCGTCGACACGGTCGTAGACGTAGATGTCCGCGGCGCCGTTGGTGTCGGCGGGGTCGAGATTGGTCGAGTCGGTGAGCACCGCCATGTAGCGACCGCTCGGGCTGATCCCGGTCGGGACGACCGAGCCGTTCGGCAGTCCGGGGAAGGGTTGGGACGTGCCGTTGGCCAAGTCGTGGATCGCGACCGGAAGGGCGGTGCCGAAGCCACCGGCGAGCACCCAGTTGCCGTCGTCGGACACGACGTTGGAGATCCCGAGGGAGACGAAGCTGCCGGTCAGGGGCGTCTGGGTGGCGGTGGCGATGTCGTACAGGAAACGACCGCTCGTGCCACCGCCGTTCTGATCGTTCCAGAAGTACATGACGTAGCGGCCGTTACTGCTGGCGCCGTCGAGCGAGACCGTGCCGTAGCCAGGCCCGCCGTGAGGGCAATCGGTTTCGGTTCCAGCCACCAGGTCACGGATGCGGCAATACACGGCGAAGACGCCGAACGACGAACCGGCGCCGTAGGCCGCGTGGGTGCCGTCCTCGCTCACGATCGGGGTATTGAGGTTGCCGGGTCCGGACCACTCGGTGGTCGTCGAGGTCACCCGGTCGAGCACTCGGTACGTCCCGTTACCAGGCGACGTGAACACGCGGTAGCTCAGGTAGCGGCCGTTCGCTGTCAGGCGTGGCTCGTCGATGGCCAACTCAGCGATCCGGTTGACCGCACCCGTGGCGTTGTTGCGCAGGAAGATGTCGGTGGAATCGTTGGTGTCGCCGGGGACGAGGTTGGTGGCGCGGGAGTTGAACGCAGTCCAGACGCCGTCCGCGCTGGTGCTGGCAGCCGTTGCGGCGTCGTCGCCCACAATGCCGCCGGCTCCGAATGTGATCGGGTCGGTCGGCGACGGAGCGTAGGTGGCGGGGCCGGGCGGTGGGCCGCAGGCCGCCACCGACGCGACGACGACGGTCAGTGCCGCACACCGCATGTTCCATCCGATACGTGGCCCGATCGTCGTCATGGCTCCCCCAGTGGTCGGCCAGGAGTGCCCAGACGACCGCGGGAAGACAGTAGCCACTCACGGCGGTCGCACGTCGGAGAAGTCTGCTGACCGGCTCGAGCACCATGGTTCGGAACATGAACAGCGGCTCGACCGACCGCGATCGGCGGCTCGACCGACATCTCTCCGCATGCATGTGGTCACACTGTGAGCCGTCGGCGAGGCCACCTCCTCGACCACTAGAAGCGCCATTCATACCCATAGAGCATCAGTGGTCCTACGATGTTCCGATGGATCTCGACCTTCGTCTGGTTCGTTCGTTCACCGTCGTCGCCGACGAGCTCCACTTCGGGCGAGCAGCGACACGGCTGCACATTGCGCAGCCGGCGCTGTCGCGTCAGATCCGCCGTCTCGAAACTTCGCTCGGTGTGGATCTCCTGGACCGCACGACCCGCCGTGTGGAGCTGACCGCGGCCGGTTCATCATTCCTGGTCCAGGCTCGCCGCCTGCTCGCAGCCGGCGAACGCGCCCGGGCGGCCGCTCAGGAGGATCCGGCGGGCCGAATCACGGTCGGCTTCTCCGCGGGCCTCACGATCACCGCTGCGGTCTCGGCGTTCCGGGCTGACTATCCGAATGCCGAAATTCGGATGAAGCGACTCGAGTGGTTCGAGCAGCACGACGCCGTCCGAGAGGGTGCGGTCGACGTGTGCGTCGGCCGGCTACCGATCGACGACACCGACGTCGACGTCAGCCCCCTCTACGAAGAACCCCGAGTGGTCATGCTCTCTGCCGGGCATCGCTTCGCCGGAAAGGAATCTGTGAGCATCCTGGACCTGGCGGATGAGCCGATCGCCCGCCACGAGGGGGCGGCCACATGGGACGCCTTTTGGCGGGTCGACCCACGCCCGGACGGGCGTCCTGCCCCCGACGGACCGATCGTCGAGAGCGTCGAGGAGAAGCTCGAATACGTCGCAAACGGTGATTGCATCGCCATCCTTCCTGCCTCCGCAGCCAACCGGTATGTCCGTGAAGACGTGTGCAGCATCCCGATCCATGACATTGCGACGGCGACCGTCGCGATCACCACCCGTCGTGAACGCCACCCGCCAATCCTGCTTGCGTTCGTCGACGCGCTGAGCCGCACGTCACGTTCGAACTTGGCGCCGCTCCTGGCTCCGAGCGGTGAACCGGACCCGCTGCTGGATCGCACGGCCGATGAGGTCGGTTGATATGGCTATCGACGCTTTGCAGTCCCACGGTGCGGGTCGTCATGGGATTGAGATCGAACACACCGAGCTCCTCGAGTCGGCTCACAAAAAAATCTGACACCCTCAAGGACGCAGGGAGGCGAAGGTAGCCGAACGTGTCGAAGTGGGCGATCGAGGCGGCGTCCATGCGCCGATCATAGGGACGCATTCCGAGGACCGAAGCGGTTCTGAACGAGTAGGCGTGCTCGGTGTCGGTCTCGTCAGCGTCTCGAACCTCCGACGCAGACGCCCCGTGTGACGGCGTGGTGCACCCGGCGAGGTCCCCGACGGGTTCCGGGAATTCTGCTTCGGCGCCACCCAGAGTCGGGTCGACCATGTGACGATGAGCTCGCTACCCGGCTCGGCCGCATCGGAGCCCGCGCTCTGTTCCGGAGCTGCTGACTTCACAGACCCGGGGCGCCGCCGTCCCGAGCGGCGCCGGGCACTGACGACGACTCGATCCGGCCAATCGCCGTCAACAGGTCATTGGCCGGTACGGCCGGTGACCAGAGAAAGCCTTGGCCGAAACGGCAGCCGAGTGCGCGGAGGCGGTCGGCTTGGAGTTCAGTTTCGACTCCCTCTCCGACCGTGTAGAACCCGAGGGCGAGGGCGAGGCCGAGCACACCGGCAACGATCTGATCGTCTTCAGCGACCAGTCCGAGGCCGCTCACGAAGCTGCGATCGATCTTGAGGCCCCCTACGGGCAGCCGTTTGAGGAAGGAGAGCGAGGAGTAGCCGGTGCCGAAGTCATCGAGCGAGATCTCGATGCCTTGTTCTTTGAGTGCGGTGAGCGTGCGGGTGGCGGCAGTGATGTCTCGCAGGGCTGCTGTCTCGGTGATCTCGATGGACAGCTGGTTCGGGTTGAGAGCGGCGGCTCGGAGGATCGAGGCGACCAGCTCCGGAAAGCTCGGGTCCATGAGTTGAATCGCTGACGCGTTGACAGCCACCTGGATCCGTCGTCCATCTTTGAGCCACTGGGCGGCGTCCCAGCAGGCACGTTCGAGGATCTGTCGACCGAGCTCTCCGATGAGTCCGGTCGACTCGGCGATGGGGATGAAGCTGTCGGGCGCGACAAGGCCCCGTTCGGGATGCTCCCACCGGGCGAGCGATTCCACGGCGAGGACGCGGCCGGTGGCGAGTTCCACGATGGGTTGGTAGTACGGGACGATCTCAGATCGCTCAATTCCACGGCGCAGCTGGCCCGAAGCGATCAACCGGTCGCGGGATTCATGGTCGAAGTCCGGTTCGAATACGACGGTCTGCCCTCGACCGCTCTGCTTGGCACGGTGGAGCGCGACGTCGGCTTGACGAAGCAGCGAGTCGGGCTGATCGGTCGGACTGAGAGCGATGCCCACGCTGATCACGACAAAGAGTTCCTGGCCGTCGATGACGAACGGGGCCACGAGGCTGGAATGCAGCATCCCGACGATAGCGAGGCACTCAGTGAGGTCGGCAACAGACTCGCAGTAGATGGCGAAGTGATCGCCCCCGGTGCGGCCGAGCCGGCAGCGCGGCGGGAGTGCCGATTCGACACGCCGGGCAATGGCAATCAAAAGGAGATCTCCTGCGGCGGGACCGAGGGAGTCGTTCACGTCACGGAAGTCGTCGACGTCGAAGAAAATGAAGCCGCAGGACCGTTCCCCTGGCCCGTGCGAAAGGCCGCGGCGAAGCGAGGTGAGCATTGCGTGGCGGTTGGGAAGTCCCGTGAGCTCGTCGACGAGTGCCAGACGTTCCAGCTCATCGTGGTCGGCTTTGCTCGCCGTTACATCGCGGAGGTTTGCGACGATGTACCCGACATTCGGGTCCGCTCGGAGGTCGGTGGCGATCACTTCGACCCATCGAATTTCGCCAGTCTCTTCGTGGAGCCGGTAGGACAAATGGATGTGGTCACCGGGCTTGGTGAACCCGTCAGGCAACGCTTGGACGACTCGAGCTCGGTCGTCAGGGTGGACCATTTCGAGGATGCTCCGATCGACTAGGTCTTTCGGATTCCGCCCGAGTATCAGGGTGACCGAGGGGCTCACCCACCGGATCATCCCATCCCCGTCGAGAAACATGGCGACGTCGCTTGACCGGTTGACCACCGCTGAGAGCTGACTCTGGGAGTTCTGCAACAACTGCGAGGCGACCGCCCGCGCGGTGACATCCCGGATGTTGAGCACGATCCCGTGAACGGCCGGATCCGATGCGAGATTCCGGAGTTCGATCTCTACCCAGATCGGGGCGCGGGCCCCGAAGGTCAGCTCGAACGTCAACTGCTCGCGATTTCCGGGGTCGGCGTTGCGCGCAAGCAGATCGGCAACCGCGGGTCCCATCACGTCGCCGATCAATCGGCCGGCCAGCGCCTCGGGGTGGAGCCCCAGGACGAGGTTGCTCGACGGGGAGACTTCGATGATCGTCCCGTCGACCGTGACCACCATCGCGAGATCCGCTGCCTGCTCGAACATGGACCTGAACAGGGCCTCGCGTTTCGCGAGGAAGGCTCTGGCCTCCTCACGCTCGCTCACGTCGCGGATGTTCACAACGATCCCCGCAACAGTTGGGTCGGCGAGCATGTTCGACACGGTTGCCTCCGCTAGGCGCCAACTGCCGTCGGCGGTGAGTCGCCGATAGATGATCTCAGAATGGAGGTCCTCCCCCGAGATCACAAGATCGATCGCCCGTTTCACCTCTGCCGCGTCGTCGGGGTGGACCAGGCTCATGGCCTCGACGCCGACCAGTTCTGCCGGGGCCAGTCCGAGCACCTTCTCGGCGGCCGCGCTGACTGCCTTGACCTTCCCGTGGATATCCAAGACGAGCACAATTTCTGTCGTACCCGCCTGGAAGAGCCGTCGCCTGGCTTCAGCGGTGACTGCTGCCTCAACGACTTCGTCGAGGGTGCGCTGGTCCCGCAGGGTGACCACGCCGATCCATGCTCTCCGCGTGATATCGAACACCGGGGCGACACTGATACTCACCGGCACCCTCGAACCGTCCCTGGCGACGCGTTCCGTGAGCATCGATCCGACTGTCTGCCCCCGCTGCACCTCCCGAAGTTGCTCCCGGGCTTCCTCGACCCGATCCTCAACGATGAGCATCCAGATGCTCTGACCGACGACCTCGGCGGACGGCCAGCCCAGCGTCCGTTCCGCCGATGCTGTCCACGAGATGATCTCTTCCTCACAAACCATGAAGACGGCATCGAGCGAGGCCTCTGCCAGCGCTCGCAGCGCTTCCCACTCCCGTTCGGCGACAAGCGGATCCCGCGGGTAGCGCGACACCCCCACGATTGCGCGGAGCGCCCCGTCCTCAGAGCGGATCGGGATGTCGACCACGTGCACCGGGACGGCCACGCCATCTCGGCTGCGCGAGAGGAACTCACCCTCCCACTCGCCTCGGTCAGCCAACGCGGTCCAGATCGCATCGATCTGATCGTGTTCGGCGAGCGGCACGATCAGGTCCCGCAGGAATGCTCCAATCGCTTCTGCTGCGGACCACCCGTAGAGTTCCTCTGCCGCGTTGTTCCACAGCTCAACTCGTCCCATCGCATCGGTAACGATGACCGCCGCGTCGAGCGCCGCGACTGCCGCGTCGAGCACCAGCGGCAACACATCATCCAGAGACGCGCTTCTCGCACCACGCGACAGGCGAATGGAATCAGAAGCCATAGATTTCTATCGGCTTCCAGCCGTGCGAACTGAGCGAAGATCAAGCGAACGGCGTAACTCATCGTGGCGGTGTTCAGTGGTTGGCGGGAGGAGTCGGTCACCGAAGGTGATCGGAGTCCTTGCTGGTCCCGTGAGCGATCGTAGACACCGCGAAGCTGAACGGTCGCTCGATCAGTCGGGAACGTGACGCAATGCGCTGCTCCCTGACATCGGTCGCCATCAGCCCCATCAAGAAGAGTTGACGCCGCCAATAGAATTTCGTTCGCCCGTTCAACTCAACGACCTCACGGCGTAACGACTTCGACTCTGTCGCAACAGTCGTTGAGGTCCTAGTGCGGCGACCGACCTCACGAGACCAAGCACAAGCCGTCTCGAGATCTGCCTGATGAGCGAACCTCGGGCGCGCACGCTCGACCGCACCAACTTCGAGGCAGCCGTCGCGGGTCGGGTGGCCACGATGGCGACGACGCCCTGGATCGACTCAACCCGGACATGCTGAACCTCGGACCTCGACGGTGGTTGGGCCCACCACCGTCGAAGTGCTCAAGGCCGCACCCGCCAACGTGTTCTCGGTCAATCCCCACGAGTGGTTCGGGCAGAGGGTCGTGTTGCCGCAGCTCGGTTCATTCTCCGAGCCGCACGAGTGTTGAGCTACTACAAGCGGGCATCGATGATCTCGACGTCGTAGGGCCGAAGGAGTCGGTCGGCTGTGACAAGCACGAGCAGCTCGAGTTGTGCCTGCGCAACGAGCATTCGGTCAAACGGATCGCGATGATGTGGTGGAAGCCCCGCGGCGCGCTCTGCGTGGGCTGCTGAGATCGCCAGCTCCACGAAGCCGCCGGCCACCAACTCCATGACGAGTCCGTCAGGGAACGAGAGCTTGCCGAGCGACTTCTTGATCCCGAGTTCCCACGGAGTCACCGCCGAGAAATAGACCTCGTCCGCAGAGTGCAACTGCCCTGCGCACGCTGACCCGAGCGATGAGTCCGCCCCGAGCCACCAGAGCGCGACATGACTGTCGACGAGCAGCCTCACGGCAGTTCGGCGCGAGCCGATTCGTCGAAAAGCGAGGTGATGTCGTCGTCCGGGTCCACCGGGCGATCCCCGAAATCCACACGACCCGCCCATGCGCCGGCGGTCCGGGCAGGGCGGGAGGGCGGCCAGGAGATGATCTTGGCCACCGGTCGCCCGTTGCGGGCCACGATCACCTCGCCTCCCTGCTCCGCTTCACGAATCAGCTCAGAAAGCCGGGTCTTTGCCTCATGCGTGTTCACAATGTGGGCTGCCATTAGCTAAGTCTAGCTAGGATCGAACCCGGGGCAACCCGACCCGCCTCACACATTTGGCGTGCACTCCTGTGACGCAGTCGTAGCGACGAGGAACGGCACGCGGAACGACAATGACGGAAGGCCTCGCTCCGGTGACCACGCTCACGTGGGTGTGCTCCCCTGTTCTGGCCCCACTTGAGCGGGTTGTAAGCCGGGCGGGTTCCAGCGGTCGTCGCTACACGGCGGTAAAACTGAGCGTAACGAAGACGGATGCGGGGGGTGCGCCACCCGAGCTTCTTTCGAGGCCGGTCGTTGAGTTCATCGGCGACTTGTTGGAGGTCGCCGGGCGAGTGGAGCGAGAGATCAGTGCCCTTGGGAAGTGCTGACGCGAGAGACCCTTGGTGTTCTCGTTGGTGGCCCGCTGCCACGGCGATCTCGATCGCAGAAATAGACCGGCATGGCGGTCGCCGCCGTGAATTCGCGGTGGCGAGCCATCTCGATTCCTTGATCCCAGGCCAACGACTGGCGCACGCCAGCGGGGAGTTGGTCAAAGATCTCGGTCATCACGTCGCGCAGCTGCTCGGCGCCGTGCATCCCGACGAAATGAGCCACCGCTTGTCGAGCCCGCTCAGGACCAGGTTGCGCAACTCGATGCGGGTAGCCACTCGCCGCACGGACCCGTGATTTCCGGGACGAAACCGACAAGCGGCCCCGAAGGGCCGCGTGTACTTGGGGTAAGTGTCGAAGGGGGGAGCCCAACCCCAAATACACGCGATCCCTGGCAGACGTGGCTGGTCGCCGCGTAGGCCGTCAACGGTCGCTCAGACTGGTTGAACTCGCCCCCCATGGGACTCGGCGCCGTGGTCGACTGGTGGGTGGGGCCCATCGATGATTCGCCGAGATTCGCAATTGGCTCACTCAGTTGACGCGTTCCGCGGCTCCATTGCCGACTCCGGAGGCGCCCCGCGATCGACATTGTGCTGGAGGAGGAGCGCCACGAAGAGAAGCGTGGCGGAGAGCAACGTCAGCAAGTCGGTGATCGCGGAGAACGGATGACTCACGATCGCCGCGAGAGCGGATGAAAGGGCTCCCACCAAAACCCGTCCCGCTGCGGGGGTCGGTGCGTCCAAGCTGAGGAGAACCAGCGCAGTCAAGCTGACTGCGACCGAAGGCCACGTTGACTCAGCGAGTACCGAAATGAGGATCGCGAAAAACACAAAGGAAACTGCCCGTCGGGAGCGAACCTTCTGGAGAGACTGAATCGCACTGGGTTTGATGGAGGCTCGGGCTATTTGGTTTCGACCAGCTCGCCGTTGCCGGTGAGCTGAAGGTAGTAGTGCTCTTCAAACTCTGCTGGCGGGATGTCGCCGAGGGAGCTGTGAAGCCGTTCGGTATTGAACCAGTGGACCCACGCAAGGGTGGCGAGCTCGACGGCGTCGACGTCGCGCCAGGGTCCTTGGCGGTGGATGACCTCTGTCTTGTAGAGGCCGTTGACGGTCTCGGCCAGAGCATTATCGTAGGAATCTGCGACCGACCCAATGGAGGGGCGGGCGCCGATCTCGTCGAGGCGTTCGGTGTAACGAATCGCCGTGTATTGCGACCCGGCATCGGAGTGGCACACGAGCCCGTCAAGGCTGGCGCCTCGGGCCCACCGCGCCATCTCCAAGCTGTCGAGGACCATGTCGACGCGCATGTTCGACGCGACCCTCCACCCAACGATCCGACGGGAGAACACGTCGGTGATGAACGACACGTAGACCATTCCGGCCCACGTCGGGACATAGGTCAGATCCGTCACCCACAACTCGTTCGGCCGCTCAGCAACGAAGCGGCGCTCGACCAAGTCCGGGGGCCGGTTCGCTTTCTCATCGGCACGCGTTGTCTTGACCTTGCGGCCACGACGGACACCCTCGATGCCCAGTTCGCGCATCAGCCGGGCGACCTGGTCCCGGCCGATGTCTTCGCCGGCCCGGCGCATCGCCTTCCACATCTTGCGGACCCCATACACCTCGTAGTTGGCCTGATGGACGGTCACGATCGCGACCTTCATGCAGGCATCGCGGATCGCACGCGCCGACAGCGGCCGGGTCTTCGCCGCGTAGTAGGTGGAGGGGGCGAACTGCATGACCTCGCAGATCGGCTCGATCCCGTGCTCCTTCTTGTGTCCGTCGATGTAGGAAACCATCAACGATGTGGGCGGTCGAGCTCCGCCGCGAAGAAAGCCGATGCGCTCTTGAGGATCGAGTTGGCCCGGCGTAGCTCACGGTTCTCCTGCTCGAGCTCTTTGATCCGAACTGCTTCCTCGCTCGAGATCCCCGGCTTCACGCCGTCATCGACATCGGCCTGGCGCACCCACGCCCGCACCGACTCGACGCCGTAGCCGAGCTGGTTCGCAACCCGATACACCGTCCCGTGCTCGGTGCCGAGCTCCTTGCGCAACTCGCGGACCAACCGGACCGCCTGCGCCTTCTCCGTGTCGGTGTAGCGACGCGTCGTCGGCTTTCCTGGTGACTTCTCTGCTGCCATGGCTCCATCCTGCTTTCAAAG